>Ga0326726_10001499_pt1 | contig 21705 bp, 18 predicted proteins | sample MHFenrmetagenome_2_FD_207603 | JGI IMG/M metagenome (GOLD analysis project Ga0326726, IMG submission 207603) | Lab enriched peat soil microbial communities from Michigan Hollow, Ithaca, NY, United States - MHF15MN | ecosystem: Environmental > Terrestrial > Soil > Wetlands > Peat | place: USA... | reverse complement strand
GTCCCCCAGGGACATTTTCGAACCCTCCTTTCGGGTTCTCATCCCTCCACCTCCCGTTCCGCACTTCCTGTAACAAGAAAAGCTCCCGGTTTTCCGGAAGCTTTTCTTGATGCGGAGAGGGAGGGACTATAATTATAGCCATAAATATTTTTATAATATGAGCTTAGATTTATCACAATAAAAATATACCCCCACATGTACCCCCAAATAAATTTTGTCAGCTATTTTTAAAAGCTCTGGCAGACATCGAATCACGTTCGTAAACTGGTGAGCAATTGCACGAGGTTACCGACAGCCGTATAGGGTTCTGGATGAGAGTAAGCTGAATTATACTGCCCCAGTTTTTCAGCTCGCGAAAATGCTGACCCCAAATGCTCCCGAGTCATCCTAAAGGTTCCTTTACATCCTTTTTCGTATTGGGGAATATGCTTTTTTAGTCGCCGAAAAACTTCATGGCGGTCGATTTGTGACTGAACGTTTTCGAAATGAAGCAGTAGCCATAGTTCGAAGCTGGGTATCGAAGGAACGGCGTGGAATTGGATCAACTGCTTGTTATCGTTATTAAGTTTGCCATCAAGCGATTCGGCAGCCTTCAACGCATTTGAATAGCTCTTGTGATCATCACGGTCAAACACGGCAAAAACTTTTTCGAAGGCGAGGCGTTGGATGTTTCGGTGCCTATCACCGTCAAGAAAAAGCTGTTTCGCATATTGAACAACCTGAATGGGCGCCGTTCCAAGTTCGCTGGGACGTACCACTACGTTGGCGGTGTGGAGACGAAGCGTGGAACGGATCTCGTCAAAGTAGTTCGGTTCGGTTTTGCTTCCCTCAGAAACTATCAATATCCGGTCATAGCTGGCTCGTCGTCCCTGCTTTCGTTCCAGTTGCCTTATCTGCCGGATTTTAGGGGAATTATCACGCGCCATCAGTCCAACTCCCCTGAATGATATGTCAGGAAGGGAATGCCTCCATAGCGACCGCTCAGGTAACCTTTCCCCAATGCTTCGTTTTTGCGGGGACTGAATTCTGCAACAGCTATCAATGTCGAAGCTTGGTTGGCATCTTTTTCAACCAGCCATATTTGGTCCCGCCGGAACAGATCCGGCGCATCAAGCAAGGATGTGTCATGCGTGGTGAAAATCAGTTGCGCACCTTGCTTGTTGATATCGGGGCGATGGAACAGTTTTACCAATTCTCTTACCAAAAGAGTGTGCAGACTGGTGTCCAGTTCATCGATAATCAGTGTAAGACCCTTATCGAGAATATCGAGGATAGGCGCTGCAAGAAATACCAGAATACGCGTGCCATTGGACTCATCATCGAGATCGAAGACAGCTTTTCCCCGATCAGTGACATGGGTGAAACGCAATCTGCTTTCCTCGATCTCTTCATTTCGCACCTCAGTTTTTCCGGCGGTCAAATCAAAATGCACCTTTTGTCCGGGCACTTTATTGGTAACAACTTCGATATCAGAAATACTGATGTCTGCCGTTGTGAGGAAGTCGCATATCCGCTTTTTGCTTTCCACATCTTTCAGCAATTGAATAGCAAACTGCGTATTCAGTGGGGTTTGTTCATTGAAGATCACCAGATCTCGTACGAACCAGTCGAAAACCGGTCGTAAATTTTCACTATTGAGTTGCACTGCCATCGACAGGAACAAGGCATTCTGTCGAGTAGCTTTTTCCCAGAGGGTTTTCGGCCCTTTGAGTCCGGTGCCGAAATCGTAGACATCTTTATCCTGAACAGAGTCGTAATGGCGTTCAAACCATTGTTGTGGTTTAAACGCCTTGTAAACGAGAAGATACTCGCTGAAAATCCTCTTCGATGTCATGCTGAAACCATACTGATACCGTACATGATCCAACACAAAGGTGACTTCGAACTCAGTTGGCTCCTTTTCTGATAATTGGTCCAGCCTGAACGGCTGTACGGCGTATGTCTGGCCTGGTTGTATCATGGTGGCTGATTCAACTACAACCCCGCGCATGTACTGCAAAGCTTTGATGAGATTGGATTTCCCACTGGCGTTGGCACCATAGATCACAGCGCTTGGCAACATCCGTGGGATTGCCTTCAGGCCCGTGCTCAGCGTGTTGGTATCGCTCAGCGAGTTGTCTTTAGCAGCAACGAGACTGAGTACCTGCTCATCACGCAGGCTCCTGAAGTTCTTGACGCGAAATTCGAAGAGCATATTATTGCAGTTTGATTGAAAATATTTTCAATTTACAACAATATCATGCAATTATCGATAATATTTTTACCGCTATAAATATTTTCAGTCCTTAGTCCTGGCTACGCTTGACACATCAAAACAAAAAACAGGTGTTGACACAGTGTGGTGGCAAACTGAATAATGGCCGGCATACCAGCGGATGGCCTCTTTGACCTTGACGAAATCGGATGTACTCCAGAACGGCTGCTTATCCCAACCCCTGTTCCTATTCCGCTGCTTGAACCCATCGCACTCACGCCAAAAAAGCTCACGCATGAATAGATACATCTCCCTCTCAATCACTTGCCCGGAAAGGGAAACGTCGCATCCTGAACGGCTTGGCTGGACATAAATGCGCCCGCTACCGTGCGTCAGGTAGACGGACATGTTGCCGCTTTTAACTAGTTGCTAATGGAAAGGCATTTCTCCTACTTTCGGTAGCATTTCAGCATTGACCTCGGCGACCAGTTCTTGCAACCGCTCTTTGATCTCGCTTTCATTCATGTCTCATGATTTGAGATGTTGCGCTTCCAACTCCAATCCTTTGTTCGAATAACTTTTGGATGCCATCTTAAACGGTCAAAACAAAAGTAGAAATTCCGGCCCATTTCGTCTGGCTGCAGAGGGTGCTTTGGTGGATGCTTTAAACTCATGGTTGCCCAGCCCCCCCCCGTTTTACAGATCACTTGCATATTGAAGCATTCAGACTCTGCCACAAGATAGCTCGTCTGAGGTCGAACGGCTGAGTATAGCAGCAAGCACGTCAAGGCCTAACTGCTTTAACGAATTGTTAAGCATCAGCAGCTCCTAATCTTGCTCGAATCTCGTAGATTTGATAGAGTCCATCGTAGCATAAGAAAATGGCTCTCCCAGTTCTGCGACCCTGATCTCGAGATCTTGCTGCCGCTCACATTTCAACGAAACCTGCGGTACAAACCCATGCTGCTCGTGAGGAACCCAAGTAAAGTCTGTGACTTCAATGGCGGGTTCCCATTCGTTGAGCATCGGCCAAGATGTCGTCTTGTAGTGACCGTGGAGAAGATAAACCGAACTACCCCGCGCAAGTTGGTATGTATCTTTAACAAGGTCTTCAGCATGCGAGGCAAGGCAAATTGCTGCATGAAGATGATGCATCGCAGCAATCAGAGCTTTATGCGGCCGGTCAGATAGCTCCTCTGGGTCGGACAAACCGTGCATAAGATCATTTCGAAGCTTATTAATCATTTTCCAATCAGCCTTCCGGTTCTCTTCAGCTGAGTCCGGGTTAAGACTATTCATTACGAAAACGCGTACCCCAACTAGTGAAGTCCTCTTTCTGGTGAATTGATGTCCGCATGCTTTACAGTAGCCGTTTATCTCTTCTGTGCCCGGCGTTAGATCTACAGCTTTAGCAAGAAGTGGCTCCATCGATTCAAGTCCAATGTAAGCCCTTTGAAATGCGGCAGTATCATCTAAGTTTCCAATCGCCTCACGATATTGTAGAGCAGCCCTTCGAAGCCTGTGCCCAGATTCTAAACCATCCCAGTGTGCCAGGAGATGCATTGCTTTAAACACAGTTTGCTGTGTGATTGGCTCGGTCCAATGCCTCAGCGAAAGTCGCTTAAATATCAGGAATTCGCATTCATCAACTTTCCCCGCGCCCAGTCGCGCGACTTGAAGTGGCTCTGTAGTTTGAAATGTAGATCCGTTTACCAACGCAATAGCTGAAAGCAAGTCCTCTAGCAGTGAAAGACCTAATCGTGTGGCTTCGATAAGGTCGAGTTTCGACTCAGCCTCAAACTCAATTGCCAAGATTGATCCACCAGATTGAAGCTGCAAAGCCGACTCAGCTTGAGCGCTTCGGATAGATATCTTGCACAGCGTCTTCTGGATTGACACTTCATCCAAAGTTTGCGCCACGATCTCCACGGAAAGAGGCTGGTACCCCTGCACGCGATAAAGACATCTGTCGATGGTTTCCAAGCAGTCCTCCTTTTAGCTTTGCAAGTGGTCTTTTTTGTGAATGCCTATTTGGCATCTCGTTCTAATATTGAGTCATGTTGAGCTGGTTCCCTTTACGGAAACACCAGACTTAGAGAATATTGCTGTCTTTGCGGATATCCCTTTAACTGGAACGGAAAATAGAGTATTCTGGCCTATTTCATTGAGCTGTACTGAAATCTAGCTGTGTAGTCAATCCTTGGGAATATCCCAATCAGATTCTCGAATTTCCCCTGTTTGGTAAAATTGACGGACCAATTTAATACATTTCATGAAGTCCATATTTTCTTCAGCTAAACGATTAGCCGCATTCCAGTCCACATCAGAGCGTTCGCGAGCTGGTATTCTGAATTCACTCTCATTCGGATTTTCAAGATTAAGTAATATAAATCCTATACCATGTAAGCCTGACAATATTCTTAATTCTTTTTCTGCACCTTGAATCTCACCAGCAACCAGATAACCAATATTAGCCCAAGAAGAATTGCTAACTGCTTGAAAATAAGCTTCTCGGACGTTTGAGCGATTAATCAGTTTTTTTACTTCAAATGACCATAGCTTGGTTTTTCTGTCTGAGATTTGATGAACACATTGCTTGATTTCTGAACTCCATTCACGGCTTAGATCTTCAAATCCAATCAGATCTGGAAAAAGCCAGCGATTTCCTCCAGCTCCATGACTGTTCCTAGCACGTTTTTCATCAATTCTTTTACTAAAAACAGATGCATCTCGCCAGAGGAACTCACTCAACATTGGATAAAGGTCATGCTCAGAGTATGGAGCGCCGCCTAATATTGGGTTCTCATTTTCTGTAGCAATGACTTCCGCCTCATCACTTTTTGAACTAAAATAGTATTGACGAGGCCGACCTTCTGTAGTCTTCAGTTGAGTATTGCGCTTCTCCAAACTCGGACGTATAGAAGTAATTTCAGCGACAATCTGTTGTATCAAAGCCTTATCGGAATCAATGGGAAAGACTATCGCTTTACTTCTATCACGCTTTTCCTTACACGCTAGAGTGTAAGTCTCAAATATCCATTCCGCAATTTGCCGTGCAGTAAATTTTTTTTCAGGATGCCCCTGAAGAAAATCTATAACAGCTTTTGAGATATTAAGTGACATTCGCATATCATTAAATAGCTTTCAGGCGCCTTATATGAGGTTGAGCAAACCCACTCGATTACATCCATTAAGAAAAGCCTTTTTCAAAAAATTAATGTTAGCAACAGGGTCGTGCTCGGTCTGTTTTTGTACGATAGACAGAGATTCTGCAGGCTCAATATTATAAATATCTTGTAGAATCCGAACCTCTTCCAGCCAGGCTTTTGCGTCGGCACCGCAACATTTTGCTCTGAAGCGTTCATCGATCCCATAAATCTCTCTCCAAGTATCGATCTCATCACGAACCACATCCGGTTCAAAGGTCAGCCGTATATCTTCAGGATTTAGGTTATCAATATCCGAATGGTTAAGCTCAACATGGATTTCAATGTTAGGGTTAACAGAAGCATAAGGATAGAATGCTTTGCGTCGTCCCGTTGCGTTATGCACAGGGTCTTTACCAAGCTTGTAGCTGCTATTGCATTCATTACATGCTGGAGCCAGATTGTGGAAATTGATTGTATTGAAAGGGTATGAGGCCTTTGGAAGAAAATGGTCGTATGCCTCACGTTTGGTATGGTGAACGCCTTTGAGGTGACTAAGTCCGCAGAATGGACAGATATCAATAGAATTTACCTGCATAAATGCCTTGTAATGTTCATCGATCCGGCCAATTTTATCTCTTAATTCAGCAAGATCAAGGAGTTCTTTGGAGTAGAGACCCTTGAAAAACGATGACAGCTCTTTGCTCAGGTCGGGATTTATCCCTGCAATATCAGCATAAATGGCGATTTTAGTCTCAGGGTCATTGGCACAGACTTTCTCGATGTCATTATTGGCGCAATACCACTCTTTAAGCTGATCGATAGCTGACGAGTTCAACCCCGAAAAAAGTGCGTAGATGCATTTAACATCTTGATAAAATTTCCTGCCGCGTTCAGGGGCATTGGCAGCAAAACCGAAATGCGACAGAATGTCTTTAATTTCAGTGTCTCCTTCAAATAGCTCAAGACTAAATTCTTGCCCAAAGGGGGCTATACACCACACTTCGAAAATGGATTTTATAAATTCCTGCATTTTCTCCATCGAATGATGAACATATGTGTAGGAAAACAGCATCAGCCCTTTTTCTCCATGCTATCGAGAATGGTTTTAATTAGCAAGACTTTTTCTACAGAATCACCCAGTTGGCGGTTGATTTCGGCAAGGAGTTGTTCCTTGTTCGCCCCCTGATCAAAACGTTCTCGAAGTTCATCCAGTATTTTTTGAGCACGAAGGCCGATGGTTTCACGTTTACCAAAGGTGGACATTGTGATCTTATTGATGGATGCGCCCAAGGTGTTGTAGTCTGGATGAGTCACCGAGACGATCCCATCAGATTTATTGAAAACCAATACCTTTTCGGGTTTGCTGTCAGAGATCAGAAACGGAGTGTGCGTGGTGATCAGCATCTCCTGACCTTCACTGCCGTTGAAACATTCGCTTAAACGGGTTATAAAATTAGCACGCCAGTCAGGATTGAAGTGGGTTTCAGGTTCGTCGAGTAGGAACAGACTCTGTTTATTCCTGAACAGCAGGCAAAGACCAAGAGTATGCAACAACTGATGTTCACCATCTGAAAGACTTTTCAGTAGAGCAGGTTTTGTTGAATCTGTCTTCTTCACCCAGAAGTGTTTGAAACGCATAATTCGCTTATCAGAAGGCAGAATCGGCACGGTCTCATTGACATAGAGACTTTCAGACTGATAAAGTTCGGCCTTCAAACGATCAGTTGCCGTATAAAGGTTAAGTGTCAATAAGACCTGAAACACTTGGAAAAGCTCAATCGGGTCGTCACTGAAATTTATCCGAAAAGCCTTCTTTGTTGTATCATTTACAAAATAATCGAGATAAATCGTATCGCCGGACTCGTCATGATACCAGCATGTTGCACAACGTTTCAGACGAGGAATGATCTTATCAATATTCTCATCATCTTCAAGCAAGTGCACGATATTGTATCTGTAACGCTTAGTTGTTGATTCTTCAGCTATAACAGAAAGGGCGAGATGGTTTTCGACAATTTCCGCTATGGACTCTTGCTCATGCTCATCCTGATTTCCGAAGGCTAAAATCTCGTCCTCATCTATTTCGAAGCTTCGCTGAATGATGATCCGGAACTCCTTGATATCTTCGATTTTAATGTTTTCTTCGAACGGCTTGAGTGCATCTGCATCCTGAAACAAAAGGTTACAAAGGAGGATTGCCTGGCTGAAACCACTATCGAGATAGACCAACCGAGATTCGGGAAATCCGGGGTAAGGTAATTGCTTATTAAGCGCTTGCCAGTATTCATCGAACTGGACAAAACGCATCTTGAAAAAGGGCAGGCTGATGATTTCGTTTTCACCGGAGGAGTAGCCAAGAATGTATTTTGGCAACAGATCACGAAGAACTGTACGTTCGGTTATCTCATTGTTTTCGTCACTACTTTCAGCATTAATATGAACCCACTTTGGTGAAATTCCTGGCTCCTTAACAATGAGAATGTGAGCAAGTGATTGTTCATTCTGGTTTTGAACACTATGGGCCGCATCAATCAAATACTCAATTTCAAACCCGTCGGGTATACCTTTATTGCCTTGAAATCCTTTGGGATTAGTTTCTTTATCATAATCAAAGCTATCCGGACGGTTTTCAAGATAGATGCACTCCAGATGGTAGAAGATCGCCGCCAAAACCTCCAGCAGGTTGGACTTTCCGCTTCCATTTGGCCCTGCGCAGACAAATGGGGCAAAGCCGCTTTCCTCCTGCAAATCCCATTCGGTTCGGAACTGATATTCAAATCCTGCTTGGAGGCTACGAAAGCCTTTTGGATCAGTTATTTTGATGCGCAGTAGCTTCATACAGAATCAATCATGTAGTACTTTAATCTGGAGTATGTTGTTGGCGTCGTCAAAGGTCTGGATTAAACGGCCGTCGTCCAGAGCTTTGAATATCCATGTCTTCAGTTCGTCGTACTCTTCAGCACCAAATTCAGCACCATCATCTTTGTATAATTCTATTAGTCGCTGCCGGGCAGCATTCATAAATTCCTGAGCAAGAAGCGGTTTATCGCCAAGGTTTTCAACCCAAACCTTCAACCGTTGGATAAGTAGATCCTTATTGACCTTGAGTGCCTGAATAGCTGCTTGACGAACTTTATTATTCCCGTCATTCATAGCCACTATTTTTAGCATTTCCACGGTTTCAGGATCAGTTACACCCGTTTGACCTAGAGTTTGAATGGCTGCTTGACGAACATTGCCATTTTCGTCATTCATAGCCGTCATTTTTAGCAGATGCACTGTTTCCGCATCAGCTATACCCGTTTGACCTAGTGCCTGAATGGCTGCTTGACGAACATTGCTATTATCGTCATTCATAGCCACCATTTTTAGCATTTCCATGGTTTCAGGATCAGCTATACTCATCTGACCTAGTGCCTGAATGGCTGCTTGACGAACATTGCTATTATCGTCATTCATAGCCACCATTTTTAGCATTTCCACGGTTTCAGGATCACTGTTCTGTCGCTGAAATGGTGCTCCAACAGATCCAGAATTAATCTTATAAGTATCTGTTAGCATTAAATATACCCCGTGATCTCCTTGCATAATTGGTTTGAAAGACTTCTCTTGTTGCATATTCTCCTCCGCCTGTTGCTCAGAATCAATAAATCCAGTCTTTTCTTTCGGCAGAGTTACTTGCGACAAATTCAGTTCTCCTTTGAAAGCTTTCTGGGTCAATGCGCCGTATAGTGCTTCAAGGTCGGCCAAGTTTTGCCGAAATTGTGATTTGATGCTTTCGACTTTTTCGACAATCGCAGCGAATTGATTTTGGAGATTGATTGGTGGGCGTTTCAGCTTAGTTTCTTTAATAATACCAAGATTCAACCCGCTCATAATTGCTCCACGATTTTTACTCTTGAATTGATTCAGAATAAATGGGCTAGAATGAATCGAGTAAGAAAGAAAGATGGGATTTGCAATTTCCCTGTTTAATGTAATCGCCGCCAAATGCTTTGTATTAATTGCTAAAGGAATGTCCTCTGGGATAACCGCTGAACGTCCAATAGTACCCATGATTGTGATAATTACATCTCCCGAATAGATTCGATAGCATTCCAACTCTCGATACTTATCAAAGCTTATAAAGCGGCGCTCACCCCAAGCAAAGCAATTCTGAACTGCATTATCGATACCGAGAACTGCAACATCACCTTCAGAAGAAAACTCGCCATGTAATAAGTTTGATCCAAATGGGCCAGTGCGGATCGAACCCTTTTGCTTAGCTGCAAGGTCCTTAATCTCAACCATCGGCCAATTCGCAAAATCAGACGTATGTGGGCCGAACATCTCCTGAAAGACGCTTTTGAGCAGGTCGGCGAGTAGTTGCAGGTGTTGTTTGCGACGGGTGATCAGCCCTTCGACTTTGCCGAGCAGATGGGCAATGCGCTTTTGGTCGTCGTAATCAATCTCTGGAAGAGAAATACCCTCTAACGCCTTTCTGTTAATATGCGGAATTGTGGCACCTGTGGCCGTTTGACGCAGATAATCAAATTTTGATCGAAGGAAAGCGCCAAGGTATGGAGCAAAGTAATGATCCCTTTCCTTAAAACGCAATCGGGCTATCGTGCTGCCAATGAACCCAGATTTGCCGTAGCCAATTGTCCCAGCATTAGCTCCATCCCACGCAATCAGGACATCATCAGGTCGGGCTTCCGTTCCTTTTTTATCATTTGTAAAACGAAACTGGTTGTCGTTTCGGAGATCGTCAATGGCAAGCAAACGCCTCGACTGTTCAGATGGCTTGTCAACTATCGAATGCTTCCTTCCTTTTGAAATGGTTACGATTGAGCCGATGGTTATTTCCTTTTTTGAATTCATCTGATCATCCCCCTAAGCTCCAGCAGTTCCCGCACAATACCACTCTGCACTTTAGCAAGATCGGCATTGTCAATTTCTCCGACTTCAGCCTCGATCAGCCGTTTCAAAATGTCGGCAGGTTTGTCGTACGGCACTTCTTCAAACACATCCTCGTTGTAGCGCGAAAACGACAGGTCAAAGTTGTTATCGTCGCTGGCAATTTCTGTGCGAGGGACGAAAAAGCACTGTTGCGTGCGGTCGGTGTCCGATTCAGGATTTCTTGAGCGGTATTTGGCAACGATGTCTTGCAAGTCACCGCAGCCTTCGAGCTTGGTGCGCTTATCGTCGAGCGAGTATCCGTCGGAGTGCATCTCGTAAAACCAGACCTGTTCGGAGGCCGGCTTCATGACCTTCTCATCAGATCCCCAAACTTTGGTGAAGAGTAGAATGGCGGTGCTCACTCCGGCGTAGGGCTTGAACACGCCGCTCGGCAAGGTGATCACTGCCTTGAGATCGCAGCGATTCACGAGCATCTGGCGCAAACTCCTGAATGCGCTGCCGGAGCCGAACAGCACCCCTTGCGGCACAATGACGCAGGCGGTGCCGCCTTTTTTGAGCAACCGATAGATTTTTTCGACGAAGAGCAGCTCGGTTTTGGTAGTGGAAAGAGTAAGATTCTCGTTGATATCACCCTTGTCGATGCTGCCCGTAAAGGGGGGGTTGGCCATGACGATATCGTACTCGGCCTCCTCGTTGTAACTCTTGCTCAGGGTATCCTTGTAATCGATGTTAGGCTCGTCGATGCCATGCATCATCAGATTCATCAGCCCAAGGCGCACCATCGTACTGTCGATGTCATAGCCGAACAGTGAGCTTTGCAGAATCTCTTCGGCGGTCTTGTCGTAATTCCCGGCTGTGCTGGTGCGAGTAAAGCCGTCTTCATCAGACATCAGCTCAAGCAGAAGATCGTTACGGCGAGCGCTGTTGAGGGCTAGCTGGGTGACGATGTATTGATAGGCTCCCAGCAAAAAACCGGAGGTTCCACAAGCCGGATCTGCAATGCGATTACCAAGGCACGGTTGAGTCAATTCAGCCATCAGTTTGATAATGTGACGCGGCGTGCGAAACTGACCATTCTTGCCTGCTGTGGCGATTTCTGAAAGCAGCATTTCATAGACATCACCCTGAATGTCCTGAAATGCCTGCCCTTTCTCCTTCGAGTCCTTCTCAATGATATCGAAAATCTCATCGATCGTCATCACCGCTTCCACAAGCAGCGAGGGTTTGGGAATGATGAACACCGCATTCTTCATGTGGTGGGTAAATCGAGACTCGTTACCGTTCATGTCCTTGAGGAAAGGGAAAACCTTGGTCTGAACATGAAGAAGCATCGCTTCAGCCTGCATCCGTTTGAAATTGCTCCAGCGCAGGGTACTCTTATCGATACCCATTTGATGCTTCAGCACGATTCTTTCTTCGATGGTCTTGGCCTCTTCAACGGTTTTTCGATGCTCCGGCGGAACCCAGATGCCCTCGAATTTCGATTCATAGCGATCAATCCAACCATCTTTGGCGTCTCTGACTTTGATGCTGTCCAATTCGTCGATCCGCTTCATGAAAAGCAGATAGGTGATCTGTTCTATCGCTGTTAGCGGATTGGAGATGCCACCCGCCCAGAACTTGTTCCAGAGCTGGGCGATCTTGCTTTTGAGTTCGGGGTTGTTTTGGAGCATGGGTTGGAACTGCTTGATTATGGAATTTATGTCCGCCGTCAGGCCGCTAGCTGTTCGGTAAGCTGCAATATTTCGTTGATCTCCGCTGGGCTAAAAACACCGCGAATTCCCTGAGGATGAATGATAGTGAACGGGGAGTTGATAAGGTCCTTCTTTTCTACCTTTTCCCGTTCGATGATGAACCCTTTGAGCAGGTTCAGAAAATCCAGCTGGCGGCTGCTCAAGTTGCTGTGCTGCCGGATAAACAGGTCGAAGGCTTCACCGACTGTTTCCGGAAAGCTCTTCAGGATTTCGAGACCAAGAATGTGTCGGATGAACTGGATGAATCGCGCCTTGTGGTTCTTGTAGGCCTGTCGAAGAAGCTCTTCAGTGATATGCAGATGCTCGGCATGGAGCATTTCTGCAAGTTCAGTAGCTTCTGTCGCAGTAACCACTCCACCTCTTTTGATTTTCTGCAAAATCGGATTGTATTCGGTCAACTCGACAATCATCGCTTCAACCATTTCCCGGTATCGACTAATGCTGACTGATTCATGTTGAGGGCCGAATTCGACACGTTCCTTATTATGCAGCACATCGGTGAGGTCGAGGTGCACGGGTCCCGTTCCGCCGTCCTGTTCACGGAATTTCATCAATGAGCCGAGACGGGCGTTCAGCTCATCGAGAGCATCTTCCAGCGCGATGGAATCATTTTTTGCCCAGAAATGGCTGGTCTGGGCGGAGCGGATCAACTCCTCTTCAACTTTGACGAAGTTGATTGAGAGAGGCAGCTCGCTAATCTGTTCAACAATGCCCTCTCTGAGCAATTCTGCCCGTTCCCTCTCATCACTCAGCTTCGCCAGTGAATATTCAAGCAAATCACGTTCAAAGCGCATGGCCTTGAAATCAGCTTCGGAAATGGTGCGAAACAGCGGCTTGATTTCGGCACGTAAAAATTCCAGCCGCTGATGGTTCAGGGTGATCCAGAAGTTCTCCTCGTTGAGCCTTGCCATTACGGCAGCCGCCTCCTTGATGATAACGGAGGTATGCGGAAACTGAGCGATCTGACATCGAAGCTTTGCGATTTCACGGTCGGCAATTTGCGACTGCCCGATGTCAATGGCCTTTTCGATTTTGTCAAGCCGCAAACCGGCCAATCGAACCGGCAGTGGCAACTGCGGTGCGAGTTCCTTGCCCTTGGGATTCAACTTGAAGTAGTCGAAGTTATCCCAGCAATCGAGAATCAGGAAAACATCTTTTTCAGTACACCAAGGCTTAGGTTTTCTGGTTTCAAGCAAACGAGTACCTCGCCCAATCATCTGCCAGAACTTAGTATAGGAGTACACCGGTTTGGCAAAAACGAGATTGACGATTTCGCGCACATCGATGCCAGTATCGAGCATGTCAACGCTGATGGCGACACGAGGCATGTCGTTGTTAGTGAACTGATCGAGCAAGCCACTTTTACCGTACACACGGGGGTCGTCTGAAACGAGCACCTTTGCCAGCTCGCCCTGGTATTGTGGGTAGAGTTTGTCGAAAATTTCTTCGATACGACGGGCATGGGCTATGGTGGCACAAAAAATGATAGTTTTGCCAGGCAACACCCCATTTGAATCTTTGATGCACTCCTCCATGAACTCCCTGACAATGAGGGTATTCGTGCCCTTGTTGATCACCTGCTTTTCGAGTTGTGAACCCTCGAAGTTGATTTCTTCGACCTCCTTACCTTCCAGCAAAAGCTTTTTCTGGTCTTCCAGAGTGATGGTGCGCTTGTTGATCCCCTCCATCTGGAAGCGGGTCTGGATTTTCATGACCTGGAAACTGCTCAGGTATGGCGGAATATGGTTGACCGCTTCCTCAAAGGTATAAGCAAAGGTGGGAATGCCGTCCTCGCAATGGAAAAGCTGGAAGGTGTTGTGGTCTATGATGTCGGTAGGAGTTGCTGTCAGGCCTATGGTAATGGTCTTGAAATAGTCCAGTACCTCTTTATAGGTGTTGTAAATGGATCGGTGGCTTTCATCGACCACAATGAAATCGAAATAGTGTGGTGAAAGATGCTGCGCATCGTCACGTATGATGTTGAGTATGGAGGGATAGGTCGAGATGTAGATACGGCGATCTTTGGCAATGAGCTTTTCACCGACATTCGGCCAGCGGGGTTCGTTGGGCAGATATTCCTTGAAGGCTGCAAGCGCCTGTTCCCGCAAGGCAATCCGATCAACCAGAAAGAGCACCTTTTCAGCGTGACCTGCACGCATGAGCGTATCAACCAGAGCAATGCAGGTTCGGGTTTTTCCGGTGCCTGTAGCCATGACCAACAGGAAATCCCTTTTCTTCTGCTCGATTCTTTCGAGGACCGCCCGAATGGCCCGTATCTGATAATCCCGGTCGACGATGGAGGTATTGATCAGTTCCTGGGTCAGGGGCTTGCGGTTGCGACGGATGTATTGAAACCGTTCGAGATCGTCACGAGTTGGAAAGCCAACTACCTTGCGAGGCGGGCAGTTGCCCAAATCCCAGAAATAGGTGTCGAGACCGTTTGTATAGAAACAGAAAGGCAGTCCCCCGCCGTGTTGCTTCTGTATGTTGTAGCAGTATTGCTTTGCCTGCTCGCGCCCAATAGCAGGGTCTTTGCTGGTTTTCTTCGCTTCGACAACGGCGAGCGGCTTACCGTTCTTGCCCAACAGGACATAGTCACTGAACTGATGACCTTCATATGGTGTTCGAGGTTCAGCAACACAATCTGGTAGTGATGTCAGAATATCGAACTCTTCAACGACCTGCAAGGGGTCTTTGACATTCCACCCAGAGTGGGCCAGTAGCCCGTCAATAAGTTCGGATCGTGTTTGAGCCTCGGATCTGTTCATGCTGAAATTAACAGGTGTTTAAATCGCGTATCAGACCCGCTTGCAAAATGACAGGATGGCGTTAATATCGATGTAAAAGGACACTTCTTTTGATATCCCCCAAACAGATCAATTACGCTAAAAATATTAAAATTCAATCATATATCGATGAATACAGCCCTATTATGTGCTGGGCATCGCACACAAATAGCACCGCTGCATAATTCGCTCGTCGGCATCCTTACATTCCGAAATCAGCTCAGGTGTGGACGATTGGGCCCCAACCATCGGGACTTCACTGCCTTTTGGAAACTGATCCTCTCGATAAACCTTTCCGCCAAACACTCGGCACCCCGGAATGAAGATATATACATGCACTGGAATCACAGGAGCAGGGTAAAGCCATTTTTCCAATTTCTTGAGTCGGGTTATCATATTCATCGCCTCTGCTCCCTTGGTGTGTTTCGAATATTCTTTATGATTCGGCCCCATTCCTGCTCATCAACAACATCCGCATTAATGAAGGTCGACTTGCAGGCATCCATCTCATCGCAATGCCTTTGCCACTCTTCTTCTGTCAAGTGCCGGAAATCAAATTGGTCTCTGACAAGGGATGCCTTGGCCGATTTCTCAATACGAGCCAATCGATTTAAAAGTGTTCCCATGTTTGTTCCTCCTGGGTCAAAAGTTCTCCGCGATATGTCAACTTGCTCTTCTCATGTTCTTGGAGCCATTCGAAGCTAATTGTTCTTCGAGATGGGTCAGACGCTCTTCGAGATCCGCATCCTTGATCGTGCTGGTCAGAATATTGGACACATAAGCCGCTGCCTTCAGATGACTCTCGTCGATTTCACCAGCCTCGAAACGGTTCAACAACGCTGCTAGATATCTACGAACGTCACCAAGTGTTTGAAGTCTTTTTCTGCTCATAGGAGGTCTATTTCTTTTTATTCAATGATAACAGTGCTTTCAAAGCTTTTTATCGTTCGAAAACCGTCAAATAACAGCACTGGATATGATTAAAATGGCAAGTCATCCGCTTTACTTGGATATAGGATCGATTCCATCTTGGCCCTAGCAAGTTCGGAAGTTGCGAATTGTTCGCTGTGCTTTGTGTCAATGCTGGTCATGCGTCCAGTGGTCTTGTCGAAACGGACAAGTGCATGAACCTTCTTCTTGCCTTTGCGCTGCTTCTGGATGCTCAAGAGTACAAGGCCCTCGCTCGGTATTCCATCGTTCCCGTTCGCGAATGGGGCGGGAATAAATCGCTCGCCAGCATCCTCAAAGCTGTGAAGCAGAATAATCACGTCGCCATCCTGCTCGATCTGACCAGATTCCCTCAAATCGGACAACTGCGGGATCTCCTTATTGGCAGCGTGCCGGTTGAGCTGAGCAAGTACGATGACAGGAATATTTAATTTCCTTCCGATGGTCTTCAGCGCCGTAGACATTGACGCAATGTCACGCTCACGGTTTGAGTACTTTCCGGTCTTTGTCGGAGAGATGTATTGCAGGTAATCGATGAGCAGGATATCGATCTTGTGCTCGCGCTTCCATTTCTTGGCAAGCACACCAATCTCGGTGATGGAAATGCCGGCAGCGTCGCTTATCACAGCGTTGCGCTTCTCAAGAATATCGCAAGCGGACATGAACGCCTTTTCCTCCTGGCTGTTCAACGATCTCGATCGGAGCCGGTCATCATCGAAATTTCCGACCGTCGCGGTCGTGCGCTCAAGCACCGAATCAATATCCATCTCGGCGGATATGAGACCGACACGATACCCTTGGGCCGTCATATTCACCATGAAGTTGAAGGCGACATTACTCTTGCCGACGGACGGACGCGCCCCGATGACGATGTAATCTCCGATAGCGAACCCTCCCCCTGCCAGATGCCTGTCCAGAGAAGCTATGCCGGTCGGTATCGTTTTCCGCCGTTCGTTTTTCGCATACTCTTCCCGGATCTTCTTGATACCTCTCGATAGCGTTACGGTCTGGTCAGTCTTGCCGCTCTCGATTATCCGCTGCATCTCGTCGATCATCTTCTCCGCAATCTCTTCAGGTGCTCGGCCATTCGAAGCAACCTCAATAGTCCTCTCGCACAGCTTCCGTATCCGGTCCTTGTGGTAAACCTCGATCAGCATCTTGGCCGTGGTCGTCGCGTATGCCCCGGACAGTGGGTCATCAAGTCTTGAGATGTAACCGGCACCACCACCAAAATCAAGCGTTTTCCGGGCATCCATCGTCGCGATAAGTGTCTCGAAATCGATGCGTTCAAGCTCGGTGGACTGATAGATGCCTTTGATCGCCGAGTAGATATAGCGGTTTTTAGATTCCAGGAAAATCTTCTCGTCGATTTCAGGGGCCATCTCGATAAACGCATCAAACGAAGTCCCTGCCGCCATCAATTCAGATAGCAGCTTTCTTTCGAGATCCTGTTTCATGCGATTATCCCCTCGCTGGCAATCATCGAGTAGTATGCGGCCCTCTCTTCGTCGTTTCCGTTCGCATTTGGCGTGACTATTCGTACATCAATGTCAGTCCAGCGCTCCTGATTGTACCATGTTGCCGGATGCGGGCAGTACTGCAAATCCTTACCGACCTGAGAACGGCAGAACTCGCGGGTCTTGATTCGCAATGTATCGGCATCCACCTTTTTAAGCGCTCGCGTGATTGCTTTCATTGCCGCACTCTTACCGATCTTGCGTGGATACTCCCGGTAAATTTCCTCGGCAATGGCCTCCGTAAAAGACTCTACTACATCTTCTTTACCATTACCATTACCATTACCATTACCATTACCATTACCATTACCTGTGCCCCTGTTTAGGGGCTGTTTAGGGGCTAATTTTTTTACATGACCAACAAGACCATCAGACTCTACAAAGTCATCAAATTCCTTGTCACCGGAGAACCTCGACATCTGGGCGTTGAGCAGTGTGATAATTTGCTTGTGGGCGTTGTTGAACGGGTTAAGCGATTCATTCTTCTGATGCCTCAGAAAGCGCTTAATCCATATCCATCCGTCTACCTCTAAACAGCCCCTGCTTAGCCCCTTTTTAGCCCCTAAAATCTCATCTTCTGAAAGTCCGGTACTGAACGATATAGCCTCGATGTCAAACTCAAGAAAACCGGCATTATTGCATGTCTCGGTCATAAAGATGAAGAGCAGCTTCTCGTTTGGGCTCAGCTTACGGAACCATGTATCTCGCCACTTCTCTGTTTCTGTGAATCGTATTGCCATCACTCACCACCCTTCTGCATTAAAACCTCATATCCGCACTCATCACTTAATGCAGCGATTATCGACATGGAATCGACAAGTTCCCTTTGGGTTATTGATTTTATTCTGTGGATCATCTCGCAGCCCGCCCCTGGTTAAATCCGTTCTCGAATGCCAGGTCGAGGCTATCATGTATTGCTTTGACAAGCAAGTCCTTTTCATGACTACCTGGTAAGATCTGATTGACGAGTTTAAGCCACTGATGTTTTGTGAGTGCTTTCGGAAAACGAGTAAGCAAGCGGGTAAAGTATGCCGGGCATGTATTGTCATCGTCCTCCGATTTATCTGCTCGGCTTGTCTTCGAATTGCCAACACACCAATTCGTGTCGTCGGCAAACTCATACTGTAGCATGAAGGTGTCCGATGGTAAGCATCTCTTACTGTTAGTCATTATAGGCTCCCACCAATTTTTCGTTCCAACGACCTTCATTCAACCGTGTCACCAACGCGTCAATGTCAGTCGAACGCCATGCTGAGGTCTTTTCCGAAAGCTTTACAGGCTTTGGATATATGCCCTCTGCAATGCCAGCGTACCAGCTCGCCTTTGACACAGGAATGATAGGGAAAATGCCTTGCTTACGATCTCCGATGATATCTCGGAGACGATAGAACCTCTGGCTCATTGCTGTTCCTCCCTGGTTTCGCCTTCGATCCATTTCTGGACATCAGCAATAGAGAAAAGCAGCCGTCCACCACGTTTCAGCGGGTGCAGTTTACCGGCTCGTTGTGCCCGGTGAACCGTATTTCTCGAAAGTGGTAAATCGTAAACGTCCCGGCAGAACTCAAGAAGGGAATCCGTGTTCAGGCACTTCATGGCCTGTCTCTGCGGGAGGTTAGTAAGTGGGTGGTTCATTTGCCTGTAATTATGGTTATGTGATAATCTCAACACACCAAAAAATTTACAGACTATATTGCCATAACTCTATTTATTTATAAGCCTTACTTCCCAAGAACTTCCCAAGAACTTCCCAAGAAGTTCACTTTTTCTATAGGGACTTTCTCAGCGCATCATAAACCTTTTCAAAATCTCTTCCATGCTTCTTGAACTGCGGTTCATAGGCACAATAAAAAACCTCACAAGCGTTTTTCTTATCGAGCTGGTCACGACCTGATCCCGTCGATTTTTGGATTGTGTCGAGTTCATTCTGTGCTGTCCTCTTCCATCCCCTGAATGATCCCTTGTTCCCTTCGATCCTGTCGATAATATCTTGTTTTGGCTGATAGCCGCGCCCAGCGATCTGGTCGATTTTTGCCGCATCCTCTCCCGCGCAGTCAACCGCCAGTGGTTCATCGGTCTGCTCTGGTGGCGCGCACGCTGTCAGGCGATCATAAATCAATCGTTTGAGTTCCTGAACAGCTATTACCTTTTTAACCAGATCCTCATCTGTGAGGCAGTCCATTTCACCATGGAAATCATGATAGTCATCACTATTTATTGCCCCCAAGAACGGCCAGATACCCTCCAGCTCGACCGGACTATCAGGCATATACTCATAGCCTGAAGAACCTGGCTTTTGAATAATCTGTCTTTTGTTCTCTATTGCGATATAATCAGCACTCCCATATTTATACTGACGCCCAATACGCCGATATTTGTCAAGCAGCAAGCATTCTGCTGCTTCCTGATAGCGCTCGAGAGCAGCAAACAAGATATCCCGGTACCCGTCCGCTTCAGGCTCTTTTCGCTTTGTAATATTATCCAATACCTCATTAAGAGACCTCTTGCGCCAGACAGACGGCGGATTCATGTACTGCTCAGGAATTTCGGTAAAGTTCTTTTTTTTCCACAGGGAACGCCCGTAAGCTCCAAAGGGTGCACCTTTGTCATACTGGACAGTTCCATCCATCATCTCAGCCAAAGCTCGATTAGCCCGGTAATCAGCCCACGTCCAGTCGGTCTCTCTAACACGGCAAAGAACTTCAATAAGTTCTTTATCTGAGGGAATCCATTCGCTCATATTAGCTGACTTTTTGTTACTGTTCGGTTGATAACTTTTTATGAAGACAAAAATTGGTGCTTTTACATAGTGAAAAGATTACAGCGGGTCGGATTGTCATACCGCAACAATTTTCGCACTGGCCTTCAGGCTGTCCAGGTAATCCGACCATTTCTGCATCATCTGACGTCTGTCCTCGAGAAAAGAGGTCCGATTGTAGGCGCGCCCGTTCGGATCCTTTACAGCATGAGCTAACTGGTGCTCGATGAGGTCAACCCGAAAACCCAGCACCTCATCAAGCATTGTTCGTGCCGTTGCCCTGAATCCGTGGCCTGTGACAGTATCATTGTCAAAGCCAAGATATCGAAGCGCTGCGTTGATGCTGTTGTTACTCATGGGGCGAGAACCTCGTCCAGAGAAGACATATTGCCCGTGACTGGTTACTGGTTGCAGCTTTCTCAGAATTTCAAGGGACTGTCGGGAGAGTGGGACAACATGCGGGTGCTTCATCTTCATGAGTTCCGCCGGAATAGACCATGTGCCTGTTTCGAAGTCGATCTGTGACCACTCCATTTTCTGAAGCTCTCCAGGCCGAACAAAAAGCAAGGGTGCAAGCTGCAAGGCAGATTTCACGACAAGGGTCCCCTGGTACTCGTCAATAGCCCTCAGAAGAGGAGTAAGTTCCTTCGGGTCGGTAATGGCTGCATGGTGCCGGGTTTCGCGCCGCTTGAATATCTCACGGGGTTTCAGGGCTGATGACGGGTCATGTTCGAGTCTTCCGGTTGCCACGGCATACCGAAACACCTGCCCGCACATGATCTTGATTCGGAGGGCCGTTTCGGCCGCTCCCCTGGCCTCGATTTTCAGGAGCATGTTCCGAACATCTGACGCTGTTATTTCGGAGACCGGTTTGCAGCCAATAGCCGGGAACACATCCTTTTCAAGCCGACATATAACTGTCAACGCATGGCCGGGAGACCATACCGGTTCATTCTTGCCGTACCACTCGCGCGCTATAATCTCGAATGTTGATGCCTCCTTGATCAATGCATCCTTCTTGGCGGCCTGTTTTGCTGCTCCAGGATCTTGAGCATTAGCCAGTAGGACTCGAGCATCCTCGCGCCGCTTTCTTGCGTTAGCAAGGGATATCTGAGGGTATTGCCCAAGCGCAAGTAATTTCTGTTTCCCGTCGAACCGGTATTTCAAGCGCCAGAGCTTGCCACCACTTGGAGTGACCTGCAGGAAAAGACCCGCACCATCGAAGAGCTTATAATCTTTGTCAGCAGGTTTTGCTTTGCTCACCTGAGCATCGGAGAGAGGAAGAATCCGTTTCGGCATTGGTTCTGATCTTGTCTTGGGGGTATCAGTAATTGCTTGGGGGTATTATACCCTAATAACTACCCCCAAAACAACCGGACTTCACAATACCAATTTAGACTACATCAGATCTAAAAACAAGAAAAGCCCTGATTTTACAGGGCTTTTCGGACTACAACGGACGGCTTTAAACCGTCATCTGGCGGAGAGGGAGGGATTCGAACCCTCGGTAGCTCTAATCGAACTACGTCGGTTTAGCAAACCGGTGCCTTCAGCCGCTCGGCCACCTCTCCAAAATATATGTGCGGAGGATGAGGGACTCGAACCCCCATGGGCGCAAACCCGGCAGTTTTCAAGACTGCTGCCTTACCAATTAGGCTAATCCTCCTGCTATGTAAAGAACGGGCACTAAGATAGTGATTCCC
>Ga0326726_10001498_pt1 | contig 21708 bp, 20 predicted proteins | sample MHFenrmetagenome_2_FD_207603 | JGI IMG/M metagenome (GOLD analysis project Ga0326726, IMG submission 207603) | Lab enriched peat soil microbial communities from Michigan Hollow, Ithaca, NY, United States - MHF15MN | ecosystem: Environmental > Terrestrial > Soil > Wetlands > Peat | place: USA... | reverse complement strand
ACGGCTACTGATTCAGGTCTCCCATGAAGTATCCCCCTTCAGGAAGATCTGCAACCCCGGGAATCGTCACTCCCGTGCTGTCCTTGTACCAGATCTTGGCCCCCTTGATCGTCTCCCTGAGGCGAACAACCTTCGTTATGCCGGATCCCAGGTAAACCACCCGGTCAGAAGTAGCACAGGCACTAAGGTGACCCCATCCCTGAAAACCAGGCACTTGTAAAGTAGAGATTTCCGGCAATGAGTATCTTGAAACTAATCAGGAACCATTGCCATGAAGACATCACGATTCAGCGAAGAGCAGATCAGCTACGCCCTCAGGCAAGCTGAAGCGGGAACCAAAGTTCCGGAGATCTGTCGGCAGCTTGGGATTTCCCAAGCGACCTTCTACGGATGGAAGAGCAAGTTCGGAGGCATGGGCGTTACCGAGCTTTGTCGGCTCCGCCAGTTGGAACAGGAAAATGCCCATCTCAAGAAGCTTGTTGCGGACTTGAGCCTAGACAAGCAGATGCTTCAGGATGTGATAAAAAAAAAGCTGTAAGGCCTGCCGTAAAGAAGCATCTGGTGCAACACATGATAGTGGCATACCATGTTTCAGTCAAAAGGGCTTGCCGAACACTACCGACACCGCGATCGTCGCTGTACTACAAGGCCCATAAGCGTGACGAGACTCTGTTGGCAAGCGAATGCGCGAGATTGCGTACTCTCGAGTCCGTTACGGATTCCGACGCATCGAAATCATGCTAAGGCGAGAGGGTTTTGCCGATAACCACAAGCGGATGCATCGGATCTACCGCGAGCAAGGTTTGGCTTTGCGAACCAGCGGCCGTTAAGGAATCGTAGCGCAAAGCACCGCATCGAAAGACTCGAGCCGATACGAGTGCATCAGGTATGGAGCATGGACTTCGTAGCCGATCAACTCTTCGATGGCAGAAAATTCAGAATCCTGACGATCGTCGACAACTTTAGGAAGAAATGTCCAGGCCTGTTCGCCAGCCAAAGTATCAAAGGATCGGATGTTGTCAACTACCTCGAAACCGCTGTGCAACGTGAAAGGGGTGTGCCGGAACGCATACAAGTCGACAATGGCAGCGAGTTCATTTCGAGGGAACTGGATCGCTGGGCTTACGAGAACAAGGTTGTTCTTGACTTCTCCCGTCCCGGGAAGCCGACGGATAACCCGTATATTGAATCATTAAACGGGAAGTTCAGGGATGAATGCCTTTCCGTTCATTGGTTCAGTAGTCTCGACGATGTGCGCGCCAAGATCGAAGACTGGCGAAACGAATACAACGGTTTCAGGCCCCATTATTCCTTGAAAGGTCTGGCCCCTATTGAATTCCTTGCATTACAACAAAATAGGCCGGAATTTCCACTTTTGAGGTGACCGATTAAGGAGCCATACACATCGTTTATAATTTTATAACTGCTTATGGCACTGATTCTTGGGATCACCTCCACCTATCAACGAAATAGATATGCCTGGCAAGGAACCCATCGATTTACTTATTTTGAGTATTTATTAAAAAATAATAAGGAAAAGAGACTTCGTATAGACCAAGATAACTATGATTATTTTATAGAATCATTTATTTACATGCCGCACATATACCTCGAATATCGAATTTATGAGCGGCTTTGCGTGATTATCATCCTACTGGCACCTGACTTCTCCACTGCTTCATGAAATCATTGTATTTTTTGATATACCCTGACAAACTCTCAACGTTCCCAGCATGCAAATTTATTTTATTGATATGCCAGGCGTGCTCCTTATTCGATATATTCATTTTCAATTTAAACGCCTCATATTCCTTCCTGTATTTGGCATCAAATTCATCTTTCAGCCTAAGTCGTTCTTCTTGATAAAATAGCTGCTTTTTAACAAGTTCATTGTGTGGCACCAAAAAAGCTTTAAAATTATTTTGTGCCGTTATAAGTTCTTCTTTTTGGGCTTCCAATCCATGATGGACATTCGGGATAAAGCTTTGATTAATCGATACAATTCTTTTGGCGTATTCATTAGTAGGAATAATAGAATTATACTCTATAATCTTATGTATAAAATCTAGAGCTCCTATAATTTTTTCAGTTCTAAAGTCTATCAGTTCATAACCATTCATTCCTACTCTATACCGGGCACAATCTTTACTTTCTAAAGATACCTGATCTTCATCAAGAAAAATAAATTCATTCTTATCGTAAAAACCCTCTAGACCTATAATCATTTTTTCACACTCACTCATAATGTATTTGTCAACAAACTCTTTCTCGTTTATAAGTGATAGATTCGCAGCGTCCTTCGTGAACTCGATAGCATTGCACCAATATGAGTTATCTATTCTTGTTTTAACGATATTGCCCTTACCATCAATAAAATATTTCGCAATTCTCCCTCCAAATCTTCTGGTGTACCTTATTACTTCGGAAGAGTTTGCATATCTATAATCTATCCATTCAGATAATGGTGTAATTTGAATATTTTTAAATGTAAGCAATGAATAAAAGTAACTGGATCTCCCGTAACCAAAGTTTGTTTTCACTTCTTGTTTTAAAGCGGAGGTTATCTTATACTCGGGATTAGACCAACCGCTGATCCTGTGTGAATAAAGCAGCATACCAGGAACTTTCTTAGCTTTCTTGTACGCAAGGTCAATATTAAACGCCTTAAACCATAACTCAACTTTTTCTTTGATTTGACATTTCAGTCTCCTGAATTTTTCTTCCAGATCATATTCATCATTATCTCTCTTAGCGACTTTCTCGCTCAAATAAATCAAACCCCTACAATCTAGCATATCTTTAACGCCTTTATCTATATTGACATGCACACTTTGAAAGGGCGCGCCAAGCTCCTTGCAATAATTATAAGTTATGTTGGGGGGTAATTTTGGCTTTATTGCACTGTTAATATATTCGGCGATTTGCAATATATTATCGCCATTTCCCGCGCATAATTCATTCAAAATTAGGCTATTATCTTCAAAATGATTATCTATACTTATTGTTGTAGTCTCAACTAGTCCATCTTTTTCTACTAAAAGCAAAAGAAATTCTTCATTTATTTTCCGCTCACTCATTTTCATTCTATTCTAAATTTATTGACTTGGGAAATAAAACGATTGCTCATGGATCTAAAGTGTTGCAGCGTGTATTGTCCCGGGGTTTAAAGCACACAAAACGCTAAGCCTTAATAAGAGATTTCTATAGCCCAATGGGATGACATTATCATTTCGATTTATTGGAACAATTCACCATCAATATCAACAATAGTCGCATATTATAAATATAATGAAACGCCAGGATTATCAAGATCATAATAGAGTAAGTGCATCATGGCCAATATTCCTTAATTATAAGTGTGTTCGGAATGGAAATGACTCACACTTATCGTAAAAAATAGAGCTCTGATTGGCAAACTTGTCGAAGTATCCCCGACGTAGGCTTGATCTAACTTCTCTTACATTACATCCGGATAGCAGCTATTAAACTCGTGACTCTCAAGATCTAAAACAACCTATACGAATTCCCCACCCAGAGAAGGGCCTTATCGATCTTGTAGCAAATATAATGTAATTCAGACGAACATGGGATATTTGCCCACTGGGTTGATGATACTGCTACGCTTTTTCTATGTTCCTTTTTACCATCCAGCGCTTTTCAAGCAAAGCATTAATTATTACCCTAGCGATATTTATCAGGCCTTATTATAAGTTCCTATAAATAAATCATGCACTTTTCTATAGCTAGACTCAGTAATTATTCTGGATGGTTCTTACAAAATCGTAAAGGAATCCTGAATATTGCTGATATTTCCTGTACTTATTATTAAGTATCTCTAATATCTTTTCCTTGTTCGTAGCCCGTCCCTCACTTTCTGTCTCGAAAGTGAGCCCTCCTTCTCTATGGTTAAGATTTCTTATAAGATATATATCCCTCGCCGGAAAGTATAACACCTCATTAAACTCTTTTAAATGGATTAATTGTTCTTTTTTGTGATTTGATTTAACCCAAAATACATATAGGACTGCTTTTATCTTTTGCAAATAATTCCACTCAATGCGGGTGTTACCACTATCATAATTCATATATATAAGCTTTCCCAGTGAATTAATTATTTGGCCTCCTTTGTTATCATAAAAATAGTATGCATCATCATTGAGCTTTTCTGTTATATTCTGCAGAAAATCATTTGAAGCTATTGTTTTTATTATTGCCTCGATTTGCTGATTTATCTTAAAGCAGAACTCTTCAAAATTATCCTCTCGTCTAAAACGCTCCATTAACACAAAATCTTCAATAAGCTGCGAAGTGATTTTCGAAAGTACAAATCCGGAATAAAAGCCTTCTGCTTGTCGTCTAATAATATTATTGATGCAATATTCATGTATTTCATTCAGCGCGTGTGCAGTAACTTTATCTGCATCTTTATCGCTAACCTTAAAAACCAACTCCCTGATAAACCAATCATTATCCTGTAATGAGCCAATGTCCGATATGAAGTCGATTAGTTTGCGTAGTTTGACTTTATCTCGAACCATAACAGATGGGTTTTGGGTGTAGCTTGTGAATTTACCAACCTAATTCATAGAATATTTTTCCATTGCCGCATCAAAACCATTATCAAATAAAGTATTGAGTATATTTTCAAGCTCCTTCTCTCTTGATTGACTTACCGGATTATCCGTCTGAACATCGGCCGTTAATTTTTCGAACCGCTGTCTCAATTGATTGTATGTAGTATTTTCCTGCCCCTTGACCATTCTTATGTATTCAAGTTTACCCCGTAAGACATTGCGCATACTCGGCAATCCGCCAGCCAACAGGTATCCCTTGTCGTCATAATATTGTTCATTGAATATTGTTTGAGCCTTCTCATATCCATATCGTTCCCAATAGCAAAGCCATTGACGCAACTGTTTAATGTACCTTTTCCGAACGTTGACTTTTTCATTCACGACAAGCCCTGTCACTTCCTGACGATAACCGGTTTTCTGTAGACGGGTTTTCTTTTCGTTAATATTGAACCCCTGGTCTTTAATAATTCGATGTAACTCCTTCAGGAGTTCTCCGTCTTTTTGGTAGACGTTGTGTCGAGAACTAAATGTGATATCGTCAGCATATCGGCTATATCTAAGTCCAAAACGGTTGGCTAAGCCGGTAAGTCGACGATCGAGCCGTTGACACACGATATTTGTAACGATGGGTGATGTTGGAGCTCCTTGTGGCAAAACGTTCTCCTGCACTTTCAGCCATACTCCATTTTCATCCTGGCGCTCAACAGTCATTTCCGTACAGCATATCGCAGCGATCATGTTCGCAATCTGTTGACGGGCCTGCACGGGTTTCTGCCCAACCAACAAAAAGGACATGTCACGATCTTCCGGAGTGTCTGACGCAGCAGATCCCTTAAGATTAAACGGTTCGAGCTTTAAACACGCCCAGACTCTTGCCTGGTTGATGCTCGGGAAAAAGTCCTTCAGGTCGATGTTGTAGACGTAGTTGCATCCTTGGTGGATACGTGCGTTATCGACGATAGACCGTCCCATAACGAACCCCATGGCCGCCTCATGCGGCTCGAAGACACACTGGAGAATGAAACTCAGGACCTTCTGAATGGATTTCAGACCTGATACCGGTGCATGAATGATGCGTGTTCCACCGGACTTCTTCCTTATCGGGAAATCCGTGTAACGCTTACCGGCAAGATTGGGGTTAGCGTAAAAGGAAAGCTGCTTCAACTCGAAAGGAACAACCTCGGTACCGTAAACGAGCGGTTTAACGTCATTCAAAAGCTTGAGAAAATCAGACCTGGACTGCATGTTCTCGAATGCTGCCTTAACTGCCTGAATATGTTCCTGTTCGATTGCCATCTTCGTCTTGATTATGGGGTTTGAAAAACCTGCCGCATATTCTTCGTTTATGACAAATAAATTAGATAAAGTGGTTAGTATGGACATTAATTAGAATCAGTTAAATCGCTTAATCACGAATAGCTGACTCTGAGTAAATGACTTGCAAACCTTCATCCCGAATTGCTTCGAGACACCAGCCGATCTGAACCAATCTTTCGACTGATCCCAGCTAGCACGAGTCAATATCTTGCGGCAGGCTTTCCAAAGAGCGATACGGTAATTAAAACTCTTCCTGTGCAGCGTATCTTCACAAGTGACGACAAAAAATTTAACGCCATTCATACCTGTAATTGCCTGGATCCCTGACGGGTTTCAACAGGCCTGTATTCTGGCGCACGCCCAAGTAATTTATAAGGATAAGATGCGAAAATACAAAGTATTAGATTCTAATTCTTTTCATTACATTTCTCGCACGCTTCCCGAATCAAGTCTAATGGACCGCTGTATTTTCAACCACATTCAAAGCCACTGATTATATCGGGGCTGAACCGTTAAAGCTTTCGAGGGACTAAATGGCCATCAATAAACACGCACTGCTACGTTACAAAGTCCTCGACAAGTGTTTCGGTAACCCGGGCAAGAGGTACTTTATTGAAGACCTGAAATCCGAATGTGAACAACTGCTGAAAGAGATCGATCCAGAATCTAAGGGGATTAGCCGCAGACAGATCCTTGCCGATATCAGGTTCATGGAGAGCAGTGACGGATGGGAGATCGAGCTTATCCGTCATAAGGAAGGTAAACGGGTGTACTTCCACTATGCTGATAGCTCGTTTTCGATCAACAACATGCCGCTGAACGAGTTGGAAATCAACCAGCTTCAGGATGCGATCGGAGCCCTGTCGCAGTTCGAAGGGATGCCGCAGTTCGAATGGGTGGGCGCCCTTTTGCCAAAACTGATGCAAGGCAAGCTCACCAAGCGGGATATGCGGACGATTATGCAATTCGAAAGCAATCCGTTCCTCAAAGGAATCGAGCGACTCGGCGAACTGTACAATGCCATCAACTATAAGAAGGTACTCTCCGTCCAATACCAGCCCTACGAAATCGAGTCGCCCTATGCATTGATCATCCACCCTTATCTCCTCAAGCAGTATAATAGCAGGTGGTTCCTCTTCGGCTACAACCCGGAGAGGCAGAAACATAACTGGAATCTGGCTATCGATCGTATCGTCTCGTTGAGAGAAGTCGCAGCCCCTTTTCATGAGAACAAAGTTATCGACTGGGAGGAGTATTTCGACGACTTCATCGGAGTGACACAGCCAGAGAAGGCCGAGATCGAGAAAATCGTTCTTCGCTTTTCCGGAAAAACCGCCAGGTATATCGAGACAAAGCCACTTCATGGATCGCAGAAAGTCAAATGGCTCGACAACGAAACACTTGAAGTGACGCTGCAACTCATGATCAATTACGAATTGGAGCGCCTTATCCTCTCCTACGCTGACAGTGTCATAGTGCTCCAACCCGCACACCTGTCAAACAGCATAAAGTCAAGATTGTGCAGTGCAATCGGGCAATATTGTTAAAGGACAGTATTCATACATAACGACGTAAACTGGATCCGAGGCAAGAACCCGATTGTCAAGGCCATTTTGGTTCAAAAAACCAGCGCAGGTGCAAATAGCCACTTATCCGAAGCGCCTAAAGTAGAGTTCTCCGGGCTATTTCATTGTGTGGCGATAATATGCCATGGATGTCATCTGATTCAAGTGAAGAATGTAGTCGGAGCTCGTTGTATTCATTCCTATACTCCGCAGCCAGGTTCTCCACATCATCGAGTCTGTCAACCGGCATGAATGATTTCAGTTCAGCAAAGTCATAGCAGCATAAGGGTGATAATCTTGATCACTGGGACTCCACGGTTTGACTCTTATCAATTTTTTCAGATCAGCTTACCGATTAATTTTTAAGAACTTGGATCTAAATGCCTTTCAAAAAATCAAATACCGGTAACAACTATCATTACAATTCCATCGAAATCGGAGGTCAGTTATGGATGTCAGAAGACCTTAAGGTCACCACCTACCGCAACGGCGACCCCATCTGCGAAGCTATCGATGATGGTGAATGGCTGTATTTGGGAGAATGCCAAATAGGCGCCTACTACTACTATGAGATTAATCAGACCAAACGGTTCCTCTACAACGGTTACGCAGTTAATGACCCAAGGGGACTTGCGCCTGAAGGATGGCAAATTCCTGACGTGAATGACTGGGAGAGGTTGATCGGTTATCTCGGCGGAACGGAAGTGGCTGGAGGCAAATTAAAAGACACTGGCTTGGAAAACTGGATATCTCCAAACATAGGTGCCACAAACAGTACAAGATTTAGGGCTATCGGGGCTGGATGGAAGGAAATTTTCGGCGGGGGTAATTATACCAAGGGCATTGTTACCGGATACTGGACTCAAACACATCTAAAAGAGAACGAGGATCTGGTTAACCACGTCTTTTTGTTGAGACATGACTCGAGTGCAGTCATATGCCAAAATGGCTATGCTGATTGCGGCGAATCGGTTAGATGCATAAAAAAATAACATCACATGATACTCAGAGCCAAAGGTGACAGGACGTGCCCCCGTTCAATAAACCACTTCTTCTTGGCAATAATCCGTTTGCTGAACTAGAAATTCTTCAGGTGTCAGCCGTCCTAATGAACTGTGCGGCCGGATAGAATTGTAATCCTTCTGCCATTGACCGATGACCTCCCGGGCATGATCCAGACTCATGAACCAGTTCACGTTCAGACATTCATCTCGCAACCTGCCGTCGAAGCTTTCAATGTAGGTGTTCTCGACGGGTTTGCCCGGACGGTTGAACACCAATTTCACTCCGTGACGATGCGCCCAGGCATCAAGGGCCTTGCCGATGAATTCAGGACCATTATCGACTGTAAGCATTTCCGGCATTCCTTTGAACCAGGCAATCCTTTCCAGTACGCTGCATACCCGATTGCCGTTGATTGACGTATCGACTTCAAACCCCAGATAATCCCTGCTGTAGCTTTCCAGCACGTTAAGTACCCGAAACCTTCTGCCATTGTACAGGTTGTCACTCATGAAGTCCATTGCCCAGCACTGATTCTTGCGTTCCGGTTTTGGCGGAGCAACACGGGTGTCCGCAGCTATTTTCCTGCGCCGTTTTACCCGAAGCATCAGGTTTTCTTCCCGGTACAAGCGTTCCGTTCGCTTGTGATTGATCTGGATGCCCTCTCGTCGCAATAGGTAATGCAACCGCCGATAACCCCATCGTTTTCATTCGTCGGCAAGCTCACGTAGTCGCTTTCTGATCGGCTCATTCGCATCCGGCTTGGGCTTGTAATGCCAACTGGAACGGCTCAGCCCGAGCAGAACACACAGCTTTCTCAGACTCTGCCCGAAGCTTTCATGCAAATACCTGACGGCATTGCGTTTAGCTTCGGGCGTTACCACTTTTTTAAGTTGATATCCTTCAGCATTTGGATATCGAGTGCCATGTCAGCCACCAGCTTCTTCAGGCGCCGGTTCTCATCTTCCAGATCATTGAGGCGTTGCGCCTCACTGACCGACAAGTTTCCGTACTTCGATTTCCAGTTGTAAATAGTGGCATCACTGATTCAGTACTTCCGGCATAGCTCTTTGACGGGCATGCCAGCTTCGCCTTCCTTCAGGATGCCGATGATCTGTTCTGTGTTGTAACGTTTGGTTTTCATGCGTGTAACCGCCTTGGTTGATTTTAAGAATTTTTTCCACAACCAAGTGGTCTAGTTACACGGGCTCACGTCCATCAATTAGATGCCACTTCCCGCTTATTAGATAACTTGACAGTATCTTAGAGATGAATAGGATACTCCGCATACTTCTCAGTAAACGCCATCCTCTTTTACAATATCCTTATCCCCTTCATAACATTTATCATAATAGTGATATAATAAATAATAACCATAAACAAGCACATGTATCAAGATAATAAGAGGATAAATCCAAGGAAAATAGACCCCCTTATAATAGACGAGTAAAGAAACTATAAACGCAATTTCGGAAAACACAGAATACCATTTAAAATACCTAGCGCTATGAGAATTTTTCTGTTTATAGGTTAAAATCACTACTGGAATTACAGAAAATAACATTAACGCAAAAATAGCATACCCTTCCTTAAATAACACAAACGATGAAAATATTAAACAACATGTCCCTATATCGCACAAGATATACCTCCAGCTCTTTTTTTCTGGAGCGTCAGCAATTTTATTCATATCCCCATTCAGATGCATGTAATCAATAAGCAGAAAAAACACCACCGCAAAACATGACATAAGATCAGGCCCCTCCAGCACACCATCATTCCAACTTAGTTTTCTCAGCATTAAGTCATAAATCATATTTCCCAAAAACGCTGGATAAATCAAACCATAGGTCAGCGTATCAACCCTCGTTTTTGCCACATGATTCATAATTATATATTATTATATTAAAAAACCGACCCATATTGAGTCTGATTTTTACAAACCATTTTATTCAATTTATTCTGATTAACATCCATATTGTCAGAATTTTCCCTCGAATAATTGACTGGGGACTCTATTTTGATTTATGTGGCCAACGAATCTACAAGATACTAATACCCTCTCCGATAATCAGTCACTTATAAAGTAGATTATTTCCGATGCAAGACACCAAATAAATCAAGTCTCAAAGCACTCTGCAGACGTCTGCTGCCGAGTGGAATCATCATAAATATGCTTATTACATTACCAAGTTAATACTTTAATGATGGCCCTAAAGTTAAACATCGATCCCCGATCATATTAAATTTCATTTTGCAACATCTACCGAATGCCGACTTTTTAATGGAAGTACTAGCTGTTCCATAAGTGCACGTTCCGTTAAGTCGGCTATCTGCATAAGTATTTCCATCTTTTGGAAATTTGATTCACATGAAAGTTTAATCGAAGTACAACCCTTGTGCGCGATTTGATGCCGAGACGTTAGCAACTCATCCAGAGTGGCTGTAGCAAAGTCGAGCGAAAGTGTTTCTGAGAACCAATACTTAGAGATGTTTACAATACCTAATGCTTCCTTGAACAACCTATCGATATTGGCTCTGTTAGGTGTGTTGAATTTCTTAATCGATTCATCCAGTTTTATCTTTGCCATATCGTGAAAAAGGCCTAAATGCTCTGATTGTTCGACTTTTCGAAACCCAAACACCGCGAGTTCTTCAATAAATACTTGCCAATATGCAACGAGCTGAAGAATATATGACTGGTTAAGAAATATATTTTTCGTTTCAAGTTTAGCTACTTTGGATTTAGTCAAATCTAGCTGTATGTGCTGAATATATTTGATACGTACAAGATTTTTACTGAAAAGCTGTGAGGGTGTTTTTTCTAAATTTAGAACGATAGTCATAATAAGATATCCTCGGTACTGTCAAGTTGAGAAAAAGCCTGAAATTTGGTAAGGTTTGGGCATGGAAAAGAACACGAACCCATACACAGGACACCGTTATCCGGCCGAGATTATCAGCCACGCTGTTTGGTTGTACTTTCGTTTCACCTTGAGTTTCCGTGATATCAAAGAACTTCTGGCTTATCGCGACGTCATTATCACTTATGAAGCCATCCGGAACTTGCCCCCTTTACTGTGATACCAGATTTAGAAAAACTTCTTGCCGCTGAGCGGCGAATTCAGCCGGTGTCAGACCATCGATGGCGCTGTGCGGTCTGACGTTGTTGTAATCATTTCGCCAGTCTTCAATGAGCTCCCGAGCATGGTTTAAACTCAGAAACCAATTGTCATTCAGACATTCATTCCGAACGGTCCGGTTAAAAACTTTCGATGAACGCATTATCAACCGGCTTTCCGGACCTGCTGAAATCAAGCTTCACTCCGTTCTTCCACGGCCAGCTGTCCAGTACTTTTCAAGCAAACTCCGGCCCGTTGTCAACGTTGATCACTTCCGGCAATCCCCGCATCCAGCCGAGGTAATCAAGCACCTGAGCGACTCGCGTACCATTGATCGAGGTATCGACAACCATGGCCAGGCTTTCCTTGGTGAACACATCCAGAATATTGAGTAATCGGAATCGTCGACCATCAGCGAGATTATCGCTCATGAAGTCCATGGCCCACCGTTGATTCACTGCTTCGGGATAGGGCATTGGAACACGCAGCATCGCTGCCGTTTTCTTTCTTCTCCGTGTTTTGATCTGAAGCCGTTCTTCCCGATACAGTCGTTCAGTTCTCTTGTGATTGATCTGGATACCTTCTCTTCTGAGTACTTAATGCATCTGGCGATAACCCCAGCGACGACGCTCTGCAGCCAGGTCTCGCAGGCGAGCCCTGATCTGTTGATTGTCACTCGGTTTTGGCTGATAACGCCATGAAGAAATGGCCAACCCGACGAGGTTGCACAACCGTCGTTGACTTTGCCAGAATCGTTTCTGTAAGTATTTGACAATTTATTTGGCTTCGGGTGTTACAACTTTTTTGTGGTGATCTCCTTGAACATCAGGATATCAAGCGCCTGATCAGCAACCAGCTTTTTCAGCCGACGATTCTCCTCTTCCAGCTCCTTGAGCCGGCGGGCTTCGCTAATGGCCATACCGCTATATTTTGCTTTACAGTTATACAGAGTTGCTTCGCTCATGCCATGCTTTCGGCAAAGCTCCTTGACGGGGATTCCTCCATCGGCTTCTATTAAAACACCGATGATTAGCTCGGTGGTGAATCGTTATTTTTCATGTCGTGTAACCTCCTTGGTTCAGTTTAGGATCCGAAAATCCTAAATCCAAGTGTTATAGTTTTGTGGGGCAAGTTACAATAAGAAGAAAGACTACTACCACAAGACACGTTAAAAGATTAGGATATTCCAATCATGGTTCTCTCCAACTTAACTTTCTCAGCATTAAATCATTTTTAATAGTCCCATAAAACGTCGGATATATTAATCCATATGCCAACTTGGGTACTTTGTTTTTCCCGAATATTATTTATAACTTCATCCTTAATAAAGCGTGCCTTAACAAAAAACTGATTATATTTATTCATTAATTATAACTTTATCGTCGAACTCAACGTTAACTTTTATTCTAATATTTTATAAAAATAGCTTTTTAAGCTTTTCATTATTATAAACATCTAACGATGAACCTGAGTATGCTATTTTACCAGCTTTCATCGAATACACACGAGCACATATCTCAAGAACCACCCGAACCTTCTGTTCCACAATAAGGATACCAACTCCTCTCTCTCGGTTTATATGAACTATTTTATCAAATAAATGCCGTATAAGATTTGGTGATAAACCCAGGGAAGGCTCATCTAGCATTAGAAGCATTGGCTCTGGAATGAGCGCGCGAGCTAAAGAAAGCATTTGCTGTTCACCCCCTGAAAGTTTACTGGCATTTTGCCTAATTTTATCTTTTAATAATGGAAATAGATCTAATACACTACTAACTCTATCAATGAGCACATCTCTCGTAAGCTGAAATCCACCTAGTTCAAGATTTTCCATTACGGTCATATCGTTGAACACTCGGTTTCCCTGAGGGGCATACGTAATCCTACTGATGACGTTTTGAGCTGGCGTATTGCCATTTATTTGATGTCCATTAAAATTAATATTTCCGCTCCATGTGGGAATCAATCCAAATACAGCTTTTAGTACTGTTGATTTACCAGCGCCATTAGGACCGATGATTGAAACAATCTCACCATTTTTAACATTCAGAGATAACCCATAAAGAACCTGCCTCTTATTGTAACCTGATTCAAGTTCAATAATTTCTAACATTGTGTATTTTCAGTCTATGTATGCATGAATCACCCGTGGGTCGTTCTTGACTGCTTCGGGTGCACCTTCGCTAACTTTAGTACCAGCATCCATAAATATGATACGGTCACAAACTTGCATTATTGCATCAATATTATGTTCGATCATAATTACTGTAGTACCTTGAGTAGGTAGTTTTTGAATGATTTTCAAAATCTTTTCAGTCATTTCCGGAGCTATACCTGCGACCGGCTCATCTAGTAATACTAACTCTGATTTTGCTGCAAAGCAACACACAAGGCTAAGAAGTTTCTGTTGTCCATATGATAAACTTTCTGTGGGGTCATTTAATTTATTCGCCAAACCCACCTCATTTATCAATAGTGACGCCTCCTCACGGTTCTCTTTTTCTTGTTTCAGACTGTGCTTCCAGTTAAAAAATACGTTTCGTAACTGCTCCCCTGGTTGACGTTTGAAAGACAATAACACATTTTCGAGTGCACTAATTTGATAAATAAGTCGTAGATTCTGAAAAGTTCTACTGATACCTATATTTACTATTTGGTGTGTAGACATATTAATAATGTCTTTACCTTTAAATAATATTGTCCCGAAATCAGGATCAAGAAATCCGCTTATTATATTAAATAACGTTGTCTTTCCTGCACCATTAGGTCCGATGAGTCCAAGTATTTCACCATACTGAACGGAGCATGAAAAATCGTCAAGCGCTTTAAGACCATTAAAGTTCTTAACTACCCCTTGGATTTCAAGAACTATGCTCATTAAATAGCTATTCAAGAATAAAATATGTAGTCACCAAAAAGCCCTTTTGGGCGCCAGATGATAAAAGCAACAAGCATTCCACCGTAAATAATCTGTCTAATATTTGCTTCGATGGTACTGGGTATTCCAATAAATCGAAGTATTTCAGGAATCAAAACGAGAATTATGGCACCCGCAACAGATCCAAACAATTTACCTGCCCCCCCTATAATAACGATAGTAATAATGAAGATTGACTCCATCACAGTGAAACTTGTCGGGTCAATAAAACTTATATAATAAGAATACATTACACCTGCAGCACCTGCCATCCCAGAACTAATAACGAAAATGAGCACCTTAAAAATTGCTATGTTTTTGCCTGCAGCAAGAGCAAATACTTCATCTTCACGAATTGCTTTTAAAACTCGTCCAAAAGGAGAGCATACAACTCTATAACTGATCCAATATATACAAGCACTTAATGTTCCAATAAGAATAAGAAATTCAAGATGTGATGAAAGTTTTACCCCGAATATAATTGGCATCTGAATCACAGAAATACCCATTGGGCCATTAGTGAGGGAAACCCAGTTGTTTAATATATTGAAAATAATTATTTGGAATGCAACAGTGGCAATAACAAAATAATCATCACGAATTCGAAGTGATGGAATTCCAACCAATGCGCCAAACAAACTGCAAAGAGAAACTGCAGAAACAAAGTTTATAAGGAATGGACTTTGATATTTGAAAGCCATGATTGCTGAGATATAAGCCCCGATACCATAAAATGCTGAATGCGCCATTGAAATAAGACCAGCATATCCAGAAACGAGATTAAGAGAGACCGAAAGGATCGAATAAATAAAAATCATAATTAATATGTGAATCAAATACTCCATATTTAAATCTTTAAACTTCAGTTTTCCTAATTGACTTTATATATATACCTTGTGGTCGTAACAACAAATATGCTAATAACACAGCAAATGTAATCGAGTCCTTCCACATTTCGCCAAATTGCCAACTCGCAAATTGCTGAAAAGAAGCTAGAAGAATGGAAGCAACAGCCACTCCAATTGTCGCACCGTTTCCTCCAATTACAACCGCAACTACACCTGACAGCAACATGTCTAATCCCGTTGTCGGGGTCATTCCTATATCAAATGCTCTGACAATCCCAGCAATACCTCCCAAAATTGAGCTTAAAAAAAACGCCACAAACATAATCTTGTCTTCATCAATACCACTTATACTAGCAAGTTCAGGATTATCCGATACTGCTCGTAATGCCAGTCCCAGTTTTGTTTTATCAATAAGATAAATCTTGGATAAAAGAAATAAAATAGCTAGTCCAATTAGCAATAATTGCATAGCAGTAATTTTAGAGCCTACAATACTAATTGATGAAAATAATATGGAATCGTTTAAAACGACTATTTGATCACCGAAAAATAAAGATATTATATTCTGTATAACAATATAACCCCCTATCGATGCAAGTAATAAAGTTAAAGACGATGCCCCATTAAGTCGCATCCGCTTAAATATAATAAGCTCTAATCCATATCCAAGTACTGCTGCTACAACAATCCCCATCAATATAGATATAGGCGCCGGAAAATGTATTATTTTTATAAAATAATAACATATATATGCTCCTACTGTAATAACTGAAGCGTGACCAAAATGAAAAAACCTCGCCGTTGAGAATATTAACAAGAAACTAATGCCAACTAAAAATATCATTGACCAAGAAATGATTACATTTGCCAATATTTGACTTAATATATTCATAAAAAAGGTCTATTTTATTTAGCTTTATTAAATCTTATTTAAATAGCATACAATCAATATCATTATATTAGCTTTCTACCAATTTAAATATATTAATATTTTTTCAATCTTAGTATTAAATATTAATACGGTCAAACAAGCCAAGTATCAAAAAAAATCATATTATACTATCAATTCGATATCATTAATATAATAAGCATGCAAACTGACTATATCTTATCGTTCATTACAAGCAATAAGATATAAAAATAGTGTTATAGCCTTTTTTTCTTTTTAGACACACCATCCTCTTGATCCAAAAACATACTATCACGTCTAATTAATATTTTTTTTATAATTTTATTATCTTCAATGAGTAAGTTAATTTTATTTCTCGTATCCACATACTCATTATATCTCATCTCATTACCAACAAAGATCATAATTACGACAGTAATCATACAAATCAAACCAACAATAAATAATAATATAGATTTAGTTTTTATTTCATTAAACGATTCTTTATAATCCAGCTCTAATTCCTTCAATGCGCCGGATTTTAATCTTATAATTTTAGTAAACATTATAAAAGCAACTATCAGCAATATAGCCTGAATGACAACCGAAGAATCAAATCTCATTGATGTCATTACATTAACCAAAAGTGCCCCTGTAGCTGCAAATATTGCAGATAACCAAGCATCATGTAATTCTGATGGGTTAAAATCTGAAAACTTCATAAGTCATTATTAAATCTTAATTTTATCATCCACAATTTGTTTTATCTTTTCAATAAATTCCTCAGCATTAACTTCCTGCTTATAAAGAATATCAACTATCATGCTATTATTGTTATTTTTTACTAAAATCTCAGTCAAAGCTCTTGTATTATCCGAACTAACAGCAAAATGACTCATCAAATAACCTGCCTCGCGACTAATCTTTATTTTATTAGCATTTGTCCCTAAATGTGAATCGTAAATATGTTTTAGCTTATTATATATAATTTTCATAATTCCAGGAAGGGCCGACGCACTAATTACGGATTCTGCATTCATATCTTTCTTTAACAAAACAAGATGCTGCGAGTCTTTATTCCACTTCATTACATCTCCTTCTACGAACACCAACCCTATCATACCTAACTTATCATTTATAAACTTAATAAATTTATCAGAGTAATATTTATTACTATAATCAAATAGTATAATACCTTCTTGAGTCAACCTTTTCTCTGCCAAATTTTCATCGACTCCACATTTAACATTTGTATAATACCTTGATATACTAAGTGCGTCATCAACGTCGCTATATCCATATCTAGCAGAATTTATCTCTTCCGACACACTTATATATATTTTATTTTGCACATAATCACTATATCCATGAATATTACCTGAAAACATTATTTCATTCGGATTCTCATATTTACGCACATTTATTGCAGAAAGCAATGGGCCAGCCAAGAAATTTTTTATATCCTGTTCTGCATTTTTATAACTGTCAACACTTTCTTTTCTCCAAGCAAGATTGTCTAAGCAGAAATCAACCCCTATCAATAAATAATCTCCGTCATCCATTAAATTAGATATATTCCTCAGAAAATCAAATTCACGATTATTCCCTAATGTCAATCCCAACAAATGAAATAGCCTTATATTATTCCTTCTACTCTCTGCTATATATTTTTTTTCAATACAAATTTTTTCTATATCGACACATATAGCGTGCAAATCAATTTTTGCACTTAATTGTATATCTTGCCGTATATGGCTAACCATATTATTTACTGACTCTTTAAGTAGTTCTCTACTTAAATCGATTAGATATAGAGATGAATATTGCTTATACCTTTTCCATATTTTATCAATAATTATTATATCATCGCCGCCTGTTCCTGAGCCTAAACTGACAATATCAATTCCTTGAATATTTGAAGAATCTTCATGTATTACATCTAAGACTTTATCAAAACATTTATCAAGTAAATAACGAGCTGAAATTTTAACCTGAAAATGCGGATTTTTTTCAATATTTAACCATGACATCGCACCATGATTGCCGAGATATAAGTATTTATTTTTTAAAGAACTATTATTTTCTTTAAATGCAGCAACTATATCATTATAATAATTGTGATAGTATTCATCATCCTTCCAAAATAAGCTTACAGTCATTTTAATGAATATGAATTATTTATAACTATACTATTTCTGCTTTTCAATAAAAACTTCAACTACTTTTATCAAGCCATTCTCATCATATCTTTTAACTGATATTGGACATTCAATATCTCCATTTTTATCGAATGTCAATTTACCAGATATCATATTAAAACTTTTTTTGCTGTTTATATATTTTCTTATATCATCGGCACTCGAATTACCTTTTTTAATTGCTTCAAGCAAGATCGCTGCTGCCTCATATCCCTTAACCGCATGTACATCCGGCTCTTGAGTATATTTCTTTGTATACTTATTCACAAAATCATTATTCTCTCTACTATTCACACTATATGTTGGCGAAGTAAATATTAACCCATTAGCGGCGGAACCAGCAACATTTATAAATTCCTTGTCTTCCGCAGCAACATTTGAGATAAACTTAAAATTCATATTTAATTCTCTTGATTGCTTTAAGATCATGCCTATTGATCTTGGATGTCCAGGCAAATAAATCAAATCCGGTTTATTTTGTTTTATTTTTATTAATAAAGTTCTAAAATCTGACGCATTCTCCAAGTAAGAATCAATACTTATAACTTTCCCTCCCATTAGCCTAAATATATCGTTATATTTATTTTTTAATCCAAGACCATAATCATTATTTATATATATAATAGCAACTTTTCGAGCACCAAACTTAGTATAGCTATATTTAGCAGCTATCATGCCATCAAATGTATCTGAGGGCCATACTCTATAAAAATATGGGCTGGAATTACTTAATTTAGGATTTGATGCTGTAGGCGAGATGAGAAGTATTTTTCTTTTATTTGCTATAGGAACCATTGCAAGTGTCTCACTACTTGTTAGTGAGCCTATCACAATATCCACTTTATCATAATCAATCAATTTCAATAATGCAGATACTGCCATGGCAGGCTTTGCTTGAGAGTCTTCAAATTTTACGTATACATTTATATTGTTATTTATATTAAAATCATCAACTGACATTTGAACCCCATTACGAACCGCTCTTCCAAAATTTGATAGTTCCCCTGTCAAAGGCAAAACAACTCCTATTCTAATTTTTTTATTACTATAAATTCTATTTACCCCAATTATTGCGATCATTAAAATCACAATAACAGCTAATAATGCATATATTCTATTTTTATTAGTACCTACCATAATAATTCTCCTGCCTATTTAATATTTTATTTCTTTTTTATTATCGATGAGTTCTCAAGCCCAATACATAACTTTTTCATCCATTTTACATAATACTTTTTTTGGTAATCAGGAGGAACTGATATTAGCTCTTTTAAAAATCCATCCATGCTTTTATTCTCAACTATAATTTCCTCCCATGGAGCAGTTGTCCAAGGAGGTGTTATACCTAATAGCTTAATTAAATTTCCTTCATAATTTTTATTTAAATATGCCATTATTACCTCTATTAGCCAATCTTCCGTTTTCTCCCTTCCGCTTATTTTAAATTTTGTTATTCCAAACTTTTCATACATAAGATTCAAATCCTCAGGTCTAACCCATCCTGCACCTAATAGTCTTATAGGATATTCATACTTCAATTCATTACACCATTTTTGATAATAATTATCATTATATCCTGATGCAATATACTTATAGTGTGACTGCCTTTTATTACAATTATATATACATGATTCATTAACAATTATGCGTATATTTATATTTAAAGGCTCTAAATTATTTATTAAATTTTTAAGACTAACAAAATCTCGTCCAAGATCATGATGAGGAATAACTATTTTAGGATTTAAAACCAGAAAAGGCTCCAAATTTTTTATGTTTTTTATTCCGGCTATAGTTGATATAACCAAAGGAATTTTCGGCGCAATGCTTCTAATTATTTTTCCAATTTTCAATGAAGATACTGTAATTGAAGAAGGATTCACCACATCAATCACTTCATATATATGCTTATATGCCTTTTCTTCAGATATATCATTAGATGAATAAGGAGCATTAAATAAATAATTATAATTAATATTTTTATTTTTATATAAAAAAATGAATTTATTTATTTTTTCAAGAGAATTATTTCTCTCAACAAATTCAGCCGAGCGACCATGCCCCAAAATCGAATCACTTATACAGCCATATACCTCTGCAATGTATGTACCCCCCTTATTTTCATTTGACAAATTAGATATTACCTTTAAATACTCATCAGTTAACAAGGCCGGCACTGTAAAGTCAAAAGCCATTTTTTGTTGTTCTATTTTGCAGACATCTTTTTTCATGTCTATATCTTTTTTTTATATAATAAATTTAATATCACAAATTAGCTATTATTGTTTGATGAGGCATTTGTACTTTTTTCTGTAAAATAATTTTAATTCAACCTACTCCTCCCGAAATAATACTCATTCAGGCATTGATCTCTTTCTGCAAGCAACAGATCGGATTAACAGTATAAGTTTTCGTTAAGCACTCATTCGCCACGTCTCACCTCGTATCGGCTGCTGTTACTCCATAGATTTTACGACCTTCTTTTCCTGCTGCTGGGAACTTATGTGCATAGTAATCCGACCAACCCATGGTAAGCTGGATGTCGCGATGAAAAATGTTCAAGGATGTATAAGCAAGAACCAGCCATCTTCGAAAAATCGAAGGTTCTGATCCAAGGAGCGTCACAGTTAGCTGATAAAGCATGAATCTGATCGGTCAGGTATTCTGTGTGATGCGACTCTGCTTATATGAAAAGTAGCGATTTTCAAGATGATGCGTAAAGAATCAGTAAGAGAACTTCCCTGATATTTTTTTGTCTGAGTGTAAAAAACTCAGCAATGACAGGACTTATCAGTCTTCAATTGTGCTAAATTTCGAGATTATCGCTGATAATTTCCCTGCTAGCAGGGATTTATACGACAGAGGGAAGTGATCGAAGGACTGCCAGCGCCGTCTGGTAGTCCAGTCTCTGGACGAAACAAACAGATCCTACTCAAGAAGCCCGCACCATGCGGGCTTCCGTGTTTGTGCTGTCAATTGAGAATCATTTTCCGCCTGTTTCAGGCCGCTCTGACTGCCCCATTCTCTGCTACCTAGGACGTGAGCCCGATTTTCAGTACCAAAATGGTCTGTAAAATGGGGATCACCTCCTGGGTTCGTGATCCCCACTTTACATAGCCGAACCTTACCAAATTTCAGCCTGCTGCGCAACTGGACAGTACTATCCAGAGGTCACTGAGAAAATTGTTATCGAAGAAAAGGGAGAAATCACCCTCAGGCGCAGGCAAGTCTATGTTCTGAAACCTCCCGACAAGAAGTCCGCCAAGACTGGTATCC
>Ga0326726_10001497_pt1 | contig 21713 bp, 20 predicted proteins | sample MHFenrmetagenome_2_FD_207603 | JGI IMG/M metagenome (GOLD analysis project Ga0326726, IMG submission 207603) | Lab enriched peat soil microbial communities from Michigan Hollow, Ithaca, NY, United States - MHF15MN | ecosystem: Environmental > Terrestrial > Soil > Wetlands > Peat | place: USA... | reverse complement strand
TCGACAAGATCAGCTACGAGGAGATGCTCGAGCTCGCGTCACTGGGCGCGAAGGTGCTGCAGATCCGCTCGGTCGAGCTCGGGATGAAGTACGGCGTGAAGATTCACGTGCGCTCGAGTTTTTCGGATGTCGAAGGGACGTGGGTCGTCCCCGAGGAGAGCTCCATGGAGAAAGTCGTCGTCTCGGGTGTCACGGCTTCGCGCGACGAAGCGAAGATCACGCTCGAAGATCTGCCCGATACGCCGGGCATCGCCGCGCGGATGTTCGCGCCGCTCGCGGACGCCAACATCTCGGTCGACATGATCGTCCAGAACCAGGCGTACGACGGCACGACCGACCTGACGTTCACGGTGCCGAAGGGCGATCGCAAGCGGGCGGTCCAGATCCTCACCGAGAAGGTCCCCGACCTCGTCGGCAAGGACGGCGAGCGCATCGCGTTCGACGACGAGATCAGCAAGGTCTCGGTGGTCGGGGTCGGCATGCGGTCGCACGCCGGTGTCGCCAAGACGATGTTCGAGCTGCTCGCGAAGGAGAACATCAACATCCAGTTGATCTCGACGTCGGAGATCAAGATCTCCTGCATCATCGCGCGCAAGTACGCGGAGCTCGCCGTGCGCACGCTCCACGACGGCTTCGGCCTGTCGCTTCCGCCGAGCGAACGCAGCAGCCTGTAGTAAGGTGACCCCATGGGCGGGTGCACGAACTGCAGCAGCAAGACCGGGTGCGATCATCGCAAGGGCGAGATGATCACGTCGGTCGATGCCGCCATGGCGGCGCTGTACCCGACCCGGACGTGGGGCGAGGCGAACGATGCGCTCGCCACCGATGCGCTGCCGCCCGACGAGCTTGCCGCGCTCGCCGAGGAGCTCGCGCTCGAGCTCAAGGCCGCCACGTTCGTGCGCCACGGCGGCGATGACGAGCCCTGCGACTACATCTACGTGCTGTGCCTCGGCCGCACGCCGTGCGTGCTGCAAGTTCGCGATCACGGCGTGGCCGCGCCCGACGAGTGGAAGTCGGCAGGCGCGGCGCCGAACGCGACACCGAATACGACACCGAATACGACAATCGACGCGCCGATCACCGAGATGTATCTGCGCGTGGTCGTCAGCCAGCGCGCGCGCGTCGCCGCCGTGCAACAGATCGCGGTCGAGCTGACGCGCGCCGATCAGGGCTGGCTCGTGCGCGAACAGCCGCGCGCCGGCGTCTACGACGCACCGCTCCTCCATCGCATGCAGAAGCTGGTCGCGATCCTACCGGCCTACGAGCTCCTGCACGTCGACTTCGGCGACATCGCGCATGCGCCGCCCGGCTTTCACGCCGGGGCGTGGCGCGAGCTGTACGGCGGCGAGCCGTCGATCGCGAACTACCTGTTCTTCCCGCAGCCGACCACGATGATCTCCACCACGCTGGTGGATGCGTGATCGACGACGAGGTCACCGAGACGCTGCGCGAGCTCGTGGATCTCGTCGGCGCCACCACGGCGCGCATCGTGCTCGAGGACGACGAGGCCGCGCGCACCGGCGTCCCGGCGCGGACCCTGCCGCTCGGCGGCGGCGAGTACCTGCGCGTCGAGTTGCCCACGCACAGCGCGAACACCGACGTCGAGGCGGCGCTCGAGCGAACCACGCGGTCGCTGCGCTCGATCCGCCGTCGCTGGGAGGCCGATCGGCTGCCCGCGATCGTGGTGACGAACACCGGCACGCTGCCGGGCAACGGTAAGGTCAAGGACCGCATCGAGGCGTACCTGCGGGCGCTCGCCGCGATCGATCGCGTCGGCAACGCGTTCGTGACCCGCGGGACCGAGCTGGTGGCGTCCGCGCGCGAGCCCGACGAGCTCGAAGGTACGCGGTGGCCGTTCCTCGCGCGCCGCGTGCTCGCGGTGCACGCGCCCCACAGCTCGCATGGCGAGGTCGTCGATCCGGACGCGTTCGCGATGACGTTCTGGTACGACGCCGTGCTCGTGGTGCTGCTCGCCGAGCCGTACGCGATCGACTTCGTGCGCCACCGCTGCCGCCAGGTCGCGCGCGAGCTGTGCAATCTGTTGCCGCTGCTCGAGCCGGACCCCGACGCGCCCGCGGCGATCGGCCCGCGCAACCGCGCCCCGACGCAGCAGTAGGAAAAACCTGCTGGGCTGCGACCCGCGGGATCGCGGCTGTCGTACAACCGCGGGACTCAACGAAAGGTCCATCATGCGCACGCTCCTGTTCGTCTGCCTGTTCGCGTTCAGCACCACGGCCGCCATGGCCGACAAGGCCCCGGCCCCGGCCGCCGAGAAGAAGAAGGCGCCCGAGGCCGAGAAGCCGGCACCGGCCGAGAAGTCGCTCTACGATCGCCTCGGTGGCAAGGCCGCGATCACGAAGGTCGTCGACGACTTCGTCGCGACCGTCGGCAAGGACAAGGTCGTCAACAAGCGCTTCGCGAAGACCAACCTCAAGAAGCTCAAGGCGACGCTCGTCGATCAGGTCTGCGAGGCGACCGGCGGGCCGTGCAAGTACAAGGGCAAGTCGATGGCCGACTCGCACAAGGGCATGAAGATCAGCGAGGACGAGTGGACGGCGACGGTCGCCGACCTCACCAAGGCGCTCGACAAGAACAAGGTCGGCGACAAGGAGAAGGGTGAGCTGCTCGGCGCGCTCGGCGGCATGAAGGGCGACATCGTCGGCAAGTAGGTTCCGCCGTGTTGACCTACCTGCTCATCCTCGGCGCGATCGCGGTCGTGCTGCTCGTGGTGCTCGGGATGGTCGACAGCAACGTCATGCCGCTGGCGTGCCCGAAGTGCTACGCCGGCCCGGACGAGGACATCTTCGACCGGCCGCGCAGCTGGTACGAGGTCGCGCGGTCGGGACGGGTGCGGTGCCGGACCTGCCACCGGTGGTTCAAGGAGCATCCGGACGGCTCGCTCGTCGAAGACCCCAACGGGTATCGCTGAGAGCTCGTCTCAACGATCTCGGGGGGATGTGCGCCGTAAGGTGCCTAAGGTGACACCGTCCCCTTCGCGGCAGCGCGAAGGGCGTCGAGTCGCTGCTTCAAGGTCTCGACGTCGGTCTGGGTCGCGAGCGCGGTCGCGAGCGCGTCGGAGGCCTTGCGGGTGCGCGCGACGGTCGCGAGGTTGGCCTCGACCTTCGGAGCGGCGTTGTCGATCCAGCGATCGGGGGCTTCGGTGTCGCGCTGGACGTCGTGGACGAGGGCGAGGGCGGACCGGCAGGCGTAGTTTTGGGTGTCGATGACGGGATCGACGATGCCGGTGAGGACCTGGTGCGCCTGCGCGAGGTCGGTGTGGAAGTACTCGAAGAAGCGTGCGGTGCCCATCTCGATCTTGGTGGCGAAGCCATCGAGCTCGCACAGGTGGACGAGCTTGCGCGCTTCTTCGCGCGTGTCCTCGAGGACCTCGCGCGAGCGCTCGCCGCGCAGGCGCGACTCGTGCCACAGCAGCCCGGCGAGCACCATCGCGAGCACGAGCGCGATCGCCGCGAGCGTGACGACGAGCTTCTTCACGCTCAGCCGATCAGCGACTTCAGGACGCTCGCGTCGCCCTCGAGCGCGGTGCGTTGCATGTAGAGGTGCAGGCCGCGCGCGCCGCCGAGCTCCTCGCCGCCCCCGGCGCGACCGGGGCCGCCGTGGACGAGCGAGGGCAGCACGGTGCCCGGACCGGGCGACTGCGCGGCCATCTTCGACGACCCGAGGTAGAGCCGACCGGCCCACGGCGCGGCGGCGGTGACGAAGCGCGCGACCCAGTCGCGATCGTCGGAGTACGCCGAGCTGACGAGGCAGCCCTCGCCCTTGGCGATGAACGCGGCCGCGAACGCGGCGTCGCCGGAGTAGGGGCCGACGGTGGTGACCGGGCCGAACACCTCGTGCTCGTTGAGCGGCGCGCACGTCATCGGCGAGCGGGCGAGGCGCAGCACCGGGCCGACGAAGAAGCCCTTGCCGGGGGGGACGCCGAGCGGCGTGACCTCGCCGGTGCCACCGTGCACGCTGTCGGTCGCGGCGGCGAGGCGCGCGACGCCGGCCTTGAGGTCGGCGAGCTGTGCCGCGGTCGCGAGCGGCCCCATGCGCACCGTCTCGTTTGCCGGATCGCCGATCACGATCGACCCGATGCGGTCCTTCAGCGCGTCGCAGAACTCGGCGACCTTGGCCTCGGGCACGAGCACGCGGCGGATCGCGGTGCACTTCTGGCCGGTCTTCTGCGTCATGTCGCGCGCGACGTCGGCGACCATGAGCAGACCGGCCTCGCTCGACACCTCGACGTCGGGCCCGAGCACCGCGGCGTTGAGCGAGTCGGCCTCGATGTTGAGCCGCGCGCCCGTGGTCAGCACCTTCGTGCGCAGCATCTGTGCGGTCGCCGAGCCGCCGGTGAACGCGACCACGTCGTGTGCGGTCACGTGATCGAGGAGCGTCCCGGCCGGGCCGATCAGCATCTGCAACACGCCCTTCGGCAGCAGCGGCTCGAACAGCTGCGCGAGCCGATGCGCGACGAGCGCGGTCGCGGTCGCGGGCTTCGAGATCACCGGCATGCCGGCGAGCAGCGCGCACGCCAGCTTCTCGCACGTGCCCCACGCCGGGAAGTTGAACGCGTTGATGTGCACCGCGACGCCGCGCCGCGACGTCCACACGTGCTGGCCACCCATGCGCGCCGTCCGCCCGACCTGGATCGGCTCGCCATCGCCGAGCAGCGTGTGCGAGCCGAGCGACGCGCCGAGCTCGGCGTAGTGCGACAGCGTGACCGCCCCGCCGTCGATGTCGAACTTCGCATCGCCGCGGGTGTTGCCGCCGTTCGCGATCGCGAGCGTGATGAGCTCCTCCCGCGCGGCGTGGATCGCCTTCGCGAGCGCCGCGAGCAGCTCGCCGCGCTGGGCAAACGTCAGGGCCGCCAGCTCGTTGGCGCCGGTGTCGCGCGCGTAGCGAAACGCGGCCCCGAGATCGTGGCCCCCGGCGACCTCGGCGACCACAGCCTCGGTCGCCGGGTTCACGAGCGCCGTCTTCGCGCCCGAACCTTGGGACCATGCACCGGCAAGATTGCTACTGAGCAGCTGCATGACCGCGGGTTTACCACGGTGCTATCGTGCAGGGCCTCGCGATGCTCACGCCGATGATGAAGCGGATGTTCTACGGCCTCATGGCGATCCTGGTCGTCGTGCTGGGCGGGGGCGTCGGCTACTACCTCATCGGCCACGGCAGGTGGGCGTTCGGCGACTGCATGTACATGACGGTCATCACGATCACGACCGTCGGCTACGCCGAGGTCCTGCCGGGGATGGACACCACCGAGTACGCGCGTACGTTCACGGTGATCCTGCTCATGTTCGGGACCGGCACGATCGTATTCTTCGCCTCGACCATCACGGCGTTCATCATCGAAGGTGATCTCAAGAATGTCCTGTTCGCGAACAAGCTCAAGAAACGGATGCATCGGATGAAGGATCACGTCGTCGTCTGCGGCGCCGGCTCGACCGGGCGCAACGTCATCGAGGAGCTGATCGCGACCGGCGTACCCGTGATCGCGATCGACACGCGCGAGCACGAGCTCAAGGACATCGCGGAGAAGCACCCCAAGGCCGACTTCGCGTACATCGTCGGCGACGCCACCGACGATGACGTCATCGACCAGACCCACCTCGCGGCGGCGCGCGGGCTCGTCGCCGCGCTATCGTCCGACAAGGACAACCTCTACCTCACGGTCTCGGGCCGGCAGACCAACCCGAACATGCGCATCGTCGCGCGCTGCGCCGAGCTGTCGCACGTCGACAAGATCAAGCGCTCGGGGGCCGACGCGGTCGTGTCCCCCAACTACATCGGCGGCATGCGGCTGGTCTCCGAGCTGCTCCGCCCCGCGGTGGTGCGCTTCCTCGACGACATGCTCCGCGATCGCCGCGCGGCCTTTCGCATCGAGGAGGTGCTGCTCGGCGAGAGCGCGGCCGGGCTCGGGGCGACCCTCCGCGAGGCGCGCGTGCGGGAGCGCTTCGGGATGACCGTGCTCGCGGTGCGGTCCAAGGACGACGGGGCCTGGACGTACAACCCCGACGCGGGGGAGAAGATCGGCCCGGGCGTGACCCTCGTCGTGCTCGGTTCTGCCGAACAGGTCACCGCGTTGCGCGCGGCTGCCACGTAAGTGCGACTGTCAGATCTTCAACAGATGCAGGCTGTCGGCGGGTCGTGGTAGCAAGAGATATGAGTCACCATCACGAAGCGCACCCTCGCGTTTCCGTGGTGGTTCGCTCGTACAACCGGCTGCCCGCGTTGCTCGAGCTCGTGCGCGAGCTGCTCGCCCAGGATCACGACAGCTACGAGATCGTGGTCGTCGAGCAGTCGACCGAGCGCGCGCCCGAAGATGTCGCGCAGCTCGATGTCCTCGCGCGCGATGCGCGGCTGCGCGTGCTGCAGTTCGCGCCGCTCGGCGGCCCGGGCGCGCGCAACACCGGCGTCCGCGCGTCCCGCGGCGACCTCCTCGTGTTCATCGACGACGATGACCTGCCGGTCGGCCACGACTGGCTGCGCCGTCACGAGGCGAACTTCCGGGATCCGAAGTGCCTCGGCACGACCGGCCAGTTCGTCGAGCCGTCGGCGCTGCCGTACGTCAACCTCGAGCGCGCGCGCGCGAACGTGCTGTCGTTCAACAAGCTCAAGTGGCAGCGCGTCTACGCGCGCACCGATCAGCGCAAGCACGTCGAGAGCCTGATGGGCGGCAACGCCGCGATCCCGCGCCGCACGCTCGAGCGCTTCGGCCTGTGGGACGAGTGCACGCCGATCGAGGACGAGCCGTCGCTCGCGTACCGCATCAACGCCGGCAAGGCCGACGACGAATACCTGCTGTTCGATCCCGAGGTCCAGATGATCCGCCGGCTCGATGTGCCCGGCGGCATGGCCAAGCGCACGATGTCGGGGCCGAGCTACGCGAAGCGGATGTTCACGTTCCTGCACAACATCATCGGCCACTACTTCCCGCTGCGCTTCGTGTTGCTCTACCCGGCGTACTTCGCGCTGTGCTGCTACCACGTGACGCAATGGATCTGCTCGGACAGCATCAAGCACCGCACGCTCGCACAGCGCGTGTGGGCGTTGACCGGGCTCTACATCACGCTCATCCCGCTGTGGATGTTCTGGCTCGCGAGCTGGATGGTCCACCGCGCCGTGAAGGGCGAACAGCCGCATCGGCCCACGCTCGAGCCGTTGCCGCCGCGCCACGCCCAGCTGCCGATCGCGGCTCCGGTCATCACCTTCACCACCGAGCAGCTCAGCGGCTGAGGATAAGCTCACGGTGAGTAGCGAACTCGAGCTGGGCGTCCGTCTTGGCAATAATTTTGGGACACGTGGTGGCTCAGGGCTCTGCGATCTCGACCGGTCCTCGTCGGGCACACGTGCACGTGCGCGTGAGTGAGGTCCGGCGGATCTAGATCTCTGCGCCTCTGCGTTGAATCAGGGGCACACGCGTGGACGTGGACGTGCCACAGGCGGTCAGTAGTTCGGCGGCGGCGGCTTGCCGGCGAGGCAGCGCAGCGTGGCGTTCTTGACCGATTCGGTCGCGCGGTGGCACGCGTGCGCGATCACCTTCTGCGCCTCGGCGTCGGGCTTGCCCTTCTTGCCGGCGTCGAACGACCGCTGCGCGAGCTCGGAGACCTGCTTGGCCCAGGCGCGCTCGTCGTCGGTCGCGTTCGGGCAGTCGCCGTAGGCCGTGAACGCGGTGAGCAGGCCGTCGCACTCCTTGTCCGCGGTATCGACCGTCACATCTTGCTCGGCCGGGATCGGCTCGCCCGGTTTGACCGGCGGATCCGGATGCCGGCAGCCGAATACGAGCAACACTGCGAATAGCGCCGCTTTTCGGCCGAACGGTCTCGGGAGTATCAGCCGCATGCGCTAGATCGTGGAGGTTCATACCATGGGTGGCTTCACACATCTCCATCTCCACACGCAGTACAGCCTGCTCGACGGGGCGATCCGCGTGAAGGATCTGTTCCCGAAAGTGCACGAGCTCGGGATGGACACGGTCGCCGTCACCGACCACGGCAACATGTTCGGCGCGATCGATCTCTACACCGAGGCAAAGGCCGCCGGGGTGAAGCTGATCTTCGGCTGCGAGACCTACGTCGCCGCGACCGATCGTCACGACCGCACGAACCGCCGCAACTTCCACCTCATCCTGCTCGCGAAGAACGACGCCGGGTACAAGAACCTGTCGTACCTGAACTCGATGGGCTACCTCGAGGGCTTCTACTACAACCCGCGCATCGACAAGCAGCTCCTGCGCGACCACTCCGAGGGCCTCGTCGGCATGTCGGCGTGCCTCGGCGGCGAGATCGCGCAGACGCTCGAGAAGAACGGTGTCGCCGCCGCCGAAGAAGCCGCGAAGGAGTACGCGGCGATGTTCGCGCCCGGCGACTTCTACCTCGAGATGATGCCCACGCCGACGTCCGAGCAGGAGACGCTGAACGGCGAGCTCGTGCGGATGTCGAAGAAGCTCGACATTCCGCTCGTCGCCACGAACGACTGCCACTACGTCAACCGCACCGATGCCGCCGCGCACGACGTGCTGATGGCGATCCAGACCGGCAAGAGCCTCAAGGACGAGAAGCGCCTCAAGCACGTCGTCGACAGCTACTACATGAAGTCGCCGCAGGAGATGGAGACCGCGTTCAAGGACTGCGGCGACGCCATCGCGAACGCGGCGAAGATCGCGTCGGAGTGCAACGTCAAGCTCAAGCTCGACCAGACGCACATGCCGACGTTCAAGGTCCCCGAGGGCGAGACGCTCGATACGTTCATCGGCGGGCTCGTGACGAAGGGCCTCGACCGCCGCTTCCGCGAGCTCACCGAGCGCGGCCTCAAGTTCGATCCGGATATCTATCGCGAGCGCTGCACGCGCGAGCTCGGCGTGATCCAGAAGATGGGGTTCTCGGGCTACTTCCTCATCGTCTGGGACTTCATCAACTGGGCCAAGGATCACGGCATCCCGGTCGGCCCGGGGCGCGGCTCTGGCGCCGGCTCGGCGGTCGCGTGGGCGCTGCGCATCACCGACATCGATCCGATCGAGTTCAAGCTCCTGTTCGAGCGGTTCCTGAACCCCGAGCGCGTGTCGATGCCCGACTTCGACGTCGACTTCTGCATGAATCGCCGCGGCGAGGTCATCAAGTACGTCCAGGACAAGTACGGCAAGGATCAGGTCGGCCAGATCGCCACGTTCCACCAGCTCAAGGCGCGCGGCGTGATCCGCGACATCGCGCGCGCGATGGAGATTCCGTTCGCCGAGGCCGACAAGCTCGCGAAGCTCGTCCCCGAGCCGGTGCAGGGCAAGTCACCGCCAGTGCGCGAGGCGATCGAGCAGACGCCCGAGCTGAAGGCGCTCTACAACGACAGCCCGCTGCACCGCGAGCTGCTCGATCTCGCCGCGTCGCTCGAGGGCCTGAATCGCAACGCCGGCATGCACGCGGCCGGCGTGGTGATCGCCGAGCGGCCGCTGTGGGAGTACGTGCCGTGCTTCCGCGGCCAGAACGACGAGATCGTGACGCAGTTCGCGATGAAGGAGGTCGAGAAGGCCGGCCTCGTCAAGTTCGACTTCCTCGGTCTCAAGACGCTCACCGTGATCCAGACCGCGGTGAAGCTCATCAACCAGCAGCGCCCGCCGGGCGAAGAGCTCGACATCGACCTCATCAACCGCGAGGACCCCGACGTCTACAAGATGATCGCACGCGGCGACACGACCGGCGTGTTCCAGCTCGAGTCGAGCGGCTTCCGCGAGATGCTGAAGAAGCTCAAGCCCGACTGTCTCGAGGACATCGTCGCGGCCGGCGCGCTGTACCGGCCGGGTCCGCTCGAGGGCGGGATGGTCGACACGTACATCGAGGTCAAGCACGGCCGCCAGAAGGCCGACTACATGCACCCCACGCTCGAGCCGGTGCTGAAGGACACCTACGGCGTCATCGTCTACCAGGAGCAGGTGATGCAGATCGCGCAGGTGCTCGCCGGCTACACGCTCGGCGGCGCCGATCTGCTGCGCCGCGCGATGGGCAAGAAGAAGGCCGAGGAGATGCAGAAGGAGAAGGGCAAGTTCCTCGACGGCGCCAAGGCCAAGGGCGTCGATCCGAAGAACGCCGCCGAGATCTTCGACCTCGTCGACAAGTTCGCGGGCTACGGCTTCAACCGGTCGCACTCGGCCGCGTACGGCTGGGTCACGTACCAGACGGCCTACCTCAAGCACCACTTCCCGCACGAGTTCATGGCCGGCCTGATGTCGTGCGATGCCGACAACATCGACAACGTCGTCAAGTTCATCGCCGAGGCGCGCGCGATGGGCCTCGTCGTGGAGCGACCCGACATCAACGAGTCCGATCTCGACTTCACGGTGACGCCGGCAACGCCTGCCGCCGGCGGCGTTGAAGCCAAGCCGAAGGTGATCCGGTTCGGCTTGGGGGCCGTGAAGGGCGTCGGCACGAACGCGGTCGAGGCGATCCTCGATGCCCGCGCGACCGAGGGCCGCTTCGAGTCGCTGTTCGAGGTCTGCCGCCGCGTCGACACGCAGAAGTCCAACCGCCGTGTACTCGAGCAGCTCGTGAAGAGCGGCGCGCTCGACGGCCTCACGCCGGCCGCACCTCACCATCGCGCGCAGCTCCTCGCGGCGCTCGACGGTGCGCTCGAGCGCGGCGCCTCCGAGCAGCGCGACCGGCGCAGCGGCCAGACGTCGCTGTTCGGCCTCATGGCCGCGCCGGACCCGATCAAGACGCCGGATGGCAAGCCGGTGCGCGAGACCGAGCTCTACCCCGAGATCGAGGAGTGGAGTCACAAGCAGCTGCTCGCGTTCGAGAAGGAAGCCCTCGGGTTCTACGTCTCGGGCCACCCGCTCGATCGCTATCGCGGTGACCTGTCGCGCTACGCGACCGCGTCGACGAGCGAGTTCCTCGCCGGCGCGAAGTCGGTGGGCGATCACTCGATCGGCGGCATCGTCAGCCAGTACCGGGAGATGATCACGAAGAAGGGCGACAAGATGGCCCGCTTCCAGCTCGAGGACTCCGAGGGCTCGCTCGAGGTGATCGCGTTCCCCAAGACGTTCGAGAAGGTCCGCCACGTGCTGGTCTCCGACGAGCCGATCCTGTGCAAGGGCGCGGTGAAGAACGAGGGCACGTCGGATGCACCGGAGTGGAAGATGCTGCTCGAGACCTGCGAGCCGCTGTCGGATCTGCGCCAGCAGAAGACGTCGCGCGTCGACATCCACCTGAACGCCGACCTCGTGACCGGCGACCAGATCGACGAGCTGAAGACGATCCTCGCCAACGCGACCCGCGGCGGCTGCCAGGCCGTGCTGCGGCTGGAGATCGCCAAGCGCGCGGTCGCGGTGATCCAGCTCCCCGACGCCTGGGACGTGTCTCCGACGGAAGATCTGCTGATCCGCCTCGAGCGGCTGTTCGGCGATCGCGTCGCCACGCTCGCCTGATGCGCATCAAGAGCAACTGACGCAGCGCGTTGGCTGCAGAATCTGGGGCCCGTTCGAAGAAACTCGTTGAACCCCGAACGCCGCGGACTAAGATGCGCGCCGAGGGTAATCATGTCGAAGGCGGCATGCATGTTCGTATTTCTGTTGGCGGCGGCCTGCGCGATGGGCGGCAGCACGACGACAGATTCCAATGGGCCGCAGGATGGACCCGGAGTCCATCACGACGCGTCGCACGTGACCTCGGACGCGCCGAACACGCCGCACGATGCTGCGATCCATCCGCTCGACGCGTTCGTGCCGCAAGACGCGCCGGCCAGCAAGGAAGGCGCGTTCTGCAGCGACAACACCGGCTGTGACAGCGCCACGTGCTGCTGGGTCGCCATCTGCGTGCTCGGCACGCCGATCGGCACCAACCTTTGCCTGCCGCAGTGACCTAGTCGAGGCCGAGGCGCTCGAGGTCGTCCTCGTCGAGGCCGAAGTAGTGCGCGGTCTCGTGGAGCACGGTGATGCGGATCTCGTCCGCGAGCTGATCGAGATCGACCGAGACGCGCTCGAGGTTCCTCTTGAACAGCATGATGTTCGTGATCGTCGGGGCGAGGTCGTCGTGCGCGGGCGTGCCCGAGAACAAGCCGAGCAGGCGCGGATCGAGGCCGTCGGCGACGAGCGCTTCGGACGGTAGGTCGTCGATGAGGATCGGCACGTTGCCGAGCTTCGCGCGCACGTCGGGCGGTAGCTCGTCGAGCGTGGCGAGCGCGATGCGCTCGACCTCGTCGTCGCTGATCGAGACCGGGCCGGGCGGGGCGGCGGCGTCGAGCACGCGGACCTCTTGCCACGCCGCGATCATCGCCTCCCGACTCGTTCGCGCGTCCTCGCCGTTCGCTCCTCCGGACGCGTCGAGGCGGGCTTCGTGGATGCGGCCGAGCAGGTGCATCGCATCGGCTTTGAGCGACTCGTCCTTGCGGGCGATCTCGATCCAACGCGCGGCCAGGCTCGGATCTTCCGCGGCGAGCGCGAGATCCGCGAGGTCGAGCGCGAGCTCGCCGTCGTCGATGACCGAGGTCGACAGCTCGCCCAGGGCCGCGCGCGCGGCGTCGAGGTCATCGGTGAGCACCAGCGCCTCCGCGCGTACGATAACTGCTTCGATAAGATCGCGCTCCTCGTCGATGAAATCGAACGCCGCCTCGACGGTCTCGAGCGCGGTATCGGGGTCGCCGAGGTCGCGAAGCTCGAGTCGTGCCGCACAGATGCGCGGCATCGGGTCATCGGGCGTCAGCGCGATCAGCGCGCGGTAGTGGCCGAGCGCCTCCTCGGCCTCGCCACGTGCGTCGGCCAGCGCGGCCGCGAGCGCGATCACCTCCGGGCGCTGGCGATCGATACGCTGGCAACGCTCCAGGCACGTCGCGGCGCTGTCGACGTCACCTGACTCGAGGGCGGTGAAGCCGCGTTCGAGATCCGCTTCGAGACGATCCTGGCGTCCGCCAGCCTGTCGGGACATGAGCGTTGCATACCTCGATTTGCTACTGTTCAACACGTGAGAGCCGTCCTTGCCGTGTTGCTCGTGCCGCTCGTCTTCGGCGGGTGCCACCACACCCGCAAGACGCTCGTCCCCGACGTGCCGCAGAACGGCAACGCCGAGGCACGGTCGCGGTTCCTCGAGGCCAAGGCGAAGTTCCTCGAGGACGCGCGCGCCGCCGGCGAGTTCAAGCAGATCGTCCAGGACTTCCCGAACGATCCGATCGTGCCGTGGGCCGAGCTGTACGCCGGCATCGCCGCCGTCAAGGCGCACAAGTTCGCCGACGCCGACAAGCAGCTCGCGAAGGTGATCGAGGCCAACGCGAACGACGGCGTCACCGCGAAGGCCACGCTCTACCTCGGCATCGCGAAGAACTACGAGGGCGACACGGCCAGCGCGCGCAAGCTCCTGCCGCGCGCCGATCGCGCGATCGAGAACGACGACGAGCGTACCGAGTACCTGGCCGCCGTCGCGTTCTCGCTCGCCGACGGAGACAAGCCACTCGCCGCGCTGCCGGTGTTCGATCTGTTGTGGCCGCGCGTCACCGCGACCGAGCACGCCGTGATCCTCGACCGCATCGAGGCGGTCGCCGCCGGCGCGCCCGCCGACGGGCTCAAGCGCACGTACGACGAGCTCGCCGATCGCCGCGGGCCGAGCATCGCGATCGTCGGCAGCCGGCTGGCGCTGATCGCCGAGCAGGACGGCGATGCCGCCGGGGCCGCGAAGCGCCGCGAGGACATCGCCCCGGCACGCGCCGCGGTCGGGTTGCCGAGGACGATCACCGCCACCGCGATCCCCGCGAAGGGTGGCAGCGGCGATCCCAATTTGCTCGGCGCGGTCGTCTCCGGCGCGGCGAGGGACAAGCTCGTGACCGAGGCCGTCGCCGCCGGGCTCGGGCTCGCCGCCGGATCGCCGACCGGCAAGGGCATCGTCGCGATCGAGACCCGGTCGGCGGCCGACAAGACGGCCGCGGCCGAGCAGGTCGACGCGCTGGCGCAGAAGAACGTGGTCGCGATCCTCGGCCCGGTCAGCGACAGCGCCACGGACAGCGCGGCGGCTCGCGCCGAGGCGCTCGGCGTGCCGCTGATCTCGCTCACGCCGCACGCCGAGGGCCGCGCGATCGGGCGGTTCGTGTTCCACATCCGCCACTCGCCCGAGGCGCGCGCGCACGTCCTCGCCGAGCGCGGGCTCGCGAAGAACATCAAGCGCTACGCGCTGCTCGGTCCCGACAGTGACTACGGCAAGGGTGCGACCGCCGCGTTCGCCGCCGCGATCACGAAGGGTGGCGGCACGGTCACGACCACGGTCCTGTATCCGCGCGACACGATCTCGTTCACGAAGTTCGTGGCCAAGCTCGGCGATGGCTTCGACGGCGTGTTCGTCGCCGACGAGGCCTCGAAGCTCGCGCTGATCGCACCCGCGATCGCGGCGAGCGGCGCGGTGCCGAAGGCGGTCCCGTTCCCCAAGAAGGTGCTCGGCGGCCGCCCGGTGCTGTTGCTATCGACCGCCGACGATCTCACCGCCGACTTCGTCGTCGCGGCAGGCCGTCACGCCGAGGGCGGGCTGTTCGCACCCGGCTTCTACCCCGACGACGCCGAGCCGTCGATCAAGCCGTTCGTCGACAGCTACACGATGGCGTACGGCAAGCCGCCCGGCGCGACCGCCGCCTACGCGTTCGATGCCGCGCAGCTCGCGGCCGCCGCCACCGCGGGGGGCCGGGCAGGGCTCGCGTCGACCCTCGCCACCGGCCAGCTCGCCGGTGTCACCGGCGCGATCAAGTTCGACACCAACCACCACCGCGCCGATCCCGGCGTCGTGTTCACCATCGTCGAGGAGACCGGCAATCAGTTCGCGATCCGCGTCGCGCACTGACGTGATACACAGCGGGCGTGGCGTTCTCCGTCGGCAACCGGCTGATCGCGGCACTCGACACGCCGAGCCGCGGTGAGGCCGACACCCTCGTGACCAGACTCGGTGGCGTGCCGAGCTGGGTGAAGATCGGGCTCGAGCTGTTCTGTGCCGAGGGCCCGGCGATCGTGTCGGACTTCACGGCGAAAAGGCTCGCGGTGATGCTCGATCTCAAGCTCCATGACATCCCGGAGACCGTCGCGCGTGCGACGGCGAAGGTCGCGGCCCTGGGTGCGGGTCTGCTCACGGTCCACGCCGGCGGTGGCCGCGCGATGCTCGAGCACGCCGTGAAGGCGGCGCGCGGTGCGGGCGACACGAAGATCCTCGCGGTCACGGTGCTGACGTCGCTCGACGACACGGACCTGTCGCAGATCGGGTGCTGGGGTCCGGTGGCCGAGCTCGTGAAGAAGCGCGCCGAGCTCGCGGTGCTTGCCGGCTGTCACGGCATCGTCGCGTCGCCACACGAGGTCGCCACGCTGCGCGCCGTGGTACCGCGCGACTTCCTCATCGTCACGCCGGGAGTCCGCCCGACGGGGAGTGCCGCGGGCGATCAGAAGCGCGTGATGACGCCGCACGATGCACGCGGCGCGGGCGCCGACATGATCGTCGTCGGCCGGCCGCTGCGCGACGCGCCGGATCCGGCGGCGGCCGCGCGCGCGATCGTGGCCGAGCTGTCATGAGCGAAGATCGCGTCATCTACGGCGTCGGGCCGGTGCGCGAGGTGCTGGGCCGGCGGCCGGCATCCGTCAAGTCGATCTGGGTCGATCCGAAGCGGGCGGACAAGAGCGCAGGCGATCCGGTCGCGCAGATCGTGATGGCCGCGCGCGCCGCGAACATCCGCGTCGAGGATCGCGATCGGCCGGCGCTCGATCGCGCCAGCGACGGTGGTCGTCACCAGGGTGTGGTCGCGTGGCTGGGCGGCGCGTTCGCGTACGCCGACCTCGAAGAGCTGGTCACCGGGCCGGAGCCGGCGCTGCTGGTCGCGCTCGACGGGGTCGAAGACCCGCGCAACCTCGGCGCGGTCCTGCGCTCGGCGTATCTGCTCGGCGCCGGGGGCGTGATCATCCCCGAGCATCGCGCGGCGCAGGTCACGGCGGTCGTCGCGAAGGCCTCGGCCGGCGCGAGCGAGCTGGTGCCGATCGCGCAGGTCGGCAACCTCGTGCGCGCGCTGGAACAGCTGCGCGAGCTGAACGTGTGGCGCGTCGCGGTTCACGCGACCCCCGAGGCCCAGCCGATCACGAAGATCGACGGCAAGATGCCGCTCGTGCTCGTGCTCGGTTCCGAGGGCGGTGGCGTGCGGCCGCTCGTCGCGAAGCACTGCGACTTCCACGCCGTGATCCCGATGCAACGCACCGAGATCGGTTCGTTCAACGTCTCGGTCGCGGCCGCGCTCGCGCTCTACGAGATGCGCAGGCAGCGGTCGAGCTAGAGCGCTTCTTCGTCGACCGACTGCACGAGCTTCGGCACGAACGACTTCTTCTCGAGCGACGCGCGCTCGAGCTCTTCGGTCGCGCGCTCGAGGAAGTGGATCATCGACAGCGATCGCAGCTTGCCGTCGATGCCGAGCGCGTCGTTGATGTTGATGGTCTTCTCGCAGTGCTTCGGGTCTTTGGCCGGGTCGCACTTCGCCGGTGGTGGATGGGGTGGCCGTGGCGGCCTCGGTCCCCTGTCACGCGCTGCTGCCACGCCACCACCGAGAGCCACGCACAGGCACGCGATCGCGAGCTTCATCGCGCTCGAGGGTATCAAACCGGGGGTGGCTGTTCGAGGCTGGCGCGAGGTCGCAGGGTCACCCACAAGGTCAGCGAGATGATGCCGGCGACCAGCTCGAACACCGACTCGAGCCGGTTCATGTGCAACGTCGTGTAGAGCCACGTTTGTGTGGCGGGCAGGAACCCGAGCATCGCGAGCACGATCATGCCGAGACCCGAAATCAGCACGAACAACGCCTCGGCGCCGAAACGTGCGAACCCGAACCCGACCAGACCGACGCCGAGGTTCAGCGCGATCGCGTGGATCCGGTTCGTCGGCAACGGCCCGATGTCCTCGGTGAACAGGCCGATCGCGCCACCGAGTACGAGGAACCCGGAGACGGCCCAGCACCACCACGCGAGCAGTTTCGGAGACACGACCCGTCGAGCATAGCCGATCGCACCCCCATCGCTATCCGGTGACCCGCTCCCGAAATATCGAGGGATCCCTGCTGGTTATGACAGCTCACCGACCGCAATCCCGCACGATGCCGATGACGTGGCGGTTTGGCCCGATATTGTTCCCATGCGCAGCACCCGAACGATGCAGAGCGGTTACACCCTGGTCGAGATGATGGTGATCGTGTCGATCATCGGCGTCCTCGGGACCGTGGTGATTCCGACGTTCGTGAAGGAGTCGAAGAAGGCTCGCTACGACTCCGAGGTGAGCGCGATCTTCGCGGAGCTCTCGGAACGTGAGGACATGTACAAGAGCGACAACTTCATGTTCCATGCGACGGCGGCGTGCCCGGCTGCACCGAGCGATGCGGCGGTCGCGACGTCGACGTGCATGGGTTCGGGAAGCGATTGGGCAATGCTCGCCGCGAGGCCGACGATCCAGAATCTGCGTTGCAGCTACTCGGTCTCGACCGGTTGTCCCGCTGACATCGCCGCGCCGCCGGCCGGCGTCACGTTCAATCAGGGCGTCGGAAGTTGGTACTTCATGGTCGCGACGTGCGGCACCAGCACTGACTCGTACACGTACTTCACGTCCAGCACCAACCCGAAGATCCAGAAGCTCCGGGGGACCGTGGCCTTCACAACCTCGTCGACCTGTTCGGGGACCGTGGCGGCCGGCAGCAGTGGCAGCACGGGTGGCAGCACGGGTGGCAGCACGGGTGGCAGCACGGGTGGCAGCACGGGTGGCAGCACGGGTGGCAGCACGACCACCACCACGACTACGACCACCACTACCACCACGACTGGTGGCGGTGGCGGTCATGGCGGTCACCACCACTAACCTTCAGGGCGGACCACGATGGTCTTCGCACCGGGGACGTCGATGACGAGCTCGTTCCGCTCGACGTGAAACTGGCAGCCGCCGCAGTCGACCTGATAGCCGGTGGGATACAGCCGGTCGGGAACCGCGATGCGCGTCGTCGCCGTGATCGAGCAATCGGGCGTGTACGCGAACGTGAACGTCGAAGTCGCGGCATCGAACGCGTACGGCTCGGGCTCGCCCGCCACGCGCTCGGGGTACGGGCGCACCACCGCGCCGAGCAGCAACGGCTTCTCGTTGCCCATCGGATCGAGGAGGCCATAGCCGTCGCTCTTGTCGTACGCCCAGTACATCGTGCTCGCCGCGACCGCGCCGGCAGCATCGTACTGCGCCGTCATGTATTCGACGATCCCGGGCGACGCGGCGTTGCCGCCGTACTCGCCGATCCACAACCCGGCGTCGAGCGCGTGCGCCTCGCCGGCGAGGTCGGCGACATTGTCGACGATCATCTGGCGGTGCGCCGGATCGAACCCGGCGCCCGACTCGGCGCTGGCGTCGTACGAGTGCGGCGCGTACATGACGTCGGCGAACGGAAACGCCACGAGCTTCGTCGCGATGCCGCCGTTGCGCGACGCGCTCGGCTCGAGAAACGCGATCCACTGCGGCGCCTCGGCGCGCACCGCCGCGACCGCATCGACGTAGAACGGCGTCAAGCGATCGCGCTCGAACTGGAACAGCGGGTACGTACCCCAGTTCGGCTCGTTCAGGACGTCGAAGCCGATCACGCCGGGCACGCTCGCGAGCCGCGCCGCGACGTGGCGCCACGCGGCGATGAAGTGCTGGCGCGGTAGCGGCTTCGTGTACAGGTCGTCGTTGCAGGCCTCGACCTGCGGATCGACGGCGTTCAGGAACCACGGCGTCTGCGGCACGAATGCGGCGTACCGTGCGGCATCGCAGCTCCACGCCGGGGCGCCGTCGAAGCCGAAGCCTTCGCCATAGATGTCCTCGTGCATGTCGAGCACGACCACGAGGTCGTGATCCGCCGCCCAGCCGATCCGCTCGGCGACCTGGTCGAGGTACGCGTCGTCGTACTGACCTTCGACCGGCTCGACCGCGGCCCAGGTCATCACGAACCGCACCGCGTTCATGCCCCACGCGTCGCGCAGGCGCGCGTAGTCGGCCGGCTGCTTGTCGTCGAGGTACGGCGCGGTCTTCTGCGATCCGGACAGGTTCACGCCGCGCATGATCGTGGCGCGACCCTCGGGATCGCGCAGGAAGCCATCGCGCACGTGCCAGCCCGGTGGCTGTTGAGGCGCGCTGCTGCACGCGGCGATCACGAGGGCGAGGGATGCGACGCGCACGGCGCCGCTATCCTACACAACGCTACGCTTCGGCGGCGATCTTCTCGAGGAAGCTGGCCTTGAGGAGCTTCTCGCCGTGCACCGGGAAGAACGTGTAGATGCTGTCGCCGACGACGCGCACGACCTCGCCCTCGCCCCAGCGGGCGTGACGCACGATGTCGCCCTTCTCGAGCGGGCCGAACACGGGGCGCTTGACGCGCTCGATCTTGAGCGCGCGCCCTCGACCGCCGGTGTGGCGGCGGCGCATCGCCTCTTCGAGGAGCTCCTTGCGGGTCTGGACGTCACCGCCACGGCGGGCGCTGATCTCGTGCGCCATGGTGTCGGCGTCGCGCATCGGCGCCGGGACCGCGCGGGCGGCGCGCTGGCAGTTATCGCAGGTGCCGCACGCCGGGGCGTCGGTGTAGCCGAAGTACGTGACGAGCAAGCGCGTGCGGCACAGGTGCGATTGCGAGTAGCGCAGCATCGCCGCGAGCCGCGCCCGGTCCTGCGCGCGCTTCTGCTCGTAGCGACTCGCGGCACGCGCGAGGTTCTCGATGCTGGGCGGCTCGATCGCGAGCGGCGCGAAGCGCGCCCCGGGAGCCTCGGCCGCGAAGCCGACCTCCTTCAAGAACGACAGCACGACGCGCGCTTTCTTCGCCGGCGCATCGGCGCGCTCGGCGATGTCCTTCACGCTCTTGAAGACCGCGTCGTGATCGTCGGTCTCGGGCGTGGCCACGGCCCCGCCGGTGACATGGACGAGCGCCTCGGCGACCGCGCGGGTCTGCTCGGGCGTGGGATACCGGCCACCGAGGAAGAAGCTCTGGATGCGCTTGTCCTCGGGCTGGTAGAGCAGCACGCAATCGGCCGGGATGCCGTCGCGGCCGGCACGACCGGCTTCCTGGTAGTAGCTCTCGAGCGAGCCGGGGAAGTTGTAGTGGATGACGAACCGGAGGTCCTGCTTGTCGACGCCGAGGCCGAATGCGTTCGTCGCGACCATGAGGCGCGGCGAGCCGTGTTCCATGAACGCGGTCTGGACACGCTCTCGATCCTTGGCGCGCATGCGGCCGTGGTAGCGCCCGCACTCGACGCCCTGCGACCACAGGAAGTCTGCGAGCGCGTCGACGGTCTTCACGGTCGCGGCGTAGATGATCCCGCACCCGGGAGTCTTCTCGATCAGGCGGAGCAGCAGCGCCTGCTTCTTGCGCTCGCTCGACGCCTTGATGACGTGGTAGCGCAGGTTCGGACGATCGAGGCCGATGTCGATGACGGCGGCGTCGAGGATCTGGAGCTGCGCGAGGATGTCGTCCTTGACCTTCGGCGGCGCGGTCGCGGTCAGCGCGAGCACCGGCGGCTTGCCGAGCGCGCGCACGGCTTCACCGAGGCCGAGGTAGGCGGGGCGGAAGTCGTGACCCCACTGCGAGATACAGTGCGCCTCGTCGACGACGAACAGCGCCACGCGCACGCTCGCGAGCCGATCGCGGAACCGCGGTTCGCCGAGACGCTCCGGCGTGACGTACGCGATGCACGGGCGGTTCTCGCTGAGCCGCGACAGCGCGGCCTGCTCGTCGCGCGGCGACAGCGTGGAGTCGAGGCGCAGCACCTCGATGTTGAGCTCGGCGAGCTTGTCGTGCTGATCCTTCATCAGCGCGATCAGCGGCGACACGATGAGCGTGACGCCGGGCAGCTCGAGCGCAGGCAGCTGGTAGCACAGCGACTTGCCCGCGCCGGTCGGCATGATCGCGAGCGTGTCGATGCCGGCGAGGACGTTGCGGATCGCGAGCGCCTGGCCGGGGCGGAACTCGGAGATGCCGAAGCGGCGCTTGCCGACCTCGAGCATGTGCGCGTCGATCGAGTCGTCGTCGCCCGTGAGATCGAGCGCCTCGAGCGTATCGATCTCGCCCTCGGCGAGCCCGAACGCGGCCCGCGAGAACGGCGGGTCTTCCGGATCGACGACCACGGTCTCGGCGTCGTGATCGACCGCGGCAGGTTCTTCCAGCGGCGCGATCGAATCGCGCGTCCCGCGTGCGAGTTTCACGGGCTTCACGGCCGTCTCGGGCCTCTGAGTTGTGAGATCGACCCCAGCGTTCGTCGAGCGGCGCTTGCCAGGGCGCCTCTCATCTGGCTGGGATTTGGACATCAAACGTTACCGTCGCCCGGAACTTTGAGGTGCGCAAGCCGAAACCGAGCGCCCGAACGGTGAGGTTGGCGCACCGCAAGATCACCGTGCAGTTGTGAAGGAATGTTGCGTCGCTACCGCAGCGAAACGCTCCAGGGGCCGTCTATTGCAGCAAAACCTGCGATCGCCCTGACATCTTACTTCGCGGTTAGATAGCCCTCGCTGGTCAACAATTCCGCTGTGAGTACAGCGCCGCCCGCCGCACCACGAACCGTGTTGTGTGACAGCGCGACAAATCGATAGTCGAACAGGCTGTCGTCACGCAGCCGGCCGATCGAGACCGCCTGGCCGTGGCCGGCATCGCGATCGAGTCTCGTCTGCGGGCGCGTGTCGTCATCGAAGTAGTGCAGGAACGGCTTGGGCGCGCTCGGCAGCCCGAGCTGCTGC
>Ga0326726_10001496_pt1 | contig 21716 bp, 18 predicted proteins | sample MHFenrmetagenome_2_FD_207603 | JGI IMG/M metagenome (GOLD analysis project Ga0326726, IMG submission 207603) | Lab enriched peat soil microbial communities from Michigan Hollow, Ithaca, NY, United States - MHF15MN | ecosystem: Environmental > Terrestrial > Soil > Wetlands > Peat | place: USA... | reverse complement strand
CTGCTCGCCGATCCACTCTTCGGGCCGCGCATCGACCAGGATCGGATCGGCGCGGCCGGCTTCTCTCTGGGCGGTTACACGGTATTGGCGCTTGCGGGCGGACAATTCAATCAGAAGGCATTCGACGAATTCTGCGCCTCACCAGCCGCCGATTTCACGTGCCGTCCGCAGGCGGAATTTCCCGACGCGCGCAAACTCTTCGACGCGATGAAAGACACCGACGAAATCGTCAAGGAGTCGCTCGCCCGCGTCAACGATCCGACCCAGGACACGCGTATCCGCGCGGTCTTCGCCATCGCACCGGTGTTTGGCGGCGGTTTCAGCAAACGCGGCTTGAAGCCGATCAAGATTCCGGTTGCTATCATTATTGGCGACGCGGACCGCGTCGCGCCAGCCGCCAGCAACGCGCAGTACTTTGCGAGCAACATCAAGCATGCGGAGCTGACGATCCTGCCCGGTGGCATCGGACACTACACGTTCCTGGCTGACTGTACGGCGGAGGGACGAGGTGGACTGCCCATTTGCCGCGACCCGGCCGGCGTGGATCGCGCCGCGGTGCACGGCAAGGCAAGCGACAAGGCGCTCGAATTCTTCGACCGCACGCTCAAAGCAAATCGCCCTGCGACCTGACTCGCCAGGCCGCAGGGCGACGCTTCCAAGGGATCTACTGCCCCGACGACTGTCCGCCGCCGGAGCCGCCCATATCGCCGGAAGGCGTGCTTGCGGGCGCCATCGGCGCCGCACAGGCAGGTTCTGAAACGACTGGCTTCACCGCCGCGATCGGCGTGGGAGCAGGCCGCGGCGCCGCAGGCTTGGCCGCCGCAGGGCGTGCCGCCTTGGGTGCCGATTTCTTCGCCGCCGGCTTCACCGACTTCTTTGCGGCCTTCCGAGCGGCAGAGCGCTTGGCAGCTGGCCGCTTCGCCTTGACGGCCCGCTTGGCCTTGCGCCTCGGTGCGCGGCGCGCGACAGCTCGCTTCTTGCCCTTGGCCTTTGACTTCTTCTTCGCCTTTCTTTTCTTAGCCATTTCGTCCTCTCCCGAGCAGGTGTGTTCGAGTTCAGTTCGATTCCGTCCGACGCCGATCAATCTGCACGATCGGACTCCCTTTGCCAAGTATGGCGTGCATGCTGGTCCCGCGTAACCGCCAGTTGGTCAAACACCCAGATACCTTAGAACTGCACGCACGACCATGAACCAGACGGCGATGGTCGATAGCAAATAAAGCACAAAGCGCAACGGCACGAAGTTGAACGTGCAATGCACAGCGCTATGCAGCACACGGAACGCCACGAAGATCCACGCCGCGCGCCAATACACCACGTCCACCTGGAACGTGACGAAGAGGTAAAGCGCGATGGCGTAGAACAGAACCGGTATTTCAAACAGATTCTTCAAATTGCTCGACGGTGTGACGACGCCCGTCGGCGCAATACGGCTCAAGGCATCGGGCGATTGCAGGTCGCGCGAACTCAATTTGTTCTGTCGAATGAAACTGATACGCCGGATATACATGTAGATCCACACGATGAGCGTGAGCAGCATCATCGCGAAGAAAGGACCGAAGATTGCCGTCTGTACCATGGGTGTTCTCGTCAGGCATGCGACTCGCGGCCGCCGGCTAATCTGCCTGACCGCTCAAGGGGCGGCAACACGCGGGTCATCGGGAGCTCGACCAGGCGATGAGATTGGCCCAGGCGAGCCCTGCCCCGGTCAGGACGAACAGCGACCCTGCCGACAGATTGATCCCGCGCTGAAAGCGTGGCTCGCGGAGCCAGCGACGCACCTGGGCGGCTCCGGCGGCGTAGGCCGCGAGCACGACGAAATCGACGCCGATGCCGATCGCGATGAGAACGAGCAGCTGCGGCGGCACCGGCCGCGCCGGATCAATGAACGGTGGTAGCAACGCAGTCCAGTAGAGAATCGCCTTGGGGTTGCTCAGCTGCGTCACGAGTCCGTCAAAGTAGGGCCGATCGAATGGCGGCGCCGCGGTTTCCTGCCGCGCCTCGCCGCGAGCGCGCGCACCGCCCAGGACCATGCGCACACCGAGATAGATGAGATAGGTCGCACCCGCGATCTGCACGGCGTGAAAAATCACGCGATGAGTCACCAGGATCGCGAGCAAGCCGGCGAGTGACACCAGCAGATAGCAGGTGCTGCCCGTGCAGACGCCAAGAATTGCACGGACCGCCGGGCCGAATCCCGCACGCACGGACACTGCAAGCGTGAGCAGAACGACCGGGCCGGGCGTGAGCGACGCAAGAAGCGTCGCACCCAGAAAGAGCAGGATCACGGTGGAAGGCGATTCATGAAGAATTGGTGGGCCGTGTAGGAGTCGAACCTACGACCAAGAGATTAAGAGTCTCCTGCTCTACCAACTGAGCTAACGGCCCCGAAAAAACTGGGGTGGACGATGGGACTCGAACCCACGACGGCCGGAATCACAATCCGGGGCTCTACCAGCTGAGCTACGTCCACCATCGAACCAGTCGCCACAAGGGTGGCGCGCCCGGCAGGACTCGAACCTGCGACCACCGGCTTAGAAGGCCGGTGCTCTATCCAACTGAGCTACGGGCGCATGCACAAGCCTTCGGGAAGATCTTTGGTCGGGGCAGAGGGATTTGAACCCCCGACCCTCTGCTCCCAAAGCAGATGCGCTACCAGACTGCGCTATGCCCCGCCGGAAATCTCCCCGGTCTGCCGCCCCGCCGAAGCTACCGACCTCACGGGAGCGCGAATCATACGGACGAGCCCTAAGCCGGTCAATTTAAAGGGCTTTGCGCTTGGTGGGCGCGATCGCTGCGTGCCAGAATGACCACGCTTGTTCTTCAGCGACAGTGCGAGTGCAACTTCCGTGACGGCGCAACTCATCGATGGCAAGGCACTGGCTGCGCAGGTCAAATCGCAGATCCGGACCCAGGTCGAGAGCCTGCATGCCCGCGGCTTGCGCCGCCCGGGGCTCGCCGTGGTGCTCGTCGGCGACGACGTGGCATCCGAGGTGTACGTGCGCAACAAGCGCCGCGCGTGCCGGGAATCCGGACTCATTTCGGTCGCCGCGGATCTACCGCACTCGACCACCGAACGCGAGCTGATCGATCTCATCGATGGCTACAACCAGGACACCACCATCGACGGCATCCTCGTGCAGTTGCCGCTGCCGCCGCACATCGAATCCGAAGCTATAATTGAACGCATCAACCCGGCCAAGGATGTCGACGGCTTTCACCCCTACAACGTCGGGCGCCTCGCGCTGCGCCTGCCGCTCATTCGGCCGTGCACGCCTTTCGGCATCACCAAGATCATCGACTCCACCGGCATGTCGCCGAAGGGCAAGCATTGCGTGGTGGTCGGCGCCTCGAACAACGTGGGACGACCGATGGCGCTCGAACTGCTCCTGCTCGGCGGCACCGTGACCGTGTGTCATCGCTTCACGCGCGATCTCGAAGCGCACGTCGCGAGCGCGGACATCCTGGTCGTCGCGGCGGGCAAACCCGGTCTGATTCCGGGCAAATGGATCAAGCCCGGAGCGCTCGTGATCGATGTCGGCATGAATCGCCTCGACAATGGCAAGCTCGTCGGTGACGTCGAGTTCGATGTGGCACGCGAGCGTGCTGGCTGGATCACGCCCGTGCCGGGCGGCGTCGGCCCGATGACAGTTGCCATGCTGATGCGCAACACCCTCGAGTCGGCGCTGAAACGGCTCGGCGTCTAGCAGCGCCTCACCCTCTTCTCCACTTCGTGCCCTGCGGGTTGTCTTCGAGCACGACACCCGCCGCGGCCAGAGCGTCACGGATGCGGTCCGACTCCTTGAAGTTCTTGGCCTTGCGGGCTGCCGTGCGCGCGGCGATCAAAGCGTCGATCGCCGCATCGTCGAGTTGGTGACCCACGTCGATGAGCTCCGCCAGGCTGCGCGGACGGCGCAGGAAATCCTCCGGATCAAGCTGCAGCACGCCGAGAATCCGGCCGCACGCGCGCAAAGTTGCCGCCGTGCTCGCGATCCGCGACACGTCGCCCGCCGTTTTCGCCGCATTGAGCTCGCGCGCGAGCGCCTGAATCACCGCAAGCGCCTCCGGCGTGTTGAAGTCATCCGCCATCGCCGCGTGCAAGTTTTCCGGCAATTCCGCTGCAACGGCGCGACCCGTGCCGCGCAGCGCGAGATAGAGCCGCTCGAGGGTCGCATCGGCCTGCGCCAGATTCTCCTCGGTGTAGTTGATCGGGCCACGATAGTGACTCGAGACCACGAAGAAGCGCAGGACCTCGGGCCGCACTTTCGCGAGCACGTCGCGCACGGTGAAGAAATTCCCGAGCGACTTCGACATCTTCTCGTTGTCGACATTGACGAAGCCGTTGTGCATCCAGACGTTCACGAATTTCGAATCGCAGGCAGCGCAGCTCTGCGCGATTTCGTTCTCGTGGTGCGGAAACTTCAGGTCCGTGCCGCCGCCATGAATGTCGAAGGTCGCGCCGAGAATGCTCGTCGACATGGCGGAACACTCGATGTGCCAGCCCGGCCGCCCCGGACCCCAGGGTGATTCCCAGGCGGGCTCGCCCGGTTTCGACTTCTTCCACAATACGAAGTCGAGCGGGTCGCGCTTCGCTGCGTCGAGTTCGATGCGGGCGCCCGCGCGCAGATCATCAAGCTTCTTGCCGGAAAGCTGTCCGTAGGGTGCGAACTTGCGCACGGCATACATCACGTCGCCGTCGCTTGCGACATACGCGTAGTCGCGCTCCACGAGACGCGTGATCATGACGATCATCTGCGCGATGTATTCCGTGGCGCGCGGTTCGTGATCGGGCGGCTCGACGCCAAGCGCCGCGAGATCTTCATGGAGCGCCACGATCTGACGTCCGGTCAGCGCGCTGATCGGCTCATTGTTGTCCCGCGCGCGCGTGATGATCTTGTCGTCGATGTCGGTGATGTTCTGCACGAAGGTCACGTCGTAGCCCGCCGCTCGCAGGTAGCGTCGCACCGTATCGAACACAATCAACATGCGCGCGTGGCCGACATGGATGTGGTCGTAAACCGTCATGCCGCAGACGTACATGCCAACGGCGCCGGCTTTGAGCGGCCGCAGTGGCTCCTTGCGGCCGGTCAGCGAATTGTGGATCTGAATCTCTCGTGCCTTCATCGTTGTCGTTATTGTTATTGGTTATTGGGCCCACGCTGCGAGGCGCGCACGGAGTTGGGCGCGTGGAATAAGCGCCAGCAGCGGCTTCAACTCCGGGCCATGCGTGCGCGCCGTGATCGCCACGCGCAACGGCCGATAAAGATCGCTCCCCTTGCGTCCAGTCGCGCCCTGCACCGCCTGGGTGATCGCGCCGATGTCGGGTCCGGAGGCGTCCAGCGCGGCGAGCGCCGCGCCAAAAAAACCAGCACCCGCGGACTGCAGGAGCTCGCGATCGGCGGGCTCGGGAGCCGGCAGTTCTCCATAGACCACCTGGACCCAGTGATCGGCGTCAGCGGGCAGCACCACGTTATGGCGCACGAGCTCGATGAAGGCCTGGCGCTGCGCGGCCTGCGCCGACACCGGCAATTTCGCCGCGAGCCAGCGTTCGAGGTCAGCGGCCGTCGCGCGCTCGACGGCAAGCTTCTGCCAGTGATGCAACTGCTCTTCGTCGAAACGCGCTGGCGCGCGGCCCAGATGGCGGACGGCAAAATAGCGCGGCATTTCATTGGGCTCGAGCCAACCGTCGCGCTCCGGCGCGTGACCGAGGCGAAACAGGTGATTGAGCACGGCCGGCGCGAGATAGCCGCGCTCACGCAGCTCACCCACCGACGTGCTGCCGTGACGCTTCGAGAGCTTCTGACCGTCGGCGCCAAGCAGCAAGCCAACGTGACCGTAGGTCGGCGCGCGCAGATCAAGTGCGCGCAGGATCATGAGCTGACGCGGCGTGTTGGCGAGATGATCATCGCCGCGCAGCACGTGCGTCACGCCCATGAGCGAATCGTCGACGGCGTTACAGAAGAAGAATGCCGGATTGCCTTCGGCGCGCCGGATGATGAAATCGCCGATGTCATCCGAGAGAAAGCGCTGCGAACCGTGAACCAGGTCCTCGAAGAGAATCTCGGTTCCCGACGGCACGCGAAAGCGGACTGCCTCGGCAAGTCCCTGGGCGCGGCGCGCGGCACGCTCCGCTTCGGAGAGCGCGCGGCACGTACCGGCATAACGAGGCGGCCGTCCCGAAGCGAGCTGCGCCTTGCGCGAGAGATCGAGCTCGAGTGGCGTGCAAAAGCACGGATAAGTGAGGCGAGCGCGCTCCAGCCTCCCGAAATAATCCGCATAGATCGAGGCCCGCTCCGACTGCAGGTACGGCCCGTGCGCGCCGCCGGCGCCCGGACCCTCATCCCAATTGATGCCGAGCCAGCGCAATTCGTCCATCAGAGCCGTCGTATGAACTTCGACGCTGCGTTCGCGGTCTGTGTCCTCGATCCTGAGAATGAAGCGTCCATCCGCATGGCGCGCCAGCAGCCAACTGAAGAAAGCAGTGCGCGCATTGCCGAGGTGCAAGGCCCCGGTCGGGCTCGGGGCAAAACGCGTGACGACAGTTGCTGACATGGCCGCGTATGTTACTAGAACGGCCGGCACGCCCAGCATGCCCGTCGTTGTACTTGTCGTTGTTAGGGGCGGGGCGCTCCCCTATCATTTCCGTCCGTCCTCTGGAGTTCACAAGACTAATGAACCGTCTGCCCGCTGCCGCCCTCGCACTGCTCTTCTCCACCGTCATCCTGGCAGCGGATCCCGCGCCGGCCGATGCCCCAGCGCCTGCGGCACAATCATCGCCTGAGGCACAAACGGCGCCAGCGGCACAGCCTGAGGCCGAAGTCCCCGTGCACACCAAGGTCCGCATCGTGACCAGCATGGGCACGATGGTCGTGGAACTCGAAGACGCCCGCGCGCCGCTCACCGTGGCGAATTTCCTGCGCTATGCGCGCGAAGGACACTACGAAGGCACGATCTTTCAGCGCGTGATCGCAAACTTCGTTGTGCAGGGCGGCGCCTACCTGCCCGACTTCAAGAAGCGCCCCGCGCATGAAACGATTCCCAATGAATCCGGCAATGGGCTGCGCAATACGCGCGGCACGATTGGCATGGCCCGCACGGACAGTCCGCACAGCGCCTCGGCGCAGTTTTTCTTCAATCTTGCGGACAACCCGGATCTCGATCCGCTGCCCACGCGCTGGGGCTACACCGTGTTCGGGCACGTCGTGCAGGGCCTCGAGGTGCTCGACCGCATCGGTAATTTGCCGACCGGCGCGGGCGGCGAGCTCAAGGAGGACGTGCCGTTGAAGCCCGTCATCATCCAGAAGATCGAAATCATCTCCAGCGCGAGTCCATGACGACGCTGTTCATATCGGATCTGCATCTCGATCCGTCGCGGCCGGATATCAGCGCCCAGTTTCTCAAGTTCCTCGAGGGTGAAGCGACCCGCGCACAGGCCCTCTACATCCTCGGGGACCTGTTCGAGGTATGGATCGGCGATGACGATCCCGAACCCGAGAAACGCCGGGTGCTGGCGGGCCTCAAGCGCCTCACGGATCGGGGCATTCCCTGTTTTGTCATGCACGGCAACCGGGATTTTCTGCTGGGGGAAAAATTCTCGGCGGATACCGGCTGCCGCATTCTCGATGATCCGACCATCGTGCATCTCTACGGAACGCGCGTGCTCACGACTCATGGCGACGCGCTATGCACCGACGACGTCGCGTATCAGCGCCTGCGCACGACCGTCCGCGATCCCGGCTGGCAGTCCATGTTTCTGGCGCTCTCCGTCGAGCAGCGCATGGCACTCGCCACGGAGGCCCGTGCCGGCAGCAAGGATCACCTCTCGCGCATGAGTTCCGAAATCATGGACGTCAACCCGGCGGCGGTGACCGGCGCGATGCACGCGGCCGGTGTCGACCTGCTGCTCCACGGGCATACGCATCGCCCGAAGGTGCACGCACTGACGGTGGATGCCCGCCCGGCGCAGCGGATTGTGCTCGGCGACTGGTACGAGCAGGGCAGCGTCCTGCGCTGGAATGAGCAGGGCTTCGATCTCGCGAGCCTGCCGCGCTAGTCTAGCCTGCGGCGCTAGTCTGGCCTGCGGCGCTGGGCTTGGCCGGGTCGGGCGGGCCCGAGTGAAAACGGAACTGTCGGTCCGGGTTCATGACGAGTTCCGCTTCAGCGGCGGCAAGCACCTCGATCCGGGCATCGATGTCGAGCGCATGCGCTTGCGCGTGACGCTGCGCGAGGTCCAGATAGAGCTCGTAGTGCCGTGCCTCGGATTCCGCGAGGCCGCGATAGAGCTCGGCGATCGGCTCCCTGATCCGCGGCGCGAGAGCCGCGAAGCGCTCGCACGAGCGCGCTTCAATGAGCGCGCCGATGATCAGCAAATCGAGCTTGCGCGCCGGTTCCTGTGGCGCGACATGCCGCCGCAGCCCGGTAGCGTAGCGTGACGGCGCCATGCGCCGATGAGGGACCTCGAGCGTACGCAGCAGCTTCTCCACCTGCTCAAAGTGCCGCAGCTCCTCGCGCGCCAGACGCGACAGCTGCCGTGACAGGAGCGCATCCTCCGGATAGGTGAAAAGAAACGCGAGCGCTGTCGACGCCGCTTTCTTTTCGCAATTGGCATGATCGATGAGGAGATCCCGCCACTCCGTGCAAGCGATCGCCACCCAGGCCGCGGGCGTTGGCACGCGCAGAACCGGCGGCCGCGCGCCGGTGCTCATCCGCTGACCCCGGGCTCGCTGATCGAATCGATTGCTCCGATGAGCGCCGTGGCGTTCTGAAAACGCTTGTCGGGTGCCTTCGCCATGAGCCGTTCGATGAGCGGCTGCAGTCTGACGCTCTCCGGCGGCAGCATCGGCACCGAGGCCTGGGCATGTTTGTAGATGACTTCCATGGGCGTGCGGCCCAAGTAGGGCTTCTGCCCGGTCAGGAGCTCGAAGAACATCACGCCGAGACTGTAGAGATCGCTGCGTTCATCGCAGCCGTGGCCATGGCCCTGCTCCGGGCTCATGTAATACGGCGTGCCGAAGATCTCGCCCGTGGCGGTGATATCCGCCTCGAGCTCGAGCTGCTTGGCGAGCCCGAAATCGATGAGAGCGATCGAGTCATCCCCGCGCAGCATGACGTTGCCGGGCTTCAGGTCCCGGTGCAGCACACCGACCGCGTGTATGGCTTCGAGGGCGGACGCCATCTGCCGCAGGTACGCGAGCGCCTGTGCGGGCGACAGCGGTTCCTTCATGCGCTGGCGCAGATCGCCCGCGGGAAAGTATTCCATCGCAATGTAGGCGTGATCATCCGCGATCCCGAGGTCGTGAATGCGCACGACGTTCGGATGACTCACCTTCGCGACGACCTCGTACTCCTGCAGGAAGCGATCGAAGCTCAGGCTCCCCTCCCGCACGTCGGGCACCTCGCGGAACACCTTGAGCACGACGAGATCCCCGGCGCGCTCGCTCTCCGCGAGATACACCGTGCACAACCGGCCCGGCTGAATCATGCGGATGAAGCGCTCGCCCTTGATGATGACATCGCCAAAGCGATAGATACGCGCGGCATCGGGCGTGCCCTTGAAGAATGCGAGCAGGCGTTTGCGCTTGCGCGCGGCCTCGACGATGAGGCTGATGAAATGGCGGTGATCGATCTTGGCCTTCGAGATCACATGCTCCGCGCCACTCTGCACGCACTTGCGCATCGACTCGGGATTGACCTCCGGCACCAGCATGATGACCGGCGGAAAGAGCGGCCGCGCCGCGTAGTCGCGCAATACTTCGTAGCCATCGCGGCCAGGTGGATCGTCGTCGAGCAGCACGACATCAAACGCGGCCGCCGTGAATTCCGGCGCCAACGTGCCGTCGCGGGCCGGATCACGATCGCCGACGACCGCATCCGGCCAGGCGGTCTGAAGATGCTGCCGTACCAGGCGGCGAAACTCCGCATCGTCGTCGATGATCAGCACCCGGGGAATCACAGCTGATGCCACGCTTGTGCGCCGTCAGCCCGAAAACCGGCCCGCTAGCGCCGCCGGCAGCCTGAGGCCGATGACGAGATCGCCGACATTGGTGCCGCTCGGCCCTGTGTGCAAGAGATCACCGCTCGCTTCGAGGAACGACCCGGAGTCGCGGCGCGCGAGACAGCTCTCGGCGTCGTAGCCTGCAATCGTACCGCGATCGAGCGTCGACCCGTCGACCAATGCGCCCGCATCGTCGGTCGGTCCGTCCGTGCCATCCGTGCCCGCGGCGAGCAGCGCAAGATCGTCGTGACCCGCGAGCTGGCGCGCAGCCGCGAGCGCCAGATGCTGATTGCGTCCGCCGCGCCCCACTTCGGCAGGCAGTTCAACGACCGACTCGCCGCCCCAGATATTGATGTCCGCGGCGCTCAGGACGAGCTCGTGCACGAAGCCCACGGCGAGGCGCTCCGCGTCGCCCGCGAAGTGCTGTGTATGGAGCGCTACGCCAAGCCCGAGCGCATCGGCTGCGATACGCGCTGCGTCGAGCGCGTCATCGAGCCGCGCGATGACTTCGCGCTCGATTCTAAGCACGTCGGGAATCTTCGCGGGCGGCGCCGATTGCATGAGCTTTTGCACCCAGGCCGGCATCCGCCCGGGGCCGATCGGCGGCTCCGGCGCGCCCAGAATTCCCGAGCCGATGACCGACGGCTCATCCCCAGGCACGTCGCTGATCAGAAACGCATGGACATCAAAGCCACTCAGGTGCTGCAACAAACGCCCGCCCTTGATCATCGAAAGGGTCTTACGGATGCGATTGAGCCCGACGATATCGATGCCAATGGACAGTCCCCACTCATTGACGCGCTTCAGGTCCGCGAACGAGACGCCGGGAGGCAGCGCCTCAACCAGACTCGACGCCCCACCCGATACGAGAAATAGAACTTTCTGCTTCGGCGCGAGACGCGCCAGGCGCCGCAGCAGCTCCGCGCCAGCGGCCAGGCTGCGTTCGTCCGGAATGGGATGAGAACTTGCGAGACAGGTGACACCCGCCGTCCCCTCGAGTTCGCGGTCGAAGTGTCCATCCTTCGAGATCACGAGGGCCTCGATCACGCGTGCGCCGAGTACGTCGAGCGCGCCAAGTGTCATCGCCGATGCCGCTTTGCCGATCGCAAAGACACGCCAATCAGCGGCGTTCGGCAAACGTGCGGCCGCGGCTCGCGTGCGGGTGCGGCCGTTAACGGATTCGAGCGCACGTTGGAACACGCCGAGCAGAATGCGGCGCTTCGGATCGGTCATTGGGTGGACCGACTGCGCGCGATCGCCTGCGCCCACCTGCGCGCGTCAGCCCTAACTGCGGACGGCCCGGATGGCGCGGCCCCGCTCGGCGCGCCGTCGCGCCTTGGCATCGTCGGAACGCTCTGCCTGCAGGCGGTCGAGGTATTCGGCCGTGACATCACCGGTAACGTATTCGCCGGAGAAGCAGGAAGTGTCGAATTCCTCGATCTTGGCGTTGTCGTGGCGCACGGCGGCGAGCAGGTCCGACAGATCCTGATAAACGAGCCAGTCGGCACCAATGATGCTCGCGACTTCCTCGTCCGTGCGGCCGAAGGCGACCAGTTCCGAAGTGGCAGGCATGTCGATCCCATACACGTTCGGGAAGCGCACCGGCGGCGCGGCCGACGCGAAATAGACCTTGCGGGCGCCCGCTTCGCGCGCGATTTCGATGATCTGCGCCGAGGTCGTGCCGCGCACGATCGAATCGTCGACGAGCAGCACCGTCTTGCCGCGAAACTCCAGATCGATCGCGTTCAATTTGCTGCGCACCGATCTTTCGCGCTGTTCCTGACCGGGCATGATGAAGGTGCGGCCGATGTAACGATTCTTGATGAAGCCTTCGCGGTACTTGGTGTTGAGGATATGCGCGACCTGCAGCGCGCTCGTACGGCTCGTGTCCGGAATCGGGATGACCACGTCGATGTCGTGATCGGGCTTGAGCCGCAGGATCTTCTCCGCCAGCCGCTCTCCCATACGCAGGCGCGACTTGTAGACGGAGATGTTGTCGATGATCGAATCGGGCCGCGCGAAGTACACGTATTCGAAGATACAGGGCGAGTGACGCACGGCCGCAACGCACTGCTGTGTATAGAGCCGCCCGTGTTCGTCGACGTACACCGCCTCTCCGGGTGCGACGTCGCGCAGCAGTTTGAATCCGAGCATGTCGAGCGCGACGCTCTCGGACGCCAGCATGTGCTCGGGTCCGCGCGCCGTCTCGCGGCGGCCGATGACGAGGGGCCGGATGCCGTTCGGATCCCTGAACCCGAGAATCCCGTGGCCAATGATCATGGCGACGACCGCGTAGCCACCGCGGCAGCGGCGGTACACCGCACTCACCGCCGCGAAGATATCGGCGGCCGTCACGCGTGGCGTGCCGACTCGCTGCAGCTCCGACGCAAACACGTTGAGCAGCACTTCCGAATCGGATTCCGTGTTGAGGTGGCGCCGGTCCTCGCGCACCAGCACCTCGGCAAGCTCGGCGGCGTTCGTCAGATTGCCGTTGTGCGCGAGGCAGATCCCGTAGGGAGCATTGACATAGAAAGGTTGCGCTTCGGCGGCGTTGTCGCAGCCGGCCGTCGGGTAGCGCACGTGGCCGATGCCGACGTTGCCGCGCAGCTGCACCATGTGCTTCTGCTGGAACACATCGCGTACCAGGCCGCTCGCCTTGCGCATGCAGAGCTCGCCCTCGGATGCAGTCATGATGCCGGCGGCGTCCTGGCCGCGGTGCTGCAGCACCGTCATTGCGTCGTAGAGACGTTGCGCAATGGGGCTGGTTCCGACGATTCCGACGATGCCACACATGGGAGGGGCTCCAGTTGTTCGCCGCAGAGCTGCGCGCTAGTTCGCCGGGGGTTTCAGCGACTGGCCGGCATCATCCACGAATGACCTGATGCCGCCGCCGATCGTTTCGGCATAGGACGTGAAATGCGCATCGCGCCAGCCCGGCCCATCCGTCAACTTGAAGAGAGACCCTACAATGGCGACCAGACCCACGATTACAAGGCCGCGGATCAGCCCAAAAAGAATCCCGAGGGAGCGGTCGAGCCAGCTCAACGCCGAGTGCCGGACGATGTAGCCGACGATCGCGCCTATGATGCCGCCCACCACCAGGACCGCGACCAGAATGAGGCCGCGGGCAACCCAGAGGCTCACCGGACGGTCGGCGAGGATGCCGCCGAGCGAGGGCTCGACGAGATAGGCGAAGCGCCACGCGCACCAGAGGCCGACGATCCACGCGATCAGCGAAATCAGCTCGCGCACGAGTCCGCGCACCGCGCCGATGATGCAGGAGATGACAACAATCGCGACGAGCAGGATGTCGATGCCGATCATGCAGGGAAATCCTGAAGCCTAATTTCCATGAGAACGGCCTTTCGTGGGGGAGCGGCATTCTAACGGATTCACCACGCGATGACAGCTTGTACCGGCGCGCGCGTTTCGACATGTATTTGACGAAAGACGCGCCACAGCGTGATCGAGCGCACGCTTTGCGCATCATGGAAAGGTGACGACCGCGGCGCTCTGGCCATCGCGCTTCAGACGCGCGATCAGCCCTTCGGCCGCGTCACGCGTCGGCTCCGGCCCCACGCGCACTCGGTGCAGCACATGCTTGCCCGTGCCGATGGGAGAGACGAAGGCACGATAGCCCTTGCCACGGAGCGTTTTGGCGAGCCGCTCGGCGTTCACCGCGCTCGAGAAGCTGCCGAGCTGCACGCCCCAGGCTTCCTTGCCTGTCGCGGCAACAGGGGCTGTCGTGGCAGAGGACGCGGGCGTTGCCGCTGGCGTCTGTGTCGTTGCGGCTGGCGCCCGTCCTGATACCGCGCTAGGGGGCGCCGCCGGCTTGTCCACCGCTGGCGGCGGCGTAGCTGAGGTCGCAACGGGCGCGCTCGCTGGCGTCAAGGCCGTGCCTGCGCTGGTAGCGGTGAGCGCTGGCGGTGCGGGTAACGGCGGTGGCTTGGTCTCGCCCGCCGGCACGGCGGCCGGCTTCACCGGATTGCCCAGATCGATGATGTAGGTACGCGCAGTGCTGGCGGGGCTCGAGCCTTGGGCTGTCGCGCTGGCGAAATGATGCGGCCCGGAAAGTATTTCCGGCACGAGCAGCACGATCAGCACCACGAAGATGATGGCGCCGACCAGACGTTCTTTCGACGGACTATCCATGCGAGGGCGAGGGGGCTCTCGTACGTCAGAGGATCAGCTGAGACTGCGGAGCGGGCGCGAGTATAGCCCAAGCCATTCGAGCGCGGGACCCGCCATGTGGAAGGAACCGAACACAACGACGCGATCGCCGCGCCGCACGCCTCGCGCTACGTTCTCGAAGGCCGTCGGCGTCATGCCGGCCAGCGTGACGCGCACCTCGCCATTACCGAATGCGCGCCGCTTCAGTTCGGCCGCTTCAAGTCCGCGCTCGCCAGGTATCGTCGCCAGAAACCATTCGTCGATCTGACCGGCGACGGCGCGCGCGACAGCAGCGACGTCCTTGTCCTTGAGCGCGCCAAAGACGGCGACAGTGCGTCCGCTCGACCGCGTTTGCGCGAGATTGAGCGACAGCGTTTCGGCAGCCGCCGCGTTGTGGGCGACATCGACAATCCAGGTGACTCCCGCGCGATCGACTGACTGAAATCTGCCCGGCAGTTCGACCGACTCGAGACCTCGAGCAATGGCCTGTGGCCCAATGTGCAGTCGCGGCTCGAGGGCCTCGAGCACGGCGAGTACCGCGGCCGCATTGTCGAATTGACGCGGGCCGGCAAGCGCGGGCGGCGGCAGGTCCGGATACGACCATGATCGTCCCTGCCACGACCAGCGCTCGCCTGTGCGGCTCCAGTGGAAATCTCGCGGCGGTTCGATGATCTGCGCGCCGATGGCTCGAGCCACGGCGCGCACGGAGTCCGGCATGTCCGCGCTGCCGAAGACTGCGGGCCGCCCGGCGCGGAGTATTCCCGCTTTTTCCCGGCCGATGGCCTCGCGCGTGGCGCCCAGCCACTCGATGTGATCGAGTCCTACGCTCACAATGAGCGCCACGTCGGGATCGATGAGATTGACGGCGTCGAGTCGGCCGCCGAGCCCAACCTCGAGAATGATCGCGTCGAGCGCGGCATCCGCGAAGACAGCGAGCGCCGCCAGCGTGTTGTATTCGAAAAAGGTCAGGCTCACGGCGCCGCGCGCGTCCGTGATCCGCTCGAAGGCGCCGATCAGCTCGGCATCGCTCACTTCACGGCCGCCGACGTGAACGCGCTCGTTGTAGCGAATGAGATGGGGCGAGGTAAAGCTGCCCACCTTGAGGCCCTGGGCGCTCAGGATGCTCTCGAGCAACGCGACACAGGATCCCTTGCCGTTCGTCCCCCCGACTGTGACGACGGGACAGGCGAAGGGCTTCAGCCGCATGGCCTCGTATACGCGCCCTACGCGCTCGAGTCCCATGTCAATCGTCGAGGGGTGTAAGCGCTCCTGCCACGCGAGCCAGGCGTCGAGCGTTGCGAAGCGCGCGGCCACCTGCAAGTCAGTCGGCGGCGACGGGTTGGCCCAGGAAGAGCCGCAGCATGCCGCCGATGCGATCACGTTCATCGCGGCGGTCGACGATCATGTCGATGGCTCCGTGCTCGAGCAGGAACTCCGCGCGTTGAAAGCCTTCCGGCAGTGTTTCGCGGACGGTCTGCTGAATCACGCGCGGGCCGGCGAAACCAATGAGCGCTTTCGGTTCGGCGATGTTGACGTCACCAAGCATGGCGAGGCTCGCGGACACGCCGCCCGTTGTTGGATCCGTGAGCACCGATATGAACGGCAGCTTGGCCGCGGCCAGGCGCGTGAGCGCAGCGCTCGTCTTCGCCATTTGCAGCAGCGAATATAGCGCCTCCTGCATGCGCGCGCCGCCGCTCGCGGAGAAACACACCAGCGGCTGCTTGTCCTGCACGCACAGATCCACCGCGCGCGTGAAGCGCTCGCCGACCACCGACCCCATCGAGCCGCCCATGAACTTGAACTCGAACGCGCAGGCGATGACGCCGAGTCCCAGCAATTTGCCCTGCATCACGATCAGCGCATCCTTCTCGCCGGTCGCCTTCTGCGCGGCGGTCAGCCGGTCGCGGTAGCGCTTGCTGTCGCGAAACCGCAGGGGATCTTCGGGTTCGATCTTGGTTGCCAGCTCGACCGCCGTGCCGGGATCGAGGAAGCGCGTGAGGCGCTCGCGCGCGCCGATGCGCATGTGATGGCTGCACTTCGGGCAGACGTGCAGATTGCGCTCGAGCTCGGCGCGATAGAGCACCGCGTCGCAGGCACTGCACTTCATCCATAGACCCTCAGGCACCGAGCGTGTACGCCGCTCGGTCTTGATGCGCGAAGGGACGATGCGCTCAAACCATGACATGGGGCCGGATGATACTCGAAAGCCTGGCTTCGCCCGCAAGGGCCGCAGGCACGCCGAGATTGGCGGGATAGTCGACGGCGCGCAAATACAAGCCTTGCGCGGGCGCGGTGACGCCGGCCCGGGTGCGATCGCGCATCTCGATGACTTCGCGGATCCACAGGGGCGTCGCCTCGCCAAGGCCGACGGACATCAGGGCGCCGGCCATGTTGCGCACCATGTGGTGCAGGAAAGCGTTCGCGGTCACATCGATGACCACGTACTCGCCGTCCCGCGTGACGCTCACCGAATCGACGCGCCGCACGGGTGTCCGGGATTGACAGTCGGACGAACGAAACGAAGTGAAGTCGTGTTCGCCCACGAACCATTGCGCCCCCTCCTGCATGGCGCGCACATCGAGCGTGCGATGTACTAGACAGGCGCGCCAGCGGGCGAGCGCCGATCGCATCGGGCGATTGAGAATCAGGTAGCGATAGCGGCGCGCGGTGGCTGAATAGCGCGCGTGAAAATCTTCCGGCACTGGAATCGCCCATAAGAGCGAGATGTCGTCGGGCAGGTGACTGTTGGCGCCGAGGACCCAACCGCGGCCGCTGCGCACGGCGGTCGTATCGAAGTGCGCGACCTGACAAAGCGCGTGCACACCCGCATCCGTGCGCCCGGCGCAGACGACATCAATCGGCTGATTCGCTACTTCGCTGAGCGCACGTTCGACCTGGACCTGGATCGAATCGACGTTCGTCTGGGACTGCCAGCCGGCGTAGCCCGTTCCGTCGTATTCCACGCCGACGGCGATGCGCATGCGGTGCGCGAAATCCCTGTGCGACTTCGGGTGAGCGGTCAGCCCGGGAGCGAGCCGATGAGGCGTTGCGCTTCCTGTTTCTGGGTGGCGCTACCCTCGCTAAGGACTTCCTCCAGGATGCTGCGCGCGCCTTCCGGATCACCCATGTCCATGTAGGCGCGCGCGAGGTCGAGCTTCGTGCCGACTTCGCTCATGGTCACGGGTTCAAGTTCCGGCAGGGCCAATTCTTCGGCCGGCAGGCGCTCCGTGTGGGTCGGCTCGCGGTCGCGGTCGCTCGCAGCTGCGCCGACATCCAGATCGAGTTTGTACCTTGAGCTGGTCGCGCCCGTGCTCGTGCCCGTCTCCGTGAAGACGTCCGTCGAGAAACGTTCCTCGGCCGTGCCACTGGGGCGCGGCTGCCGCTGCGTATCGCCCGAGAGCGCCGCGGACAAACGATCGAGGTCGAGGTCGAGATCCTCATCCATCGCACCCATCTTGAGCGTGCGTTGCGTGCTGGTCCCGCCGGCATCCGGCGCTGCGCCCACCCGCTGCGTCGCATTGCTATCGGCGCCGTTGCCGCGGGTTGAACCGGGTTGGTCGGTGTCATCTCCCAGTACCCATGTGCCCGTGCCGCCGTCGCGCGCAATGGAATCATCGAGCGAGGACGCCTCCATTGTGCGGTTCGAATCGCGGCCACGCCTGGAGGCCTCATCGAGGAGCTTGCGCGAGGTGTCATCTAGCCCCGCGACCATGGTTGGAGCGTCCGCCGGGTGATCGGTTACCTCATCCAGGGCTTCGATACCTGTATCCCCGCTCGGCAGATCCGAATGGTCCAGACCGAGATCGTCGAGCGCGAGCTCGGCTGTCTGATCCGCTGATACATCGTGGCCCTGACGGAAGAGCGCGGAGTCGATCTTCTCGCGCACGGTGCCTTCGCGGTGCAGTGCCGGGGTTTCCACCGTCGGCGTGTCATGCGGGGACTGAGCCGCCTCGGATTCGATCGTCTGTGATTCGAAGGCTGCGGACTCGATGGTGGGTGTTTCCACCGTCTGGACCGGCATATCGCGCGTCGCAGCAGTCGAGGTTGCCGTGGAGTCGAGCAGGAAATCGAGTCCGTCACCGGCAAGCGCCGCAGATTCGCCGGTGGCCGCCGCGCCGTCATCGGCGCCGCCGAGATCGAGATCGATGCCGCCGCCTCTCTCATCTTCAGGCGATGCCAGCAGATCGATGTCCAGGCGGTTCTCACCGCCTTCGAGATTGAGGTCGACCTCCTGGCCTGCTGCCGCATGACCGCCGTGCGGCTGGGTAAACAACGCCTCGTCGGGGCAAATCTGCTTGCCCATGATGGCGATCTTGTCCCATTCGCTCGCGGGCGCCTGCGCGCGGGTGTCGTTGAGCTCACGCGCCTGCTGCAGGAAAGCGTCCTTGTTGCCCCAGACGAAGAAGATTTCGAGCAGCTTGAGCTTGAGGTCGCGCCGCTCGGGTTGCCGTTCGATCGCGATACGCACCAGGTCGGCGGCCTGGTCATAGAGACCATAGGCCATGTGGAAATCCGCTTCGGCGAGCGGGTCACCCTGGTCGAGATTGATCGCGGTCTCACTGCTGATCGTGTCGTCGGTGAGCTTGGCGGGTTCCGCGCGCGGGCGTTCCCGCTCGGGCCGTACTTCCGCGATCATGGGCGCCATCGGGCGCTCGCCACTTTCTTCGACGAGGAAGGAATCCCGGTCGTCGCTGGCGCGCAGACTCTTCAGTGTGGCGGTGCTCTCTTCCGACGCCGCAGCCAGCCGGCCGAGCGTCTCGTCGAGATCGGGTGCACGGCGCCGGCGGACGATGACGCGCCCTATGAGAAGGAGCACGAGAATGGCGCCAGCTCCGGCGAGCAGCATCCACGGTTGTACGAAACCAAAGAATCCTTCACCTTCGGGCTTCGCGGGCTTGGGTGCTTCAGCCGTTGTAGCGGCGGGCTTTTCCGCCGCCTGCGGCGCCGGTTGCTCCGGTGTTGCCACTGGCGTGACCGGCGCGGCGGGCATGGCGGGCGTTGTCTCGCTCGGCTGCGCCACCGCTGTGACAGGCGGCGGGACAGCCGTTTCGACCGGCGCAGTCGTTGCTGACGGAGTCGCCACGGGTTGTGCCGGCGTGGACGCCTGACGCTGCGCCAATTGCTGCTGTAAACGTGCCAGCTCGTCGTTCTTGACGTCGAGCAGCCGCCGGGACTCCGAGAGCTGCCCCTCGAGCTCGCCAATCTTGTCGCGCAGCGCGCGGGCTTCAGCGGTCGACTGCGAACCCGATGTGCCGGCGGCACTCGCGCCGCCGGTCTCGCTGCCACCTGTCGGCGTGACGAGGCGCAGATGAGGATTTTCGCCGCCGGTGCCGGCCGTGCCACCGCCACCCGAACGCCACGTAGCATATTGCTGAGCGACTGCCGCCGAAGCCTGAGCCGCAGAAAGCGACTCGATCTGCGAGGCGTCCGGTACTCGCAGAATGGATCCGGCGCGCAGGCGATTGATGTTGCCTTCGAACGCTTCCGGGTTCCCCTGGAATAGCGCCATCATCGTGCGATTGATTTCACGCGGACCGCCTGGGCGCAGGTTGCGGGAAATTTCGTACAAGGTATCGCGCGGGCGCACCTGATACGTGGACGCGCCTGGCGTTGCCGCGGGGGCTGCTGTGCTGGCCTGCGCCGCGGGACTTGGCAGAGGCTGCGGCCGCTCAACGACGCCACCGCGCGCAGTGTCGGTTGCAGCGGCTTGGGGAGCGGCGACCGGCGTGGGCGCGTGCTGTGTTTCGCCCGGCGTATACACCGGTGGATCGAGCAGCACTGTGTACTCGCGCAGAAGATGGCCGCGCGCCCAGTTCACTTCCACGAGGAAGGTAACGAAGGGCTCGCCGATCGCGTCAGTGGAGCGCACCAGCAACACAGCGCGTCCATCCGCGTTGCGCGTGACTCTGAAGTTGACCGTATTAAGAAGGATAGGACGCTCGAGTCCGTAACGAGTAAACGTCTCGCGGGACGCAAGCGCGGCGTTGACCGAATTCAATTCGTCCGGCGTTGCCGACACGAGCTCGATTTCCGCGTTCAGCGGTTCATTGAGCGCCGAATTGAGATGGATCTCGCCAAGGCCTAGTGCAAACGCGCTAGCGGGCAATATGAGCAGCGTCAGAAGTGCAAGACGCAGCAATGTTCGTGACATCGCGACTCCCCGGGAACCCGGCTCGCTGAGGCTGAATTCGCCTCGATACAGTAGTTTAGGCACCGTTCTTCACAAGCCCGGGCATCAGGCGCCGAACTATAGCTTAACAATAGTCGCAGACCAAAGTCTTTGCGCGGCAGGCACTTGGATCAATTTCACAGTTCCAGCAACGCGCAGGCCGACTCTAGCCAGAATGTGAGCTGGATCGGAAGATCCGGATCGCTCCGGGATCATCTAGAAATGCCAGCGGGAATCACGGGGGTCGGCGACCGCACGTCGCCGTTCTGAGCCCGGTGGCGCAAATAGTGGTCCATCAGCACCAGCGCGAGCATGGCTTCGGCGATGGGCGTGGCACGCAAGCCGACACAAGGGTCATGGCGGCCCGTCGTCGACACCTCGACGGCCTGGCCGTCGAGATTCACCGTGTCGCCGGGCAAGCGGATGCTTGACGTCGGCTTGATGGCGAGGCTGACGACAATGTCCTGGCCAGAGGAGATGCCGCCGAGCACGCCGCCCGCATTGTTCGAGCGAAAGCCTTGCGGCGTGATCGGGTCGCGATGCTGGCTACCCAGCTGCTCGACCGAGCGGAACCCGGCGCCGATCTCGACGCCCTTCACCGCGTTGATACCCATCATGGCGTATGCGAGATCCGCATCGAGTCGATCAAATACCGGCTCACCCAGGCCCGGCGGCACACCCCGCGCAATGACAGTGACCTGCGCGCCGATCGAATCGCCGTCCTCGCGCACCTTCCAGATGAGGCTCTCGAGCTCGGGAACGCGCGCCGGATCCGGACAGAAGAACGGGTTGTCATATGCCGCCGCGGGAGCGACCGGCTCGAGCACGAGCTTGCCGATCTTCGAAAGATAGCCATGAATCTCGACGCCAAGCCGCTCGCGCAGGTACTTGCGGGCAATGGCGCCGGCCGCGACGCGCACGACGGTTTCTCGCGCCGAGGAACGGCCGCCGCCGCGGTAGTCACGTCGCCCATACTTCTGCTGGTAGGTGTAGTCCGCGTGACCCGGCCGGAACCGATCCTTGATCTTTTCATAGTCGCGCGCGCGCTGATCGACGTTGTCGACCAGCAGACCGATGGGAGTGCCCGTCGTCATGCCTTCGAACACGCCGGACAAGATGCGCACCCTGTCGGGTTCATGGCGCTGGCTGGTGAATTGCGAAGTCCCCGGACGGCGCCGATCGACGTCCCGCTGCAGGTCGCTCTCATCGATGGCAAGCCCCGGCGGACAGCCGTCGATCACGCATCCGAGCGCCACGCCGTGGCTCTCGCCAAATGTCGTTACCGTGAAAAGCGTGCCGAACGTATTGCCTGACATGTTGGACCGATCAATCTTCGTCGCCGGCTGAAAGCTGCGCCGCGTGAGCGTCGAGATCGCGACGCGT
>Ga0326726_10001494_pt1 | contig 21719 bp, 19 predicted proteins | sample MHFenrmetagenome_2_FD_207603 | JGI IMG/M metagenome (GOLD analysis project Ga0326726, IMG submission 207603) | Lab enriched peat soil microbial communities from Michigan Hollow, Ithaca, NY, United States - MHF15MN | ecosystem: Environmental > Terrestrial > Soil > Wetlands > Peat | place: USA... | reverse complement strand
TATCTCGCCGCACCCGGTGGGCTCGCGCTGCCGGGAATTCTGCTCGATGTGACGCGCCTGATCGGCGGCGTGCGTACTACGCCCGCGCGCGATGACGAGGCGGTGCCGCAACCACCAGCGCTCGAGGTCGGTGCGACTCGGGGCCCCGGCGAACCTCATCCAGGCGGAACGGGTGCCGCGCGGCGAGCGCGCTTGCGACGGGTGGTTCCATGAGCTTGAGATCAATGTTGCCCTGGCTGCTGTGCGTCCTCGGCATGTGCAGCACGAGCGCGTTTGCGGCTGCAAAGCCGATCAAGCCAGCGAGCGCGACACCCGACGCGACGACGTTCGAGTATCCGGAGCTCGGCCGGATCACTGTGTATCAGCCGCCCGGCGCGCCGCGCAGCGTGGTGCTCTTCATCTCCGGCGATGGCGGCTGGAATCTGGGCGTCGTCGATATGGCGCGCGCGCTCGCAGCACGCGGCGCGCTCGTCGCGGGCGTCGACATTCGCCGCGCGCTCAAGATCGCGCCACTCGCCACGCGCCGCTGTATCTATCCAGCCGCGCAGTTTGAGCAGCTCGCGCATCACCTCGAGGCGCGCTTCGGAGTGCCCGAATACCGGTATCCGCTGCTGGTGGGCTACAGCTCGGGCGCGACCCTGGCGTACGCGCTGCTCCTGCAGGCACCGGTGGGAACGTTCGCCGGCGCGTTGAGCCTCGGCTTCGGCCCCGATCTCGAAACGCCGATGCCACTGTGCGAAGAGAACCTGCTGCACACAACCGTGCGGCATTCACCGCCGCCGGGCTACGACATGCAACCGGTGGCGAGCACGCCGGCACGGTGGATCGTCCTGCAAGGTGACCTCGACCAGGTCTGCGATCCCGCGCGCAGCCGGGCGTTCGTCGAGCCGATTGCCAATGCCCAGCTCGTGCTGCTGCCGAACGTGGGACACGGCTATTCGGCGCCGAAGAATTGGATGGCGCAGTTCCTCAACGCCTACGACACGCTGACGAGAGAGCCGGCAACTAGTGAGGCGGGGGCGGCCACAATGCTCGGCGACCTGCCCGTGATCGAGGTTCCCGCGCGCGGGCCGGGCAGTGACAGCCTGGTCGTGATTCTCACGGGCGACGGCGGGTGGGCGGGGCTCGATCGCGGACTGGCGATGGACTTTGCCGCGCGCGGGATGCCGGTGGCTGCGTTGTCGACGCTGCAGTACTTCTGGAAAGCGCGCACGCCCGAGGAAACGAGCGCGGATCTCGATCGTGTGATCCGTCACTACGTGCAGCAGTGGCACCGCCAGCGTGTGCTGGTGATCGGCTACTCGATGGGCGCCGACGTGCTGCCCTTTGCGCTCAACCGCCTGCCAAGCGAGACGCTCGAGCACGTGGCGTTCGCCGCGGCGCTCGCACCCGGAACCGAAGCGCAATTCGAATTCCATCTCACCGATTGGGTTGGTGCCCATCACGCGGGCCTGCCGATCCTGCCGGAAGTCGAGCGGCTGAAGGTTCCATTCCTGTGCGTCTACGCCCACGAGGATACCGCCACGCTGTGCCCGCGCCTGGATCGCGAGCGCTACAAAGTCATTGAGCTGCCTGGAGGACATCATTTCGACGGTGACTATTCGCGCCTGGCAGCGACGCTGCTGGCGAATGAGAGCTAGACTCTGAGTATGCGGGTACTGGTGGTTGAGGACGATCGCGAGGCGGCGCGCTTCATCGAGCGCGGTCTGAAGGAGGCCGGCCACACGGTGGACCTCGCGAGCGACGGTCGCGACGGGCTGTTCCTTGCCATGAGCGAGCCCTACGGGGCGATCGTTCTCGATCGCATGCTGCCGCACGTCGACGGGCTCGCGATCCTGCGCGCACTGCGCGGCTCGAAGATCGGCACGCCGGTGCTGATCCTGAGTGCGCTGGGCGACGTCGATGATCGCGTTGCGGGCCTGCGTGCGGGCAGCGACGACTACCTGGTCAAGCCCTTTGCGGTGAGCGAGCTGCTGGCGCGGCTGGACGTCCTGCAGCGGCGCGCCTCCGCGAACACCACGGGTCCGGTTACGCTGCTGCGGGTCGCGGACCTGGAGATGGATCTGCTCAAGCGCAGCGTCAAGCGCGGCGGCACACGGATCGATCTGCAGCCGAAGGAATTCCAGCTGCTCGAGTTCCTTATGCGCCACGCCGACCAGGTGGTCACGCGCACGATGCTGCTCGAAGGTGTGTGGGACTATCACTTCGACCCGCGTACCAACGTGATCGACGTGCACATCTCCAACCTGCGCGCCAAGATCGATCGCGGCGCCACGCAGCCGCTGCTGCATACCGTGCGCGGCTCGGGATACCGGCTTGGCCTGGCGACGGATTAGGAGCCCGTTTTATCTCCTGACCTGGTGCCTGCCGCTTGCGGCTGCAGCCGTGCTGGCACTCGCGCTGTGGCCCGTGTACCGCGAATCGGTGGCGGATCTTGAGAAGCAGACGCGCGAAGCGATCGCCGAAGAGATCCAGGGTCTCGATACGCACTACCACGAGAAGGGCTTCGAGGCCCTCAAGGAGACGATCGATCTGCGCGTGCGTGCGCCCGCCGATCCCGACGCGGTGTACCTGCTGACGGACGCGCACGGCCAGGTGCTCGCCGGCAATCTGAAGGCCTGGCCGGAGGGCCTGCCGTTGCACGAGCGACCCTGGTTCAGCGTTCCGGAGCCGGAGGGTCTGGAGCTCGAAGGGCGCGTGTTCGAGCTCTACGACGACCGGCTGCTGCTCGTGGGCCGGCGCTCACCGCTCCGACGAATCGATCAGCATCTGCGCACCCAACTCTGGAGCGCGACGATCTTTGGTCTCATCGCCTGCGGCGCGATCGCCATGCTCGCGATGCTGCTGTTTCGCTGGCGCATCTCGAAACTCGCCATGCGCGTCGATGCGATCGAGAGCGGCGATCTCTCGCAGCGCTTGCCCCTTAGCGGCACGGGTGACGAGCTCGATCAGCTGGTGCGGCGCTTCAACTCCGCGTTCGATCGGATTGCGACGCTGATCGATGGCACCCGGCACATCAGCAGTGCCATCGCGCACGACATGCGCCGTCCGGTGGCCAGCCTGCGCAACGAGCTCGATGAGCTCAGCCGCGACTCGCGCCTCGATGCGGCAAGCCGCGAGCGCATCAACCAGGCGATCGAGCGCATCGATGAAATGCTCGCGACTTTCTCGGCGCTCCTGCGGCTGGCGCGCATCGAGGCCGGAAGCTTCGGTCCGGCGCGCGACAACGTGGATCTGTGCGCCGTATGGCAGGACGCCATCGATCTGTACGAGGCGGTGGCGGTGGAGAGTGGCCGGCACATCGTGGCGCGGCTCGAGCCCGCCAGCGTGACGGGCGATCGTGACCTGCTGTTCCAGGTGGCGCAGAACCTGCTCGAAAACGCAGTACATCACGGCGGCGGCCAGATCGATGTCGAGCTCGAATGCAACGCGCACGCGTGCGTGACGGTGCGCGACCACGGCGCGGGGGTTCCGCCCGAGGCGCTGCCGCATCTGTTCGAGCGCTTCTACCGTGTCGACACGGCCCGAACCAGCAGCGGCTTTGGCATCGGGCTCGCGCTGGTCAAGGCTATCGTCGAGCTGCACGGTGGGCGGGTGCACGCGCACAACCGCGAGCCGGGCTTCGAGGTCGAAGTCGAATTGCCGCGCTCTGCTTGACATACTCACGCTCGGCAAACAATGACATACTCCGGCGCCTCCATAGATCGGGCGGCGCCTGTAGCGCATGAGTCTTCCCGGCAAAATTGTACGATGGCTGCGAGCAGCGCTCGTGATGGCAGCGTGTGGGGTGGCAGTCTGCGGCTGCTCCAATGGCAAGTCCGACACGGCGAATGGTGCGCTCGCCCTCGGCCCGAGCGCGGATACCGCGATCGGCGTGGTGACGGACGCGGCGCGGTCGGAGGATTTTGCCTACGAGCTCGAAGCGCTCGGTACAGCGCGCGCCAACGAAGCGGTGGAAATCACGGCGAAGGTGTCCAACCTCATTACGGCGATCCGCTTTCGCGAGGGCCAGGAGGTGCATCGCGGCGATGTCCTGGTGGAGCTCGACAGCGTGGAGGCGGGCGCCGGTCTGCTCGCGGCGCGCGCCGCCCTCAGCGAGACGCGCAGCCAGTACAAGCGCAGCCAGGAGCTGTTCGCGACACAGGCATTGTCGCAGTCGCAGCTCGAGCAGCTCGAGGCGACGTTGCGCGCCAACGAGGCGCGCGTGACCGGGGCTCAAGCCAAGCTCGCCGACACGGTGATTCGCGCGCCCTTCGATGGGCGCACCGGATTGAGGCGCGTGAGCGTCGGCAGCCTCATCAGCCCGGGCACCGTGATCACGACGCTCGATGACACGAGGATCATCAAGCTCGACTTTTCGGTGCCGGAAACTTTCGTTTCGATCCTGCGCGAGGGCCTGCCGCTGGTCGCGCGCAGCGTCGCGTTCCCGAATCGTGACTTCAACGGCACGATTGCCAGCATCGACTCGCGGCTCGATCCGGCGACGCGCGCCATCACGGTGCGTGCCGAGGTGCCGAACCGCGACGGCGCCCTCAAGCCTGGCATGTTTCTCAATGTGAGCCTGCGCGAGGAGCGCGGCCAGGTAGTCACCATTCCGGAGGAAGCGCTGGTACCCGAAGAGGGACGCCAGTTCGTGTTCGTCGTGAGCGATGAGCGCGTGCGCAAGCGCGAGGTGAGCATCGGACGGCGCAAGCCCGGGAAGGTCGAGATCGTGTCAGGCCTGACAGCCGGCGAGCGCGTCGTCGTCGAGGGCACCCAGAAGGTGCGCGATGGCGTGCGCGTGCGCGAGGTTGGCCCCGCCGCGGCAGCTTCCGGCGCCTGATCCGCAGCGGGCTGTCAATCGCCCATGACCCGCCCAACCCATTGTTTTTAATAAGCCTCGCCCCTCCAACCGGGGGTCCGGCGGGGGCCGTCTGGTAAACTGCCGCGCCTTCCGCCCATAGGCCTTACGGCGCTCTCCGTCCCGACCAGAGCCTGGTCCGCGCGGCCCCCGAAGAACTCAGGCCGGCGCGGTCGAAGGCGAGTGAATCATGGCCGCATCACCGTACCAGCAACTGGAACAGGAATTCAGGCGCCTGCACGCTTTCCGCGGCGCCTTGTCGCTGCTGCGTTGGGACGCCGCAGTGATGATGCCGCGCGGCAGCGCCGACGTGCGCGGTGAGCAGCTCGCCGCGCTCGAGACCGAGTACCACGCGCTCCTCACCGCGCCGCGCGTGACGCGCCTGCTCGATCGTGCGCAGGCGAACGCGCAAGGACTCGAAGACTGGCAGCTCGCGAACCTGCGCGAGATGCGCCGCCAGCGCGATCATGCGATCGCCACCCCGACGACCCTGATCTCACGCCTGGCACGCGCGACCTCGCGCGCCGAAGTGCAGTGGACGGAGGCGCGACACAAGAGCGACTTTGCACTGTTCGTGCCGCATCTCGAGGAAGTCGTGGCGCTGGTGCGTGACAAAGCTGCGCTGCTCGGCCAGGCACTCAACCTGCAGCCGTACGATGCGTTGGTCGACGAGTTCACCTCCGGCATCACCACGCAGGATATCGACACGCTGTTCAAGGCGCTGTCGCGCAAGCTGCCCTCGCTCATCAATGAAACGATTGAGCTGCAGCAGAAGCAGCGGCCGGTCCTGCCTCTCACTGGCAAGTTCCCTCCATCGAAGCAGCGCCAGGTGGCGGTCGACGTCATGAAGGCACTCGGCTTTCCATTCGATCGCGGCCGCCTCGATGAGAGCGAGCATCCGTTCACGGAAGGCGTTCCGGGCGACATCCGTGTCACAACGCGCTTCGATGCGAACGATCCTTTCAACGGCCTGCTCGGTGCCCTGCACGAAAGCGGTCACGCCATGTACGACCTCGGCCTGCCGCAGGCATGGCGCGATCAGCCAGTGGGGCGCGACCGCGGGATGGCGCTCGAGGAGAGCCAGTCGCTGCTGCTCGAGATGATCGTCGGCCGCAGCCGTGCGTTCGTACGCTACCTCAAGCCGCTGCTGGAAAAGCATTTTGGCGCCAGCGGCCCGGAATGGGAGGTGGAGAATCTCTACCGCCACCTCAATCGCGTGCGTCGCGGACTCATTCGCGTCGATGCGGACGAGCTCACCTATCCGCTCCACATCATGCTGCGCTACGACCTGGAGAAGAAGATCCTGAGCGGCGAGCTGGCCATTCGGAGCATCCCCGAGGCCTGGAACTCCTTCATGGAAGAGCGCCTCGGCGTGCGGCCACAGAATGATGTCGAAGGTTGCCTGCAGGACATTCACTGGGCGGTGGGCTCGTTCGGCTATTTCCCTTCGTACGCGCTCGGCGCGATCATCGCGGCGCAGCTCTGGGACAGCCTCCATGCACAGCGTCCGGGGGTCGACGAGGAGATCGCGAACGGTCAGTTCGGCGGCCTGTTCGAGTGGCTGCGCGACAACGTGCACAGTCTCGGTGCCAAGATTTCGATTCAGGAGCTGATGAAGAATGCGAGCGGCAAGCCGTTGTCGGCGGCAGCTTCGCTCCGTTATCTGGAGAACAAGTACCTGGAAGGTGCGACGTGAGATCGGCCGTGCCAGCGTTACGAGTCTTGTACGCGCTGCTTCTGGGCGTGACGCCGGCGCTCGCGAGCGCTCACGACTACTGGTTGCAGGCGGAGAGCTACCACGTGCCGGCGGGCGCGCACCTCGTCGTGCACCTCAACATGGGTGAAGGGTTCAAGCCGGAGGAAGAAAAGGCATACGAGCGCGAGCACACCGAGCGCTTCGAGCTGCGGCTCCCCAACGACGTCAGGGATCTGCGCGCAGCCACCAACGATGGCGCGAAGCCGCTCTTCGATGACTCCTTGCCGGCAACGGGACCGTTCCTCCTGACGATGGTACGCGGCTCGGCGCAGATCGAGCTCGACGCGGCGAAGTTCGATGAGTATCTCGCGCACGAGGGCATCACGGTTCCGCATGGACAGCGCGCGGTGGAGCGCGAGCGCTACTGGCGCTTCCTGAAGCTCCTCGGGCATTCGGGCGATGAGACCGAGACCGATCTGCATCATCGCTTCACCGGCATGCAGTACGAGATCGTGCTGCTGCAGAATCCGCTCACCATGCATCCCGGGGACGAGCAGATCGTGCAGCTGCTGTTCGACACCAAGCCCCTGGCGAATGCCACGGTGTTCGCCCTGCATCGCGCGCCCGCCGGCGCGCTGACCGAGCTCAAGGGTGTGAGTGATGTGCGTGGCGTAGTGCGCTTCACGCTGACGCAGCCCGGGACGTGGTTGATCCGTAGCGTGCACCTGCGCCCCTGCAAGGGCTGCAAGGACGCGGATTGGGAAAGCTTCTGGGCGGCGTACAGCTTCTCCGTGGAATGATGCACTCATGGATATGAAGACAGCGTTGCCGGCGAGCGCGCTTTCGAGCACCGCACGGCGTCTGCAGGCACGATTGCGCGGTCTTGTCGGCAAGGCGATCGAGGACTACGGCATGATCGCGCCCGGCGATCGCGTGATGGTGTGCCTGTCCGGCGGCAAGGATTCGTACACGCTGCTAGATCTGCTGCTCAGCCTGCAGCGCAGCGCGCCGGTGCACTTCGAGCTGCTGGCGGTGAACCTCGACCAGAAGCAACCAGGCTTCCCGGCACAGGTACTGCCCGATTACCTGACGGCGCTCGGTGTGCCGTATCACATCATCGAGCAGGATACGTACCGTGTCGTCAAGCGCGTCGTGGCGGAAGGCCGGACGATGTGCGGACTCTGCTCGCGCCTGCGGCGCGGCGCGCTGTATCGGTATGCGCGCGAGCACGGCATCACCAAGATTGCGCTCGGCCACCATCGCGACGACATGATCGAGACGCTCTTTCTCAACATGTTCTTTGGCGGCAAGCTCAAGGCGATGCCGCCGAAGCTGCGTTCCGAGGACGGCAGGCACATCGTGATTCGCCCGCTCGCCTACGTTGCGGAGCGCGACATCGAGCGCTACGCGCGCGCGCGGGAATTTCCGCTCATCCCGTGCAACCTGTGCGGCTCGCAGCAGCACCTGCAGCGCGTCGCCATCAAGCAGCTGCTGGCGAGCTGGGAGCGGGAGCATCCGGGTCGGCTCGAGGCCATCGGCAGCGCGCTGCGCAACGTGGTGTGCTCGCACCTCGGTGATCCGCAGGCTTTCGACTTCACGCACCTCGCGCCGCTGCGCGAGGAGTAGGAGCACGCGTGGCCGAGAGCGCGCCGGAATCGCCAGCGCCACCGCTGCCGAACACCTACTGGATCGAGCCGGGCCGTTTGCTCGCCGGTGAATACCCGGCGTCCGCTTCGCGTGCCGATACGCTGTTTCGCCTCAACAAGCTGCTCACGGCGGGCGTCACCTGTTTTCTCGATCTCACCGAGCCGGACGAGTTGGCGCCGTATGACGCATTGCTGTCGAGCGCGAAGGCGGCGAGCGGACTGCACATCGTCTACGAACGCAAGCCGATCCCCGACCACTCGATACCGTCTGCGCCGGAAACCATGGTCGAGATCCATGAATATCTCGACAGTGCGCTGGCCGCGGGGCACTGCGTGTACCTGCATTGCCATGCCGGCATCGGCCGCACCGGCACGGTGCTCGGCTGCTACTTCGTGCATCGTGGAATGCTGCCCGATGCGGCGCTCGACCACGTCAATTCGCTCTGGCGTGCCAACCAGCGCTCCAAGAACTGGCCGCACACGCCGGAGACCGACGAGCAGTACGAGTACGTGCTCAGGTGGCGCGCCGTTCGGTCCAGACCGGAGCCGCCACCAAGCCGTGCCGATCTCGGCGCCGCGCGCGTGGTCCGCGATCGGTACCTCGGCGTATTGCTGGGACTTGCGGCGGGAGACGCGCTCGGTGCGGCGGTTCAGTACCGCGTGCCCGGCTCATTCACGCCCCTCGGCGATCTGCTCGGCGGCGGGCCATTCGAGATGCCGCGCGGGGGGTGGACCGACGACACGGCGATGGCTTTGTGCCTCGCGGAGAGCCTGGTCGAGCGTGGTGAATTCGATGCAGCCGACCAGGTGGCGCGCTATCGACGCTGGCAGCGCGAAGGCTACCTCTCGAGCACCGGGCAGTGCGTGGGGATCACTGCGACAGTGGCGCGCGCGCTTGCCACGGCGCAGTGGTCCGGCAAGCCTTTTGCGGGCTCCCACGATCCGGCGCGTAACGACAAGGATGCGTTGACGCGGGTTGCGCCAGCCGTCCTGTATTTTCTCGCTGAGCCGGGTGCCGCGATCCGCTACGCCGCCGAAGCGGCGCGCATCACCGATCAGTCTCCGGTGGTGCTCGATGCCTGCCGCTATTTCGCCGCGTTGCTCATCGGCGCACTGCAAGGTGCGAGCCGTCAGCAGCTGCTGAGCCCTGGGTACGTGCCCGTGAAGGGTCTGTGGAACGAGCGGCCGCTGAAGCCGGCCATCGCCGCCATTGCCGCGGGCTCATTTCGCAGCAAGGCACCGCCGGAAATCACGGGTGGCGGGGGAGTCGTGGAGGCGCTCGAAGCGGTACTCTGGGCGCTGGACCGCGCGCAGAGCTTCCGCGAAGGCGCTCTGCTCACGGTGAATCTCGGCCTCGATGCCGACGTGACGGGTGCGCTCTTTGGACAACTGGGCGGCGCGCTCTACGGTGTGGGCGCGATTCCCGCGGGCTGGCGCAGCGCCCTGCTCAGGCGCGATCTCATCGAACAGCTGGCAGACCGGCTGCTCGCGGCGTCGCTGGAGAAGATGGCGACATGAGCGCACCGCATTGGGCGCGGCTCTCCGACGAGGAGCTGCTCGACCTGCGCTTCTGCGATCTCGATCTGCACATCGCGGGCACCGCGCTCGCGCGCAGCATCAAGCGCCTCTATGGCGAGCTCGACGCTGCGGGGCTGAAGGTGCGGCCCCATTGCTGGCTCGCCGAGGAATGGTTTTCGCCCGACGGCGTGCCCGGTATCGCCATTCCTTTCTATCTCTCGCATTCGCGGCTGCGCCGGCTCGAGCGGCGCATGATGCGCGAAGTCGAGGGTGGCAACCGGAACTGGATGATGCGCATCCTGCGCCACGAAGCCGGTCACGCTGTCGACTCGGCGTTTCGATTACACCGCCGCCAGCGCTGGCGCGAAGTGTTCGGGCCCTCATCGCTCCCGTACCCGGACAGCTACCGGCCGCGGCCCGGGAGCAGGCGCTTCGTGCAGCACCTCGGTGCGTGGTACGCGCAGAGTCATCCGACCGAGGATTTCGCGGAGACCTTCGCCGTGTGGGTAAAGCCAGGCTCGACCTGGCGTCGCACGTACCACGGCTGGCCGGCACTTGAGAAACTGCGCTACGTCGATGAACTCATGCGCGAGTTGGCGCAGCGTACGCCGCCAGTGCACACGCGCGCACGCGTCGAACCGCTGTCGGACGACAAGCGCACGTTGCGTCAGCACTATCGCACCAAGCTTGCGCGTTACGCGGCCGGCCGTCGCTCGAGCGCCGAGGCCATGATCGCACGCGCCTTCAACGCCGACCCGACGCAACGCGGCTCGATCCGCGCCGCTGTGCTGGTACGCCGACTCAAGCCTGATCTGCGCCGCAGTGTTGCCCGCCGACTTGATACGAGCGAGTATCTGGTGCATCAGGTGCTACGCCTCGTGATACAGCGTTCCGCGCAACTCGGCCTGTGCGTGCCCGGACCGGCCCGCGCCGCCCGCCGCCGCGTCGAGTCACTCATCGTTAGAATCGCACGCCTGCACCTGAACGGGGCCGTCGGACGCCACGTGCTATGAAGTCGCTGCGCACGCTCGTCGTGATGCACGAAAGCCTCGTGCCTCCCGAGAGCCTCAGGGGTCTCAGCGCCAAGGAGATCGATGAGTGGCGCGCCGAGTACGACGTCATCACGCACCTGCGTAACACCGGCCACGACGTCAAGCCGCTCGGAGTGCGCGACAGCCTCATGGAGCTGCGCGCGGAAATCGCGGAATGGAAGCCGCAGATCGTGTTCAACCTGCTGGAAGAGTTCGACGGCATCGTCACCTACGACCAGCACGTGGTGGCGTTCCTGGAGCTCCTGCGCCAGCCGTACACCGGCTGCAATCCGCGTGGCTTGCTGCTCTCGCGCGACAAGGTGCTGAGCAAACAGCTGCTCGCCTATCACCGCATCCCGACACCGCAGTTCGCCGTCTTCCCGCGCGGTACGCGCATGAAATTGCCGAAGCGCCTGCGCTTTCCGCTGTTCGTGAAGTCGGCGACCGAAGACGCGAGTCTTGGTATCGCTCAGGCGTCAGTGGTGGAGGACGCGGCGAAGCTCAAGGAACGCGTGGAGTTCATTCACGAGCAGACGACCTCAGACGCGCTGGTGGAAGAGTACGTCGCGGGGCGCGAGCTCTATGTGGGTGTGCTCGGCAACCGGCGCCTCACGACATTTCCAGTATGGGAGATGTTCTTCGGCTCGCTCCCGGAGTCGCTGCCCGCAATCGCGACCCGCAAGGTGAAGTGGGATCGGCGCTACCAGAAGAAGTACGGGATCACCACCGACCGCGCGAAGGACCTGCCGCAGGCCGTGGTGGACCAGATGGAGAGACTTGCGCGTCGCATCTACAAGGCGCTGCATCTTTCCGGCTACGCACGCATGGATTTCCGCCTGCGCCCGGACGGAAGCCTTTTTGTGCTCGAAGCAAACGCCAATCCGAACATCAGCGAAAAGGAAGACTTCGCGGAATCAGCGCGCGCCGTAGGCGTGTCGTACGATGAGCTGCTGGCTCGCATTCTCTCGCACGGCTTGAGCTACCAGGCGGCGTGGCGGCTATACGAGTCGTGAGTGCATCAACTTCTGGCGCAATGCTTCGATGAACTCTCTCTCAATGGCCATTTGAATGAGTCGAGTGCTACGAAGGCAGCTAGTGGCTCTGCCTGGCAGGCTGCTGCGGGAATATGAGAATGCAGCCCGCGATGAGTGCCAGGAGCACAGCCGATGCTGTGTAGCGACTCAGCGCGAGCCCACCAGCAGCAAGAGGCTTGTCCAGGAGATCTCCAAGGACGGCCCCAAGCGGTCGAGTGAGGATGAACGCGACCCAAAACAACAGGGTGTGGGAAATCGTGGTCCAGTAGTAGGCCGCGACAACGAGCGCGAGCAGCGCACCGAACACCAGCGCGCCACCACCATAACCAAGGCCGGCCGTATCCGCGGTCCAGTCGCCAAGCGCTGTGCCCAGTGTCTGGGAGAACATTATCGTCACCCAGTAATACATCTCGGCCTTTGCAGTGCTGATCGTAGCGACCGAAACTGAGCCGAGGGAACGGTGCCATATGAATAGCGACGTCAACAGGAGCGCAAGGAGGAGCAACGAGCCACCGGCATAGCCAATTCCCAGAGATCGGTCGGCAAAGTCTGCCAGTGTCGTACCTACGGTCGTCGTAGCAATGATCGTCGTCCAGTACAAGAGTGGATGAAATCGCTTGGCGTAGATCTGGGCGACGACAGTGACGACAAAGATCACAGCAAAGATTCCTGTGCCAACGAGATAGCCGAGATTCATCGACATGGATACGGCATCGCCGCCGGTTTCTCCGAGCGTGGTGGCGGCGATCTTGATGATCCAGAAGGTCAGCGTGACTTCTGGAACCTTGCTCAAGCTCGCTTGATTTGTGCTGTTCATCGGGGCGATCGAGTTGTCGCTATGCAATTCATCTTCGCGGACGACAACGAAATGAGCTAGTGACTGACGTGACGCTAACACCCGTTCCGAAATAGACAACGCTGAATGTTCTGGCGCACAATTCCACACAGTGACCGGGCGCATTGTAGAGAACCAGATGGATGCACAGAAAATCGCCGGAATCCTGCTGATAGTCCTGGGCGCACTGGGGCTCGCGTACGGCGGCTTCAGCTACACCAAGGAAACCCACCAGGCCGACGTGGGTCCGCTTCACATGTCAGTGTCTGAAAAGCAGCGCGTCCCGGTACCAGTTTGGGCTGGCCTCGGCGCGATTGCGATCGGCGGCCTGCTGCTGGTGGTCCGCAAGAAGTCCTAGCGACTGATGAACCGGCCGTTCCGCGGAGAACCGGGCGGCCGCTTCCCGGCGTTCCCCCGCGCCACTTCAATTGACGGCCCGAGCTGCGAACGGCCTGAGCCGTCGGCGCGACCTGTGTGCTCTAGCGTACAGATAAGCGCGCCGCCGTAGTTCACGATAGGCCATCGAGGTGGCACTAGCACCCCTCTCGTGCCATTCCTGGCTTTCTACTCAGATTCGGAGGACTTATGAACAGATCCCTGCTGACGGGTCTTCTCGTCGGCGCAGTCGTCCTAACTGCAGGCGCTGCTTTTGCCGGCTATCAGATGAACAAGGACTCCGCGTATGCGGAGGTGACCAATGTAAAACCCATCACTGAAACGGTGAGCACGCCGCGCCAGGTCTGCAGTGAGGAGCTCGTCACACGGCAGGAGCCCGTCAAAGACGAAAAGCGCATCACGGGCACCGTGATTGGTGCGGTGGTCGGCGGCGTGTTGGGTAATCAGGTCGGCGGCGGCGACGGCAAGAAAATTGCCACGGCCGCGGGCGCTGCGGCCGGCGGTTATGCTGGCAACCAGGTCCAGAAGAATATGCAGGAGAACAATACGTCCACGCAGGCCGAAACGAAGTGCCGGACCGTGTACGACCGTCATGACGAGACCGTCGGCTACAACGTGACCTATCGAATTGGCAAGGACAACGCCACGGTGCGCATGGATCATGATCCGGGCAGCCGCATCCCCGTCAAGGACGGCGCTCTCGTGTTGAACGAGAGTGGCGCGCGCTCGTAAACGACAATTGCAAAGCAAGCATGCGAAGGGGCCCATGCGGGCCCCGCCGAACGTTGCGCGGTCACGCGCGTCCGCTGCTCCCTGCCTGCAGTCACTGCGTCTTGCGGTTCGTCTTCCGGAAGTCGGAGAACGGATCGTCGCGCCGACCTGAGACGATGTTTCCTTCGGCATCGAAGGCGCGCTCAGCCAGCTTGAGCTGCGTGGCCGTCAACTCGATGTGAACTTCGCTGCGCGCGTGCGCGCCTGAGCCGCCGGCGCCGTGGCAGCTCACCGCGGAGCTGTGGCCCGTGAACCGCTCCTCCTTGAACTCCCACTTCAATTCGCAACCGGTGGCCGCGCTCAAATCGTCGGGCACGAGGCTCTTGAAGATGTCCGGCCGGTCGTGGCCGTGCACCCAGCGCTCGGGCTCCTTGAAGGTGTAGATGGTGTGCGCGATTGCCTTGTCATCGGCGCTCTTCTCGAAGCTGTAGAGCTGCTGGCTCAGGACGCGCCGCGGATTCATGGCGTCGTTCTGCTGCACGTAGTAGACGTCATGGCCGACGATGGGCGAGTCGGCGGCGACGATGTTGAGCTCGATTGGCGCGTGCACGTCGACGATATTGCGCTTGAGATCATCATCGACCTGGGCGCGATTGTCGTAGGTGCCGGGCAGCCAGTCGGCGATGCGCGCGAGCTCCTCCTCGCGCAGTGCCGCGTTGCCGCCGCAACCGGACGCAAGCACCGCAACTCCGATCAGCAGCCAGGACCTGTTCATGGCATTTCCTTGTCCGCTCAGCTTCCCTTCAGCCACTTGTCGAGCCACGAGAGGACTTCACGATGCCACTGCAGGCTGTCGTGCGGCTTCAGGATCCAGTGATTCTCGTCCGGGAAGATCACGAGACGGCTCTCGATGCCGCGCCGCTGCAGCGCTGTGAAGGCTGATAGCCCCTGGCCATAGGGCACACGGAAATCCTGCTGGCCATGCGTGACCAGCATCGGTGTGCGCCACGCCGCGACGTGATCGACCGGGTTGAACTTCTCATAATTCTCGGGCTTCTCGTACTGTGGTCCGCCGTGCTCCCATTCCTCGAACCACAACTCCTCGGTCTGATAGTACATGCCACGCCCGTCAAAGATGCCCGCGTGATTGACGATGCAGCGAAAGCCATCGGGCCAGTTACCCTCGATCCAGTTCATCATGTACCCGCCGTACGAAGCGCCGAGCGCACACGCACGATTGCCGTCGAGCCACGGATACTTCTCGACCGCCGCAGCGAGACCCTTGCGCAGATCCTCGAGTGGCTTGCCGCCCCAGTCACCGCTGATCGAATCGGTAAAGGCCTGTCCGTATCCCGGTGAGCCGTGAAAATCGACGAACACGACCGCGTAACCCGCACCCGCATATACCTGCGGATTCCAGCGATAGCTCCATGCGTTGCCGAAGCTCACCTGCGGTCCGCCGTGCACGATGAAGGCGATCGGGTACTTGGCGCCGGCCGCGAAGTCCGCCGGTTTGACCACGTACGCGTGAACGGTCTCGCCGTTCCACCCGCTGAAAGTGAACTGTTCAGGCGTGCCCATGGAGCGCGTACCGAGGAGCGCCGCATTGAAGTGCGTAAGCCGTTGCGCGTGGCCGCCGCCCAGGTTGACGCTGTAAAGGTCCACGGGCGCGGTGAGCGATGCGAGGCCGTACACGACCGACTGTGGACCCACCGAGAAATCCGTCACCTGCCCCTCGGCCTGCACCGCGCTCGCCTTGCCACTGCGCATGTCGATGGTCCAGAGAGCGTCCTGGCCGAGATTGTCCGCGCTGGCGTAGATCTGGCGGCTGGCAGGCGCGATCGTGAAGCGGTTGATCGAGCGGTCCCAGTCCTTCGTGAGCGGGCGCACCGCGCCGCTCTTGAGGTCCTTCACCACGAGGTGAAAGCGATCCGCCTCGAATGTCGGTCGGTCCATCGCCATCCACACGAGCGTGTGTCCATCGGCGGAGTAGTTCGGCTGCGTATCCCATGCGAGATTGTCCGCAGTGAGATTACGCGGCTCGTCGCTCCCGTCGGCCGCGACTTCGTAGATGTCGAAGTTGGTCGACCAGGGCTCGGTCTTGCCCTTGATCCGGGCCGAGAACGCTACCCGCGTGCCGTCCGGGCTGAAGTTGAATTCCTCATCGCCGCCCATCGGCTTGGAAGGGACATCGGCATCGAGCTTGCCGCTCAGGCTCACGGCAGCGCCCGAAACCTTTCCGTCTTTGTCGAGCGCGATGCTGTACAGGTGTGCCTGTCGGCCATCGTCCCAGGTATCCCAGTGCCGCACGAACAGCCGGTCGTGCGCGTGACCTTTCTCCTGTGACTTGCCCGCCGCCTCGACCCGCTTGGCCGTACAGTCGAGGTCTGCACAATCCGGGAACACATCGAGGCTCACGAGCAACCGGCTGCCCTTGGGCGCGACCTTGAGCGCGTTGACGTCGACTGGCAGGCGCGTCACCTGCATCGCCTCGCCACCGTCGAGCGACAGGCGCCAGACCTGCGAGCTCCCGGAGCGCGTCGAGAGGAAGTAGATGTTGCGGCTATCGGGCGACCAGCGCGGATTGGTGTCATTGGCCGGGTCGCGCGTCAGGTGGCGCGGTTCGGCTTTGTCAGCATCCAAATCGAGCAGCCACAGGTCCGCGCGGCGCTTGTCGGCATCGAGATCAGTCTCGTGCACGGTGAAGGCGACGTAGCGCCCGTCCGGAGACAGCTGCGGATCGGAGACCCGGTCGAGGCGCACCAGGTCGTCCACGCTGAAGGCTTTCTGTTCCGCGGCCGAGACCCCGGTCGCCAGGAGGCCGCCCAGGACGCCGGCAATGATGAAAGTCTTGTGCATATTGACCCCGCACCTTGCGAGCAGTTGGCGCGCGATTGTAAGAGGCCGGAGCCTGTCTGACTATTCAGCGGCCTTCACCTTCAAGGGTGGGCGCTCTTCGGGCCGATCAGGGCGATTGCACTCGTGTAGCCGTGGACCTGGGTGAGCCCTTGCACCGGGCCGATCTCGCCGCTGCAGAAAAAACCTCCGATTGGCAGGTCGCCGAGCGAGCGGCGCAAGACGTTGCTGTCGTGATCGGGGCTGCCGTAGAGGCCGGCGCCGCGGCCGACGCAGGAGAACAGCAGCACACTCGCGGGCGGTGCGTAGTGCTCGCTGCGAAAGCGGGTCAGGGCGCGCTCCAGGTCCTGCGCCGAAGACAGCGCGTCGCGCACGTGAAACTGAACCACACTATTGGGCTCCATTTTCGCTCCTACCCAGAGAGCTCCGCTCTGCGGGTCCACGCCGAGCACGTTGCGGATGAGGAAATCACCGGACTGGATGCTGGGGCCCTGGCCCGGCATCGCCAGCCCGATGGAGAGCGACTGGCCGACCAGCTCCCGATCGCGCGCGTTCAACCGCTCGTACAGCGCCGTGAGCACATCGCGCGGCGAGCTGCCGTCGAGCTCGCGCAGCAGGTTGCCGTGACAGGCGGTAACGAACATCGGGTCGCCAATGGGCCTGCAGCCCTGGGCGACGATCGAGTCCATCTGCACGTTGCCGCTCAAGGCGAGAACGATCGCCCCGCTCCGGTACGTGTTGTGGCCGAGATAAAGAAGGTTGCTGCCGGGCTGGCGACCGCCGCTCGCGAGGCCCCCGATCTTGAGGCACCCGGGAAACGCGCGATCGAGACCGGGGAGGATATCCTCGGCCGGGAAGGTGAAAGGATCCGTGATGATCAAGAACTGAGGTCGTGTCGCTGCGCTCACATGCAGCGCGGCTTCCCAAGCCGGACGCTCGGCAAACACTGGCGGCAGCTCGCTGCTCTCAACGTGCACAGGTGTGAGCTTGACGCCCGGTAGAATGGCGGCACAGATCGCGACAGCCGCCTCCTGCTCAATCTCGCGCCCCGCGCCGATCACACCGCTGGCACAACACCCGAAGAGCAGGGCATCGCTCCAGCGCTGCTGCAGCAGGCGCCGCAGGTTCGCCTGTTCCGCGCCGAAATCGCGTGTCACGAACGCGCACACGAGATCCGGACCCTGCGAATCGAGCTGGCGCTCAATATGCTCGAGGGCATCGGCGACCGCGGCGTCGAGCCGCTGCGCGGTCGAGATGGCGGATGCCCACAACATGGGAGGAGGAGTCTACGCCAGGGCCGGGGTCCCGAGCGTGTCGACCGCCTTGCTGTGGTAGGTCTCGGCTTCGGCAGCCTTGATCCAATCCTGAAAGAACGGGTCGGTAAGCGACGTCTTCATGTACTCGCGCGACTCAGCCGATGCCTCGAGGCCGTAGGTGTTGAAGCGCGTGACCACGGGCAGATACATGGCGTCCGCAGCGCTGTAGTCGCCGAACAGCCACGGCCCTTCATGACCGAAGCGCGCGCGGCAGTCGCGCCAGATGGCGTCGATCCGCTCGATATCGCGCAAGAGCTCTGGCGTCTGCGGCACGTGGCGGCGGCCACGAATGTTCATCGGGCACTGGGCACGCAGGCTCATGAAGCCCGAATGCATCTCGGCGCTCACCGAACGCGCGAGCGCGCGGGCGGCGATGTCCTGCGGCCAGCCGCGTCCGGTCCTTTCCGCGAGGTGCTCGACGATCGCAAGCGAGTCCCATACATGCACCCCTCCGTCTACCAGTACCGGCACCCGGCCCGCGGGGCTGTACTGTGCAATCTCGCGGGGAAACGCATCGCCGTACAACGACAGCAGGATCTCGCGGAACTCGAGGCGAAGGTGTCGCAGAAGAATCCACGGTCGCAGCGACCAGGACGAGTAGTTCTTGTGGCCGATGACGAGCGCGAGCGACATGGCGCGGATCCTGGCGAACGGGCGGCCAAGGTAGGGGAATGCCTGGGGTAAGGCAAGCCGGCGTTGACGCCCGCGGCGCCCATCTCTAGTCTGCCCCGGCTCACGCGGGGTTCACATGCATCCCTTCGATCCGACCGATAAGGGTCTCGCCACGCTCGCGGTGCGTGCCGGACAGGTACGCAGCGCCGAGGGCGAGCACGCCGAGCCGATCCATACGACCTCGAGCTTCGTGTTTCGCGATGCCGCACACGCTGCGGCGCGGTTTGCGGAGACCGAGCCCGGGAATATCTACTCGCGCTTCACCAACCCGACGGTACGCTGCTTCGAGGAGCGCCTCGCCGCGCTCGAAGGCGGTGCGGCCTGCGTGGCGACTGCCTCCGGCATGGGCGCGATCCTCTCGATGCTGATGGCACTCCTGAAAAGCGGCGATCACATCGTGTGCTCGGACAGCGTCTTCGGCTCGACGATCACACTGCTCAATCGTTTCTTCGCCAAGTTCGGCGTCACGACGACTTATGTCTCGCCCGATCCGCCGGAGAATTGGCGCGCGGCCCTTCGGCCGCAAACGCGATTGCTCTATGTTGAAACTCCTTCCAACCCACTCGCCGGAATTGCGGATATCCGGGCGATTGCGGTCATCGCCCGCGAGGCCAGCTGCCTGCTCGCGGTCGACAACTGTTTCTGCACCCCGGCCCTGCAGCGCCCGCTGGAACTTGGAGCGCACCTGGTGATTCACTCGGCGACGAAGTACCTGGACGGTCAGGGTCGCTGCGTAGGTGGTGCGGTCGTCGGCGATCGCGAGCTCGTCGGACGCGAAGTGTTCTCCTTCCTGCGCAGCGCCGGCCCGAGCATGAGCCCGTTCAATGCCTGGGTGTTCCTGAAGGGCCTCGAGACGCTGAGCCTGCGCATGCACGCGCACTCGAGCAGCGCGCTCGAGATTGCGAGCTGGCTCGAGAAGCAGCGCGGCGTGCGCAAGGTGTTCTATGCGGGACTGTCCTCGCATCCCCAACACGCGCTCGCGCGTTCGCAGCAGGCGGCATTCGGAGGGATCGTGTCGTTCGAAGTCGAAGGCGGTCAGCCGGCCGCGTGGCGCTTCATCGATGCCACGCGCCTCATGTCGATCACCGCCAACCTCGGCGATGCCAAGACCACGATCACGCACCCGGCCACCACGACGCACGCACGCATCAGCGCCGAGGAGCGGGCGCGCGCCGGCATCACACCGGGCCTCATCCGCATTTCCGTTGGACTCGAGGACGTGGCGGATCTCAAGGTCGATGTGGAGCGTGGACTCAAAGCGGTCTAAGAGCAGTCACGGGTAGGACATCGGGTGATACCGAACTGACGTAGAGCAGTCCCGGGCGGCCATCGGGTGATACCGTGCCGACGTGCGCCGGATCACGGCCATTGCCACTTCAAGCTCGAGACGTTAAACCCGCAAACACTGGTAGCCGGCGCAGTCGGCAGATATCACGCCGATGTCCACCCGCTCCTGCATTGACCGACAAGAGTTAGCTAACTTTTCCTAGAAGAGGTCCGCGGAGCGGACTCTAAGAGACGACACTCCCAGCGGGGTCAAGGCAGGAGGTTGTGGCTGTTGGGGGATGACCCTGGGTGCCCGTTTGGATTTGATAACAACGACGATTCGGCGGCGAACAGCGCGAAAGGTGTCGCAGGTGAGGCTGCAGCGTTTCATTCCTGTCGGGGCGCCCAGGGTCATCTGCCCAACAGCTGCAGCGGACTACTCTTAGTCCGGCAGGCAGCAGCGTCTCGATGTGTGCAGCCGGCGAACCGGGCGCGAGCCCCAACAGCAACGGTACGCAGGTCGGCGCCACGAAATTGAAGAGCAGGGCGTCAAAAACATCGAATCCCCAGCCACACCAGGCGGCGAAGATCACGAGCCATTGATAGCGTGTCAGCCCGAGCACGCAGGACCCATTCCTGTGAACGGTCTCTCTGCTAGCACTCGCATCACTGCGCTGCCAACGCCCCGCATGCGAGAACTGCGTAACGAATCGCAATACATAACGCGTCGGGCAAGATATGCATCACAGTGTCGGCGGCGGCGTGGAGTCAAGTTGTGCTCTGCAGGCCGAACTTCGGCGACTGATGATGTGACATACAGTGCGTCGGCTACAGATATGAATAGAGGTGGCGCATCCCGTTGGAGGTAAGGGCTCGATGAGTGGCAATGGCTCCAGACATCAGGTGATTGCGGTCGGCAGTCTGCAGGAGTTCTTTCGCGATGCTTTGAACGCTGCGATGTCCCACCAGAAGCTTTCGGTTCGCGATCATACCGAACATTACATCGTGAACCTGCTGACTCTTTTTTCGCGCACTGACGCCCTGTATGAGAGCACGCCCAAGGGCGCCCGGCTGAAGCCCCTCGTCGTGATGCTGGCGGAGGCACTCGACGCACCCACCGCCTCCGAGCGCAATCGTGGCCTGCAGCGTCTGGGCGATGTGTCATTGTTCATCGCCGGTTTCTTTGCCGGCAGCTTCGCGCGCAAGCTGATCGACATCGACTACCACATCGCGATGGGTGGCCGCGCCTACGGCTCGCTCGCCGACCTGCTCGGCCATGGTCGCGGCCAGTCGCTGGCCGGCGTATTTGCCGAGCTCGCGCAGAAGTTCCAGCGACTCGTCGATGCGCTCAACGAAGTAAGCGAGCTTTCCAAGACGCACACCGACCGGGACATCCTGCGCCTGTACGAGATCTGGATGAAGACCGGCAGCCGGCGCGCGCAGATGCTGTTGCGTCGCCTCGGCGTCGAGCCGACCCCAGCGGCAGTCACTCGCTTCCAGCACTGAAGATGCTGCTCCGGGAGCTGCAACAGCTTCTCGGCCGGATCTACGACATCCGGATCGAGCACGACGTCTACGAATTCCTGGTAACGGATCGGCGTCAGCTCACGCCTGACGCACGGCACGCGGCGCACGCCGCGTCGGATGAGCAACTACTGGTGAGCGAGATCGACGGGGATGCCTGCGTGTCGCTCTTTCTCGATCGCGGCGTGCTGGAACGCCTGAATCGGGCGAACCCGATGCGCGACCTCAACTCCGGCAACCTCGCGGACTACTGGACGGCGCTCGAGGGCGTGAGTCACTTTCAATACCTGGCCTGGAATGCGGGGCACGATCGTGGCGTTGCGATTCACGAACTGGAAATGCAGGCCGAGGTAGACAAGTACGCGGCGACGCTGTTCC
>Ga0326726_10001493_pt1 | contig 21723 bp, 15 predicted proteins | sample MHFenrmetagenome_2_FD_207603 | JGI IMG/M metagenome (GOLD analysis project Ga0326726, IMG submission 207603) | Lab enriched peat soil microbial communities from Michigan Hollow, Ithaca, NY, United States - MHF15MN | ecosystem: Environmental > Terrestrial > Soil > Wetlands > Peat | place: USA... | reverse complement strand
TCACCAACGCCAACTTCGTCGTGACCGACCGCGGCCGACGGCATTTCGTGCGCGTCGGCGACGACATCATCGTGCACGGAATTCTCCGCTTCCATGAGCTGGCGGCGAGCCGCGCCGCCGCCGCCGCAGGGCTGTCGCCGCCGGTTCTGCACCACGAACCCGGCGCGGTCGTGTTCGAGTATGTCGACGGCCAGACCTTCGCCGCCGAAGACGTGCGGCAGCCAGCGAATCTGCGACGCATCCTGCCGCTGCTGCAGCGTTGCCACCGGGAGATGCCCCGGCACTTCCGCGGGCCGGCGCTGATCTTCTGGGTCTTCCAGATCTTCCGCGACTACGCCCAGACCCTGGCCGACTGCAAGAGTCGCATGGCGCCGGATCTGCCTCGGCTGCTCGGCGTCGGCGCCGATCTCGAGGCGATGGTCGGACCGGTCGATATCGTCTTCGGCCACAACGATCTGCTGCCGGGGAACTTCATCGACGACGGGAACCGCTTGTGGCTCATCGATTGGGACTATGCGGGCTTCAACAGCCCGCTATTCGACCTCGGCAATCTCTGCTCGAACAACGATGTTGCCGAAGCCGACGAGCGATGGCTGCTCGAAAGCTACTTCGAGCGGCCGCTGACAGCGGATCTTTGGCGCCGCTACCAGGCCATGAAGTGCGCCTCGCTGCTGCGCGAGACCATGTGGAGCATGGTGGCGGAGCATCATTCGACGCTCGATTTTGACTATGTCGCGTATACCAACGACTATCTCGCCCGTTTCGAGCGCGCATACAACGGCCTGAAGCAGCTCTGAGGAATCTATGGCGTCGGTTCCGTCGACGGCCCGTGCCGTCATCATCGGCGGCGGCATCATCGGATGCAGTACCGCCTATCATCTGGCCAAGCTGGGCTGGCGCGACGTGGTGCTGCTGGAGCGCCACAAGCTCACCAGCGGGTCGACCTGGCATGCGGCCGGCCTCGTCGGCCAGCTGCGCACGTCGGCCAACATCACGCAGCTCTTGAAATACAGCGTCGAGCTTTACGCCAAGCTGGAGCAGGAGACCGGCCAGGCCACGGGATGGAAGATGAATGGCGGCCTGCGCCTGGCCTGCAACGCCGAACGGCTGACTGAGATAAAGCGGCAGGCGACGACCGCCCACAGCTTCGGACTCGAGATGCACGTGCTGACTCCGGGCGAGGCCAGGAAGCTGTGGCCGGCCATGGCGATCGACGATGTCGTCGGGGCTGCATTCCTGCCGACCGACGGCCAGGCCAATCCGGCCGACATCGCGCAGGCGCTGGCGAAGGGCGCCCGCGCCGCCGGCGTGCGGGTCGTCGAGGACTGTCGCGTGACCGCGATCAAGACCAAGAACGGGCGGGTCATCGGCGTCGGCACCGCGGCGGGCGACGTGGCGGCCGAGGTCGTCGTCAACTGCGCCGGCCAGTGGGCGCGCGAGGTGGGGCAGATGGTCGGCGTGTCCGTGCCGCTGCAGTCCGTCCAGCATCAATATCTCGTCACTGAACCGATCGAGGGCATACCGCGCAACATGCCGACGCTGCGCGATCCCGACCGGCTGATTTACGGCAAGGAAGAGGTCGGTGGACTTGTGGTCGGAGGCTATGAGCCGAATCCGATCGCCTGGGCGCTCGACGGCATCCCCGACGGCTTTCATTTCACGCTCCTCGATTCGAACTGGGACCACTTCGAGCCGATGATGGAAAGGCTGCTCGGACGCATTCCGGCCCTCCAGACCGCCGGCATCAAGCAGCTCATCAACGGACCGGAATCGTTTACGCCGGACGGCAATTTCATCCTCGGCGAGGCGCCGGAATTGCAGAACTTCTACGTCGGCGCCGGGTTCAACGCCTTCGGCATCGCCAGCGCCGGCGGCGCCGGGCGCGCGCTGGCGGAGTGGATCGCGGCCGGCGAGCCGCCGATGGACCTGTGGCCGGTCGACATCCGGCGCTTCGGCAGCATCCATCGCGACCGCAAATGGGTGCTGACGCGCACGTTGGAGGCCTACGGCAAGCACTACACGATGGCCTGGCCGCATGAAGAACATGAGAGCGGCCGGCCGATCCGCGTCTCGCCGCTCTATCGGCGCCTCCGGGATCAGGGCGCCTGTTTCGGCTCCAAGCTTGGATGGGAGCGCCCGAACTGGTTCGCGCCGGAGGGCGCAGAGCCGCGCGATGTCTACTCCTACGGCCGGCAGAACTGGTTCGACGCCGTCGGCGAGGAACACCGCGCGGTGCGCGAGCGAGTCGGGCTGTTCGACCAGACCTCCTTCGCGAAGTTCCTGGTGGTGGGCCGCGATGCCGAGGCGGCGCTGTCCTGGATCGCCGCCAACGATGTGGCTAAGCCCGCGGGCAGCCTGGTCTATACGCAGATGCTCAATCAACGCGGCGGCATCGAGTGCGACCTGACGGTGTCGCGCCTCGCCGAGGACAGCTACTACATCGTCACCGGCACGGGCTTTGCGACGCACGATTTCGCCTGGATCAAGGCCAACATCCGCGACGGGCTGGACGCGCGCATCATCGACACGACTTCCACATTTGCCGTGCTGTCCCTGATGGGGCCGCGAGCACGCGACGTGTTGGCGGCCGTCACCGATCGTGATGTGTCGAACACGGAATTCCCCTTCGGCACCTGGCGCGAGATCATGATCGCGGGCGCGCCCGTGCGGGCGCTGCGCGTGACCTATGTCGGCGAGCTGGGTTGGGAACTGCATCTTCCGGTCGAGACGGCGGGCGCCGTCTACGACGCGATCATGACCGCAGGGCGGCCGCACGGCATCACCAACGCCGGCTATCGGGCCATCGAATCCCTGCGGCTCGAAAAGGGATACCGCGCCTGGGGATCAGACATCGGACCCGATCATACACCCCTGGAGGCCGGCATGGCCTGGGCGGTGAAGCTCAAGCAGAACACGCCGTTCCTCGGCCGCGAAGCGCTCGCCGAACAGACGGTCGGGCCGCTGAGGAAGCGGCTCGCGGGCTTCACCGTCGATGATCCCGCCATCGTGCTGCTCGGCCGCGAGACGATCTTTCGCGACGGGCAGCAGGTCGGATGGCTGACGAGCGGCGGCTATGGCTACACCGTGTCGAAGAACATCGGCTATGGCTATGTGCGCAACGCAGACGGCGTCCCGACCGCGTGGCTGACGTCCGGCCGCTACGAGCTGGAGGTGGCGACCGAGCGCGTACCGGCACAGATTCATCTGGCGCCGCTCTATGATCCCAAGATGGAGCGGATCAAGTGCTAGGTCCTATCGACCGCGCCGAGATCGTCATCATCGGCGGCGGCATCATCGGCTGCAGCATCGCCTATCACCTGACGCGCATGGGGAAGTCGGACGTGCTGCTACTCGAAAAGAGCGGGCTGACGCATGGCGCGACCTGGCATGCCGCCGGCCTGGTCGGTCAGCTACGCTCGTCGCGCAACCTCACGCGCATGCTGCAGCGGAGCGTCGCGCTCTATGACCGGCTGGAAGCCGAGACCGGCCAGGCCACGGACTGGAAGAAGGTGGGCAGCCTGCGACTCGCCAGCTCGCCGGACCGTCTGCTGGAGATCAAGCGCGCCGCCACGATGGCCAAGAGCTTCGGCCTGGACATGAGCATCATCTCCGCCAGGGAAGCCCAGGAACTCTGTCCGATTCTCAATATCGACGATGTGCTGGCGGCCGCCTACCTGCCGAGCGACGGCTATGTCGATCCCGCGAGCGTGACACAGGCCCTGGCCAAGGGCGCGCGCATGAAGGGTGCGCGCATGCGCCAGGGCATCCGCGTCAGCGGCTTCGAACGAAACGGCCGGCGCGTTACACGCGTGCTGACCGACCAGGGCGCCATCGACTGCGAAATCGTCGTGAACGCGGCGGGCATGTGGGCGCGCGAGCTTGGCCTGATGATGGGCGTGCGCGTGCCGTCCATCGCCGTCGAGCATCAGTACCTGATCACCGATCCGATCCCCGACCTGCCGAAGACCATGCCGACCTTCCGCGACCCGGACCTGCGCGTCTACTACAAGCCGGAAGTGCGCGGCATCGTCATCGGCGGTTGGGAGGAAGGGACGCCGACGTTCGGCGAAGCCGGTATACCGCCCGACTTCGGCCAGCAGCTGCTCGAAGGCAACTTCGAGCGTTTCCAGGTGCTCGCGGAGGCCGCCTTCAAACGCACGCCGATCGTGGAGAAGGTCGGTGTCCGCCAGCTGATCAACGGCCCCATTCCGTTCTCGGCGGATGGCGAGTTCGTCATGGGCAAGGCGCCCGAACTCGACAATGGCTTCGTCTGTGCGGGGTTCACCTACGGCATCGCCGGCGGCGGCGGGGCCGGCGAGATGATGGCCGAGTGGATCGTCAGCGGAAAGCCGAGCCTCAACCTGTGGCCGCTCGATATCCGGCGCTTCTCCTTCCACCATGCGACGAAGCAGTTCATCTACCCGCGTGCCGTCGATCTCTACGGGAAATACTATTCGGTCGGCTATCCGCGGGTCGAACACGATTCCGCCCGCGGCATCCGGCGCAGCCCGCTCTACGAGGCTCTCGGCAAGCTCGGCGCCGTCTATGGATCGCGCGGCGGCTGGGAGAGGCCGAACTGGTTCGCGCCGCCCGGCGCCGATCGCAGCGACCGGCCGTCGTTCGACAAGCCGAACTGGTTTCAGCACGTCGGCGCCGAGCATCGCGCCGTGCGCGAGCGCGTCGCCCTGATCGACCAGACCTCCTTCAGCAAATTCGAGCTGTCGGGGCCGGGCGCCGCTGTCGCGCTGCAGCGCCTTGCCGCGGCCGATATCGACAAACCGATCGGCAGCGTCATCTACACGCAGCTCTGCAACGAGCGCGGCGGCATCGAATGCGATCTCACGCTGTCGCGGTTGGACGACAACCACTTCTACATCGTCACCGGCAGTGCGTTCGGCATGCACGATATGCACTGGATCCGCAGCCACCTGCCGCCGGACGGAAGCGCGGCCCTTCGCGATGTCACCTCCGCGCGCGCGGTGATCAACCTGTGCGGGCCGCTCGCCCGCCAGGTGCTGGAGAAGGTCGCCGAAGAGGATGTGAGCAATGCCGCCCTGCCCTTCGCCCGCTGCAAGCAGATCACACTGGGCGCGGCGCCCGTGCTGGCGGTGCGAATCGGCTATGTCGGCGAGCTCGGCTGGGAGCTGCATATCCCGACCGAGTACGCCGCTCACGTATACGACCGGTTGTGGGAGGCGGGACAGGCCTTCGGAATTGCCAATGTCGGCTACCGCGCCATCGACACGCTGCGCATGGAGAAGGGGTACCTCTATTGGAGCAGCGACATCACGCCCGACTATTCGCCGTTCGAGGCCGGTCTCGGTTTCCGCGTCTCGCTCAAGAAGGGCGACTTCATCGGGCGTGACGCGCTGGTGAGGGCCAAGGCCGAAGGACCCAAGCAACGCCTGTGCACGTTCACGCTCGAACGCTTTGCCGGCGCCGTCGGCGGCGAGTGCATCCTGCGCGACGGCAAGGTATTGGGCGTGACGACCAGCGCCAACTTCGGCCATACGATCGGTAAGCCGATCGCCTACGGATACATTCCCACCGAGGAGGCGGCACATCGCCACGTCACGATCGAAGTCTTCGGCGAACCGATTCCCGCCACCCGTCATGACGGACCGCTCTACGATCCCAAGAACGAGCGGTTGAAGGCCTAGCGGCGAGACGAATCAGCCTGAGAACGATGATCTGAGAGCACCCAGAGATGGAGAACCTTGAGGAAGTCCACGCCATGCTGGTCCGAATTCCACGGTTCGGCCGGGTTGCGGTGAACCAAGTTCAGATCGAACGCCTCGCCGGACTCACCAATCGGAACTACAAGATCACGACCGCCAGCGAGCGATTCGTGCTGCGCATCCCCGGGGAGGGCACCAGCGAATACATCAACCGCCGGCATGAAGCAGTGGCGGCGCGCATCGCCGCCGAGGCCGGCGTCAATGCGGAGGTGCTGTTCTTCGACGAAAACGACGGACTGATGCTGACCCGATTCGTCGACGGCGCGCTGACCATGAACGGCGAGCGGTTCAAGGACCTGGGCGCCGTCGCCCGGGCGGCGCAGGCGTTTCGGCGCATGCATGATTGCGGCAAGAGCTTCGCCACTGAGTTCGATCTGTTTCAGAAGATGGATGAGTACCTCGACTATTTGCGGCGGAAACAGGCCCGGATTCCCGACGGCTACGCCGATGTCCAGAGGGAGGCCGAGGCCGTACGCACCGCCCTGAACGCGCGACCGGCGGCCCTGCGGCCCTGCCACTGCGACCCGCTGGCGGAGAACTTCCTCGATACGGGTGCGCGCACCTTCATCATCGACTGGGAATATGCCGGCAACAACGACCCGATGTGGGACTTGGGCGACGTATCGGTCGAGGCCGGTTTCGGACCGGATCAGGACGCCGCGTTGCTGGAGGCCTATTTCGCCGGCAGACCGCCGCCGGCACAGGTTGGACGCATGGTCATGTACAAGGCGATGTGCGACCTGCTGTGGACGCTATGGGGCGCGATCCAGGTGGCGAACGAGAATCCCGTCGACGACTTCTGGGCCTATGCCGTTAATCGCTTTGGGCGTTGCCAGGCGCTCATGGGCCAGACCGACTTCGGCCGGCACTTGCAGGCGGCGAGAAACGGGTGACCTGCGGACGGGATGGGGGCGCCACAAACCCGCCGCGATTGGGAGGGAGACTCTCGCGCATTCGGGAAACGATCGGAGACATACATGCCGGGAGGATCGGGGGTCGCCGTCTTGTTCGGGCTCCTGCTGACGACGGTGCCGTGGGCGGCGGCACGGTGCGACACCGCGCCGACGAGCATCGCCGCGACCACCGAGAGCGCGGACGAGCCGGGCCTGACCGTCGAGACAGCGATCATCCTCGAGGGCGCGACCAACGAACTCAACGGCGTGCAGGCAGAGCACATCTACGCCAGCAAGCGCTATCCCGGCTGGAAGTGGAGAATGCAGAGCCTCATGAACGTCGGCGACAAGCACTACGACATCATCGAACTGGTTGGGCAGAACGGCGAGACCAAGACGATCTATTTCGATATCACCAGCTGGTTCGGAAAGATGGAGTAGCCGGCACGGGAAGATTCCCGTGACTGCTCTCTGTCAGCCGCCTGATCACAGCCGAAACGAGCAATAGTTCGAGCGATCTCTTGAGAAGGTCGCTCGCCGACGATATTGATTGGTTGTCGGCGATAGCCGCCGAATTGACGACCGAATAACGGGAAAGCGCATGCCCTCCGACAAGGCCCGCAAGGTGCTGTTCATTTCCGCCGACCAATGGCGCGGCGAATGCCTGTCGGCGGTCGATCATGCCTGTGTGCGGACCCCGAATCTCGACGCGCTCGCCGCCGATGGCGTGCTGTTCCGCAACCACTATTGCCAGGCCAGCCCGTGCGGCCCGGCGCGGACCAGCATGCTGACGGGCATGTACATGATGAATCACCGCAGCCTGCGGAACGGCACGCCGCTCGATTCGCGCTTCACGAACCTGGCGCTGGAAGTGCGCAAGGCCGGCTACGACCCGACGTTGTTCGGCTACACCGACACCAGCCCCGACCCTCGCCGCTATGCGCCGGACGATCCGGTCCTCAAGACCTACGAGGGTGTTCTGCCGGGCATGACCGTCGGGCTGCAATTGCCCGAGCACATGGCCGCGTGGATCGCAGATCTCCGGGCCAAGGGCTACGATCTGCCGCGCGGCCGGCTCGACGTCTATCGGCCGGTGGCCGGCTATCCCGGCGCCGAAGGACGCGGCCACAGCTTCGCTCCGCCGGCCTTCGGAGCCGATGACAGCGAAACCACGTTCATGGCAAACGCCATCCTGCACTATCTCTCGGTCCGTCAGGACCAGAACTGGTTTGTGCATGGCGTATTCCTGCGGCCTCATCCGCCGATCATTGCGCCGGAGCCGTACAACGCCATGTACGATCCGGCGACCGTGCCGATGCCGCGGCGGGCGGCGACGCCCGACGCTGAATCGGCGCAGCATCCCTATCTCGCCTATGCCCTCAAGGCGATGGCGGAGATCGGCAGGTACAACGAACATTACCCGCATAGCCTGCTGGACATCGACGATACCGAATTGCGGCAGCTGCGGGCGACCTACTACGGCATGATCACGCAGGTCGACGACCAGATCGGCCGCCTGATCGCGCATCTCAAGAAGACCGGCGAATACGACCACACTCTCATCATCTTCACGTGCGATCACGGAGAGATGCTGGGCGACCACTGGCTGTGGGGCAAACCCGGCTATTTCGACGAGGCCTTTCACATCCCGCTCATCATCCGCGATCCCCGCGTGGCCGCCGACGACGGGCGCGGACGCGTCGTGGAGCAATTTACCGAGGCGGTCGATCTGATGCCGACCATTCTTGACTGGCTCGGACTCGAACCGCCGGCGCAATGCAACGGCCGCTCGCTGCTGCCGTTCATCGTCGGCCGTTCGCCGGCGGACTGGCGGCAGGAGGTGCATTGGGAATACGACTTCAGCGACATCGTCGACCTCGATCCCGAGAGTGCCCTCGGCCTCGACAGCGACCAATGCTCCCTCAACGTCATCCGCGATCATCGCTACAAGTACGTGCACTTTGCCGGCCTGCCGCCGCTCTTCTTCGATCTCGAGAAGGATCCCGGGCAGTTCAACAACCTGGCGGATGATCCGGCTCATATGGCGCGGGTGCTGGCCTACAGCCGGAAGCTGTTGTCCTGGCGGATGGAGCACAGCGAGCGGAGCTTGACCCGCAGCTTCCTCACGGCAGACGGCTTGTTCGAGCGCCCGCGCGCACGTCGCTAGCGCAACATGATCGGGCGCAAATGAGCTTGGCGCGCCGCATGCTGTTGCAGAAAAGTTACAAATAGACGACACAGTTCGGGTGGCTATCTCCGGAGTCGGGCGCGGTCGACGCGGCCAGCGGGGATCCACGGTCCGGAGGCTGGAATTAGCGGCACGATCTTCCTGTTGAACCTGCTGGGAGCGGCGGCGCTGCTGCTGTGGGGCCTGCGCATGGTCCGCACCGGCGTGCTGCGCGCCTATGGCGGCGATCTACGGCGCAGCCTCGGCCGCAGCATGGGCAATCGCTTCTCGGCGCTGCTGACGGGGCTGGGCATCACGCTGCTGCTGCAGAGCAGCAGTGCTACCGCCATGATGGCCGCCTCCTTCGCCTCGCGCGGCCTCGTCAATACGGCGGCGGCGCTGGCGATCATGCTGGGGGCCGACATCGGCACCAGCGTGGTCGCCCAGCTCTATTCCTTCAGGCCTCCCGCGTTGTCGTCGATCCTTATCCTCGTCGGCGTCGTGATGTTCATGACCAGCGAAGCGACGCGTCGGCGCGACCTCGGGCGGGCCACTATCGGCCTCGGGCTCGTTCTGCTGGCGCTCCAGATGATCGCGGCCAACGCCGCGCCCCTGCGGGACTCTCAAGTCCTGATCGACATCATGGCCGCGCTCGTCGACGCCCCCGTCATCGCCGTCCTCGTCGGCGCCGTGGTGACGCTGATCTCGACCTCCAGCCTGGCCGTCGTGCTGCTGGTCATCTCGCTCGTGCAGCATGAGGTGATCGCGCTTCCCCTCGCGTTTGCCCTGGTGCTCGGCGCCAATCTCGGCAGCGCCGGCCTGCCGCTGCTGGCCACGATGCGATCCGAGCCGGAGGCGCGACGAGTGCCGCTCGGCAACCTGATCTTCCGCGTGGTCGGCGTGATCGTCGCCCTACCCCTCCTCCCGCTCGTCGGTCCGCACATCGGTTGGATCGAGGCCGAGCCATGGCGACAGGTGGCGAACTTCCATACCGGCTTCAATGTCGCGATCGCAGTCGTCTTCATCGGCCTGATCGGACCGGTGGCCAGGCTTTGTGCGCGCAGCTTGCCGGATCGCCCGCAGGCCGAGAGCATGATGCGGCCGCGCTATCTGGACCGCGGTGCCCTGGAATCGCCGGCGGTGGCGATCGCCAACGCCGCGCGCGAGACGCTCCGCATGGGCGACATCATCGAGATAATGCTAACCCAGACCCTCGACGTCTTCCGGCATGACGATCGCAAGCTGCTGCATGAGGTCGAGGACCTCGACAACGGGCTCGACGCGCTGAACGAAGCGATCAAGCTCTATCTGACCGAAGTGAGCCGAGACACGCTGGCGGCGGAGGACGGCCGCCGTGCGGTCGACATCATCACCTTCACGACCAACCTCGAGCATGTCGGCGACATCATCGACAAGAACCTGATGGAGCTCGCCAACAAGAAGATCCGCAACAAACTGCAATTTTCCGCCGCGGGCTTTCGCGAAATCTGCGACATGCACGCCCGGCTGATGGAGAACCTGAAGCTCTCGCTCAACGTCTTCATTTCCAGCGATGTCCGCATGGCCCGGCGCCTGCTCGAGGAGAAGGTCGCGTTCCGCGAGCTCGAGCGGTTTGCCTCCGACAGCCACCTGCAGCGGCTGCGGCGCGGCACGCCCGAGAGCATCGAAACCAGCGGCCTGCACCTCGACGTGATCCGCGACCTCAAGCGCATCAATTCTCACCTGACGTCGGTCGCCTACCCGATCCTCGATGCCGCCGGCGAACTCGCCCGGACCCGCCTGAAGCCGCTGGAGGAGGAGCAGCGGCCGGCTTGATTTGTCTGCCCGCGTTCGAAGGGCTGCTCGCTCACTGCAACAGCGCGTTCATCGGCGACCCGCAGTCCACAGTTCATCACAATCGTGAATCCCCGATCTAAGCCCCTGGAACCATTGAGGCTCTCTGCTCCGTCTGAGGCTGGCCATCGCATCGGAGTTCCTCTAGAATTCGCACTAAAGCTAACGTCGCCAGACGATGATCTGATATCGAACAACGCGCCATCGCGGCGCTTCGGCGGCTGAAAGCGTGCAAAAACTGAAGGAGGCAGGGCCATCATGATGAAAGCACCGTTCCCGATTGTTTCGCGCCGCAGACTGCTGAAAGTGGCCGGCGCCCTGGGCGCCGTCAGCGCGATGCCGCGCAAAGGCTGGGCCGACGAAGACAAGAAACTGAACTTCTACAACTGGGACACCTACATCGGCGAGACGACGGTCCAGACGTTCACCGAAAAGACCGGGGTTCAGGTCCAATCCGACCTGTTTGCCAATAACGAGGAATTGTTCGCCAAGCTGAAGGAGGGCAACCCCGGCTATGACGTCATCGTTCCCAGCGACTATATGGTGCAGACGATGATCTCGGCCGACATCATCGTGCCGCTCGACCACGCCAAGCTCACGAATATCGGCAACCTCGATTCGGCTTTCACGAACCCGTCCTACGATCCCGGCATGTCACACAGCGTGCCTTACAAGTGGGGCACGGTGGGCATCGGCTATCGCATGTCGAAGGTGGAGACGCCAACCAGCTGGGGCGACATCCTGGACAGCGACAAGTATGCCGGGCGCATCGCGCTGCTCGCCGACGAGCGGATCGTCATCGGATGCGCGCTGAAGTATCTCGGCTTTTCCATGAACAGCACCAAGGAATCCGAGATCCAGGCGGCGCGCGATCTGTTGATCAAGCAAAAGAAGAACATCAAGGCGTTCGCGCCGGACGAGGGGCAGAACATGCTGGTGGCGGGCGATGCCGACATCGTCCAGGAATGGAACGGCGACATCAACCAGGTCATGCATGACGACAAGGACCTGAACTATATCGTTCCGAAGGAGGGCACCAACCTCTTCATCGACAACCTCGCCATTCCCAAGGATGCGCCGCATCCTCAGAACGCCCTCGCCTTCATCAACCACATCCTCGACGCGCAAGTCGAAGCCGAGATCTGCAACACGATTCACTACGCGACGCCCAATGCAGCCGCTCGCAAACTGCTGTCGCCCGAGGAACAGAACAACAAGACGATCTACCCACCCGCCGACGTCATCGCCAAGGGGGAGCAACTCCACGATATCGGCGATTTCGTGAAGCTATTCGACAAAGCCTGGACCGAGGTGCAGGCCGCCTGACGCGGACGCGCAAGCCCGCGCGCGTCCATCGATCCCCTCCTTCTTCCAGTCCGGGCAACACCGGACGGAAGAAGGAGGGTTCGACTACAAATAAACTCGCGAAAATCCGCGGCGCACGTACCGACAGTGAGTCACAGCTGCCGGTGCGACAGGAGCAACGGGGAGCCTTCGTTTTATGCGTGACTGGCGCAAGGAAAAGGTCTCGTTCGCCGTTTTCGGCCTGCCCGGCACGTTCTGGATCTTCGCATTTTTCACGTTCCCGCTTGTCCTGATCTGGATCTACAGCTTTTGCACGAGCGATGAGCTGGGGCAGGTCGTCTGGGAGCCATTCTGGAGCAATCTGTCGCTCGACGCCTATAGTCGCGCCCTGGAATGGATAAACCTCGGTATCATCTGGAAGTCGGTATGGTCCGGAGCGGTGGCGACGGTCATCTGCCTGGTGATGGGTTTCCCACTTGCCATGGCCATTGCCTTTGCGCCGGCCCGATGGAAGAACCCCCTGCTGCTTCTGGTGGTGCTGCCGTTCTGGACCAATTTGCTTATTCGCACCTACGCCTGGATTGCCATCCTACGGACCAGGGGATTCGTGAATATTTTTCTCGAGTGGATTTACGACCAGATCTCCGGGGTTCTGAGTGCGATCGGAATAAGCGATCTCCCGCCATTCCAGCCGCTGGAGCTTCTCTACAATCAACCCGCGGTCATCGTTGGACTGGTGTATGTCAATCTTCCCTTTCTCGTCCTGCCGCTCTACGCGACGCTTGAGAAGTTCGACAAATCCTACCTGGAAGCGAGTCTGGACCTCGGTGCCGGCCAGTGGCGTACGTTCTTCTCCGTGCTGGTGCCTTTGGCCCTGCCGGGGATCGTCTCGGGAGCAGTGCTGACGTTCATCCTGGCCATTGGCACCTACCTCGTGCCCGACGTGCTCGGCGGCACGAACAGCTTGATGATCGGAACGCTGATCGCTCGCCAGTTCATGGAAGCGCGCAATCCGCCGTTCGGTGCGGCGCTATCATTCCTTCTCATGTACACGACGTTCGCGTTGCTTTGGATCAGGGCTTCCCTTGCTGCGCAGTCGAAAGGAGTCGACTTCTGATGGCCACCGACGTTGCCATTGCCGCTCCTGTTCCCGTCCGTCGCGTCGCCCGGAGACCGCGGCCGACGCCCCTCGAGTACGGGCGGAAGCGTTGGCTCCAAGGGGTGGTCGCCCTCAACTTCATCTTTCTCTATTTTCCGATCGTCTCCCTCATCGCGTTCAGCTTCAACGACAGCAAGCGCAACGTCACCTGGCAGGGCTTCACGCTCAAATACTACGACCAAGCCTTCCACAATTCGGGACTGCAAGAGGCGTTCCTGCGGAGCATCGGCATCGCCCTGACGTCGACAGTTCTCTCGACGGTGATCGGCTCGCTGCTCGGCCTGGCGATCTACCGATATCGTTTTCCGTTGAAGGGCGCGTTCGAAGGACTCATCTACCTGCCGATCGTGATCCCGGAAATCTGCATGGCCATGGCCATGCGCAGCTATTTCGGTCAATTCGGCATTCCCTTGGGATTCTTGACGATCACGATCAGCCACATCGCTTTCAGCTTCCCGTTTGTGGCGGTTGTCGTCCGCTCGCGGATGTCCGGTTTCGACGAGTCGCTCGAGGAGGCTTCGCGAGACCTGGGGGCGAGTCCCGCGCAGACCTTCTTCAACGTGACCCTGCCCTATATGACGCCCGGCATCATTGCAGGAGCGCTCTTGGCGTTCACGCTTTCGCTCGACGACTACGTGATCACGGCGTTCACGTCGGGCCCGGGTTCGACGACATTCCCCGTCAAAATCTATTCCATGGTGCGCCAGAGCGTGACACCCGAGGTCAATGCTGCCTCCACGGTGCTCATCGTGCTGACTCTGACCGTTACAGTCGTCGCCATGTGGATCCAGTCCCGTTCCGGCAACAAGTCGATCGCGTCATGAAAAACGGCAACCCCATCATCTCGATCCGCAACATCTCGAAGCGATTCGGCGCCTCCGTCGTCGCGGTCGACAATGCGCACTTCGACATTGCCGAAGGCGAGTTCTTCGCCCTGCTCGGCCCCTCCGGCTGCGGCAAGACGACCCTGCTGCGGATGCTGGCGGGGTTCGAGAACCCGACCGAGGGCGAGATCGTCATCGACGGCCAGGTGATGGAAGGCGTCGACCCCGACAAACGGCCGGTGAACATGGTGTTCCAATCCTACGCCGTGTTCCCCCATATGAGCGTCGAACGCAACGTCGGCTATGGGCTGCGGGTCACCGGCGTGCCGGCCGACGAGACGAAGCGCCGCGTCCAGGAGGCGCTCGAACTCGTCAAGATGGAACGCTTCGCCGCCCGCATGCCGAGCCAACTGTCCGGCGGCCAGCGACAGCGGGTGGCCCTGGCGCGCGCGCTCGTCAAGCGGCCAAAGGTCCTGCTCCTCGACGAGCCGCTATCGGCCCTCGACGCCAAGCTGCGCGAGGCCATGCAACTCGAACTCGTGCGACTGCAGCAGTCCGTCGGCATCACCTTCGTCATCGTGACGCACGATCAGGACGAAGCCCTCTCCATGGCCAACCGAATCGCGGTCATGGAGTCCGGCAAAGTCCGCCAGATTGCGCCGCCGGCCGATCTCTACGAGTTCCCGAACTGCAAGTTCGTTGCCGACTTCATCGGCAAGATGAACCTCTTCGAAGGAAAGGTCGCCGGTGTCAGCGGTGATCAGATCGTTCTTGAGGCAAAGGGAATCGGTCGCATCACGGTTCCCTATTCAGGCAGCGCCCAGGGCAATGTTGGCATAGCGGTCCGGCCGGAGAAGATGCGCCTCGACCATGGACAGCCGTCGTCCGACCGCGTCTGCTTGCGAGGCCGCGTGACGGAGCTCGCGTACTACGGCGACGAGAGCAACGTCTTCCTGGAGAACGAGACCGGCGTCACGGTAAACGTCAATGTGCCGAACGAGGCGCGCACCACGAACTCCGCCTTCGCTATCGGCGACGAACTCTGGCTCTCCTGGAACCCGGCCGATACTCTCGTCCTGACCGAGTAGCGCCTCGCGACGGTCAGCCGGCAGCGACTCGCGGCCGGCCGAAGGCCGCGACTTCGATGCGGCTCTCGATGAAGATCTGCAGGCCACTGGGGTCGCGATGGACCTTGTCCACGCGGTGCTGACGCAACTCGATGTCCGCGGCGCCGGCCGTGCGCGCCTTGCTCGTCGCGAGCGCAGAGGCTTCGGCCAGTGCATGCGCGGCGGCACGATCCAGATCGGTGAAATCGGCATTGCCGATGGGCAAATGCACGCGGAACAGACCCTCGTTAGGCGCGGTGATCAACGCCGACACCGACTGCATAATGCCGCCGGCAACGGCGCCGACGGCATTGCAGACGCCGGCATGGGGCGGGATCACCAACCGAGTGCCGAGCCGGCGGGCGACCTCCGGATAGTAGGATCCGACGGGTGCCCCTATTGCCACCAGCGGCCGGTCCAATGAGATGCTGATCGTCAACAACCGCCGCGCACCGTCGGCACCACCCAACGCGCGATCGACCAGCCGCCGGCCGAGGGGTCCGCCGGTCGCCAGGCCGTCATCGCCGGCGGTCGCGAGCGTGGCATCGACAATCGCGCGGCCTGACTGCAGGATCGCCGCCTCGACCACGCGGCGGGCAAGGGCCGCGGCATCGAGATCGGCTGGACGAGCCGCCGCCTCGTCGTCGCGGATCCACAACTCGGCGCCGAGCTTGGCCCCCTCCTCCGACCATTCGCGATGCAGGCCGAGAATGTGAGCGGCATCGCTCGGCGTGAATCCGCTCACGATCAACAATCCGCGCTCGACCAGACGCTCGATCGCCTTGCCTGCTGCATAGCCGCCGCCGAGATCCGTCAGCGGAACCGGTCCATCGGCAAGCGCGGCCCAGACGCGCGCCTGGGATGGCAGGAGGCTGGCAGCGCTGGTATCGAGCGACCGGTTGCGGAGAGCGAAACGGCCCGCTCCCGGCTCGAGCCGCTCGGCGCCGTGCTGGCTGCGCAACGCCTCAAGCATGGCAGGATATTGGTGGCACAGCAGACTGAGCGGAACCAGCCGGCGCGGCCCGACCAGGATGCCGCTGCCGTCACGATGAACCTCGCTGTCGCCGCCCAGACCATAGGTGTGGACGGCCACGGCTTCCACCATCGTCCGCCAGCCCGCCACAGACGCGCCCTCCCGATCGAGCACGGGGAGACCGCCGCTGAGCAGGGCGATATCCGTCGTGGTGCCGCCCATATCGGCGACGACGACGTCCTCTTCGCCGGCCAGGTGGCGGGCGCCCACCACGCTGGCGGCCGGCCCGGACAGGATCGTCTCGACCGGTCGGGCCAGGGCGAACTCCGCCGTGACGAGAGAGCCATCGCCCTTCACGACCATCAGCGGCGCCCGCACGCCCTTCTCCGCCATCAGGCCCTCGACCGCACGGATCAGCTGCTGGAGCTGGGGGATCAGCCTGGCATTGAGGGCGGTGGTCAGCGCCCGCCGCGGGGCGTCGAGTCGTGATGTCAGCTCGTGGCCGCAACTGACCGGTTTGCCGGTGAGCCGTCCGATCAGTTCCTGCGCGGCCAGCTCATGAGCGGGATTGCGCACCGAAAAGAAGCCCGATACGGCGAAAGCGGCGACGTTCGGGCCGTGCGCACGGACGGCGGCCTCGAGCGCGGGCAGGTCCAATGGCGCCTGCTCGTCGCCCGTGGCGCTGTGTCCGCCGGTGATGAAGCAGACGGGGTCATGACCAAGCGCCCGTCGCAGGCCCGCCCGATCCAGTGCAGAGGGATCGTAGCCCAACAGCAAAAGGCAGATCGGGCTGCCCTGCCCTTCGACGATGGCATTGGTCGCCAGCGTGGTCGAGAGCGAGACGAATCCGATGTCGTCGACGGGCCGCTGGTGCAGGACCGCCTCCATCGCGCCGCGCAGGCCGATGGCGAGGTCCTGTTTCGTCGTAAGCGCCTTGGCCGCCGCCGCAACGGTGCCACGGATGGGATCGAACAGGACGGCATCGGTGTAGGTCCCACCGGTGTCGAAACCCAGCAGATGCAAAGTCGCGACCTATGCGGACAGGGAGGCGAGGGCGGCGCGCAGCTGACCGGCTTTGATGGGCTTGGCCAAGGCCTCGACGTTCGTCATGCCGCGGCTGCAGGCGACCGCCTTGGCTAGCCGCGGATATTCGGGGCTGTACCCGCTCACGATGAAGACGCGAGAGCGGCAGCCCTGGCTCGCGAGATATTGCAACAACTCGATCCCTTCCACGTCCGGCATTACGAGATCGAGAATGATAGCGTCTGGTTCACGGTCAAGATAGGCCTCTTTGAAGCTGTCGCCATCGCGGGCTATGGCGACGTCAAATCCTTCGGCCTCCGCGATGCGACGGACGAACTCGCAGAATACCGGCTCATCATCGATGACCAGCAACCGGCGATCACGCACCAATGAAGGCTCCCAAGGCAAGATTCGAAACCAATCTCCGATTGCGCAACAAGCATGTTCTGTCCGGCCGATCGGCGCTCGGGCGAGACTCCCGTCGGCCTGCGTCCTTGTTTGTCATACCGGCGTAAAAGATTCGTCTATAAAACAAGTAAATTGCCGTGATTCGCTCCCGGCGACGCATTGGCGCGCGGATTTTGGTCGATCTTAACCATGACCGCGATCGCAAGCCTTCTACGCAGCGTCGCCGTATCCGCCCACTCACGGCGAGCGAAGCCGCCGATCGGTGCCTGACGCAGCGTTGCCAGTGCCGACGAGCGCCGCCTTGCTCGTCGTCAACACGCCGTGCACGCCGACGATGGAGCGGAGACAACGGGCGATCTCCTCGCCGAGGGCAGGCGGCACCTCGACGATCTGAATATCGATCTGCATCACATCGGACTCGATGACATCGCTGTGCCAGCGCGTCGGAATGAGGCCACGCTTGGCAAATTGCTCGAGTACGCGCGCCATCGACCCGGGCTCAGGCGCTACGTCGATCGAGAAACAAAAGACCGGCTCTAGAAAGGGACGCGCGGAGCTTGCTTCACGCGCTAAGGACGTACTGGGCGGCAATCGGTTGGGACTGAACATGGCACACGCAACCTTCGGCAATGTTGAGACGAGTGGCTTCGTCGGAGCCCCGAGGGGCGATCCGGCCGGTAATTCGCGCGCTCGTAATTCGCCGAAAGCACGTGTCCATGCCCGCACGCTATCCCGCGACGGAGAGGGCGTCAATCGGCTCGGTCATTGTGCGATCGTGTCGAGGCGTACGCCGAAGAAACCTAAGCGCGGGAAGAAGTTAGGGGACGGCGGCAACGTGCGAATGGCAAGGCGCCGGCCGAATGGCGCTGCTATCTCCTACGGTGAGGGGTCGAAGGCCGGCGCTAGGATTGATGCGGCTCCGCAAGCAGGCGGAGCAAGACTTTCGTCGCCGCATGGATGTCCTGCCGAACGTGCTTGCCACACGATTTCGCGTCGCTGCGACGGAGAGCACGGAGGGCCAGGCGATGCTGCTCGTTGGCGTCGAAGTAGTTTCCCGACCTGTGCAGCAGGTGGAAATAGGGGCTGACTTGCAGCCAGAGCGCTTCGATAACCCCGAGCAACGCTTCGGAGCCGGCGGCGCCGTAGATCGTGAAATGGAAGTCGTGATTGGCTCGCACGTAGGAGCCTGTGTCGCCGTCGCCGGCGGCTTGCCCCATCGCCGCCACGAGGTCCGCGAGCTTCGCGCAATCGGCTGACGTGATGCGTGCCGTCGCCCACTCGGCGGCAGTGCCCTCGATCTCCATGCGGACCTTCGAGAGGTCGCGCAGCCGATCCGCCGAGAGCTGCGGAATTCCCACCGACCGTCCGGAGATGACGGTCAGGGCACGCTCGCCGGTCAGGCGCTGCAACGCCTCGCGCACCGGCATGGCGCTGACGCCGAAGGCGTGCGAGAGGCTCTGGATCGTGACGAGCTCGCCCGGCTTCAGGCCGCCGTCGAGGATCATGGCTTTCAGGCGGCGATAGATCTCGCTCGGCAGCGTCGCGCGTTCGAGCTGCATCTTCGGCAGGCTGGCCGCTCTGCGACGGGGCTCGGTTGCGGGTGCGGGCATCGTCATATCGGCGGAGGCGAAACGTCGCGATCACGCATCTTCGGATGCAAACCGCAGGCTTGCAACTGTCATGATATTCAATTTATGATCATTTGATCAAAAATACGTCGGCCTCGGGGCGGTGACCGCGAGACCGATACGGCGACGCTTCTGCGCGCGCTCTACGCAACACGGTCACCAGTCGGGAGGACGACATGCGACTTACGAAGACGGCATCTATTCTCATGGCGGTGTGCACGCTCGGCGCGGGCCTGTTTGCTCCGGCCGGGACGGCGTCTGCGGCCGACAAGTTCAAGATCTTCCTGTCGATGAGTTACATCGGCAATGACTGGCAGGCCGAGGCGGCCAACATGGTGAAGGCCATGGCCAGCCACAAGAGCATGCGCGACAAGGTCGACCTGGAAGTCCAGGTCGCCGGTCCGAACGCCCAGCGCCAGATCCAGCAGATCAACGCCATGGTGCAGGCGGGAGCGCAGGCCATCGTGACCTTCCCGATTTCGCCGACGGCGCTCAACGCCGCGGTCAAGAACGCCTGCGACAAGGGCGTGCTCGTCTTCGCCTACGACGCCGAGATCACCGAGCCCTGCGCCTACAACATCTCCATCGACCAGGAGGAGGCGGGCCGCGTCACCGCCGAGTGGTTGGTGAAGAAGCTGAACGGCAAAGGCAACATCGTCGTCATCACCGGCGTGCCCGGCACCTCCGTCGATACGCTTCGCACCAAGGCGGCGAAAGAGGTGTTCGCGAAACATCCGGACATCAAGATCGTGGCCGAGGCCGTGGGCATGTGGAGCCAGGCCGTGGCACGCACCGAGCTCTCGAAGATCCTCGCCACCCACAGCTGGAACGACATCAACGGGCTGTGGATGCAGGTCGGATGCTACACGGCCAACGCCATGGAGCTCGAGGCCGGCAAGAAGACCAGCGAACTGATCCCCTGCGCCGGCGAGGGTGCGAATGGCGGGCGCATCCAGATGCTGCCGGCGGACACCAAGATCGAAGGCGGCGACTGCCCGTATTGCGCGATGGGAGCGCCGCGCATCTCCTACGCTTCGCCGCCCTATTCCGGCGGCCTCGCCCTGAAGCTGGCCGTGGCCAAGCTTGAGGGCAAGGACGTGCCGAAGCGCGTCACGCTGCCGTTGCCGCTGGTCACGAACGAGACGATCAAGTACTGCGAGACGGGATCGTGGGAAGAGATGAAGGCCGGCTGCAACGCATTTCCGCCGGCGCTGGTGCCGAATCCGGGCTGGTTCGCCTCGATCTTCTCCGAGCAGACCCCCGAGATCGGTTTCCAGGCGGCCCTCGTCGGCCAGCCCGAGCCCTGAGAGCGGCGCATGTTTGTCGGGAGGGCGGGTGCAGGTTGCGCCTCGCTCTCCCGACGCTAGACTCGGCAAGGCGTACCTAGCCCGCTCGGGCAGACCGAACGGAACTTGCTTCGCGCCGCCAACGCCGCTTGCATCATTGAGGATGCTCGCCATGTCATCCGCGGCTCCCGCCATCGAGGCCGACCGCGTACGCAAGGCCTTCGGCGCCACGATCGCCGTCGACGACGCCTCGTTCACAGTCGAGGCGGGTAGCGTGCATGCGCTGCTCGGCGAGAACGGCGCCGGGAAGTCGACGATCGTCAAGCTGCTGAGCGGCCTGTTGATGCCCGATTCGGGATCGTTCCGCCTGTTCGGCGCGCCCGCCCACCTTTCCAGCCCGCGTGCCGCCCACCAACGGGGCATTCAGACCGCCTTCCAGGAGATGACGCTGGTGCGAGATCTGACCGTGCTGGAGAACATGCTGCTCCCTTATGCGCCGATCAATCCGCTGGGGATCGTAAAGCGGCGTCAGGCCGAAGCCGAGGTCGCCGCCCATTTCACGGCACTCGGCATCGGCGACATCCGTCTCAATGACGAAATCCGCGACCTGGATCTCGCCGTGAAGCAAAAGATCGAGATCGCGCGAACGCTCTATCGGCAGCCGCGCATCCTGCTCCTGGACGAACCCACCTCCTCGCTGTCCGGGCGCGACGTCGACTGGCTCGGCGATCTCATCGCCCGGCAGAGGGCCAAGGGCGTCACCGTGGTCTTCATTTCGCACCGGCTGCGCGAGGTCAGGAGCTTCTGCGATTCGCTCACCGTGCTGCGCAACGGCCAGCATATCGCCAGTGGCAAGGTGGCGGAGCTCGGTGACGAGGAGGTCGTGCGCATGATCGTCGGCCGCTCCCTCGGCCAGGCCTTTCCGCCGCGTCCGCCGCAGACGCGCAAGCGCGGCGCCGAGGTTCTCAGGGTCGAGAAGCTGACGGCGGGCAAGCTCGCCGACGCATCGCTGACGCTGCACCAGGGCGAGATCCTCGGCGTCGCCGGCCTGCAGGGTATGGGGCAACTCGACCTCTTCCTCGCCTGCTTCGGGATGGTGGCCGCCACCTCCGGCAGCATGTTCGTCGACGGCAAGGCGGTGGTGATCGGATCGCCCGTCGATGCGGTCCGCGCCGATATCGGCATCAGCCTCGTGCCCGAGGACCGCAAGACGGAGGCGCTCTTTCTCAAGCTCTCCGGCCGCGACAACGCCTCCCTGCCGGTGATCGACCGCTTCTGCCGGTTCGGATTGATCGATGTCGAGCGCGAGGAGAAGGCGGTCGCGGCCGTCTTCGGGCGGATCGATGTGGCCGAGCGGGCGCTGTGGACGCGCGCCGGCGC
>Ga0326726_10001492_pt1 | contig 21724 bp, 22 predicted proteins | sample MHFenrmetagenome_2_FD_207603 | JGI IMG/M metagenome (GOLD analysis project Ga0326726, IMG submission 207603) | Lab enriched peat soil microbial communities from Michigan Hollow, Ithaca, NY, United States - MHF15MN | ecosystem: Environmental > Terrestrial > Soil > Wetlands > Peat | place: USA... | reverse complement strand
TCTGCCTAAGGTGCTGGCAACTCTGGAGCAGGCCGGCGTCGTACCCTCGAGGATTCAGAACGGCGGCGACGACGGTCCGGCCCGGCCTCGCGGCGACATCATGGTCGTCGACGACGAGACCGACGTGCGCGAGGTGCTCGCCGAGTACCTCGAGCTTAAGGGATTCGACGTCCGGCAGGCCAGCTCCGGCGAGGAAGGGCTCGAGAAGGTCGCCGAGTGCTGCCCTGACGTCGTGCTCCTGGACCTGGGCTTGCCGGGACTGAGCGGAATCGAGACGCTGCGCCGACTCAAGTCCAACAATCCCGCGCTCTGCGTGATCGTCGTCTCCGGCAATCAGGATCAGGATCTGGCGCAGAAGGTCCTCGCCATGGGCGCCGCGGACTATGTGCCCAAGCCGGTCGACTTCGGATATCTCGAGACCATCCTGGCCATCCACGGACACGAAGATCAGATCACCGCGCGGTAGCCGTCCCCTCGACCTCAGCGCGTCCTAGCGCCCGAACCCGATCAGCTCGGCCGCCCGCTCCGCCTGCACCTGCGCCTCGGCGACGATCACCGCCAGGCTTTCGGGCCCGATGCCGAGCTCGACGACGGCGGGGTCGTCGGGGCTCAGGATGACACCCTCCCCTATATCTGCCAGTTGCGCGTGGCCGCACGCGGCCTCGGCCAGATGCACGATGAGGGCGTTCTGCCGGTAGTCGGGCCCGGCGAGATCGATGCGATGATGCGCCCGGATCGCCGCGCACGCCGGCCGCGGAAGCATCCAGTGCGCGGCGAGGATCTCCCCGATCATGCCGTGGTCGATGCCTATCACGGCATCCTCGACCTCGTCGAGCGGCTTGTTCTCGTCGGCCGCCGCCTCCCGAATGGCGCGGTACTCCCTCGAGTAGTGGGTCGCGAGAACGAGCAGGCCGAGGTCGTGGAGCAGGCCCGCGATGAAAATCTCGTCCGGATTGGCGTCTCCCGTCGCCGTCATGTGCTGCATGACGAGATCGGTGAGCTGCGCCACCGCCAGGCTGTGCTGCCAAAAGCCCTCAGGCACCCTCGGCCCCGGATACGCGTTGAACAAGCCGAAGAGCATGGCGAGCCGCCGAACCCTGATCACTCCGAGGCGAAGCAGCGCGGCCCGGATCGACGCAGTCGGCGTGTGGGAAGCGTAGGCCGCGGCATTGGCGGCATGGATGACCTTGCCGGCGACCACCGGATCCTGGCCGATGATCGCCTCGATGGTGCGCACCTCGACATCGTCATCTCCCAGCGTGGACGACAGCCTTGCCACGACGGGTGAGGGTGACGGGAGATCGCTCAGGACGTCGATATCGCTTGCGATGCGCTTCGCCAGGTTGTCCACGGTCATGTTTTCCTGATCTCTCATCGGCGGGCGCCCATCGGAACTTGAGCGGAACCCGCCCTCGGCAGATTGTGCCGGGCCGGCAGCGCAGCGGAGGCAGCGCGTGCCGCATCCTCATTCGAAGCCCGCGTCAAACATGCCGTTTCCTCGCGCTTCGTTCGGCGAAAGGCTGGCGCGATGTGTGCAATCTCGAGCAGGCAGGAGGCTGTCCAATGACCGAACGAGGGCGCGTCGAGCAACGGCGATATCCACGGAAGCGAGTCTCCTGGCCGGTGATTCTCGAGACAGACGACCGGATATCCTTCGTCGAAACCGTCGATTTCAGCGCGCGCGGAGCCAAGTTGTGGCTTCGGGCGGCTCCACCGCTGGGCAGTGTGGTCAACCTGCACTTCCATCCGGAGGATGGCGCGGAGATGCACGTGCAGGCCCTGACCTGGCGGTCCGATCCGGATGGCGTGGCATTCTTCTTCATCGGTCTTGCCAGCCCGCTCTGGGTCGAGGCACCGTGGGCCACGAGCAATTCGTCTGAGCTCGCGCTGGCGGTATAGGCCCGAGCGGCGCATGGCTGCCAGCCGATTAGAATAGCTCCCCTGCCCTGAGAACCGTACTCCGCAGGCCGAGTCCTCTGCCTGCGGCGACACGCTCCACCCCACGTGAAGTCCAGCGATCTCACTCCCACCGTACGCAAGCTTGCTGCCTCGGAGGGGGCGGGTGTAAGCTGGCCCAATTGCGGGCATTCTCACGGCGGTGTCATGGAGGTCGGACGATGCGTTTCCTCGGTACTCTGGTGGCGCTGTTGGTGCTGCTGGCCGCAGCGCCCGCGGGGGCACAGTCCAGCTCGGTCATCGAAAAGGGCTCCGCGGTCAAGATGGAGTACACGCTCAAGGATGACAAGGGGCAGGTGCTCGATTCGAGCGAAGGCAAAGACCCCATCAGCTTCGTCCAGGGAGCTCGGCAAATCATCCCGGGGCTCGACAAGGCGATTGTGGGCATGAAGGCCGGCGACACCAAGAAGGTCACGGTCAAACCGGATGAAGCCTATGGTGCGGTCGATCCCAAGGCCGAGACCGAAGTACCCAAGGACGCGCTCCCCAAGGGAGCGGACGTGGTCGGCACGCGGCTCTTGGCCCGAGGCCAGGATGGCCAGCCTCGACCGGTCACCGTCAAGGCGATCAAGGACACCACGGTGGTGCTGGATCTGAACCATCCGCTGGCCGGCAAGACGCTCTTCTTCGACATCAAGGTCGTCTCCGTCGAGCCCCCGGCGAAGCCGGCCGCCAAGTAGTCCCGACCCGTGAGCGTCGGCGCCACCCACCTGCCCTACGACGCGGTCCGCGCTCCGACCGAGACCCTTGCCCTCAAGCGAGTCGTCCTCTGGGCGCTGCTGGCGTCCAAGGTCATCGCGGGCTGGGGTGTCCAGTGGGATATCCAGTGGCACGTCACCATCGGCCGCGACTCGTTCTGGATCCCGCCCCATCTCATGACCTATGCCGGAGTCAGCGCGGTGGTCATTCTCTCCTTCGGAATCCTTGCCCTCGACACCTGGCGTGGCGCGGGCGCCGTTCGCGTCCTGGGTCTCTCAGGTAGCCGCGGCTTCCAGCTCGCGGCCTGGGGCATTGCCGTCACCATCATCGCCGCTCCCATCGACGACCTCTGGCACCGCCTGTTCGGCATCGATGTCACGCTGTGGAGCCCGCCGCATCTGATGGGCATCATGGGCGTGGTGATCAATGGCTGGGCGTGTCTCACCATCGCTCGCGAGGTTTATCCCGAGAGCACGCTCCCACGGATTGCCGCCATGATAGTGACCGGCGCCGGACTCTATGGAAGCCTGCATCTCACCGTGGATCCTACCTTCCGCCTGGCGTATCTCTACGGCGGCGTGAGGTTCTACAGCTTCGCCATCCTCGGAGCCCTGCTGCTGCCGCTGGCGCTCGTGCCGACGGCGCGATTGACGAAGAACCGCTGGGCGCCCCTGATCGCGCTCGTGCTCGTGGCGCTCGTGGGCATGGTGGGGCACCGCATCGCGCGGGCGGGCTTCGAGGTGATGCAACCGGTGTCGGTGATCGAGGAGGAAATCGCCAAGGACCCGACATCGCCGATCGCCGTGGCGAATATCACGGCCCGCAAGAACGGCTTCCCCGCCGGGCGGGTGGGCGGCCTGCCGCTCCTCATCATGGGCTTCGTGCCGGCCATCGCGATGTCGCTCGTAGATGCCCGCCGACGGCCGGTGGGCTCCACCGTGGCGTACGCGCTCCTGTTCTTCATCGTTGGGGGCTGGCGCATCGGCGGTCTTCCCGCCCTGGCCCCGATGCTGCCAGGTCCGGGGCCGACCGTGGTCGCCTTCGTCCTCACCGCCGCCGCGGCTCTCGTGGGCGGGCTGGCCGCGCGCAGGCTCGCGGACTCGCTCTGACCATGGCGTCCGCGCCGAAGTCGGTCGTGATCACGGGCGCCTCGACGGGCATCGGGGCCGCGTGCGCGCTTCACCTCGACAAGCTGGGCTGGAGGGTGTTCGCTGGGGTACGCAAGCAGGCCGACGCTGAGGCGCTCAGGTCCAAGGCATCGCCACGACTCACGCCCATAGCCCTCGACATCACGGACACGCTGTCGATCTCCACAGCGGCCGGCGCGGTGGCCGGTGTCGTCGGTGACGCGGGACTCGACGGACTCGTCAACAATGCGGGCGTCGTGGTGACGGGGCCGGTGGAATTCCTGCCGCTGCCGGAGCTGAGACGCCAACTCGAGATCAACGTGGTCGGGCAGGTCGCGGTGACGCAGGCTTTCTTGCCGCTCATCCGCGCGGCGCGCGGCCGCATCGTCAACATGGGATCGATAGCCGGGCGCCTGGCCACGCCCTTCTCCAGCGCCTACGGCGCCTCCAAGTTCGCCCTCGAAGCGCTGACCGACGCCATGAGGCTCGAGCTGGCGCCGTGGGGCATCTCGGTGTCGATCGTCGAGCCGGGAGCCGTGGCCACGCCCATCTGGGAGAAGGGCGCGAAGGCCGGTGAAGCGATGCTGGCCGCGGCCCCGCCGGAAGCCCGCGTGCTCTATGCGGAGGCCATCGAAGCGGTCAGGAAGACGGCGGAGCATTCCGCGAAAAACGCAGCGGACCCGATGGAAGTCGCGCGCGCCGTGGAGCACGCGCTCGCGGCCGCCCGGCCCAGGACCCGCTATGTGGTGGGGCGCCGCGCCAAGATCGGGGCCGCCATGGCGCTCCTCGTGCCCGACCGCGTCAGGGACAACATGGTCGCCAAGGCCATGCGCTTGCCCAAAGACGCTCCATCCGCGCCGCCCAAGGCGGGCGAAGGAGCCTGGGGCTAGCTCCTGAGTGCCTCCATGAGGTCGCGGGAGAAAATGCCCGTATAGACCTCTTCCACGGGGCCTTTCAGGCGGATGGACCAGTCGGCCCGCACATCGACCTCGAGTGTGCCCCCGGGCATGCGAACGGTGACGAGGCCGTGGTCGCACAGGCCGTTCTTCACCGCCGCGCACGCCACCGCCGAAGACGACGAGCCGGAGGCCAGCGTGTAGCCCGCCCCGCGCTCCCAGATCAGGATGTCCACCTGCGAGCGCCCGACGACGCGCGCAAACTGTACATTCGTACGGTTCGGAAAGGCGGGATGGCGCTCGATCTGGGGACCCAGCGTCTTGCACCGCGCCTCGTCCAGCTTGTCGACGAAGACGACGCAGTGCGGATTGCCCACCGAGACGGCCGTCACCGCCAGCGTCTCGCCGCCCACTTCCAGGGGCACACGAACCACCTCCCGCGGCGGACCATACATGGGAATCTCGGGGGCGAGAAAGGTGCACGTGCCCATCTCGACCGTGACCAGGTTCATCTGCCCGTCGACCACGTGGCAGTGGCACTGCGCGCGCCCGCCTTTAGTATCCACGGTGAAGATGGGTTCCTTCGCATGGCCGTGGTCCCAGAGATACTTGGCGAAGATGCGCAGCCCATTGCCGGACTTCTCAGCCTCGCTGCCGTCGGGATTGAGGATGCGCACCCCGAAGTCGGCGCCCGCCCACGCCGGCACCTTGAGAAGAATGCCGTCGGAGCCGGCGCCCCAGTTACGGTCGCAGATCCGCACGGTTTGCTTCGCGGTGAGCGGCGACGGCAGGTCGTCCCCGTTGATGACGATATAGTCGTTGCCCAGCCCGTGCCCCTTGACGAAAGGAATCATGCTCTCGCTCTCTCGCCTCGCTTGTCGAAATAGTGGGTGATCCGCTCCCCGATTCCCCGCACATCGCTCGGCAGCCGATGCCGCCACTTCTCAGAGAACCTCGCCATCGCCCGGCGCCGCTGCTCGAGATCCTGCGCCGCCGCCACCGGTGCCCGGTCGCCCGTGCGCGTGCCGCCGCCCCGGTGGACGAAGGGCGCGTCCACCACCACGCAGGCAAGCCCTCGCTCGCGCACGGCGAAGGACAGCTCGCGGTCATAGCCGTGGAAGAACCCGTAGCCCTCGTCGAAGCCGCCGATCTCCTCGAGGAGAGCGCGGCGCACACAGAGACAGACGCCATCCACCGCCGCCACCTCGACCACCGGCGCCGGCAGCCCGGGACCGCCTTCGAGCGAGTGCACGATGGTGCGTCCGACATAGCGCCCGTCGCGTCTCACCCGCCGGACGCCGTAGAGCCCCGCGAGACCGACGCGCCGGCCGTCACCCAGCGCTCCCACGAGGCGCCCGAGCCATGCGGGCTCACGCATCTCGGTGTCGTTGTGAAGGAAGCACAGCACGTCGGCGCTGGCCAGCCGCGCGCCCTGGTTGAGCGCGGCGATGAGGCCGGCATTGGTGTCATTGCGATGGTAGCGGAGCGGCGACGGGGGCGCGAGCGCGCGCACACACGCTTCGGTGCCGTCGGTCGAGCCATTGTCCACCACACAGAGCTCGAAGGGTGTGGTGGTGGCCCGGAGGCTTTCCAGGCAGGCCCGAGTGAGCGCCTCCTGGTTGTGGACCACCAGGACGACGCTGGCCGTCGGGCTAGCGCTGGTCGAGCGGGACGTACTTCTCGTCCGTCAGGCCCGTGTAGTCCGAACGCGGGCGGATCAGACGGTTGTTGCCGTGCTGCTCCAGCACATGGGCCGCCCACCCGGCGACCCGGCTCATGGCGAAGATCGGCGTGAACTGGTCCGTCGAGATGCCCATGGAGGCGTAGGCCGCCCCCGAGTAGAGATCCACGTTGGGGAAGATCTTCTTCTCTACCGAGACCACCCGCGCCATGATGTCGAGGATCTCGACATTCGCGGTGCTGCCCGCCTGCTTCCCGAGCTCGAGCGCGAGCCGTTTGAGGTGCTTCGCCCGCGGATCTTCCACGCGGTAGACCCGGTGGCCGAAGCCCATGATGCGCGCCTTGTCGGCGAGGGCCTTGCGAATCCAGCTCTCCGCCCTGGCCGGATCCTTGATCTTCTCGACCATGAGCATGACCTGCTCATTCGCGCCGCCGTGCAGCGGCCCCTTGAGCGCGCCGATACCGGACACCACCGCCGAATGAATATCGGACAGGGTGGCGGCGGTGACGCGGGCGGCGAAGGTCGAGGCGTTGAACTCGTGATCGGCGTGGAGAATCAGGGCGACGTCGAAGGTCTTGATCGCCAGCGGCGTGGGCTTCTTGCCGCTCATCATGTAGAGGAAGTTTCCGGCGAGCGACAGTCGCGGGTTCGGGGCGACGGGCGGCTTGCCGCGCCGGATGCGATCCCAGGCAGCCACGAGGGTCGGCATCTGCGCGGTCAGCCGAATGGTCTTTCTGAGCGTAGCCTCGCGCGAGTTGTCCGCAGCGTCGGGGTCGAAGGCGGAGAGCGCCGAGATGCCCGTGCGCAGCACTTCCATCGGCGTGGTCTTCTTCGGCAGGAGCTTGAGCATTCCGATGAGCTTCGGCGGCAGCTTGCGATTGGCCGTCGATGACAGCGCCTTGACGTGCGCGTCCAGCTCCTTGCGCGTAGGCAGCTTGCCGTACCAGAGAAGGTATGTCACCTCCTCAAAGTTCGACTGGGCGACCAGATCGTCCACATCGAATCCCCGGTAGACCAGGCGGCCCTTGTGGCCGTCGATGAAGCAGATCTCCGAGGGAGACACCACGACGTCCTCGAGGCCGGCCTTCATGGGATTTACAGCGGCGTCGCTCATGGCTCCACCCACTCTCCTGAACACGCGGGATGACAGCGGTTGACTTGTATCATAGGCTCGCACGCTGGGCAAGATATGGTCGCCTCGCCCGCGGGACGTATACTGTGCCGCATGTCGCGGCCCGCTCCTCCGGTGGTGGACTTCTACAGCCGGCATCCTATCAGTGAAGGTCAGATCATCGACGCCCTGCGCCGTCGGGGCAAGGACCTCGGGCGGCTGGCCCCCGAAGATCTCTACGACTTCGATCAGGACCACTACGGCGGCCTGGAGGCGGTGGAGGCTTTGCGGCGTCGCGCCGGGATCGACGCGGCGAGTCGCGTGCTCGATGTGTGCGCGGGGCTCGCGGGGCCGGCGCGCTTCATGGCGCGCCGCTGGGGCGCCCGCGTCACCGGCATAGACTTGAGCCCGGAGCGTGCGGCGGGCGCCCGCCGCCTCTCCGCCGCGGTCGGGCTCGACCGGCTCGTGCGCATGGTACGCGGCGACGCGCAGGTGCTGCCTTTTCGCGCGGGTGCCTTTACCGCCGTGGTGAGCCAGGAAGGCTTGCTCCATGTCCCCGACAAGGCCGCGACGCTGGCGGAATGCCGCCGCGTGCTGCTCCCGGGCGGACGCATCGCGTTCAGCGACTGGATCGCCACCGCGCGCTTGAGCGACGGCGAGCGGCGGCGGCTCGATGAGTGGATGGCCGCAGTCACGCTCCAGAGCATCGACGGCTACAAGGCGCTCCTCGCCGGAGCCGGATTCGTCGCCATCGGAGCCGAGGACCTCTCGGTCGAATGGGTCGGCATCCTCCGGAAGCGGCTCGAGATGTTCCGCGGCCTCAAAGCCGATTCCGTGGCGCGGCTCGGACAGGCCCGCTACGACGAGTACGACCAGCTCTATGCCTTCTTCGTGGGGCTCGTGGAGACGGGCAGGCTGGGCGGCGCCCGCTTCAGCGCAACAGCCGGTCCATGAGCTTTCTCACCTCGGCGGGCTCTTTGACGTTCACGCCCGTGGGGACGACACGCAGAGAGCCCCCGCTGCCCGTGACCTGGGCGCGGAGCTGATTTCTGCCTTGGGTGGCGACCACCTTCATGTCCGTCCGGCCGTCCACGAGCGCGTAGGTTCCCGCCGCCGTGACCCGCAGGTCCTTGCCCTGGTACAAGAGGTCGTCCGTTCGGGCGATTCCGTTGACGATCTTGTACGACCCAGTGATCGAGTCGAAGTCGAGCGCGGTCTTGCTGGGACCGGTGAGCTTGCCTCTGAGCGCCATGTCGAACACATTGCCCGCCTCGAGCACGTCGCGCACGATCTTGAGCGCGCCCTCTCCCACGACGCGCCCGGCCCCGATCTTGAACCGCCCCGCGCCGTTCATCGTTCCGAACATGTCCGCCGAGCGCATGGACAGGTTACCGCCGAGATCGAGCGGGCCTGAGATCGCGAAGCCCTGGCACAGATAGTCCTGAAGGATCGGCAGAAGCTGCACCCCGGCGATCTTGATGTCCGCGAGCGTCACCAGCGGTGAAGTGTCGAGTCCGGCGGTGACGTCGGCCGCAATGGTGCCCTTGGCGAGCTTGGCGGTCACGGGGGCGCTTACGAGTGATGTCGGCTTGAGCAGGATGGGCACGCGCACGTCGTCGAGGACGAGCTGCCGGCGCACGGGCGGCGGGCACTGACGCCGTTCTTCGCTGACCGTCATCCGACTCAGGTCCAGGACGCCCGTGCCGGCGAGCCGGGAGGCCGTGCCGGCGAGCTCGATCTTCCCCTTGACCGGGCCCGAGATGGCCGGCGACGGTACCAGGAAGGCCCGCGCGAGCGGGGCGATATCCGTGCCATCGAACTCGAGCGAAGCCTTGACCGGCATCTCGCCGGCCGCGCGGATGGCCAGGCTCGCCCGGATATTCCGCAGACGCAGGCCGCCGGGCTCGAGGCGCGCATCGCCGCGGATGTCATAGTCCGACCCGCCCACTCCCGAGACGGTCGCATCGAGCCCTTCGACGCGAAGGTCGCCGTTCTTGATCCCCGGCCGTCGCACGTTGACCACCGAGTTCTTGATTCCCACGCTCGAGACGAACACGCTTCCCATGGACGCACTGCCTGGGATGCCGGGAACCGTGCGGGTCGCGGGCTTGGCGGGGCCGGCCGATCCGGAGAGCGACGCGAAGTTCCAGCGGCCCCCCTGCTCTACCAACTCGACCTTCGCGTCCTGCAGCGTGATGCTGGCCAGCTCGATCCGGAGCGAGAGGAGCGGCTTGACGCGCACGCCCACGCGCACTTCGCCCGCGCGGAGCAACGGCGCGGTGCCGAAGCGCGGGTCATCGGCGACCTCGAGACCCTTGAGAGTGACGTGCGGGAGGGGCAGCAGCGACACCGAGACGGAAGCGAATTTGACCGGCCGTCCCACCGCGTGGCTTGCCGTCTGGGTGATATACCCCTGCATGGTCCGCGTATCGAGCAGCAGCGGCAGGATGACGAGCGTGCCCACCACGAGCAGCAGGAGACCGCCGAGACCGATGAGCACCCGGCGAAGCACCTTCCCGCTCATCAGCTGATACCGGATACACGAGCGGTCCGCGCCGCGTCCCGGCGCGCGGACCGCTCGAGGTTCTGGCCGATGCTCACGCCTTTTCGCTACGGGATGAGCAGGATCTTGCCCGTGGTCTTGCGGCCCTCCAAGGCCTTGTGCGCCTCCGCCGCCTGCGCGAGCGGGAACTGGTGCTCGATGCGCAGCTTCACCTTCCCGTCCCGGATCCAGCCGAGCACGTCTCCGGAACGCTGGAGCAGCTCCTCCCGGGTCGCGATGTGGTGATTGAGGCTCGGCCTCTGAAGGAAGAGTGAGCCGCGCACGTTGATGACCTGGAGATCAAGCGGCGGCACGGGTCCGCTGGCGGCCCCGAACAGAATCATGAAGCCCCGAGGGCGGAGACAGTTCAGGCTCTTGTCGAAGGTGGAGGCGCCGACGCCGTCGTAGACCACGTCCACGCCGCGACCGCCAGTGATGCTCTTCACCTCGGGCTCGAAGTCCTGCCGGCTGTACAGGATGACGTGATCGGCGCCGGCCCCCTTCGCGAGCGCCGCCTTCTCCTCCGTGGACACCGTGCCGATGACCGTGGCGCCGAGCATCTTGCCCATCTGGCACAGCAAGAGCCCCATGCCGCCTGCTGCGGCATGCACGAGGCACGTGTCGCCCTTCTTCAGCGGATAGCTCGACTTCACGAGGTAGTGCGCGGTCAGCCCCTGAAGCATCGCCGCGGCGCCGTCCTTCGCCGACAGCCCCGCCGGCAGCTTCACCAGCCGGTCCGCCGGCACGGCATTCATCTCTGCATAGGAGCCGGGCACTCCCGTCCAGGCTACGGTGTCCCCGACCTTGACATCGGTGACACCCGACCCGATCGCCGAGACCGTCCCCGCGCCCTCGAGCCCGAGGGTCAGCGGAAGCGGCGCCTTGTAGGCGCCGGTGCGGAAATAGACATCGATGAAGTTGACACCCGCGGCGCCGATCTTCACGACCGCCTGGCCCGCGCCGGGCGTCGGCTCGGGCACATCGTCGAGGCGGAGGACTTCTGGTCCCCCCGGTGTATGAACGCGTATCGCTTTCATGGGCGCCTCACACTTTCAGGAGCGTGCGAACTTCGTTCACGATTTCCTGCCGCCACGGCTCGACCTTCTCGGCCCGCAGCGCCTTCCGCGCCTCGAGCATCTTGGCTTCGATCTCCTCGGTCAGCTTCTGGGGCCGCTCGAGCAGTCGGGCGATCTCGTGCATGCCTTCGTCGAAGAAGGCGAAGACGGGGATGGAGCGGAACTGGCCCTTGTTCAGGTACTGGTCCATGATGTCGGGGTTCTTGTCGCGGAGGAACACCCGCGTCTCGATGTCCGGATTCCCCTCGACCAGCTTGAAGAGAACGGGCACATTGTAGAGCGCGTCCCCGCACCAGTCCTCGGTGATCACCATGACCTTGAGCTTGCCCATCTTCGTGAGGACGCCCTTGTCCTCGGGCTTGATCTTCACCTCGGCGAGGAACTTCATGAACGTGTCCTTGTTCGTGCCCATCTGGTCCAGGTACTGCTGGATTGTCATTCCCTGTGCGAACCGCTCCTTCGTGAGCATCGGCTCTCCCTGTACGCCGCGTCTATCGCATCGCGGCAAGATCTACGGTGAACTTCGCGACTTCCTTTTCCTCGGCGTCTCTCACCACCAGCACCACCCGGCTCTTCGGATCGATTCCCTCGGCCGGAAACGCGTAGACGCACTGGGCGGCGTACCGCCCGTTCTCCTCGCGGATCGCGGTGCGCTCGTTCTGGACGAAGCTCGCCCTCACCGTGTGCGATCCCGCGATCATCTCGGGGGTGTAGAAGCGGGCGAAGTCGCTCTTGCCGCCGCGCAGGGTGACCCAGAAGGCGAGCTTGCCCTCGGAGTTCTTGAGCAGCGTCTGCACGTCGCGCGGCCTGAGCTCTTTGCTCTGAAACGCCGAGTTGCGCGCGGCAAGGGCCAAGCGGTGAAAGGGCGTCATCACGACCGCGGTCTGCCCCGTCGCGTCTTTGACCCGCCACTCCGCCCCGAACTCCTCCGCGACGATGCTTTTCTTCCCCGCGCGGATCGCCTGATCACGGTCACGGTCCGTGAGGGCGAGCGATACCGCTTCACCGGGCGTCGCGGCGACCAGTGCCACCGCCAGCACCAGGAACGGAAGACACCGGTACCGTGAGGTTCTCCGGCCCATGTGAAGCCGTATTCTAACACACGCGTCGGGTGGCATTGCGGCGCCCCGCGCGGCGCAGTAAGGTCTGCGCATGCGATCCCTCGTGCTGGTCGCGGCCGCCGTGCTGTTCGGCACGGGCTGCGCCACCGCTCCGTTCCCCGAGGAGCTGACGCGATCCGTGAATCGCTCGCTCACCCTGACGCAGATCCGCGCCGACCCTCGCGCACATCTCGGCGCTCGCGTCATGCTGGGCGGCGAGGTCCTGGTCGCGACCCCCAAGGCGGGCGGCACCGAGATCGAAGTGCTCGCCCACCGCCTGGACAGGGGCGATGCGCCCGAGGGAGGCGACAGGTCCTCCGGCCGCTTCCTCGTCCGCACGCCGGATTTCCTCGACCCGGCGATCTACGCCCGCGGCCGCCGCATCACCGTGCTCGGCACGGTGGCGGGCAGCGAACAGCGCCCGGTCGGCGAGCTGGCCTATGTGTACCCGGTCATCGCGGCGGAGCGGCTCAAGCTCTGGCCGAAGGACGGGCCATGGGTCGGCGGCGAGTACCCGCCGGTCCCGCTCGACTCGCCCGTGCTGCCGTACCCGCGCTAGTCGGCCATCCGGAAGTCCGGACGCTACTTCCCCCAGACGTTACTTCCCCCACACGTTACTTCCCGATAACGACCGAGGAAAAGGTGGCGGGGTCCATGTAGAGACCGGCGACGCGTCGAACCTCGGCGGCCGTCACCCGCGACACGCCCGCCTTGAAGCGGTCGGGCCAGTCGAGCCCTAGCTGATCGTCCTCCACCGTCACCAGGAGCCCGGCCATCTTGCCCGACGTGTCGGTGCGGAGCGGATAGCTACCGATGAGATACGATTTCGCGAGATCGAGCTCGCGTGGCGTGACGGTCTCGCGTCCCATACGCACCATCTCTTCCTTCACCAGGCGCACCGCCTCGTCCACCGCGTCGAGTCGCGTCTGGAGCCCGACAAAGTATGAAGCGCCGTAGCGGCCCGGGCCGAGCGAGCTGTAGACGGAGTACACCAGCCCGCGCTCTTCCCGCACCTTGGTATAGAGACGCGAGGCTGAGCCGCCGCCCAGGACATAGTTGGCGACCACGAGCGAGAAGTAGTCGGGGTGGTCCTGCCTGATGCCGGGGCGAGCGAGGAATACGGTCGCCTGCGTCAGGTCCCGATGGATCACGCGCGACTCGACGGGCGGCGAGGCGGGCGTCGCTGGAATGACCGGACGCGCGGTCGCCGCCGCGGTCCAGCCGCCCAGGCTCGACAGGAAGTCACGCCGCACCTCGTCGCGCGTCACGTCCCCCACCACTGCGATGACCGCGGCATCCGGACGGTAGTTGTCCCGGTGGAACCCGACGACCTGGTCCCGGGTCAGACGCTTCACCGACTCGACGGTGCCCGCGACCGGCCGGCTGTACGGATGCCCGGGATAGAGGAGGAGAGCCATGGCGCGGGCGGCCACCGTTCCAGGGTCCTGCTCCGAGCGCTGGATGGCCGCCGCGATCTCTTCGCTTCTGCGCTTGAGCTCGGCCTCGGGGAAGGTCGGGGTGAGGAGCACCTCGGCGAGAAGGTCGAGCCCCATCCGCAGATCTTTCTTGAGCACGGAGAGCGAGAGCGTGGCTCCGTCGCGTCCGGCGTCTCCTTCCAGGCTGCCTCCTACGAACTCGATGGCCCGGTCGAGCTCGGGCCCCGTGCGCTTGGCCGTCCCGCGAGTGAGCAAGTCGGCGGTGAGGTTGGCGAGCCCGCCCGCGTCCGGCGGGTCGTAGACGGAGCCCGCGCGGAGATAGAGCTGCACCACCACGATGGGGATGGTCGGCCGCTCGGCCACGAGCAGCACCATGCCGTTCGGCAGCACCTCGCGATGAGCGAGCGGCGCGGCGGCGGCCGGAATGACCAGCGCCGCCACCATCAGGCCTGTCGTGAGCCCCAGACGTCGCATGACGGTTCTCCTCAGTCGAGAGTCTTTCTGAACTTCAGCACGGCGAGCGAGAAGATGACAATCCCAAAGGTGAGGAGCGGCAGAAGGCTCGGCCAGAGATAGCTGAAGCCCACCCCCTTCAGCACGATGCCGCGCACGATGCGCAGGAAGTAGGTCAGCGGAATGATCGCGGACAGGTACTGTGCGACCGTGGGCATGCCTTCGATCGGGAACAAGAGACCCGAGAGATAGATGGAGGGCAGAAAGGTCAGAAAGGTGAGCTGCATCGCCTGCGGTACGGTGCGCGAGACGGCGGACAGGAAGATGCCGATGCCGAGCGTGCCCAGCATGAAGGCCGCGGCCAGCGCATAGAGCAGCGCCAGGCTGCCGCGGATGGGCACGTCGAACACATAGTGGGCGACCAGGAGCGTCATCGTCATCTGTCCGTAGGCGACCACCAGATTCGGGATGATCTTGCCGAGGAGAAGCTCCCAGCGCCGGATCGGACTCACGATGAGGGCCTCCAGCGTGCCCTTCTCCCGCTCGCGCACCACCGACACCGCCATGGCGGTGATGGTGGTCTGCATCAGCAGCGCCCCGATGAGCCCGGGCACGATGAAGATGGCGGAGACGAGGTCGGGGTTGTACCAGGCGCGCACGCGGACATCGAGCGGCGGCTCTCCGGTGCGGCCGACCGCGCTGCCTTCGAGAGTCCGCGTGATCATCTGCAGCGAGCGCTGGGCGCCGAGCGCGGCCGCCGCGTTCACCGCCGACGTCGCCACCAGCGGGTCGGAGGCATCCACGATGACCTGGATGTCGGCCGACTGGCGCGAGATCTGCCTCCCGAAGTCGGGCGGGATGACCACGCCAACCTTCGCCGACCCCTCATCGATGAGCCGGGTCAGCTCGCGATGGCTTCCCACCCAGTAGAGCACGTCGAAATACTGGCTATTGACCATCGCCTCGAGAAAGCTGCGCGCCTCCGGGCTACCCGATTGGTCGAACACCGCCGTGCGCACGTGCTTGACGTCCGTATTGATCGCCCAACCGAAGATGAAGAGCATGGCCACCGGCACCACCAGAGCGAGGACGAGGGCCAGCACGTCCCGCTTGAGGTGGATGAACTCCTTCACGATGATGCCGAGGAGTCGGGAGCCCACCTATTCGGTTCCGAGCGCCCGCAGCTGCTCGCGGAGGCGCGCCTTGCGCTCCTTGTCCACGAAGGAGACGAAGAGGTCCTCCACGGACGGCTCGACGTCGTGGACCCAGCGCGGCGGAAACCCCGCGCGCTCGAGAAACGCGCCCACCTCGGCCGCGCCCGCGTGCCCGGGGCCCAGCACCACGCGCAGGCGCGTGCCGATGCGCACCACCTCCTCCACCGCGTCCCAGTCGGCCAGGACGTCGGAGGCCCGGCGCAGGTCGGCCACCTCCACCTCGATGACCGGCCGCCGAAAGGTCTCGCTCTTGATCACGGCGGGCGAGCCTTGCGCGATGAGCTTGCCCTGGTAGATGAATCCCAGGCTGTCGCAGAGCTCGGCCTCGTCCATGTAGTGCGTGGTCACAACGATCGTCGTGCCCTGATCGGCCAGGCGCCGGATGAGCCCCCAGAAGTTCCGCCGTGAGACAGGATCGACGCCGGCCGTCGGCTCGTCCAGGAAGATGAGCCGGGGCGCGTGCACGAGGGCGCAGGCCAGAGCCAGCCGCTGACGGAAGCCGCCGGAGAGCGTGCCCGCGAGCTGGCTCTCGCGTCCGGCAAGGTCCGCGACCTGGACCATGCGGGCCATCCGCCCCGCGCGCTGCGCCCCCGGGACTTCGTACACGCGCGAGTAGAAGGTCAGGTTCTCGGTCACGGTCAAATCGTCGTAGAGCGAGAACTTCTGCGACATGTAGCCGATCACCGACTTGATGCGCTCAGGATCGCGCGTGAGATCGATGCCGAGCACCGTGCCGCCGCCCTCGGTGGGCTCGAGAATGCCGCACAGCATGCGCAGCGTGGTGGACTTCCCCGCTCCGTTCGGTCCCAGGAATCCGTAGAGCTCTCCCGCGCGAACGTGGAGGTTGAGATGGTCGACCGCCACACGCTTGCCGAAGCGGCGGGTGAGGTCGCGCGTCTCGACCGCGTACGCCTCAGCCGACATCGGCGTCGGCGGGCAGCCCAGGCTTGAGGATTCCTTGGGGGTTGTCGATTTGGATCTTGATGCGGAAGACGAGGTTCACCCGCTCCTTCTTGGTTTGGACATTGCGCGGGGTGTACTCGGCCTCCGAGCCGATCTCGATGAGCCTCCCCGTGAAGACCCGGTTGGGGAAGGCATCCACGCGCAGGGTGGCCATATCGCCGACTTTGAGCCGCCCCACTTCCGTTTCCGGCACATAGGCGCGGAGCCACACGTCCTTCGGGTCGACGAGCGTCAGGATCGGCACACCGGGGTTGGCCGTCTCGCCGGCCTCGAGGTTCTTCCGGAGCACGACCCCGTCGATGGGCGAGACGACCCGGGTTTCGCGGAGCCGGCTCTGCGCCTGGACCAGCGCGGACTCCGCCTGGGTCACCTGCCAGCGCGCCGCATCGATCTGATCCGGACGGGAGCCCTCCAGCAAGAGGCCGAGTTTCTGCCGGGCGCTTCGCTCCTGCGCCTGAGCGACTTCGTAGGCCTGGCGCGCGCGATCGACGTCCTGCGCAGCAATGAGATTTTGCCCGAACAGCTGAACGGTGCGCTGGTATTCCCGCTCCGTCATCGTGCGCGTCGCTTCAGTGCTCGCCACCGCGGCGCGGGCATCCTCGATCTCCTGGGGCCGCGCTCCTTTCTCGAGATCGCGGAGGGTCGCCTGGGCCGAGCGCAGCACCGCGTCCTGCCGCCTCACATCGGCGGCCAGCTCGGAGTCGTCGAGGCGCACCAGGAGTTGCCCCCGCGAGACTTTGTCTCCCTCCTTGACGAGGCGCTCCACGATGCGTCCGGTGATCTTGACGCTCACGTCCACCTGGGTCGCCTCGATGGTCCCGGTCACGGAGACCGGCGCGGTCGTTCCCCCGCCCAAGTGACGCCCGGCCCATGCGGCAGCGACGGACAGGGCCGCCACGGCGAGGAGGGCGAGAACCCCCCGGCTCCACCGGAATCGCATCACGCTCACTTGCCCGCGGCGGGCGGAGCGCCGGGCAGCAGGGTCCCCACGGTGCGGCCGTGGCTCTGGAAGTATGTCCGCGCCACACGCTGAAGATCGGCCGCGGTCACCTGGCGGATCAGAGGGACGAAGGTCTCGCTGTTCCGCCACGAGCCCGTCAGCTCGAAGCGAGCCAGGCTCGCCGCTCGAGAGTAGATCGAGTCCTGCCGCCAGACGAAAGCGGCCTCGATCTGGTTCTTGGCGCGCTCCAGCTCCTCGTCGGGTATGGGCTCGCTCTTCGCGCGCTCGATCTCCTCCATGATGGCCTGCTCGAGCGTCTCGGGCGTCTGTCCGGGCAGCGGCGTGCCCGAGAACCAGAAGAGATTGGGGTCGTGAGAGAGATAGGCGTAGTCGCCTCCGACATTGAGCGCGAGCCGTCGCTCGTAGACGAGCCGCCGGTACAATCGCGAGGCGCGCCCTTCCTGCAGGATGGTGGAGAGCAGCTCGAGCGCGGGCGCGTCCTTGGAGGCGTAGTTGGGCACATGGTAGCCGATGTAGACGATGGGCACGCGCGCGTCCGGTTTGTAGACCTGGACTCGCCGCTCGCCGAGCTGCGGCGGCTCGACCGAGCCCATGGGCGGCGGCGTGGGGCCGCGGGAGATCCGGCCGAAGGTCTCTCGCGTGCGGGCGAGCACACGGCGCGTATCCACGTCGCCGGCCACGACGAGAAGCGCGTTGTTGGGGAGATAGTAGCGATCGTAGAAGGCGCGAAGCTCGCCCGGATTGATGCGCTGGATATCGCTCATCCAGCCGATGACCGGCCAGCCGTAGGGATGCGCCTTGTAGGCGGCGGCGAGGAATTCCTCGGAGAGATAGCCGTCGGGATCGTCCTCGGTGCGCGTTCGCCGCTCTTCGGCCACCACTTGTCGCTCCGAATCGATCTCCTTCGTATCGAGCAGCAGATTTCGCATGCGGTCGGCCTCGATACCCAGGAGAAGATCCACGCGGTCGGCGGCGATGTTCACGTAGTACGAGGTGACGTCGTGGGAGGTGAAGGCGTTGTCCTGTCCGCCGTTCTCCTCGACCAGCTGGGCGAACTGACCCTTGCCGTAGGTGGGCGTGCCCTTGAACATCATGTGCTCGAGGAAGTGGGCGAGGCCCGTCGCCCCGGGAATCTCGTTGCGTGAGCCGACCTTGTACCAGGTCTGGATGGTCGCGATCGGGTTCCGGTGGTCCTCGAGAACGAGAACGCGGAGGCCGTTGTCGAGGGTCTCCTCGGTCACGGGCGGCTCCGGGGCGGCGTGGACGGCAGGGGATCCGAGCAGCATCAGGGCAAGGGAACATCCCACGAAGGTGTGTCCCAGGGGCATGAAATGATTATGCTACGGGCGCTTGCGCCCGGCAACATGGGCGGCGCAGATGGGAATCCGGACAGCTACGAAACCGGACTTGGGGGTGTGATGTGGTCATCGTCTACCTGGCGCTGGCGGCGGTGCTGGAGGTTTCAGGTGATTACCTGATGCGCGTGGGTCTCGGAGGGCGGCGCTGGGGGCTGATGGCGGGCGCCTGCGCCCTGGTCGCCTATGGGCTCCTCGTCAACCGGCCGGCGTGGGGCTTCGGCCGGACGCTCGGCCTCTACATCGCGATCTTCTTCGTCGTGAGTCAGATCATGGCGTTCCTCGCGGCCGGGGAGCGGCCCTCGGCTTCGCTCTGGCTGGGGGGCGCCCTCGTCGTGGCGGGCGGCCTTGTGATACACGTCGGCCGCCCGTAGTCGCCAGACGACGCGCCAGCGAAAACACCTGCTGCAGCATCGGGCGCGTCAGCTTGCCGGTGAACGTGTTCTGCTGGCTCGGGTGGAAGCTGCCGAGCAACACCGTCCCGTCGGGCATGGCCGAGCGGGCGGCGTGGCCGAAGCGCGGAAGCGGGCGAGGCAGCGGCAGCCCCGCCGCGCGCCGTGCACGAAGATATGCGTCCCAGCCGATCTTGCCGAGGGCAACCACCACACGCACCTCGATCAGGAGCGCGAGCTCTTCGAGCAGGTAGGGCTGGCACCTCTCCATCTCGACCGGCCGCGGCTTGTTCGCGGGCGGCGCGCAGCGGAGCGCGGCCGTGATGTAGGCGCCGGTGAGCCTGAGACCGTCGCCGGCGTGGACGGATGTCGGCTGATTGGCGAGGCCGGCCCCGTGGAGCGCGCGAAAGAGCCAGTCCCCGCTCCTGTCTCCGGTGAACATCCTGCCGGTCCGGTTCCCGCCGTGGGCGGCCGGTGCCAAGCCGACGACGAGCACGCGCGCCTTCGGATCCCCGAAACCCGGCAGGGGTCGTGCCCAGTAGTCTTGTCCTCGGTAGCGTCGCGGCGGATCGGCGGCCGACGCCTCCCGATGCTTGACGAGCCGCGGACAGAGCCGGCAGCCGACGATGCGGCTCGCAAGCGCATCGAGCTTCCCGTTGTCCTCGCCGGCGACATCGCGGACAATCACGTCATGATGCTAGCCGCCCGGACCCCATCGTGACAAGCCGCGTGCCCGCGATTCTCATTCACGGCGGCGCCGGCGCCGATCCCGCCTTCGGTCGCGAGGAGCTGCGCCAGGGCATCCGCGATGCCGTCGCCGCCGGCTGGGCGCGGCTCCACGAGGGCGGGAGCGCGGTCGACGCGGTCGAGGCGGCCGTCTGCGCCATGGAGGACAATCCACGATTCAACGCCGGCCGAGGCTCCGTCCTCACCTCGGACGGCACGGTCGAGATGGACGCCTCCATCATGGAAGGCGACACCCTTCGCAACGGCGCGGTGGCCTGCGTCACCAATATGCGGCACCCAATCACGCTGGCGCGACGCATCCTCGATCATGAGCGCTACTCCTTCTTCGTGGGCGAAGGTGCCATGGCCCGGGCGCGCGCGCTGGGCATACCTTTCTGCGACCCCGAGGAGCTCATCACCGACGTGCAGCGCAAGCGCCTCGAGAGCTTCATAGGCGGCACCGTGGGGGCGGTCGCCCTCGACCGTCGTGGCCTCATCGCCGCGGCGACCTCGACCGGAGGTATGACGGGGAAGACTCCGGGTCGCGTCGGCGACTCCCCCGTGATCGGCTGCGGCACCTATGCCGAGAGCACGTCCGGCGGCGTGTCGTGCACGGGTGAAGGCGAGGCCATCATTCGCGTGGTGCTGGCCCGGCGGACCATAGACATCCTCAAGGTCGCGGGCGACCCGATGCACGCCTGCCAGATCGCCATGGACATTCTTCTCGAGGAAGGGCGGGGCGGCGGCGGGCTCATCTGCATCGACTGGAAGGGGCGCCTCGGCTGGGCCCATTCGACGCCCCTCATGCCGGTCGGCTTCATGACCCCGGGCCACGACACTCCCGCTCTGACGTTTTGAGCGATTTCGTCACGATCGAGGACGTCCGCGCCGCTCGGGCGCGGCTCGAAGGCCTGATCGCGGCCACCCCCTGCCCCTATTCGGAGACGCTCTCCGAGCTCACGGGCTCACGCGTCTTCGTGAAGCTCGAGAACCTGCAGATGACGGGCTCCTTCAAGGAGCGCGGCGCCGCCAACGTGCTGCTCATGCTGGGCGGCGACGAGCGGCGGCGCGGGGTCGTTGCCGCCAGCGCAGGCAACCATGGGCTAGCCGTCGCCTTCCACGCCGCGCGTCTCCACATCGCATCCGTGATCGTGATGCCCGAGTGGGCGCCCCTGACCAAGGTCATGGCCGCCCGCCGTCACGGCGCCGAGGTCGTCCTCCACGGCGACGACTACGATGCGGCCTATGCCCGAGCCCGCGAGATCGAGGCCGAGCGCGGCCTCGTCTTCATCCATCCCTTCGACGACCCGCGCGTGATCGCGGGCCAGGGCACCATCGCTCTCGAGCTGGCCGAACAGGCGCCGGACCTCGACGCCGTCCTGGTTCCGGTGGGAGGCGGCGGGCTGGCCGGGGGCATCGCGGTGGCGCTTAGGGCCCTCAAGCCCGCCGCGCGTGTCATCGGCGTGCAGAGTGAGGAGATGCCGGGCATGCGGGTCGCTCTCGACGCCGGCGAGCGCATCACCGTGCCCGCGTCATCGACGATCGCCGACGGCATTGCCGTCCGCCGCGTCGGCGAGTACACGCTCGCTCTGGCCCAGCGCTTTCTGGAGGACGTGGTGCTGGTGACCGAGGAGGAGATCGCCAATGCCATCCTGCTCCTCCTCGAGATCGAGAAGACCGTGGTCGAGGGGGCGGGCGCGGTGGCGCTGGCGGCGCTCGTCAACAAGCGGGTAGCGCTCGAGGGCAAGACGGTGGTGCTGCTCCTGGGCGGCGGCAACATCGACGTCAATCTGATCGCCCGCATCATCGAGCGCGGCCTCGTGAAGGATGGACGCATCGTGCGGCTGACGGTGCTCCTGCGTGACCGGCCGGGCGCCCTGGCCCGGCTGACCGCCCTCGTGGCGGAGACCCGAGCCAACGTGCTCCACATCGGCCACGATCGCGCCTTCTCCCGCGCGCGCCTCGGCGAGACCGAAGTCGAGCTCACGCTCGAGACCTCCGGCCCCGACCACATCTCCGCCATCAAGCGCCACCTG
>Ga0326726_10001491_pt1 | contig 21739 bp, 19 predicted proteins | sample MHFenrmetagenome_2_FD_207603 | JGI IMG/M metagenome (GOLD analysis project Ga0326726, IMG submission 207603) | Lab enriched peat soil microbial communities from Michigan Hollow, Ithaca, NY, United States - MHF15MN | ecosystem: Environmental > Terrestrial > Soil > Wetlands > Peat | place: USA... | reverse complement strand
GAGATCAAGTCCATCAAGGACGTGACGCCGATCCCGCACAACGGCTGCCGCGTCCGCCGCCGCCGGCGGGTCTGAGGGCCGGGAGGAGACAACCATGGCGAAATATCAAGGAGCCGACTGCCGGCTCTGCCGCGTCGAAAAGAACAAGCTCTATTTCAAGGGCGCGAAGTGCCTGACCGACAAGTGCCCCCTCGAACGGAGGGCCTACGCCCCGGGGCAGCACGGGCGCTCGCGCAAGCGGGTGTTGGGCTATGCCATCCAGCTCCGCGAGAAGCAGAAGCTGAAAAGGTATTACGGCATGTCGGAGGAGCAGTTCCGCTTCTTCTTTGAACGGGCCGAGCGACAGAAGGGGGTCACCGGCGAGAACCTCCTGTCCATGCTCGAACGGCGGCTGGACAACGCCGTGTTCCTGCTGGGTTTCTCCCTGTCGCGGGGGCACGCCCGCCAGCTCATCGGGCACGGCCACTTCCGGATCAATGATCACAAGGCCGACATCGCCTCCGCGCTGGTCAAGCCGGGCGACGTCATCGCCTTCCGGCCCCGGTCGGCCAAGAGCGGGGACATCCAGGCCGTTGTGGCCTCGAACCGCTCCAAGACCGTGCCGGGCTGGCTCGAGGTCGATTGGGAGAACCTGAAGGGACGGGTCCTGGCGCTGCCCACGCGCGCCGACGTCACCCTTCCGGTCGAAGAACACCTGGTCGTCGAGCTGTACTCCAAGTAAGGTCCCCGGACCGAACGGAGGACATCTCCCAAAGGAGGTCACATGACAGAGAAAAATTTCCAGAGACCCAAGTTCTTGGAGTGCGATTTCGAGACGCTCACCGGCCAGTACGGGCGCTTCCAGGCCCAGCCGTTCGAGCGCGGCTACGGCGTGACCGTCGGCAACGCGCTCCGGCGCATCCTGCTCTCCTCGATCACCGGCGCGGCCATCACGTCCGTCCGCATCCATGGCGTCCTCCACGAGTTCTCGACCATCCCCGGGGTCGTCGAAGACGTCACCGATATCATCCTGAACCTCAAGTCGATCCCCCTGAAACTCCAGGGCGACGAGCCGCGGGGGATGACGATCAAGAAGACCGGCCCGGCCACGGTGACCGCGGCCGACATCGCCCGCGACTCCGACATCGAGATCCTCGACCCGGCCGTGTCGATCGCCGCCCTCGACATCGACGGGACGCTTGATGTCGAGATGGTCGTCAAGAACGGCCGCGGTTATGTCCCGGCCGACCAGAACTTCGACGAGGACCAGAGCCTCGACTATATTCCCCTCGACTCCTCGCATTCGCCGGTCCTCAAGGTCAACTACAAGGTCGAGCCGGCCCGCGTCGGCAAGAGGATCGACTATGAGAGCCTGACGCTCGAGATCTGGACGACCGGGGCCATCCGGCCCATGGACGCCCTGTCCCAGGCCGCCAAGCTCATGCGCGACCACCTCGGCATCTTCCTCAACGTCGTCGACGAGCCGCTCGAGCGGGAATCGGCGCCCTCGAAGAAGGAGATCCCGTTCCTCAGCCAGGCGGACGTACTGGCCAAGACGATCGACCACCTGGAGCTCTCGGTCCGCTCCAACAACTGCCTTCGCTCGGCCGGCATCGAGCGGATCTACGAGCTCGTGCAGAAGACCGAGGACGAGCTCCTCAAGACGAAGAACTTCGGCCGCAAGTCCCTTGCCGAGATCAAGGAGACCCTGGCCAATCTGAACCTTGGGCTGAACCTCGAGCTCCACCCCCGCCTCATCGAGCGGATCCAGGCTGAGATCAAGAGCGGCACGCCCGAGAAGGAGACGGAGGCATGAGGCATCAGGTCAAAAGAGGCATGCTCGGGCGGACGACCTCCCATCGGCGGGCGCTCATGCGCAATCTTGTGACGTCCTTCCTCGAGCGGGAGCGCGTCCGGACGACCCTGGCCAAGGCCCGGTCGGCCCGGCCCGTCGCCGAGAAGATGATCACCCTGGCCAAGCGGGGGACCCTCCACGCCCGGCGCCAGGCCTTGGCCTACATGACCAAGGAGGACGCGGTCAAGAAGCTGTTCGACGACATCGGGCCCCGCTTCAAGGAGCGTCCGGGCGGCTACACCCGGATCGTCAAGCTCGACCGCCGGGCCGGCGACGGCGCCGAGATGGCCATGCTCGAGCTGGTTGGCACGGAATTCAAGGCCAAGACGAAGAAGAAAAAGAAAGAGGCCAAGAAGTCCGCCGCGAAGTAAGATCACGCCCGGGGACATGTCCTCTCTGGACGTGTCCCTTTTTTTTTAGCTAAGAAGCCGCTCTCTCCGGACATTTCGCAGAAATCCGCCTCCGTGCATGCTCCGCTAATACCGAAGCCTCTTGATTAAGATACTTCGCAGAAATCCGGCTCCGTGCATCTCCGCCGGATTTCTGCCCTCCGCTCGCTTCCCTCGCTGCGGTCGGCTTGCCCTCCGCTCACTCCCGTCCCAAATCCTCAGGCAGGGGAGATTCCTGCAGAGCTATCTACTCAGATATTTCGCAGAAGTCGGCTCCGTGACGCTCCGCCGGACTTCTGCCCTCCGCTCACTTCGCGTTCGCTTCGGTCGGACGGCGGGCGGCCTGGTAGATCTTCGTCCAGCGCTCTTCTTTGAGCCGGTCGATCCGGACGCACGGTGTCTGATAGGTCGTCGCGTTGATGAAATATTCCTTATCGATCATCATGCCGACGTGGCCGATCTTGTCGATGGCCCCGCCGAAGAAGACGAGGTCGCCGGCCTGCTCCGATCCCTTGGGCACCTCGACCAGGCCGCTCTTCAGCATTTGGATGTCGGCGTCCCGCAGGATGGGGACCCCGTTCATCTTGTAGATGAGCTGGACAAAGCCGGAGCAGTCGAGGCCGAAAGGCGAACAGCCGCCCCAGAGATAGGGGACGCCGAGGAAGCGCTTGGCCAGCGCGACCATGTCGGACACCGGCTTGCGCGGCCAGGTCCAGGGGGCCTCGCGGACGTCGCCGTCACCCTTCTGGATCCAGGCCCGGGTGTTGCAGGGCAGATTGACCTCGAGCCAGCGTTCGTTCTTCTCGCCGACGACCTCGAGGACCGTGCTGATGGGGGCGGTTTTGACCGGCTTGTGGGCCGTGACGTCGGCCTCGCGGTAGGTGTTCGCCAGGAGCCCCGAGACGACGAAGACCTTGCCGGCCGACGCGTACGGCTTGTCGCCCGGCTTCAGGAAGCGCAGCGACGGCGCGACGACCCAGCCGGTATAGGTGTCGGGCGTTTCGATCTGGCACCACTCTTCGCCTTGGGCATTTTTTTCCATTTTCAGGACCTTGACGTTGTCGCCGAGCAGGGCCTGGCTGACGACGTCGGTCGACGACGTCGCCCGGCTGAACATGTTCTCGACGGAATTGACGACAACGGCCGCCGCCGGCGCCGCCGGGTTCTGCCCGGCGCAGGCCAGGGCGGGGGAGAGGGCGATCAGCAGGATCGCGGACAGGATCTTCGTCATCGGGGAACCTCCTCACGAATGTCCGAAGGACTATCATACCGGGGAAGTCCGCGAGACTCAACCCCAAAAACTCCGCTTCCCGCCGGTCCCCGATTTCTCTTATAATGTCCGGGAGAGGTGCCGACATGGAACGCAAAGAATTCCTCAAGCTGGGACTCGCCGTCGCGGCCGGCACGATGGTGACCGGTTGCACGCGAAGCCCCGAGACGGCCAAGGCGGGGTCCGGGAAGACCCAGGTGACCGTCAAGATCTTCGATCTGAAGCTGCGCTACGCCTGGGGCTTGTCGCGGGGAACGTGGACGACCCGCCGCAACGCCTTCGTCAAGATCGAGAAGGACGGGGTCTTCGGCCTGGGCGAGGCCGCGCCCATCGCCCGCTATAACGAAACGGCCGAAAGCGCCGCGGCCTTCATCGAGAAGGCCCGCCCCGTGCTCGACCGGGACCTAGGCGACTACGCCGTTCGTCTCGCTGAGATCGAAGACGTCGGGCCCGGCGAGCACGCGGCCAAGGCCGCCCTCGACATGGCCATCCTGGATTGGTACGCCAAGACGCTCAAGGTCCCTCTGTGGCGGCTGCTCGGCCTCGGCCGGGACAAGGTCGTGACGACAACCTACACCATCGGCATCGACGAGGTACCGGTCATGCAGCAGAAGCTCCGGGAGGCCTCCGATTTCAGCGTCTACAAGATCAAGGTCGGGACGGCCAACGACCGGAAGATCGTCGAAGGCCTCCGCGAGGTCACGGACAAACCGCTGCGGGCCGACGCCAACGAGGGCTGGAAGACGAAGGAAGAGGCCCTGGAGATGATCAACTGGATGGCCGGGCTGGGCGTCGAGCTCATCGAGCAACCGCTGCCCGCGGCCCAGCTCGAGGACTATGCCTGGCTCAAGGACAGGGTCAAGATCCCGGTTTTCGCCGATGAGAGCCTGATCCTCCCCTCGGACCTGCCCCGCATCGCGCCGTACTTCCACGGCGTCAACGTCAAGCTGATGAAGTGCGGCGGCGTCCAGGAGGCGGTGCGCCTGGCGGCCATGGGCCGGGTCCTGGGCCTCAAGCTGATGATCGGCTGCATGGTCGAGACCTCGGTCGGCATCTCCGCCGGCGCGGCCGTGGCCTCGCTGTTCGATTATGCCGACCTTGACGGCACCCTGCTCATCTCGAACGATCCGTTCCGCGGCGTCGAGGTCGTCAAGGACCGGCTCATCCTCAACGACAAGCCGGGCCTCGGGGTCGAGGGCGGGCTCTTCTAGCCGTCCGCCTCAGAGCTCTCGTAGCGCCACGGCCACGGGGCGGCGGACCGCCCGGACGGCCGGGGGGACGCCGCCGACGAGGCCCATGAGCAGGGCGAAGGCGAGGCCCTGTAGGAGCAGGCCCGGCGTGATGCGGAAGGCGAAGGCCAGGTGCGAGAAGGTCTGCCAGTTGATCGTTCCCGTCGTGAATCCGTTCATCGGGAGGACCGCCAGGCAGCCCAGGATCCCCCCGATCAGGGCGATGAACAGCGATTCGACGACGAAGGACAGCACGACGGCCCCGCTCCCGAATCCGAGGGCCCTCATCGTGGCGATCTCGCGGGACCTCTCCGCCACGGCTGAATACATCGTGTTCAGGGCGGCGAAGACCGCGCCGACGGCCATCACCAGGGCGATGAGAAACCCCAGGATGCGGATGAGATCGGTCAGGGTCCGCGACTGGGCCCTGTAGTAATCCGTTTCCCGGTCCGCCTGGACCGAAAGGCGCGGGTCGGACGTCAGCGCGTCCTTGAAACGGGCCAGGTCCGACGGCGATCCGAGGCGGACGGTCACCGATTGGAAGATGTTCGCCGGCCGCTTGTAGATCTCGGCGAGGACGTTGGCGTCGCACCAGATCTCCGAATCGAACGCGCTGCCCCCGGCGTCGAAGACCCCGACCACCTTCCAGGTGCCGCCGCCGAAGCGGACCGTGCCCCCCAGGACGAAGCCCTCATAGGACTTGATGGCGTTCGATCCGATGATGAGCTCGGCCAATCCCGGTTGGAAGAACCGGCCGGCCGTAACGCGGACGTTCGAACGCACGTCGAGGACCCGCGGCGAGACGCCGCGCACCTGGACGTTGGCCTCGGTGCCCGTCCGGGCCAGGGGAAAGGCGGCGACGACCACGACTTCTCCCGAGGCCAGCGGCCCGCGCGCGTCACGGGCGACGCCGGCCGCGTCCGCGATCGTCCGCATCGCTTCCAGGGGGATGGCGCTGACCATCTCCGAATCGGCCCCGGCCCGGCGGACGATGGCGTTCCCGGGCGAACCCGAGGCGATCAGCGTGGCCTGGAAGCCGTGGGCCAGGGCCAGCATGGCCACGAAGACGCCTACGGTCCCGGCGACGCCGAGCACGGCCACGATGGCCGAAGACCAGCGCTGGACGACGCTCCGCACGTTGTAGACGACCGGGATGGCCATATCAGATCCTCCTCAGCGCGTCCACCACCCGGAGCCTCATCGCGCCGATGGCCGGGAGGAGGCCCGCGGCGGCCCCGACCGCCAGGGCCAGGGCTAAACCGGTCGCGAAGGTGAGCGGCGAAACGTAGAGCACGCCGAGCATCGGCAGGGCGCGCGACAGGCCGGGGATGACGAGCTTGGCCAGGGCCAGGCCGATGATCCCTCCCTGCCCGGCGATGAGAACGGCCTCGGCCAGGACGAGCCTCAGGACCCGGAGGTCCGAGAATCCGACGGTCTTCAGGACGGCCAGCTCGCCGGACCGCTCCCGGACGGCGATGGCCATGGTGTTCCCCGTGACCAGCAGGAGTGTGAAGAAGACGACGGCCCCGATGGTCATGATCAGGAGCTCGACGTTCCCCATCTGCTTGACGAAGGAGGCTGCGAAGGCCTTTTCGGTCTGGGTCAGGGTCTCATAGGGCGAATTGTCGAAGAGGGCGTCGATGGCCTTGGTGACCCGGACGGCGTCATCGGGGCTGCCGAGCTTCACGACGTACCAGCCGACGGTCCCCTTCCCGAACACGCGCCGCTCCTCCAGGTAATCGGCCCGGAAAAACATGCCGGTCGTGTCCGCTTCGGGCCGGTTGCCGTCATAGATGCCGACGATGTTGAACTCCCAGGTGCCGGTCCAGATCGTCCCTCGGAGGGGCAGCCGGTCGCCGACCTTGAAGCCGAACCTCTTGGCCAGGGCGCGCCCGACCATGCAGGCCTGCCGGTCCTTCATGAAGGCGTCCCGCCCCTCCGCAGAGATGACGTAATCGGAGTAGACGTCGAACCAGGTGTCCTTGTCGACAGCGAATTGGGGGAAGAAATTGCGCTCGTCCTGATAGACGCCGCCGAACCAATTGGCGTAGGTGACGGCCGCGACGCCCGGGACCTTCAGGAGCCGGTCCCGGTAGGAGAAGGGGAGGGGCAGGATCAGCGAGACACGGTTGATCACGTCCAGCCGGTCGGCCCCAGCGGCGTCGGTGCCGCCCCGAAACCCCGTCCGGATCGCCGCCAGGAGCCCGAAGAGAAAGAGGGCGACCGTGAACGAGCCGATGGCCAGGGTCGTCCGGATCTTCTTGCGGCGGAGGTTGGCCCAGACCAGGCGGAAGGACTTCATGCCCCGCCTCCGGCCTTGGCCGCCTCCATGAGAACGCCCTTGTCGAGGTGAAGGACGACCGGGGCCCGCTCGGCGACCCGGGGATCGTGACTGACCATCAGGACGGTCTTGCCGTGCTCCCGGACCAGGCGCTCGATGATCTCCATGATCTCGTCGGCGCTCTTGCGGTCGAGGTCGCCCGTTGGCTCGTCGCACAGGAGGAAGGTCGGGTCGGCGACGATCGCCCGGGCGATGGCCACCCGCTGCTCCTGGCCGCCGGAGAGCTGCCGGGGATAATGCTTCATGCGGTCGGAAAGCCCCACGACCGCCAGGGCGGTCTCGACGTGCTTCCTGCGCTCGGACTTCGACAGCTTGGTCAGGAGAAGCGGCAGCTCCACGTTCTGAAAGGCGGTCAGGACGGGGATGAGGTTGTAGAGCTGGAAAATGAACCCGACATGACGCGCCCGCCAGGAAGTCAGTTTGGCCGCGGCGAGCTTGGTGATCTCGTCGCCGGCGACCGTGATGGTCCCCGACGTCGGGACGTCGAGCCCGCCGAGCAGGTTGAGGAGCGTCGTCTTGCCCGACCCGCTGGGGCCCATGAACGCGACGAAGTCGCCCGCGTCGACGTCCAGGTTCAGGCCCTGGAGGACATGGATCTCTTCGTTGCCGCGGCGGTATTTCTTATCCAGGTTGCGCACGCGCACCAGGGCGGTACCGTTCCCTTTTCCGTCGATCCTCACCATCTTGGCCTCCTCCGGTTCATTTGACCCTGACCCGCTGCCCGTCGCGAAGATCGGGGGGCCCTTCGACGACGACCTTGTCGCCGGGCGCGAGCCCGGCCGTGACCTCGACGTCCGCGCCGGTCTCGAGTCCCAGCTTGACGGCCCTCCGTTCGAGGACGCCGTTGCGTTCCAGAAAGACGACCGTCAGGCCCTCCGCGGTACGGGCCGCCGCGCGAGGGATGAGGGCCCTGGCCGCCTCACGCCCGGCCGCCTGCTCCCCGGCGAGGAACGAGACCTTGACGCCCATGTCCGGAAGGATGCGCGGATCGAGCTTGTCGAAGGCGATGCGGACCTTGACCGTGGCCTTCTGGCGGTCGGCCGTCGGGATGACCGTCCGGACGCTGGCCGGGACGCGCCAGTCCGGATAAGCGTCGAGGACCGCCTCGACCCGCTGCCCCGGGACGACCCGGGCGATGTAGGATTCGTTGACGTCCACCTCGATCTCGATCGAGTCCATGTCGACGATCGTGGCGATCCCGGTCCGGGTGAATCCTCCGCCGGCGGAGATCGGCGAGACCATTTCCCCCCTCTGGGCGTCCTTGGAGACGACGATGCCGCCGAAAGGCGCGCGGACGATGCAATTGTCGACGTCCTGCTGGGCCAGGGCGATCTGGGCGTCGGCCGCCTTCACCTGCTCTTCGGCCGCCGCCACCTGGGCCTTCAGGCTCCCGGCGGCCGTTCGGGCCTGGTCGAGGGCCTGGGCGCTGGCGAAGCCGTCCGAGGCCAGGCTGGCGTTCCGGTCGAGCTCCCGTTCCGCGTTGGCCAAATTGACTTTGAGGCTGGCGATGAGCGAAGCGGTCGCGTCGCGCTGCGTCCGGGCGGCCTGCCGCCGCCGCTGGGCGTCCGAGTCGTCGAGCCGGGCCAGCAGCTGTCCCTCTGTGACGGCCATCCCTTCGTCGACGTAGACGTCCACGACCCTGGCCGTGATCTTGGCCGCGACCGTGGCCCGGCGGCGCGGCGTGATGTAGCCGCTGGCGTTCAGGAGCGAGACGCTTGCCGGATCGCCCGCCGACCGGGCCTCGACAACGGTGACGACGGTGGCGCGGCCTCTCAAGGCCAGAAACGCGGCGGCGGCGATGACGACCACGGCCGCGACGGCGATCACCCGCCTGGCCCTCCGGCCGGATCCGGCCGGCCGGACGCTATCGTCGATCTTCAGTCCCGACAGGTCCGGGCGCGAAAATTGGGTCTGTTCGTTCATTCCCGCTCACCCTCCGGGTTGTTCCTTGGCACGGGCCGGACGGCCCTAGCCGTTCCTATCGGACTCATGATAGCCGGACGCCCCGATGCCGTCAAATGGCAGAGATCCTCCAGGGCCCGAACGCCGCCCGGGCCGGTCGGCGGATATGAAAAGAAGGCGCCTGGGGATCTCCGCCCGTTCGGCCGCGGCGGCATCAGGAGATCTTGCCGACTTCTATGACGAGCTTCTGCCCGACGACGAGGATATCGGAGGACAGGCCGTTGGCCGCCTTGATCTTCTCGACCGTCGTCTTATAGGTCTTGGCGATCTGGAAGAGGTTGTCGCCGTTCTTGACGATGTGGGTGATCGTCTCGCCCGGTTGCGCGGCCGGGGCCGTCGCCGCCGCGGGGGTCTCGACGCCTCCCCGGGAGGGGACGCGCAGGACCTGCCCGGGCCGGATGAGGTTCGACCGGAGGCCGTTGAGGCTCTTGATGGCGTTGACCGACGTGCGGTAGCGGTTGGCGATCGCACCCAGGGTATCGCCCGGGCGGACGGTGTGGCGGTCCGTGACCACGTCGGGAGGAATGTACTGGGGCAGGGACGCGATGCAGGCCAGGCACTTTTCCCCGTAGCCGGCCGGGACCCGGAGATCGTAGGCGTAGTTCGGGGTCGAGTCGTGCCGCAGCTCCGAATTGAGGGCGACGAGGGACGCCGGGTCCAGCCCGAGGTTCTGGGACAGCGTCGCCAGCTTGACGGCGGCGTTGACCTCGATCGATTCGCACTGGACCGGCGGGTCGGGCGTCGGCAGATCGAAGCCGTACTTGGCCGGGTCGCCGACGATGAGGAGCGTCGCGATGAACCGCGGCACGTGCCGGGCCGTCTCGAAGGGCAGGTTGGCGAAGATGTCCCAGAAGCTGTCGAAATAGTCGACCTTCTGGCCCCGGATGACCCTCTGGACCTGGGCTTCGCCGCAGTTGTAGGCGGCGATGGCCGTCGTCCAATCGCCGAACATGTCGTGGAGCTCGATCATGTACTGGATGGCCGCCCGCGTCGCTTTGAACGGGTCCATGCGCTCGTCGACGTACTTGTCCTGCTTGAGGCCGTAGCGGTAGCCCGTCGAGCGGATGAACTGCCACATGCCCAGGGCCCGGGCCCGCGACAGGGCCCGCGGCCGGAAGGCGCTCTCGATGAGCGGGATCCAGGCGAGCTGCTCAGGCAGGTGTTCCTTGCGGAGCTCCTGGAGGATCATGTCCCGGTATTGGCCGGAGCGCTGGTAGGACTCCTCGAACGCCTTCCGCTCGACGGTCTGGAAGGACTTGATCTCCCTCATGACCCACTGATTCTCGACCAGGGGGATGGAGCCGTTGACCGAGGTGGCCAGCGTCGTTCGGGAAAGCGAGATCTTCTGGATGCGCTGGGCGATGAGCAGGCGGAGGTCGTGCTTTTCCTGGATCAGCGGGGAGTCCGCCGGGACCGACATCTTCAGGAGCAGGCCGTACGCTTCGTCGAGCTTGGCCAGGGCGCCTTCCATGTCCTCCCGGTCCAGGGCCGCTTGGGCGTCCTCATAAGCGGTGAACGCGTCCTCGAGAAGGGCCGCCGCGTCCTTGTCGGTCACTTCCCCTTTGGAGGGAGCGGCCTGGACTTCCTGAACTTCCTCGCGCGCAGGGCTGGCGGCTTCCTCTACGGCCACGGGCGGTTTGTCCGCCGGCGGCTTCGCCGGAACATCGGCCGCGGCCGGAGACGGGGCCGGCTTGGGGGTCGTCCGGGCCGGTTTGGGTGACGAGGAACAGGCCGCCAGAACGAAGAGGATGAGGGAAATGACGGCCCAAAGGGGAAGGACAGGTCGCTCGCGTCTCATTTCAAACACACTTTATACCATATCGTCCCGGGGACCGTCAACCGGGGACCGCGTCGGGCGGACTCAGCCGGCCTTCCGGTGCCAATTCCAAGCGGTCTCGACGATCGTCTCGAGCGAGGACAGGGCGATCTTCCAGCCGAGGTCCTTCTCGGCTTTGGCTTTCGAGGCCAGGAGCACCGCGACGTCCCCCTGCCGCCTCGGAGCGATGTCGTAAGGGACCGGACGTCCCGTCACTCGTTCGGCCGTCCGGATGACCTCCAGGACGGAATGGCCGGCTTCGGTGCCGAGATTGATGACGTCGCCGGGACCGCCCGCGAGGAGCGACTTCAGCGCCAGGACATGGGCGGCGGCGAGGTCGGTGACATGGATATAGTCCCGGACCGCCGTCCCGTCGGGCGTGGGGAAATCCCCGCCGAAGACCTTGAGGCGAGGCTTTTTGCCGAGGAGGCCGAGGAGGACATTGGGAACGAGGTGGGTTTCGGGGTCGTGGCATTCGCCCGTCGTCCCGTCGAGCGCCGCCCCTGCGGCATTGAAGTAGCGTAACGAGATCGAGCGGAGGCCGTAAGCCCGCTCGTAGTCCCGGAGGATGTCTTCGACCATGAGCTTGGCCCGGCCATAGGGGTTGGCGGGACGGGTCGGGTGGCCCTCGGGGATCGGCGTTCCCAGGGGTTCGCCGTAGACGGCCGCGGTCGAGGAGAAGATGAGGGCCTTCGTCCCGGCCTCGAGCATGCCGTCGAGGAGGTTGAGGCTCGTTTCGAGGTTGTGGGTGTAATACTTCCGGGGATTGTCGTAGGATTCGCCGACCTGGATGAGCGAGGCGAAATGGAGGACGGCCCCGATGTCGTGTTTCTGAAAGACCTGCTTCAGGGCTTCCCGGTCGCGCAGATCCGCTTTGACGAAGGGGACGCTGCCGATGAGCTCCGGCCGGCCGCTCGAGAAGTTGTCCAGGACGAGGACGTCGAAGCCCTCCCGGACGAGCTCTTTGACCGTATGCGAGCCGATGTAGCCGGCGCCGCCGGCGACGAGGATGATCATGGGGTCGTCCTTTTGACCAGGCGCCTGGCCCGGGCCAGGCCTTCGGCCTTGGTCTCGAAGGCGTTGTCGAGCTGGGCCTGGTAGAGCTTCTTGAGGAGGCCGCCCATCTCCGGCCCCGGGGCGACGCCGAGCTTGAGCAGGTCCCGGCCCATGACCAGCGGCTTGATCGTCTCCCGGTTGACCCTGAGCTCCTCGAATTTCCTGACCAGCCAGCGGGCTTGGCGGTCGAGACCGCGGGCGAGGCGGGTCCGCCGGCCGGCCCGGTCGGCCGCGTCGAGAAGGACAAGGAGCTCGATCTCGCCCTGGACGTCCGCGGCCAGGCGGTTGAAGGCCTTTTTCGTCACCTCGCCGCGGTTGGTCCAGAGCTCGCCGGCCCGGTGATGGGTGCGGATGAGCAGGGGCACCATCCGGCCGATGGCATAGCCGTTCCAGGTCTGGACCTTGAACCGGAGCAGGATCCGCCGGGCCGCCCGTTCGCTCTGGATGTCGTGGCCGGCCGAGGTCACGGTCATCCGGCCGCGCTTGAACTCCCAGTGCGTCGTCGTCGCTTTGCCCAAGTCGTGATAGAGCGCGGCCAGGAGCAGGGCCAGCCGCTTGGGGACGGGGAGCCCGGACGTCCGGGCCAGGGCCGCGGCCTGGTCGACGCTGAGCTTGGTGTGGGCCCAGACCGTATGGTGGCCGAAGGCGTCCGTTTCGGGGTGGAAGACGGCGTCCTGGATGACCTGGGTCAGCGCTTGGAGCTCGGGGAACCACTGTTCGAGGACGCCGAGCCGGAACATTTCCTCGAGCCCGACCGACGGCCGCAGCGAATCGAGGAGCAGCTTGAACATCTCCTCGTTGACCCTCTCGACGCTGAGCCCGGACAGGTCGACGGACCTGGCGGCGGGGTAGATGGCCGGGTCGACCTTGAAGCCCAGTACCGAGGCGAAGCGGGCCACACGGATGACGCGCAGCGGGTCGTCGGGGAAGGCCGCCGGGTTGGTCAGGCGGATGCGCTTGGCCAGGGTATCCTTGCGGCCTTCGAAGGGGTCAAGGAGGGCGCCGTCCTTGAGACGGAGGGCCATGCTGTTGGTCCGGAAATCCCGCCGCTCGAGGTCCTTTTCGACGGGCAGGCCGGGGTCCGCGGCCACGACGATGTCTTTGTGGCTCCGGGGCCCGCCAGCCCCGGCCCGGTCGATCCGCGGCAGCGCGATGTCGTAGGTCCGGCCGCCGGTCGTGAACTTGATGATGCCGAAGCTCCGGCCGACGAGGTCGACGCGGCCGTGCTTTTCGAGTTTGCGGACGATCGTCTCGAGGGGATGGCGGGCGACGAGGAGGTCGACCTCGACGGAGGGCCGCCCCAGGATGAGGTCGCGGACGAAGCCGCCGACGGCGTAGACGTCGCCGCCGAAAAGCCGGACGAAGAGCGGCCGGCCGGGGAATTGGAACGCGAGTTTGGTCATTCGGAGGCCGGGAATTTCCCCAGGACCTCCTTGACGGCGTCCTTGTGGACCATGAACATCAGGCACTTCAAGCGGAGGTAGTCGTCCTGGTAGAAGAAATACCCCTTGACCTTGCCCCACCAGGCGTTCTCCCAGGAATCCTTGATCAGGAACCAGTTCCCCTCGCCGGACTCGAGGTATCCGACGCAGTGGACGGCGTGGTCGTCGGTCGAAGAGCCGTTGGTGAAGCGGTACTCCCGGCTGGACTGATCGATATAGGCCGAGGGGATGTCGAAGGTGGGCACCATGGCCACGTCGCTCTCGCCGAGGTAGCCCGGCTCGGAGAAATCGACCGCCAGGGTCGCGCTGTAGCCCTTGCGCAAGGCCCGGAGGAGGGTCAGGGAGAATTCGTAGAGGGGCAGATTCCGGAATTCGGGGCTGTGCCACCAGTTGTCGGGGACCCGGTATTCGCCTTGGGTGTAGAAGGGCAGGTACATGAAGCTGATGAAGGAGACATAGTCCTCCGGCTTGAGCCCGAGGGAGGCGAGGTACTCGAGCGGCGTCAGGGACCGGCCGTCGACGACGATGTGGTCCGGCGGGCGGCCCAGATGCCGGTCGAGAATGGCCCGGACGCCGGCCAGGCCGGAAGCCTCGTCCCAGGCGTTCTTGGCGGCCAAGCCGGTGAGATCGTCCCGGAGCTCGCGGAAAAGGGCTCCATGGTCGTGGGCGGTTTTGGCGTCGAGGAGCCCGGGATAGTCGGCTTCCCGGACGAGGCCGTACTGCTTGATCCGGGCCATGGCCGAATTGGGCTCCGAACCCTGGCCGAGGAAGGAATTTCCCTTTTCCCGGATGAAGCGGCGCGCTTTTTCAACGTACTCCCAATAGACGGTGTGCATCTCGGAGAGCTTGATCGCGGCACGGCCCTGGCGCCTCAGCTCGGATTCGAGGAGGGAGGTGGCCGCGAACGCCCAGCAGGTCCCGGTCTTGCCTTGCATGACGGGCGGCAGGTGGAAGAGCTGGGTGAACTCGAGCGGGTCCGTCGGATGGGTGAACGTCGACAGGTCGGCGGCAAGGAACGTCGAGTCCTTGCTGTCCGGCGACTCGCGGGCATAAAGGGCCTGATCGTGCTTGGGCTGGCCCAAAGCGGCGGCCTGCCCGGGCTGTTTCCGGCTGCAGGAGAGGGAAAGTCCCGCGATGACCATCAGAGCGAGTCCGAGTCCGGCGAATCGACGCCTGTTCATGATCGTCCCTCCTCCGGCAGAGTCATGCCCGGGCATGGATTCTCATTATAGAATTCGGGACGCCTAACTGCAATGGCCCCGGCGGCGCTTCCCGGTCCTTGTCAGGGGGGGCCGTTTTGGGTATTCTGGAAGGGACGATATGCGCACCCATCAAGGCTCGAAGGGACTTGCGGCCGGCACCGCCTGCCTGGCGGTCTTCCTGGCCGGACCCGCGGCCCGGGCGGCCTCGCCGGCCGCCGCACTGGCGAAGGACGACATTACGCTCTCGCTCCGGGAGAAGGTCATCAAGAACCTGAGCTCCTCGGGCCTCGTTCTGGCCTTCCACGTCGCGGTCGCCAATCCGGCCCGCGCGCCGCGCCAGCTCGTCCGCTATCGCTACCGGGTCAGGATCGACCAGAAGGAGTATATCAACACGGCCGTCACGCTGGCCGAGCCCCTGGCCGTGCCGCCGGGGGGGGAAACGCTCATCGCCCTTCCGGTCAAGATCACCTATGACCTGCTTCGCCAGGTCATAGGCCCGATCGAGGGCCAGGCCCTTTGCGACATCGTCGGCGAGATGTACTTCCTGACCGAGCGGGCCAAGGAGCAGAAGGCGTCGTTCGCCTACAGCGGGGAGTTCCCGATCTTCAAGGACCCGGAGGTCGATCTTCTGCCGCTCGACGTCGTCGATCTGACCGTGGGCGGGGCCGACGTCGTCTTCCACCCCCGCTTCAAGAATGCCAACGGCTATGACCTCATCGTCGACGCCATCGATTTCGAGCTCGCCTTCAGCGGACGTCCGGTCCTCTCGGGGTCCATCCCGGGGGACAAGAGCCTGCCCCGAACGGGCGAGAAGACCTTTGCGCTGCCGTTCCTGATCGATTTCTTCGAGGCCGGGGAGGACATCCGGGCCGGCTTCGGCCGGGACGAGATCCCTTGCAGGTTCACGGGACAGATCAGGATCGCCTCGGTCTGGGGCCCGCTCGTCATCCGCTTCGACACCATCCAATCCCTCCGCCTCTCCAAGAAGTCCTGACGATCCCAAAAAAAGGACCGGCGCGAAGCCGGCCCTTTTCCCGTCGGTCCGCAAGGTTCGGGTTTAGAACCAGTAGCTGATCCCCGCGGTCAGGGTGAGACCGCCGAGCTCCAAGTCGTCGAATCCTTCGAAGAGACCGTTGAGCCGGCCCCGGGCGGCATGATAGCGGGCTTCGGCCTCGATCGTGGCCCGGAACCCGATCGGGAACTGGATGCCGCCGAACGCATGCCAACCGAACGCGGTGCCGTTGTCCTGGCTGGCGACGGGCTCCACAGGATAGACCGTGACGTCGCCAACCTCGTCGGTAAAGATCCGGGGGTCGGCAAAGTTGACCATGTCGCCGAACATGCGGACGCCATAGAAGACCAAGCTGGCCCCGCCTCCGACGTAAGGGATGATCTTGGCCCTGCGGCCGAGGGGCAGGAACTTGAGAGAGAAGTCGATCGGGGTGATGCTCACACGGAAGGAGTGGACGATGTCACCGCCGTCAAAAAGCTCGAAGGGGAAGGCGAAATCGCCCTCGGTCAGAGAGTTGACAACCCAGTCCCGGTAGTAGCCGACACTGCTTTTATTGTAGGCGTCGCCACTCAAGGACAGGCTGATGTACTTATTCAGGAAATGATCATAGCCGATGCCGACCATCCCGCCGCGATAGTCCTTCGGCGTGAAGCTCATCTGGTCGAACTCGATCGTCATAAGGCTGTCGGGGTGGGCGTTCAGATATGAGCTCGTCAATGTCTTAGGCCAAAAATACCCCACCCTCAGCGAGATCGAGTCGGAGAAGGCCAGTGACGGGATGAGAAGCAGCGATCCCAAGGCGATAATGGTCAGTTTTTTCATTTCGTTCCTCCTATTCAACCGACATTATAGCAAAAAATATGCCAGGCGGGCCTGGGATTCCAATAGAGCAGGAAATCCCTGGGCATGTGCCTAAAACAGGTCAGGTGTCCTCAAATCAGGGGACGGACAGCCTGTTTGACTTTCGGACAGGGGGCGGTTACCATCCCGGGCAGGGAGGAGGCCGGAATTGATCGAAACGCGCACGGTCCGTCTCGACCCGGCCGGGGAGGATCTTCCCGGGATCGGGGACATCGCCGCGGCCCTTCTCCGGGGAGCCGTCGCGGCCTATCCCACCGAGACGTTTTACGCCCTCGGCGCGGCGGCTCTTTCGAACAAGGGCATCGACAGGGTCTTCCGGCTTAAGGGCCGGGATCCCTCGAAGGCCCTGTCCTTTATCGTTTCCGACATGGACATGGTCAGGGAAGTCGCCTCTAGACTTCCCCCGGCCTTCACGGTCCTCGCCGCGGAATTATGGCCCGGTCCGTTGACCGTCGTTCTGCCGGCCGCGGCAGGCTTTCCGGAGCGCCTTCTCGGGCCGGGCCGGACCGTCGCCCTGCGCCTTCCGCCCCTGGCCTGGCTGCGGTCGCTCGTCCGTGAGATGAGCGAACCTCTGACGGCCACGAGCGCCAACCGGTCGGGGGAACGGGAGCTGGCCGATCCGGCCGAAGTGAAGGCCCTGTTCGGCGGACGGGTCGATCTCCTCGTCGACGGCGGACCGGCCCCGGGCGGCCGGCCCTCGACGATCGTCGATCTCGCCGGCGAGCGGCCGCGGATCCTCCGGGAAGGGGCGATCCCGGCCGCCCGGATCGAAGCGCTCCTGGGCGAGCCTACTTGACGATCGCCCCGGCCTGGATGTCGCGGTCGAAGAAGGGGATGACGGCCTTGTTGTCGGGGGTGATGGCCGCCAGCAGCATCGCCTGCGACTCGATGCCGCGGATGACGGCGGGCTGCAGGTTGACGATGACGATGAGCTTCTTGCCGACCAGCTCTTCGGGCGTGTAGGTCTCGGCCACCCCGGCGATCATCTGCCGCTGCTCCGTGCCGATATCGATCTTGAGCTTCAGGATCTTGGTCGCCCCGGGAACGCGCTCGGCTTCGAGGATCTGGGCGACACGGAGGTCCATTTTCCGGAACTCGTCGTAGGTGATGATGTCCATGACGTTCGCTCCCTTCGTGATCGGCGGGGCGCCTGCGGCCGGGGCGGCGGCGGGCGTCCCGGCCTCCTCGCCCAGGAAATCTTTCAGCGCCACCCTCGGGAAGAGCGCCTGCGGCAGGCCGACCTTCCGGCCGGGGCCGAAGCCGCCGAATTCGAGCGTCTCCCAAAGGACGTCCGCGGGCTTGGCGGTCTCGCCGAGAAAGCCCCAGACCTTCTCGACCGATCGGGGCATGACGGGGAAGACGAGATAGCTCGCGCCGCGGATGGCCGCCGCGGCTTGGAGGAGCACCCGGGCCAGCCGGGGCCGGCGGCTCGCGTCCTTGGCCATGATCCACGGCTCGTTGTCCGCGAGATATTTGTTGACCATGCCGATATAGGCCCAGATCTCCTCCAGGGCCTTGTTGAGGGCGCAGGCCTCGTAGAGGTCGAAGACGCGCCCCTTGAGCTCCTCGAAATCCGTCCGGACCTTCGCGTCCGCGGCAGTCTCCTCGGACGGGATGCCGATCGTGCCGCCGAAGTAGTTGCCGATCATCGTCAGCGTCCGCTGGACGAGGTTGCCGAAGTCGTTGGCCAGGTCGGAGTTGACCCGGTGAAGGAAGCCCTCATGGGAGAAGTTTCCGTCCTGGCCGATGGGGATCTCGCGGAGGAGGAAATAGCGCAGGGGGTCCGGCCCGAAGACCTTCAGCAGGACGTGGGGATCGAGGACGTTGCCCTTGGACTTGGACATCTTGGTGTCGTCCTTGAGCCACCAGCCGTGCCCGAAGATCGTCCGCGGCAGCGGCAGGCCCGCGGCCATCAGGAAGGCGGGCCAGTAGACCGCATGGAACCTGAGGATGTCCTTGCCGACGAGCTGGATATCGGCCGGCCAGAACTTCTCGTAGCGGGCCATGTCCCAATCGTAGCCGATGGCCGTGACGTAGTTGTGGAGGGCGTCGAACCAGACGTAGATCGTGTGTTTCGGGTCGCCCGGGACGGGGATGCCCCACTTGACGGACGTCCGGGTGATGCTCAGGTCCTTGAGCCCGCCCCGGACGAAGCTCGCGACCTCGTTCAGGCGGCTCTGCGGCCGGACGAACTCGGGATGCTTCTCGTAGAGCTCGAGGAGCCTGTCCTGGTAGGAGGAGAGCCGGAAGAAGTAGGTCTCCTCGGAGACGAGCGAGGCCTTCTTGCCGCAGTCGGGGCAGGTCTTGCAGGAGTCGGCGTCGAGCGGCACGTCGTCCGATAGGAAGTTCTCGTCGGAGACGCAGTACCAGCCCTTGTACTCACCCTTGTAGATGTCGCCCCTGTCGAGCAGGACCTTGAAAAGCTTCTGAACGCCCTTCTCGTGGAGATCCATGGTCGTCCGGACGAAAAAGTCATAGGAGATGTCGAGGGCCTTCCAGAGGTCCTGGGCCCGTCCGACGACCGAATCGGCCAGGGCCTTGGGCGTCAGACCCTTCTCGGCCGCCGCTTTCTCGATCTTCTGGCCGTGCTCGTCCGTCCCGGTCAGGAAGAAGACTTCCTGGCCGGCCAGCTTGTGGAAGCGGGCCAAGGTATCGGCGATGATCGTCGTGTAGGCGTGCCCGATATGGGGCACGTCGTTGACGTAGTAGATCGGCGTCGTGACGTAAAAGGTTTTCTTAGAGCTCGTTGACATTGATGGGTCCTCCCCGGATGAGCATCATGGCCTCGGCCCGCGTCGCCGCGTTCTTCCGGAACGAGCCGCGGACGGCCGAGGTGATCGTGATCGACTTGGGCTTTTTGGCCCCGCGCATCGACATGCACATGTGCTCGGCTTCGATCACGACCATGACGCCCAGGGGCTCGAGGTGCTTGTCGAGCAGGTCGGCGATCTGCTTCGTCAACCGCTCCTGGACCTGGAGCCGCCTGGACAGGGCCTCCACGACCCGGGCGATCTTGCTCAGGCCGACGATGCGCCCGGCCTTCGGAATATAGGCCACGTGGGCCACTCCCGCGAAGGGGAGGAGATGGTGCTCGCACATCGAGTAGAGAGGGATGTTCTTGATGAGGACCATTTCGTCGTGCTTCTCGTCCTCGATGACACGAAGGTTCCTGGTCGCCTCGCGCTCCGAGCCGCCGAGGATGTCGGCCAGCATGCGGGCCACGCGCTGGGGTGTCGCCTTGATGCCCGGCCGGCGGACGTCTTCGCCGACGCCCTCGAGGACCAGCGTGACGCCTTTCTCGATCTTCTTGATGTCCATGGTGGTCCTTCCGCCCGCGCCGCTAGCTCTTTTTATGGAACTCGCAGACGGCCTGGTGGGCGATCTCCTTAAGAGGCGTTCCCGTCTTGCGGGCGGCCTTGAGCAGGTCCTCGTATTCCGGCTGGACGTTGACCGTCCGCCCCTCCAGGACGGCCAGCTTGAGGCCGATCTTCTCGCCGCGGACCTTGACGGTCCGGAACTCGCGCTCGAGGACGCGGCGGCCGACGGGATAGAAGCGGACCCCGATCGAGGTCGTTTCCTTGAAGACGGCCTCGATCAGGGCGTCCATGCGGGCGCCTTCGACGAGGAGCGAGAGCCTGGTCCCGAGGCGGTTTTTCTTCATGACGACGGGGGAGAGGGTGGCGTCCAAGGCGCCTTCCTCGAAGGCCCGCTCGAGGAAGTGGGCCAGGAGCTGCGGTGAGGCGTCGTCGATAGTCGCCTCGACGATATAGACCGCCTTCCCTTCATCGACGGCTTCGGCGTCGCCGTAATAAACTCTAAGGATGTTGGGGATCTCCGGGAATTCCTTGGTCCCGGCGCCGCGGCCGATCTTCTCGTAGACGAGCTCGGGGAGCTTGACATACTTTTTGGCCAGGGCCGAGACGATGGCCGCGCCGGTCGGCGTCACCAGCTCCGATTCGACCCAGGCCGCGTAGACCGGTGCCTTCTTCAGGAGCTCAGCCACGGCCGGAGGCGGGACGGCCAGCCGGCCGTGAGAGGTGATGACCCAACCCGAGCCGACGTTGAGCGGCGAACAAAAAACGTCGGCGACGTCCAGCTCGTCGAGGAGGAGAGCGGTCCCGACGACGTCGACGAGGGCGTCATCGGCCCCGGCCTCGTGCAAGTGCGCTTCCTTGAACCTTCGTCCGTGGACTTTGGCTTCGGCCTCGAACAGTCTCTTGAAGATGGCGAGGGCCCGGTCCTTGACCGCCGGGGCGAAGCGGCTCTTGAGGATGATCCTTTCGACGTCGCCGAAGTTGCGCTCGATGTGCTCGTGCCCGCGGATCTCGACGTCGACCTTGACCGCGGCGAACCCGCCGCGGCGGACCCGGCGGACGGTGATCGCCACGGGCAGACGCAACCCGGCCATCCTCTCCTTGAACAGGGACGCATCGACGCCCAGGTCGAGGAGGGCGCCGAGGCACATATCCCCGCTAACCCCCGACGAGGCATCGAGATAGACGTATTTCATAATTTCATTAGGATATCGTTTTCCCCTGAAAAAAGCAAAGACGGGGGGCGGGGGGGGTTGACTCTTCGTTACTGAAAAAGGTATATGAAGCCGAGGAGGATCGATGGCCGGGACCAAAAAGATCCAACCGCCTCGTGCGACGATCGGCATCCTTGGCGGAACAGGACTCTACGAGATCGACGGCTTCAGGAACAAGAGTGAAGTCCGGCTCCGCACGCCCTTCGGTGAGCCATCCTGCGCCTATGTCGTCGGAACGCTCGAAGGCCGACGGGTGGCCTTCCTGGCCCGCCACGGCCAGGGCCATCGGCTCCTTCCGGCCGAGGTCAACTACCGGGCCAATATCTTCGGTTTCAAGAAGTTAGGGGTCGAACAGATCATCTCGGTCAACTCCGTTGGCTCGCTCCGCGAAGCCATCCATCCGCGCGACATCGTCCTGCCCGACCAGTTCTTCGACCGGACCCAGCGGCCGAACACGTTTTTCGGCGGCGGGATCGTTGCCCATGTCAGCCTGGGACAGCCGGTCTGCCCGTCTCTCGCGAAAACCCTCTATGATACCGCCGTCGGGTTGGGGCTGAGGGCCCATCGCGGCGGGACCTATATCTCGATCGACGGTCCGGCCTTCTCCACCAAGGCCGAGTCGCTGGCCTACAGGTCCTGGGGCGGCGACGTGATCGGCATGACGGCTGCGACCGAAGCCAAGCTCTGCCGCGAGGCCGAGATCTGCTATGCGACTCTCAGCCTGGTCACGGACTACGACGTCTGGCACGAGACCGAGGCGCCGGTCACGGTCGAGCTCGTTCTCCAGAACCTTTCTT
>Ga0326726_10001488_pt1 | contig 21749 bp, 31 predicted proteins | sample MHFenrmetagenome_2_FD_207603 | JGI IMG/M metagenome (GOLD analysis project Ga0326726, IMG submission 207603) | Lab enriched peat soil microbial communities from Michigan Hollow, Ithaca, NY, United States - MHF15MN | ecosystem: Environmental > Terrestrial > Soil > Wetlands > Peat | place: USA... | reverse complement strand
AGATGGGGCCAAAGTCTACATGCTGGTCACAGAAGGTCTCGGTATTGGTGAAATCATTACCTGGGGATCCAATGTTGAGGTAAAGAACGGCAACACACTTACACTCCAGCATATTCCCACCGGGACATACATATGCAATATCGAAGCACGTCCGAATGATGGCGGCAAATTTGTCCGTGCATCCGGTGTTCAGGCGGTTGTCATTGATAAGATTGAGGACCGCGTCGGTATCAGGATGCCCAGTGGAAAGACCAAGTGGTTCAACCACCGTTGCCGTGCAACTATCGGCATTGTCGCCGGTGGCGGTCGTGTCGATAAACCGTTTGTGAAAGCAGGCAACAAGTACCACAAGATGCAGAATACAGCGTCGAACTGGCCTCGCGTCCGTGGGGTTGCAATGAACGTCATCGACCACCCGTTTGGTGGCGGCGGTCACCAGCACACCGGTCGCCCGAAGACGATTGCACGAGGGACCTCTCCAGGAAGGACTGTCGGACATGTGGCTGCACGCAGGACAGGTAAGAGCAGGAAGTGAACGGTATGGCAGCACCAAAAAAGACTCAGAAGAGAATGCCAAGAAGGCGTGAAGAGTTCACCTATCGGGGATACAGGATTGACGAGCTGAAGGCGATGGGGATAAGCGAACTCCTCCCGCTCATGCCGGCCCGTGCACGCCGCAAGATAGTACGCGGTTTCTCCCGTGGCGAAGAAATATTGCTTACAAAGGTCCGGGATGGTGACGAGAAGATCAGAACGCATCTGCGAGAAATGATTGTCATGCCTGAGATGGTGGGCAAATCCATTGAGATTTATAACGGCAAGGAATTCATGAAAGTCGAATTTCAGCCGGAGTCCGTCTTCCACTATCTCGGTGAATTTGCACTGACAAGAAGGAAGGTCGCTCATGGTAGTGCCGGTATCGGTGCAACACGAGGAAGCAAATACGTTCCGTTGAAGTGATGACCATGGCACGAATTGATTATTCACAGAAAATCAGCGGTGATAACATCGCAAAAGCGAAGGCTAACGAACTTAATATGTCGCCCAAGCATTCGATCGAAATTGCCACGTTCATCAGGCACCAGCGCGTGAATGACGCAATCGCGTATCTGAATGAAGTGGTCAGTTTAAAGAAAGCAATTCCGTTCCGGCGTTTCAACCGGAATGTGGCCCACAAGCGTGGCCTCCCAGGAAACTGGGATGCTGGCAGGTATCCGGTGAAGGCATCGAAGGCATATATCCGGGTCCTTGAATCGGTAAAGAAGAATGCCGAGTATATCGGCCTCGATGCCGACAATCTTGAGATCATCCACGTATCGGCAAACCGCGGGCGGGCCCAGAAATCTTTCTTCCCCCGTGCAATGGGACGCGCAACCCCCAAGGTCCGCGAAACCGTGAACATCGAAGTCGTGGTCCGTGAGGTGGCGTAATGGCTGTAGAGCAGAAGTTTATCTCAGAAGGTGTGCGGAAAGCCCGTGTTGAAAAGTACCTCTCAAAAGAATTGAAGCGTGCAGGATACGGTGGCATGGATATAGCAAGAACCCCATTGGGCACACAGGTAACCATCTTTGCAGAAAAACCCGGTATTGTTATCGGAAAAGGTGGCAAACTCGTCCACCAGTTGACCCTGGACCTTGCTCAGAACTACGGTGTTGAATCTCCCCAGATTGAAGTTCAGCAGGTTACAAACCCCAGCTTCAACGCCCAGATTATGGCAGAACGGCTGGCAAACGCCCTTGAACGAGGTTGGTATTTCCGTAAAGCGGGATCGAGCATTCTTCGCAGGGTCATGGACTCTGGTGCGCTGGGATGTGAAGTCGTGATTGCCGGTAAATTAACCGGAGCACGTGCCCGTACCCAGAAGTTTACTGAAGGTTATATCAAGCACTGTGGTGAACCGAGTAACACCATCGTTGAGAAAGGTTACGCAGTCGCTATCAAGAAACTTGGTGTCATAGGTGTCCAGGTAAAGCTTGTTCCTGCCGGTGCGAAACTACCCGATCATTTTGAAATAATTGAACAGGAAAAGAAGCGACAGGCACCCAAAGTAATCGTCACCGATATAGGCGATATTGACGCCGATGAACCAGCCCTTCCCGATGAAATACCCTTCAGGGAGGAGAGGTAAATGGCAATATTACGAGCACGGGAAGTCCAGCAGCTTTCTGAAGTAGAACTGCTGGAACAGATGGAAAAACTCCGGATGGAGCTGGTCCAGCATTACGGAAAAGTCAGTGCCGGTGGCGCCACAGAGAACCCGGGTCATATTGGTGAACTCAGGCGAACAATCGCCCGTTTGAAGACCGAGCAGAACCGCAGGAGAAACGTATGATATCTTCCCAGAATGTCCTCCGGCATGAACTGATCGGGCTGGACGTTCTGGTATCAGGAGCGGCAAACCCCCTTCACCGGGGACTTTGCGGGCACATTATCGATGAAACAAAAAATCTGCTGATAATTGAGACCTCAAACGGGGTCAAACGCATCCCAAAGATGCACAGCAGATTTCAGCTGAACCTTCCAGGCAGTGAACTTGTTGAGATAGATGGATCCGTGATGGTTCTGGCTCCTGAAAAGAGAATCAACCTGCACGAAAAGAAGAGGATAAAATAATGGCACAAAACATTGGATTGAACGTTCAGGCACCAAAACAAGAATGCCAGGACGTTAATTGTCCGTTTCACGGCACTTTACCGGTGCGCGGCCAGGTGATCACCGGCAAAGTCGTGAGCGACCGAATGATGGGAACGGTCGTAGTCGCACGTAATTACCTGCACTACATCCGTAAATACAAGCGGTATGAAAAACGCAGCTCAAAACTTCACGCCCACAATACTCCCTGTATCCAGGCGAAGGTTGGCGACATGGTGAAGATTGCTGAGTGCAGACCACTGTCTAAAAGTACAACCTTCGTTGTCGTCGAGGTGCTTCAGCCATGAAGGCAAAGCAGTCAAAGACTCCGAGGTCTCTTGCGACAGGGACGAGGCTTGCATGTGCTGATAATACCGGTGCCAGGACAGTGCAAATCATTTCTGTCTTTGGTTACCATGGTGTCAGGCGACGTCAGCCCAAGCTGGGGCTGGGGGATCTCGCCACGGTGAGTGTCCAGAAGGGTACCCCGGACATGCGCCGCAAGCTCGTGCGTGCGGTCGTTATCCGAGCGAAGAAGGAGATGCGCAGGCCCAACGGAATGCGGGTATCCTTCGATGACAACGCAGTTGTTGTTGTGGATGAGAAGAACGAGCCAAAAGGGACGGAGATCAAGGGTCCTATAGCCCGAGAGGTTGCGGAACGGTTCCCCAAGCTCGGTTCCATGGCAACGATCATTGTGTGAGGTGAGAAGTATGGTACGAATCGAAAGCGAACAGCCGAGAAAGCAGAGAAAGGCGCGCTACCAGGCACCTTCACACGTGAAGACCAAATACCTCAACGCCCCGCTTTCCGCTGCGCTCAAAGAAAAATACAAGAAAAAGACGCTGCGTGTTATTAAGGGTGATACTGTTAAGGTAACCCGCGGAGATTTCGTTGGCAATGAGGGACTTGTTGATGCAGTCGATACCAAGAAGTCAAAAATTGTTGTCCATGGTGTTTCTTCCACAAAAGCGGATGGAACCGAAGTACCCCGGAACATCGATGCCTCAAATGTGCAACTCACCAAACTGAATCTCACTGACAAGCGCCGTGAGGCAAAATTAGGGGAGGCTGAATAATGTCGGATCATCTGAAGCGGTTGAACGCCCCGGACTCGTGGCACATAGCAAAGAAGACCACGAAATTCATTACAAAAACGGCACCAGGACCGCACAATGCAAATGCAATGCCGATTGCCGTTTGGCTCCGTGATCACATGGGTTTTGCACGGAATTTGAAAGAAGTCAAGCAGATTCTCCATCAGAATGATGTAATTATCAATGGAAGACCCTGCCGTGATGCAAAAGTTGGCATTGGTATCTTTGATATTATCTCATTACCGAAGATCAACAAATTCTACCGTATCCTGCGTGACAAGAACGGTCGTCATGTCTCCATTGAAATTGATGCCGAGGCAGCAAAGACCCGTCTGTGCAAAGTTAAAAACAAGACCATTGTCTCCGGTGGGAAGGTTCAGCTCAACATGAGGGATGGAGCCAACCTGCTTGCTGACAACACCTACAAAGCCGGTGATTCGATCATTCTCTCGCTTGAACCCGAAGCAAGGTTCAAAATTGTTGACCACTTCCCGTTTGCTATTGGTAACATGGCCATGGTTATCGGGGGTCGTCACTCAGGAAAGGTTGCACGAATCGTTGATATTGTCAAGATGCCGGGCAGCGTTCCCAATAAGATTGTCTTAGAGGATGAAAAGACAAAGACACGGTTTGACACGATTGCACCCTATATTTACATAGTCGGAAAACAGACATCCGCGATAGCGTCCTGGGGGCATGAGCAGTGACGTCAATGCGCGATATCTATATTGATAAGGTGGTTGTTCACATGGGAGTCGGCGAGAGCGGGGAAAAGCTCGTGAAAGCTGAAAATATCATGAAGACGATCACCAAACAGACCCCTATCAGGAGCATTGCGAGGATGACCCAACCGGCATTCTCCATAAGGAAAGGTGCCCCGATTGGATGCAAGGTTACCCTCCGTGGCAAACCAGCCCGGGATTTTTTCTCGACATCGATTGGGATCATCAACAAAACAGTCTTTGAAAGCCAGTTTGACAAGAGCGGGAATATCTCATTTGGAATAGAAGAACATACTGATTTTCCCGGCATGTCCTACGACCCACAGATTGGTATCTTTGGTATGGATGTCAATGTGGTGCTCGAACGCAAAGGCATACGGATCACCCGCAGGCGCATGGAGCAGAAAAAACTCCCGGCAAAACAGCGCGTGAAAAAAGAGGATGCGATTGCATTTCTCAAAGAGCAGTATCAGGTTGAGGTGCGCTAATGGCTGGAGAACAGAAGAAGATCTATGGTCGCGGTGCGAACGAATGCAAGATGTGCGGGCGTAAACAGGGGCTTGTGCGCAGATATCATATTATGTTCTGCAGGCAGTGCTTCCGCGAGTGGGCCCGGAAAATCGGATTCAAAAAGATGAGCTGAAGGTGAATGCACAATGACACGAAGTAATCCAATAGCAGACGGAATGTGTTCCCTAAAAAATGCCGGTGACACCGGTAAGTCCGTGTGCATCATCGAACCAGCAAGTAAACTTCTCGGTGCAATGCTCCGTATTATGCAGGATGCCGGTTACATCAGCAGTTTTGAGTTCATCGATGATGGCAGGGGTGGACAGCTTAAGGTTCACCTCACGGGTAAAATTAACCGATGTGGTGCAATAACCCCGCGGTTTTCGGTACAGATGGATGAGATGGAATACTGGGAGAAGCAGTACCTGCCCGGAAAGAACTTCGGGCTGCTGATACTTTCGACCTCGCGTGGAGTAATTTCACACGAACAGGCGAGGAAAGAGGGTATCGGTGGCGAACTGCTCGGGTATGTTTATTAAAAGGTGCGAGATTATGTCGGCAGTCAGAATAGTTAAGATTCCGGATGGCGTAAAAGCCCATCTGGATGGCTCGCAGCTCGAAGTGAAAGGGCCAAAAGGGCAGCTTTCACGAAACATGCGGTTCCCCCAGGTAATCGTAACCTGCAAAGGAAACGAGGTGACAATCTCAACCGAATCCAATAGAAAAGAGATGACAGCGATGGTTGGGACACTGGAGGCACATACCAAAAACATGTGCCGGGGTGTCAGTGAAGGGTTTGAGTACCATATGAAAATGGTCTACAGTCACTTCCCGATCCAGCTGAAACTTCAGGGAAACCGGCTTGAGATCGCCAACTTCCTTGGTGAGAAGAAGGCGCGTTATGCACGGATTGAACCGGGTGTTACAGCAAAGATAGCAAATGATGAAGTTGTGCTCACGGGAATCGACCGCGAACTGGTCGGGACCTCGGCAGCAAACATTGAGCATGCTACCCATATCCGTAACCGTGATCCCAGGGTCTTCCAGGATGGCATCTATATTATACAGAGGGGCTGAAGATCGATGACCACTGAAATAAAACGGTTAATCCGGGTGCGTGTAGAAAAGGGTGCAACCTTCAAGCGTGACGGATACGGTAAGAAGAAGCAACTCTCTGATTCCTGGAGAAAGCCCCGGGGGCAGCACAATAAGCAGAGAGAGCAGAAGAAGGCAAAGGGAGCTCTCCCCAAGCCCGGGTTCGGAAGCCCGATTGCGGTGCGCGGGATGCACCCCAGCGGATTTTTTGAGGTGTTGATCTCTTCGGTAAAAGAACTTGAGGGTATCGATCCAAAGACTCATGCGATCCGGATAGGTGCAACAGTCGGTGAACGCACACGAGTCGGACTCCAGGGAAAGGCACTTGCTGCAGGTTTCAAAGTGCTGAATGCCCGCAAAGTTAAGACCGGACCAGAACAGGAAAAGACCCCTAAACCAGCAAAGGTGGCGGACAACAAGAAGGGCGAAGAAAAGAAGCCCGCAAAGTCAAAAGCCCTGGCAGAACCCGTCAAGAAAGATACAAAGAAAACGCCCGAGGCAGAAGAGAAAAAGGCTCCGGTAAAAGAGAAGAAACCGGTAAAACCGAAAACGGAACCAGCAGAAAAAACACCGGAAAAAACTGAGGCAGCGGCTCCCGAAAAAACAACCAAGAAAACTGCTAAGCCAAAGACGGAAACTTCTGCTGAAGCCAAACCCAAGACATCTGCAAAACCCAAGGCAAAAAAGAAGACCGAGTCAGAGGTGAAGAAGAATGAGTGATGTCGCCGGCCAGAAACGCATCGCTGCTGCAGTATTAAAATGCGGTGTCAACCGTGTCTGGTTTGACCCGGCCCGCATCTCGGATATCGAGAACGCAATCTCACGTGAAGACCTGAGAGGGCTTATCACGGATGGCGCAATCAAGGCACATCAGAAGAAAGGTGTAAGCCGCGGCAGGGCTCGTGCACGGATCGCAAAGCGGTCATACGGGCACCGAAAAGGTGCAGGAAAAAGGAAGGGTGCGGCAGGTGCCCGCAATCCGAGCAAAACGGCCTGGGTCCAGAAGATCCGTGCTATACGAAAAGTGCTCGTTGAACTCCGCGATGCCGGTACGATTGACCGGCATTTATACCGCATAATATACCGGAAAGCGGCCGGCGGGCAGTTCAGGAGCGTTGCGCACATGAAGGCACAGATGGAGATCCTCGCAGGGAGGATGAAGTAACATGGCAACAGGATCACGGTATTTTGTTCCCTTCAGAAGACGAAGAGAGGGCAAGACCGATTACTACAAGCGGACCAGGCTCGTCGTAGCAGATGCGCCACGAATGGTTGTGCGCAAGACAAACCGGCATATCATTATCCAACTCGTTACAGCAGAGATGGATGGCGACCGCACACTCGTTGCAGCAAATTCTGCCGAGCTGGAAACATATGGATACAAGGGATCGACATCCAATACACCGGCAGCCTACCTGACCGGCATGCTCTTTGCCGTAAAAGCGAAAAAAGCAGATTACGGCAGGGCTATTCTGGATATCGGGCTCAACCGAGCAACTCCAGGTGCCCGGGTCTTCGCCGCACTTAAAGGTGCTGTTGAAGCAGGACTTGATGTACCTCATGGGGAGAAGATCCTTCCCACGGACGAACGTGCCAAGGGTGCACATATCGCTGCATATAACAAAAATGCCGGTGATATTGTTACCATTGTCGAACAGGTGGCAGACGCCATAAAGAAGGAGCTGGTGTAAATGGCTTATGAAAGAGAAGAGTGGCGTCCGGTCACCGGTCTTGGCAAACTCGTCGCCTCAGGAGAGATCAAAAGTATTGACCAGGTACTTGAGAGCGGCAGGCCGATCAAGGAACCCCAGATCGTCGATATGTTCCTTCCTGATTTGGAAGATGAAGTTCTTGATATAGCCATGATGCAGAGGATGACCGACTCAGGTCGCCGTGTTCAGTTCCGTGCCGTTGTTATCGTTGGCAACCGGAACGGTTATATCGGATTTGGTCAGGGTAAAGACGTGCAAGTAGGTAATGCGATCAAGAAGGCGATCGTGAAAGCAAAGATGAATATTATCAAGGTGCGGCGCGGTTGCGGCAGCTGGGAATGCGGGTGTGATGTAACCCATTCGATTCCAATGCAGGTTCAGGGAACGGCAGGCAGCGTCCGGGTCACTCTTAAGCCCGCACCCCAGGGTATCGGACTTGTTACCGGTGATATCAGTAAGAAAGTGCTCGAACTCGCAGGTATCAAGGATGTGTGGACTTTTGCACGCGGACAGACCCGTACTACTATCAACTTTGCGAAAGCTACCTTCAACGCCCTCAATGAAACCAATATGATCAGGACAGGGAGGTCGCAGTAAATGTTCGCGGTTGTTCAGGTCCGTGGCGTTGTTAAAACCCGCCGGGACATCAAGGACACACTCAAGATGTTGCGTCTTCATCACATCAACCACTGCGTGCTCGTGCCGGATACACCTGAAAACCTTGGTATGATCCGCAAGGTAAAGGATTATGTTGCCTACGGTGAAGCTGATGCATCTACTATTGAGACATTGCTGCTGACCCGCGGCAGGGTTATTGGAGATGCACCGCTAACCGATGAGTACATCAAATCAAACTCAACGTACAGCAGCATCTCTCAATTTGCACAGGCGCTTGCGAGTGGTGAAACAAAACTGCGCGAAATTCCGGGACTAAAACCCGTTTTACGCCTTCATCCACCGCGCAAGGGATACAAGACCACCAAACGTACCTTCCCTCAGGGCGGGGCGCTTGGCTATTATGGTCAGGAGATCAATACTCTCCTCTATAAGATGAGGTGAAGCAGGATGCCAACCAACAAACGTTCAAAGTACCGCGGATCGCGGACATGCGGTGGCGGCACCCACAAAAACCGGCGGGGTGCAGGTAACCGCGGGGGCCGGGGACGCGCCGGCATTAACGCTCACCACTTTGTCAAGTGGTATAAAGAGATGGGAGGGCCTGTCTTTGGAAAGGATGGTTTTTCGAATAGTTCCCAGGTTACCGTTACGGTGATGGATGTCGGGATTATTGACCAGATAATACCATCGCTGCTGGCGCAGGGTATTGCGAAGACTGAAGGAGATGCCATCGTGATCAACACCGCTGATATGGGTATTTGCAAGGTGCTGGGCAGCGGCAGAGTCACAAAAAAGCTGAATATCTCCTCGCAGGCATTCTCTGAAGTGGCGAAGGTAAAGATCGAGAAGATGGGTGGAAAGACGCAAATCGTCTGACCAGACCTGTAATTTTTTGGTGAAACAATGGGAAACCTGCTGGATCGAATGGAACCCCTGCTCGCTGCGATGCCCGCAGTCAAGAGTCCTGAGGGACACGTCCATTTCAAGAATAAACTGATCTGGACTGTCGCAATATTGATTCTGTATTTTGCCCTGACGAATATTCCGCTTTTTGGAATTGCACCAACGTCCCAGGATTTATTCCAGGCGTGGCGTGCACTTCTTGCTGGCGCAAGTGGTTCAATCGTTCAATTGGGTATCGGACCAATCGTTACTGCATCCATCGTGCTCCAGCTGCTCAAAGGAGCAGATATCCTCCATATTGATACAAGCGAGACGCGCGGACAGGTCATGTACATGGGTCTTCAGAAGATCCTCGTTATGGTCATGATTGTCGTTGAAGCTGCCCCGAACCTTGTGGGGGGTTTCCTTCAACCCGACCCGGTGATCGCCCAGCAGTTCTTTGGTGGCAACCTCTTTGCAGTATCCTTCCTCATCTTCATTCAAATCTGTATCGGGGGCCTCCTGATATTTTTCATGGATGAAGTTGTGACAAAATGGGGTATCGGTTCAGGAGTCGGTCTCTTCATCATCGCCGGTATATCACAGGCGCTGGTGAACGGTTTCATTCAGTGGGCAGCAGTAGCCGATCAGTATCCGGTTGGATTTTTCCCTCGTCTCGTTGCCATTGGTCTGGATGGGGGAAGTTATCTCACCTACTTTGGCAGGGACATGCTTGCATTTGTCACCACCATCGCAATTTTCCTGGTCATTGTCTATGTCGAGTCCACACGAATCGAAATCCCGCTCGCTCATGCTCAGGTGAGGGGTGCACGGGCACGTTTCCCGGTCAAACTCATCTACGCCAGTGTTCTGCCTATGATTCTCGTCCGGGTGTTACAGGCTAACATCCAGATGATTGGCCTGTTCCTCTCCAATATCGGTATTACCATACTCGGGACATTCGTTGGCGCCACACCAATTAACGGGATAATGTATTACCTGAACCCGATCAATGGGCCTACGCAATGGATGTGGTGGGTTGTGGATCTCGGGCATGCTCCATGGCAGGTTCTATTACGTCTTGGAGTAGATATCACATTCATGGTGGTCGGAGGTGCGATCTTCGCGCTCTTCTGGATCAAGACTGCCGGGCTTGATTCAAAAGATGTGGCCCGGCAAATTCAGTTATCTGGCATGTCCATCCCTGGCTACCGCAGGAACCCGCAGGTACTTGAAAAGTACCTTGACCGGTATATCCCCCGTGTCACAGTCATTGGTGGTGTTTTTATAGGTGTGCTGAGTGTAATTGCAAACCTTTTTGGTGTCATCGGTGGTGTGAGCGGAACTGGACTGCTTCTGACGGTAAGTATTACGTACCGGCTCTATGAGGAAATCGCAAGCCAGCAAATCATGGAGATGTACCCGTTCATGCGGACATTCTTTGGTAAAGAGTGAAGACGTGGAAGGGACCAGGATGGAAGGAAAAAAGGTCATCATAACCGGAGTACCGGGCGTCGGAAAGACGACGGTCGTCAACGAGGCGTTGAAGAAAATCAAGGAAGAAGGTGTCGTGTATAAATCCATTAATTTCGGCACCTTCATGTTTGAGGTTGCTATGAACGACAAAATCGTTCAGGACCGTGACCAGATGCGCACGCTGGACCGTGCAGTCCAGAAACGACTACAACAGCGTGCTGCACAGGCGATTGCACAGGTCCAGGGCAACGTGCTGATCGATACGCATGCGTCGGTAAAGACACCGAAAGGTTACTTCTCGGGACTTCCCGAATGGGTGCTTCGCGAGATTATGCCTGATAGCATCGTTCTCGTTGAAACGGATGAAGACCAGATCCTTATGCGTCGTTTAACAGATGAAACACGATCCCGGGACAAAGAGGGTGCACGATCGATAGCGGAGCACCAGCAGTTCAATCGCTCTATTGCCGCTGCCTATGCGATGGTTACCGGCTGTACAGTAAAAATTGTGATAAACGCTGATTTCCTCCTCGAACGTGCTGCAGAGGATATGGCAGCCGTGCTCAGGTGAATATATGGATTTAGGAAAGATTTGGGATAAATACGGTATTTACATTGCATTAGGCTTTATGATGCTGATGATGTTTTCCTACAGCGTACAGTGGCTGAAAGTGGGAATCGGGCAGGGGATCGATGGTGTATTCTCCCCTTTGATTGACGGATTAAAGATTCCCTTTTATATTCTTATTTTGATCCTCTCAGCACTTACGGGATTATACTCCTCCATCATCCAGAAATATACAATAGATTACGAGAAAATGACGGAAACTCAGGAACGGATGAAGGAGTTCCAGGCAGAGTACCGCGAAGCCCAACTTTCCCAGGATGAGAAAAAGATTAAGAAAATGGATGCAAAAAAAGACCGGGTCATGCGTGAACAGCTTGAAATGTCCCAGAACCAGTTCAAACCGATGGCATATATCCTTGTACTGACAGTACCGATCTTTTTCTGGCTGCTTTTCAGGCTCAACCAGGTAACATCAACCATCACGTTTCCCTATATCGGACCCATAGGGTTGCATAATGCCGCTCTATGGGTTATCCCGGCGTGGATGATCTGGTATATGATCTGTTCCATTACCTTAAGTCAGGTCATAAGAAAATCCTTAAACATCGGGGGTCTTTGATGAAGATCACCGTGAGCGGGCTGCCCGGAAGCGGGACAACCTCACTCTCACGGTACCTTTCAGAACGCCACGGTTTTTCATTGATTTCTGCCGGGGAAGTCTTCCGCCAGCTTGCACAGGAGCACAACATGGGATTGGCAGAGTTCGGGCGCCTGGCACAGGAAAATCCGGCTTTTGATACAATGATTGATGTCCGGCAAAAAGAGATTGCAGAGCAGCAGGACAATATAATCATTGAAGGCCGGCTCTCCGGCTGGATGGTCAAGGATGCAGATATCAGGATCTGGCTCTTTGCCCCGATTGGCTGCCGGATAAAACGGATTGTCTCCAGGGATCAGATAGCGGATGATAAGACTGCAGAACGGATCACCATTGAGCGGGAAGAATGCGAAGCAGGAAGGTATCACAGTTATTATAATATTGACATCAAAGATCTCTCAATCTATCAGATTATCCTGAATTCAGAGCATTGGAGCGTTGAAGGACTCGGCTCAATTATTGATACTGCAATCGTGCAGCTCAATTCTCATGAAACCCGGTAATTTTTTATTCTGCATACAGCAGAATGTCACAACGTCTCGTAATCGCATACCTTTTTCTTATCCTGGATATAGAAGCAAAAATCCTTTAGCCTGTATCAGGGAAGGTGATTACTGTGGGAGATGATATTGCAATCCAGCTCGTTCAAGCCTGGGACGAGGTGGAGATCGCAAACCTGTACCGAGCCGGCGGGTGGTGGAAGGAGGAGTACGATCAAAAAGAGCTACCCCGTCTGATCCGGGGTAGTTTCCTGTTTGTGATTGCGGTAGACAGGAAAACCGGTCATGCTGTAGGGATGGGCAGAGTCATATCTGATGGGGTTTCCGACGGATATATCCAGGATCTTGTTGTGCTTCCGGAATACCGGAAAACCGGAATCGGAGCTCAGATCGTTGCAACATTAGTAAAAAAATCCATTGAACGGGGAATTTCATGGATCGGTCTTATTGCAGAACCAGATACCGAAAAATTTTACCTGCCTTTTGGATTTCACCCCATGGAAGGACATGTTCCGCTGATATTCCGGAGTGATTAAGTGATGCTTACCCAGGAAAATTTTAAACCCGTTGCTCTTTCAGATCGGGCTTTTTTCGAGCGACACTATGCACAGTATCCGCAGACACATAGTGACAATACATTCACAAATATGGTCTGCTGGAATCATTACGCACACTACCAGTATGCCTATGTACAAAAAAATCTCATCATCGCAAGCACCATTGACGATGTCACCCGGTTCCGTCCCCCGATCGGTCCAAGGGATCCCGCGCTCCTCCGATCGTTGCTACGGCTGGTATCGGATATCAGCGACAATGAACCAATCGTGCTGATAGATTCGGACACCGCAAGCTGGATGCGGGAAATCTGTCCTGGCATAAACCTTGTTCCGGACCGAAATCATTTTGAATATGTGTACCGCTCTGCAGACCTTGCAGAGCTTCCCGGGAAAAATTACCTGACGATCCGTCACCAGATAAACAAGTTCCGTCGCAACTGCACCAGCTCGATTGAACCGATTACCCGGGAAAACTGGGAGGAAGTAAAACGATTCCTGATAGAATGGTGTGAATGGAAAGGGTGTGAAAACGATAAGGTTCTTGCACATGAAAAGGAAGCGGTTTTTTATGCTATTGATCATTTTGACGAATTGTCGATTAAGGGATTAATTATCCGGGTCTTTTCAAAAATCAGTGCAATGTCACTGTTCGAACACCTCAATGCTGATACAGCGCTGGTACATTTTGAGAAGGGGCTGCCTGATTGCGAAGGGATTTATAAAGTGATCAATGCTGAAACCGCAGCATTTCTGTCGAAAAAATACCCCTATCTTAACCGGGAAAGCGATCTTGGTATAGCCGGGCTCCGTGAGGCAAAAATGCGCTACCATCCACATCACATGGTCGAAGTATATTCTCTGAAGCGCGATTCATAAAAAAATGGTGGATAACCTGATGTGACCCACACCCAAGTACAGGTATATAAGGGTGATGCGTCATCATTTTGCTCTGTGTAATATCGGGGAAAAGTTCTCTCATTCTCCCTTCTCCACGAGATCCGTACCTGTAGTTAATTTTTAAAAAATTCTGATAGATTGAAAAGTGTTATGCTAATGCAAGATACGCCATGATACCTGATGCTATAATATTAACAGCGATAGCAGCCACCAGCATGCCAAGGACTTTTCCCATGATATCTGTCACAACATCTCCTAAGGTGCGCTGGATGTTCTCCGAATAGTAGAGAACGAGCCATGTGGCGATGAGGGAAAGGGTGATAGCGATGAATGGGACAAGAATGCCATAATCTTTTGAAAGAAGCATGACCGTGGTGATGGCGCCCGGCCCACACAGAAGTGGGGTTCCGATGACCACACCTGCAGCTGTTTTTGAATGCTCCTTACAATGCCCGATCTCGATACCAAGTGCTTCCTGAATCCCCAGAAGGAAAAGAAGAATACCTCCGGCGATCTGGAAGCTGGCCATATTGAGCCTGAAGATATCAAAGATCATCTTATTGAAAATTAAGAAGAGGTACATCAGTCCTCCTGCAACGGCTACTGCGATGAACGCCTGTTTATGGATTTCTGCCGGTGTCTGACCTTTGGTCATGGCAGCAAAGATCGGTACGGACAGAAGCGGGTCAAGGATGATAAACAGGGCAGCAAATGCATAGATAATTTCTGAAAGTATGTCCTGCATAGTCTGATTTAAGATATTGGCTCTGATTGCGGATAAAATTGAGGGATCTATTGGTTGCGGATTGCGTTTGCTTTGGGATAAATTCCCTAAACGATAAAGTAAATAATAAGGATTGCAGCAGTTGAGATCGCTCCGGCAGCAGATACCAGACGGGCCCGGGTATCGGTCACCAGCACCCACGAGGCAAGACAGAAAAAGAAGTAAGGGATCAGTGTTGTGATCACGGAAATTGTCGCGAGCTGGGCAAAATGGTTGGAAAAGAGCAGGAGTGCCGCACTTATTGCACTACCAGTGATAAGTGCATACGCAGGAGTCCCCCGACGGTTTAAATCCTGAATCTTGGGAACGGAAAACCGGGCAGACATGGACTGGAGTATCCGGGAAGTTCCGATTATATAGGCGTTTATTGCGGAGAGCATTGCCACAATCCCGATTATTGCGATAAAGGAACCTGAACGGTCAAAGAGGATCCCGGCTGCAGTGGCAAGAGGAGCGGGTGATGCAGCAAGGGTTTCTGCACCAACACTCCCAATAAGCGCAACATTAAGAAGAAGATACAGTGACACCACAATTCCCATGACGAGTATGAGCGCTCGCCGGATGAGCATTGGATTCCGTGTCTCTTCAACCGGGATCGCGCTGATCTCAAAACCGGTAAAAGGCCAGTACACAATAATGATCGTTGCGAGGAAACCCGTGACAGTGACTGGAGTCTGGGGGACAAAATTATCAACGTTAATCGAAGGAATGAGCAGAACCGCGATGATTACCAGCGGAATAATCTTGAGTGTTGTGAGAATATTTTCGGTCATCCCCGAAAGAGAGATACCACTGATGTTCAGCCAGCAGAAGGCACTAATGATGGCAATCTCGATGAGCAGCACGTTTGAAATGCCGAAATAGGATAAATACTGACCTATCCCCGCTGCAATGGTCGAGACGCCGAATACCGAAGAGATGAGGTACAGTATGATGAGCGGTACAGCAAACCGGGTACCAAATACCGAACTGAAGAGTGAAAAAAAACTGTTGGATGACGTAAACCTGAAAGATACGGACGCAAGGGAAAGAACAACACAGGACGCAGAAATGGCAACAATCAACCATGCAAGGAGCGACCATGGGCCACTGAGTTTCGCGGCCACTCCAGGCACCACGAAAATACCCGAGCCTATCGTCCCACCCACCCCGAGGCTGACAAGTTCAAACAATCCCAGCGATCGTTTGTAAGTACCAACCTCTGCCATATATCCTCCTTCATACTTGCATTAAACAAAATTTATAATAGCCGGTAGCCTCCATTTTCACTTATATCTGGCTCTTCAAAAAAAAAGTTGATGAAGGGCTTTAAAAGGTGTGAATTTCTTATGGCAAAAGCAGCAACAACGTCAAAAAAGAGCGGTGCGAAGACCAAAAAACCGGTTGCAGCGATAAAGAAAGCTGCTGCCGCAACAAAAAAAATTTCCACCACCTCGGGTAAAGTGGCAGGAAAGAAATCTTCACCAGCAAAAAAAGTTGCAGTATCAAAAAAACCTGTGAAAAAAAATAAAGGCAAATCCATTTTACGGTACAAGTGCAGGGTGTGCGGGTATATCTATTCACCACTTCGCGGGGAGCCGCATAATGGTATTCCTGCCGGTACTGCCTTTGAGGATCTTCCTGATACGTATCTTTGCCCGGTCTGCGGATTTCAGGGAAAAGGCAAGATTGGCAAATGGGGCTTTGATGAATGGCGCCCGACACGCTATATCTGTTCTATGTGTGACTATATTTATGACGAAAAACGCGGGGAACCTCACCGTGGGATCAAACCCGGGACAAAATTTGAAGATCTTCCTGAAGATTATGTTTGTCCCGTCTGTGCAACCGATCCAAAAATTGTTTTGAGGTATGGGAATGTCGTCAAGCAGGGCTTTACACCCCTGTATGAATAATTAATCTCATTCCACATCTTCTGTTTTTTTTAAATATTACACCATTCTTGGTGCGTATTTTAATCCTCAAATAGTATCCCGCAATCGCTTGGTCTTCCTGGCCTATTTTCCTTGCGAATTTTCAGCTCGACAACGATAATATCCGGGTTCCAGTACCGCAACCGTTTTTCCGTACCGGATCCTGCCTGGATGGCTTCCATGGGGAAGAGATGGATGCACCTGCAGCAGTGCTCGCACCGGTGTTTCCAAACCGGCTTTCCCTACATAATTCAATATTTTCCGCCGGGCAGATGGTCGTACAGATCCCGCACGACGTGCAGTTGTCAGTCACGGAGATTTCCAGTCATAGTTATGTTCATGGGAAGCAACCCGCGGATGTACATCAGGGAATGCACCAGGTGCGCAAGAAAGGAAGAGGGTAATTTCCGTATCCCGTAACGATTGATCACCCCTGATATGTCCTCGATCTGCAAATCTGCTATCGGGAGAAGTGTTCCCGCTTTTTTCCTCCAGGGGAAAAATATTAGCGGTGAACTTAGTTACAACGGGTTCAATCGGGCTCCGCTTTCAAGGATGTCTTCAGATCGTTTCCATTCTGTGATATCGTCAATGGTCACGAGCTCTTTTCCATTTGGAAAAAAGACAGCTGTGAATAGGATATCCTTGTCTTTTCCATCCCTGCAATGAATGCGGAATATCTTGTCCGCCTGAAGGTTTGTGTCGGTGAGTGCCCGGATCTGCTTCAGCCACGTGCTAAATATTTTTTCCCGGTATTCAGTATCAGGAAATACCTTTTCGCCCCAGATGGTTATATCCGGAAATTCTTTTTGGGTATACCCGCATATCTTTTCAAATGCCGGATTGGCATATTCAATTGTTCCCGTACTGGTGATAAAAGAGATACCAAATGGAACACTCTCCACGAGAAGATGGAATCTTTCCTCACTCTCCCTTAACGCAACTTCTGCACGTTTGCGCTCCGAGATGTCTATGCCGATACCTCGCATGCCGGTAATTTTATTTTCATGAACAATGGGTACATGATAGGTTATCAGGGGAAATGTGCTTCCATCTTTGCGAATCGACATAAATTCATGGAATACCGGGAATTCGCTGGGCTCCTCCATTGATGCCCGGATAAAATCTCCCAATACCCTCTCGCGATCATCAGGATGTATTGTCTGCCAGATAGTCATTCCCTTTTCAACATCTTCAGGATCATACCCGTACATCTCGTACGTGCGGGGGTTCACAAAAGTTACATTTCCCCGGTCGTCACATTCCCAGATACTCTGGGGTAGCATTTCCACGAGCGACTGGAATCGCTTCTCGCTTGCAAAAAGTGCCGCTTCGGAAACTTTTCGTTCGGTAATGTCCCGTGAAATACCAAGAACTGATCTGACGTGATTGTCCGGGTTTTTCAAGGGAGTCAGAATGTGATCATACCAGTAGATCCGGCCATTGAACGTAAGAGGGGATGAAGATCTGACGCAAGAACCTGTGGCAAAGACAAAATCGAGCGCTTTTTTCTGGCTTGCGGTTATTTCAGGAGAGAAAAAGCAGGAGCGCTGACTCCCGATAATCTGGTTTATTGGTTTATTGACCATCGCTGCCGTGTAACTGTTGACATATTCCACGAGGTCATTTCTGCCAACCACGAATATCAGGTCGTTTGAAGCTTCGGCGAGGGTGCGATATAACTCCTCACTCCTGCTTAACGCTTCCTGTGCCATTTTCCGGTCATTGATGTCACGGGCGATAACGAGATCTGCAGGACGTCCTTCAAACAAAATGGCGCCGGCATTCAATTCAACAAACGATTTGCTGCCATCTTTTTTTACGAGTGTTGTTTCATAGATGGAAGGGAAGGATTCACCAGATATCCGTCTGTTATAATTGCTGATAAGTTCAGGAAGAGCATCGGGATGAACGAAATCAGTGAAGGGTCTTCCCGTGATCTCCTCACCAGAACCTCCCCAGATTTCCGGAAGACGGGAATTAAACATCTTAATGGTTCCTTCCTGTATGACACATATTACATCATTTGCGCGATTAACGAGAGTCCGGTATTTCTCTTCGCTTTCCCGCAATGCGTCTTCTGCACGTTTGTGTTCCGTTATGTCTCTCAGGGTTACCTGAATAGCAGGTTTACCATTGATCGTTGTTTTAACTCCTCTGCCTTCGACAATAATCTGTCTTCCATCAAGACAACGTACAGGTATTTCAGTTGGTAGCGTTTTTTTACCATCAAGAGAATTTTTAATATTTTTCCTGACAGTTTCCACGAATTCGGGGTGAACAAAATCAGGGATACCTTTACCAATAATTTCATTCCTGTTTGAAGCACCAAGAAGTGTAAGTGCTGCCGGATTTTCAAGGATAAATTCTCCTTCCTGATAAATGATAAAAGCATCAGGAGATATCTCAACAAGTTTACGGTATCGGTCTTCACTCTCCTTTTTTGCATCTTCTGCCTTCTTTTGTGAGGTAATATCCTCAAGAATGACTGACACTCCTTTGCGCCCATCATCAAAAACCGTTGGGACGATCCGGCAAAACAGGTGGATATCCTTTGTACTGAGTACAAATTCTCCAGACCATTCTTTTCCAATAACACCTTCCTTGATATTTTCAATGAACCCTGTGAATAATTCATCAAAGACTATGGAAACTGGCGTATATTCGATATTTTTTCCAAGTATGTCGTTATTGTCAGTTTCAACCAGCTTAAGAAATGGCTCGTTTGCATAAATAATTCTAAGACTGCTGTCCAACTGCACAACAAGTTCTGAAGAGATCGAGAGTATTGAAGAGAGGGCGACCCGCTGAGATAGTGCGTAAATCTTCTTCATCCCGAACCGGCGCATCTCCACCTGTCCTGATACAAGAAGGTTTTCAAGATATCGACCCACCGTGTTTCGGTTGATCCCGGTTTTACGGGCTATTTGTGTGACTGTCATACCCTGCGGATTCTTCTTCAAAATATCCTTTATTTGAGAGGTAATACCTTTGATCAGAACCATGCTGAAAATTCTATTGGCCTGTCAGATTATAATAATTCAGGATTACATTATTTTTGTCTGGATAATACCACATAGAATGGTACCCCTACCGTTGCGATCTGCCAACAGACGCATGACATGCGGCTCACTATTGACTGCCCGACTGTTTTCACCACCCCCTTACCCCAGCCCAATAAAGGGATACATCAAAAACAAGAAATCATGGAAACATTGTGGTGTATGGAAAAAAATGATATTCGTAATTTGATGAAAATACCGATAGCACTCACACCATGCCTCAAAGTTGAATGTAATGTGTGGAGGGGGTGGAGAGTGCATCCAGATCCACAAAGCTGGAAAACCTGACAAGCCACAGGTCTTTAGCAGACAGGGACCATGAGCTGCCGGTCTCTGCAAGGGTAAAGATGACACCTCTACTGGAAATACCACTTTTAACATATCCGACAAGCGGGGCACGATTTGGGCTCCGTTCCATAGGATACGTTCCAACAACTTCCGCCTTTCAATTTAGGGTTTTTATGACAATCCGAGCCTTTAAAGTAACTTTGCGCAGAATAATTGTTCTACATATTATAGGTCGATTGAATTCTGAAAATCCATAAGAATATTAACATCAAAACACTCTTTTTGAGTCGCTCGTCCCAATTCACTTTTCACTCAAAAAAAAGAGATTACCGTGTTAACCACGGATTAGATAAGTTTAAAGATTGGGTGGTTTTCTGCTTTGCACTCGATACCCAGTTGACGGGTAGCCTCAAGGACAACGATATCCGTGTAGGCCTGTGCGGTGATCATTGCTTCTACGTTCTCGATAGGTCCGTACATAATCAGGTCTGCGCCAAGCGTGCTTGCAATCATGTTGCAGCCGATATCGGGAGCTGACCATGCAGCCTGCTTGATGCCTTCCATACCTCCGAGGTAGTGGTGGGATATCTGCTTGAGGAGGACATCCTTACCCGCGTATCCTGCTGCAAGTACTGATGGGGTCTTGCTTGTTCCCTTCCAGCGCTTGAGCCAGGTCCAGGAAACGGTCATGTTGTGGTAGGCACCACCGGTCGGGTAGCCGTGGATTGCCTTGCAGGCAAGGATCTCACGGTATGAACCACCGCTTCCAAGACCGAGCGGGGTTGCTGCCGTGTCGAGAATCGGGCGTTTGATACCGCAATATTCTGCAATCTCCAGCATACCCTTGGTCTGTCCGGCTACGCCACCCTCTACGAGCACCTTCTCCCTGCCGACAACGGATGGGTCAGCCGGGTTGAAGGCGAGGACGATGGCTGCATCGACGTCACTGTTCTTGAGTGCTTCGATGCTCTCGGGCATGATCGAACCGTTGATCGAGTTGTAGATCGCACGGTGTGCAAGCCCGACATCGGTCACATACTTGCATGCATGGGCAAGTGCCTTGGGGACAGAAGAGTCCATCAGAAACGCGGTCTTGTTGTCAATGCTGTCGAACCAGCTGATATAACTCTCGAATGCTTCGCCGTACTCCGCGATGATCTGGATGAAGTGCGGGATACCGGTCAGGTCTGAGAGGACCTGACAGCGGTTCCAGAGCGCCTCTGCCGTCGCCTTGTCGATCTTTCCTGTCTTGTCGTCAAGCACAACTTCGTGCTTGTTATAGAAGATTGAGGCACCCAATACCGTCGGGTACTCCCCGGGCTGTCCACCGATCTTGGTGCCGTTGAAGTCCCAGACACTCTGTTCTTTTTCAAATTTGAACATGTTATTTTACACCTCCTTATACCATTGTCATCAATTTCTGGTACAAAAACAACAGCATCACAAATACGGTTAGTCCTGCTACCAGGCCGTAGAGTATGCCGATATCTCGTCCGATCTTTCTCCCAACACGCTGCGCAACCTCAGCATCCACAAACTCGATCTGCTTCTCGATCTTATCGAGTCTCTTCTCGATTTCGAGGAACTGGGGATTTGCACCTGCGGCAGCAGTCTCAATGCCACCAGCAGCTTCCTTAACCTCTACGATAATAGCATCAGCAGCGAACGCACCCGGGTCACGGGCTTTGAGTTCATTGATTTTTGCCTTGATTACGTTGAGGTCTTCGCTTTCCATGATGTTGACGATTTCCGTCTGTTCCTGGAAGCGCTTGATCGCTG
>Ga0326726_10001487_pt1 | contig 21754 bp, 16 predicted proteins | sample MHFenrmetagenome_2_FD_207603 | JGI IMG/M metagenome (GOLD analysis project Ga0326726, IMG submission 207603) | Lab enriched peat soil microbial communities from Michigan Hollow, Ithaca, NY, United States - MHF15MN | ecosystem: Environmental > Terrestrial > Soil > Wetlands > Peat | place: USA... | reverse complement strand
GTCGACGTCGATGCCGATGTAGGTGTTCACGGCATCCGGTCCTGGGCCGCCCGGATTTCGATCGACGTTGATCTGCACGAACATCCGCGGCGACCCCGCCACCCGTTTCCAGAACTCGAGACGGTCCTTGAAGCCGGGCATGAGGTCGAAGACGAGCGTCCCGTTGATCTTCAGCCGGTTCCATCCGGGGTTGCTCTGGAACCGCTCGCTCCGGCCCCAGCCCACGCTCGCGCTGCTGTCCCTGAACGGACCGGCGGGCGACAGGATGCCTCCACCGAGCATGTCGTTGTTGAAGACCTTCTGCGGGTTCACGCTCACGACGTTGCCGTTGACGACCGCGTCGTCCTTGCTCAGATCGATGAAGCCAAAGCGGGCGACGCCGAACACTTTGATGGGCAGCTCCGACCGGCGTTGCAGCGTGGCCACCTCGACGCGAAGGTCGAAGTGCGCCTCGAGGCTGGTGGCGTTCTGATACGTCGCGAAGAATTTCTTGCCCTGATCGGTGCCGCACAACGCGGCCGTCGGCGAACTCGTGTTCAGGCAGTCCACGTCGGCCGATCGAACGCCGTGCAGCGTGAACGTCGCCAGCCAGATCTGAAAGGGATCGTGTTTGTCGCCGACAAGGCGGTATTGAGCGTCGACGCCGGCCAGCAGCCGCAGATGCGAGCCCGGATCGCTGGACGGCAGGCTGCCCAGGGCCGGTGCGAAGTTGTCGAAGGCCCAACCCAGATATCCGGACGACTCGAACACCTCGCGATCGTCCCGTGCTTCAGGCTCGTCGCATTTGCCGCCCGGAGCCCCGTGCACCTGGGGTGCCTGCTGAACCTGAATCGTCACCTTCGCGGCATCGATCGTCAGCGCCGCTCCGACGATCGAGTTCTCCCTCAACGGATCGAGCAGGCGAAGCCGGACCGAGTCGCCCGTTCGTCGCGCTGGCTGCAGGGTCAGCAGGCGGCTGTCGACGAAGACGGCAATCTGCCGGATGTCGACGTCACGCGGGACGTGCTGCAGGGTGACCTGACAATCGCCTTCGGTTGCGGGCGCAAGCGTGAAAGCCGGCGACGGCTGAGCTGCGGCGTTCGCCGCTATTCCCACACCCAGGATGGCTCCCGATATCATCGCTCGACGGCGTCTGGTCATTCGTCGCTCCTCGCGTGCGCAGGTCGCCCCTTGTATCGGCGCGAACCGTGATCTTCTGTGCAGGCTTGGAGGCTAGCGCGTCGAATTCTTCCTGGCCCGCCCACTGGCCAGGAACTTGGCCGCCAGCACGGCGCCGAGCGCCTCGGTCACGGCAAGGAGGACGGCGGTCGTCGCAAACAGCGGTCGCCAGTGCGGATCGACATGGGCGACGTGATCCGGGCTGCTCACGACGAAATGATTCACGAGGCCGAACACGAGCGAACCGGCCAGGGCGAGCGCGATCACCCAGCTCCCGAGTCGCGGCGTCCGCCACGTCAGTGCCAGGCCGATCAGCGGTCCCGTCAGGATCACGATGTAGACGAACAGATTCGCCGCGAGCGACAGCGGGACGTGCGCCTGAGTGTGCGCCACGCCGTGGACCATGGAAACCACAAGATGGGCGAGGACGATGGCCATCAGCCAGGTCCAGACGCGATTTCTCTTCATAAGCAGAAGACGAACGACAGAAGCAACGCGTGACAGCGTCGCAGGATCGCGCTGCTAGGTGGCACTCGGTTCACGGAGAACACCCTCACCAAGCAAGTCCAGGACCTGTTCCTGTTTCAGCAGCGTCATGCCGAGTCGCTGCGTCGAGACGCCGTCACGAAGACGATAATCGAACGTCGGCTGCTCGGCGGTCACGTTCGCTGAGAAATGCAGGAGGCGGATCCGGGCGTCTACGGCGATCGTCGGGGCGATCTCGGCGATGTGTGAGGCAATGAATACCAGCGCACGGGGATGCGCGGCAAGACGCGTGATGATCGCCAGCGTCGCTTCCGCGGCGTCATGAACATTGGTGCCGCGAAACGGCTCGTCGACGACCGCCAGGCCCGGAGCTCCATTCTGGAGAGCACCCGCGAGCGCCTTGATCCGGCGAACTTCGGCAAGGTAGAAGCTTTCGCCGCCGCTGAGGTTGTCCAGAATCTGGACGCTCGAGAAGATCGCGCCAACGACGGGAAACGTCATCGACGTCGCGGGAACGCCGCAACCGGCATGTGCGAGGATCATCGCGGTCGCGACGGCCTTCAGGAATGTCGACTTGCCCGCCATGTTCGGCCCCGTCACGAAGCAGACGCGGGCGTCCTCAGTCAGTTGAAGATCGTTCGGGACGCCGTGCGAGCCCAGGAACGGGTGACGAAGCCCGCACACGGCGAGTTTCCGGCCGGGGGTCGGATACGACCAGCCGTGTTCGACCGTCGCCGCAGCCATGCTCCACATGGCTTCGACGGTGCCGACGCGCTCGAGAATTCCCTTCAACAGCGTATTCGCCGTTCCCCGTGCGAGCTGGTCGAAGGCCAGGAGCGAGCGGGTCGATGGCTGTCGTCCGAGGCTGAGAAGCTCCTGCGTTTCCTGGAGCTCGAACAGCCGCAGGATCTCGTCGCCAATCTCTCGCAACGTCCGGGTCCCGGTTGACGACAGATGCCGGCCCAGTTCCGCGGCCGCGTCGAGAAACGCCACGACGTCTCGCCGGCCGTTCCGCGCATCCTTCAGGTAGTGCCGATACCACCTCGGCCAGAAGCGGCCGACGACACTCGCAGGCCTCCGCATCTCCTGCGGGAGTTGCCAGGCCATGTGCAGGTACTCTTCAACGCGGTCGCATGCCACGCGATGGATGGCTGGAACAATTGTGGCGGCTTGGTCCGACAGTTCCTGATGGGCGCGCTGGCGCTCGAGGATGTCCTCCGCTGAATTCAACGAGGCCAGGAGAAGAGCGCGCAGCGCCCGTCGTCCTGCGAGCGTGTGCGTCCGATCCACGAGGCTCCAGACGGTCGGTCCCTGAGGCGACAGTGGCGAGAGAACTTCCAGATCGCGAAGCGTGGCGGCGTCCAGGAGCATGGCGACGTGACGCGCCGTACTCTACTCAATCGATTCCTGAGCTGTCATCAAGGAACGACTGGGGATGATTGCGGCGTTCCGCAACATCGTGCCGTTCGCACGACCCGCGGCCGGTCGAATCAGAACGCGACGGAGGTCTGGACGAGCAGCCGGCGCTCGAGCAGCTGGGAAGTGACCGTCTGGAATTCCTGCTGCAGCGTCACGACGATGCCCAGCTGCCCGCGTCCGATCTGACTCCAATGCGCCCCGCCGAAGATGTAGCGGCGCCTGGCGTCGCCCTCGTTGGACACGTCCGGCACGTAGAAGTCCACACCGCCAACTGCGGCCCAGCCGTTAACACCCTCCCGGCCTTCGCCGAAGAACGACAGGCCGCGCCGCTTGACGTCGACGGCGACGAACGGGTTGTCGGTCGCGGACAGATACTGCGCCGTGGCGACGACATGGGGCTTTTCGTAACTGCCCATGATGATGGCCACGTTGCGCGGCCGATCTTTCGCGTACCAGCCGTACTGGTAGAACCCCGAGATGTGCACGTTGCCGAGCTCGCTGTCGTCGGCGAAAGGACTCACGGTCACGCGGCCATCGATGCTCTTATACTTGTCGACTTCGGCGCGTCCATCACCCTCGCCGTTGTAGATGCCCACATGGGCCTCCACGTTTTCGCCCGTGTACTTGACGCTCACGCCGAGGTCCGTCGGCCCGGGAATCAGTCCGAGTCGTTCGGCGAAGAACGGCCCGATCACCCGGTAGCGGTTGAGCGACTCTTCGAACGTGAGCCAGGGCATCTCGTGCAGGCCGAACATGATCGTCGCGTGGTCGGTGACCTTCGCATCGAGCGACGCGTATTCCAGGCGCAGCGCGAGGTTCTGGTTGAGGCTGGCGTCTGTGGTCGGCCGTACATCCGGCGTGAAGCGAACGCGCACGTTCTTCGAGAGCTGCGCCTGGATGTTCATATAGCCGCGGGTGACGTCAAACGCGTTGTACCCGTTGGCTTCGTGCAATTCGGCGTCGTACTGCAGGAAGGTGACGACACCGAAGCTCACGTTGGGGTAGGTGACGGGAGCGGGTGATGCGTTCCCGGGTTCCTGCGCCAACGCTGGACCGGACAGGCACAACACGGCGATTGACGTCAGAAAGAATCGGTGCACTCGCTTCACTCCTAAAACTGAGACTAGAAAATCGCCGGCGCGCCCGTACGAAAGTCGCCGTTCAGAATCGACACGGAATTCACGCCGAGCCACCCGTCGAGCACCTTCGCGTACACGGATCGGAAGTCGGTTTCGTAGTGCACGTCGCCGGAGCTGTTCTCGAGCGTAGGATGGCCGGGCGAGAGCACCGGCGCCGTGCCGTACAGTCCGCCGCGCACCATGCCGCCGAGCGCCATCATCAGGCCGGCGGCGCCGTGATCCGTCCCTTGGCTGCCGTTCTCGGAGATGCGCCGGCTGAACTCCGAGTAGAGGATCACGGTCGTGTCCGGCGCGAGGCCCTGGTTGCGCAGGTCGCTGTAGAACGCCCACAGCCCGTCGCCGAGCGTGCCCATGAGGTTGGCGTACGCGCCGCCGCCGCCGCCGCCCTGGCCCGAGTGCGTGTCGTAGCCGCCGGTCGAGACCCAGAACACCTTTGTGCCGATGCCTTTCACGATGGCGCCCGCAACGGTGCGCAACTCTCCGGAGAAGCCATCGGTCGGATACACGACGGTCGGCTTATATGACGTCGCCAGCGCCACGCGGTCGAGCGTCTGGATGGCTCCGAGGCTGGTGCTGTTCAGGAACGCGAGATGCGGCCTGCTGCTCGCCGGGTTGCTGGCCATCGCTTGTGCGGCGGCGCGTTCCTGAAGCGCTGCGGATCCGCCGTTCGGGCTGGCGTAGGTGTACGTGCTCGCGTTCGGAATCGCCGGCACACCGCTCAGCGCGGAGATGAGCGCACGCGGCGTCTCGCCCGTCGTGTTCCATGCGGCGAGCGCGTCCAAGGGCCGAGGCAGCGTGTCGAGGTAGCGACCCAGCCAGCCGGAGCCTGCAAACGACTGCGGGTTGGCGGTGCCCCAGATGTCGCCGCCTTCGAAATGCGACCGGCTCGAGTTGTTGTATCCCGCGCGCTGCACGAGCGCCAGATGTCCGTCCTTGAAGATGTTCAGCAGGCCGCCGAGGCGCGGATGCAGCCCGAGCGCGCGCCCGGAGGAGTCGGTACCCACCTGGAGCACCTGCCCCGCGGGCACGGCAATCGTCGGACGGCGGCTGTAGTAGGCCGCGTCCTGATACCCCACGAGCGTGTTCAGCGAGTCGTTGCCGCCGGCCAGGTAGACGACGACGAGGTTGCGCGTCCCGCCGATGCCCTGGGCTTGCGCAATGGAACTCAGGAACGAGGGCGCGACAAGCCCGGCGGCGACCGTTGTCACGCCGTTGCGGATGAAGAGTCGTCGGGATAGAGCCATGGTCGTCGGTCCTCTACACGAGCTGATATTCGGCGGAGCCGACGAGAAGGCGCGCCAGGCCGGAGGCCCTTGTGTTGAGCTGCTCGCCACTGCCGGTCCACGATCCGGCGGCGGCCAGGTACGACATCAGCGCCTGCTGTGGTGCCGAGTCGAGCGGCGCCGGCGTCACACGATTGAGCATTCCCGCCAGCAAGCCCTGCGGCGACTGGCCCTCCGGTGACAGCGAGACGGCGAGGAACGGCTTCTGGCTGGCCGCCAGCGTCGCTGCGAAATTCGTCCGCGCCAGCATCTGTCCCGTCGAAAACCAGTTGGCGCCTTGCGGCCATCCGGCGACATTCGGCGGCTCGTACAGCTGCTGCCCCATGGCCGGCATGGCCCCGCGCGCCTTGTCGACCGTGAAGTTCTGCCAGCCGACTTCCCTGATCGAGCGCACGACGTATTCCGTGGGCCAGGAATAGCGTGCGAAGCGCACCGCCGGATCGTTGAACCACGGCGAGTTGAGGATGTACCGGATGACAGGCCTGATCTCGGTGCCGTTCTGCAGGTAGACGGCGGCCACGCTCTCCACGAACTTCGGGTCCGGCACATTGATCTCGTTGACGAAGAAGTTCCAAAACTTCCGAGCCAGCCGGCGGGCGGTTTCCGGATGGAGCGCCAGCGCTGTGATCAGGTCCAGCCCGTCCTGAATGCTTCCCGATCCGCTGCGGCCAGGGATGGTCTTGCTTCCGTCGCTGTAGATGGGGAACGAGAACGTCTTTGCCGTCGTCTCGTGCTGGTCGGCGTTGTAGAAGAACTCCTGATAGGCGTTGAGATCGCCGTACTCGTCCTGACGGTAGTTGTCGGACCCGCGCAGGTTCCAGCCCGTGAACACGCGCGCGGCCGCGTAGACGTCCGTTTCGACGTAGTTGTCCACACCGACCGTGAACAGCTCGATGATCTCGCGGCCGAAGTTCTCCTGCGGCTTCGCTTTGGTGTTGGTCTTTCCATCGAGCCAGATCACCATCGCAGGGTCCTTCGCGATCTCAACCAGGAGATTGCGAAAGTTTCCGAGCGCGTACTGGCGGAGGAGTTCGACCTGTCCCTGCGGCCCGTTCAGCGTACCGGCTTTGTGCGCGAGCAGCTTGGCTCCCTGGATGGTGCCGGAATCGATGGCCAGCTTGGTGTAGCCCGTGGCGAAGTGGTTGTGCCAGAACAGCGTCATCTTTTCCTGCAGCGGACGCCGCGTGTGGATCATGCGGAACAGCCAGCGCTGGCGCGCGTCCTCGATGTCGATGTCCGGCGCGAAGAGATCGTTCGTGGCGAGCTGAACGTGGTCGGGCCGTCCGATACGCGCGTCCACATCGTCAGGCCGGCCCTCGTAGTCGACGAGATAGTCGACCGCATCGGCCGTCGACATGTCGCGGAAGATGTCGGCGTCGGCCGAACTGACGCCAAATCCGGCGCGGCGAAGCAAGTGGTCGATTTCCGGGTTGACTTGAGCCATGGCGGATCAGAGTGCGATCGTCACGACGCCATTGGTGAACGTCGTGGAGTACTGACGCAGTGACGCTTTCGCGGGGCCGGCCACCACGTGACCGCTGCGGTCGTAGCGCGACCCGTGGCACGGACAGACGTAGATGTCGCCGTCAGCGCCGGTGACGGTGCAGCCCTCATGCGTGCAGACCGCCTCGACCGCCGTGAACGCCGCGTCGCTCGCTCGCGCCACGAGAAACACACCGGCGACCGACTCGACGAGCACCGCGCCGCCGACGGCAGCCAATGCGGAACCAGCAACGGTCACCTGAACGCTGTTGGCCACGAACTGCCCGGCGCTTTTGCCGAGCGGGGATGCCGCGCCGCCGCTGGGTGATGTGGACGACGAGCCGCTGCAGGCGGAGAACAGCGTTGCCAGCGTTGCACAGGACGCCACCTGGCAGGCTCCCTCGCAGAAACGGCGTCGTGACATGGATGTATCGGTATCGGACATCGCGCTGATCCTCGTAAAGCTTCGGAACCAGCGGGGCAAGATTGAGGCCGCGATGAAATTGGCCGGTTTTTGGATCAGCGTAAAGCCAACGGTTTCCGCCGATTACCGACTTGGGCATCGACCTCGTGATTTCGTAAGTGGCAGACGGCGTCCCGTTTTTGTGCAAGTTCTGAGGGGCGTCCGCCTTGAGTCAGGATGGCGACCGGCCGGATGCGGCTGCCACGTCGACCATCCAGGGCTTCCAGCGAGCTGTTGACGGGTTCTGCTCGCGTTGTGCGCACGCCGGAACTGAACGACTACGGCAGTTTGATGTCGAAGAAGTTGCGCTCGAAACCTGCGCCGGCGAGCACGAGCGAAGGTTGGCGGAGAGGGGGGGATTCGAACCCCCGTGCCCCTTGCGGGACAAGACGCTTTCGAGGCGCCCCCGTTACGACCACTTCGGTACCTCTCCACGCCGGCGGGCGAACGCTGATTGTACCGTGTCCGGCGGCCCGCTTGAAACCCGGGCGCCGGCTCCCCACGATTTGCCTCGACCGGCCCGAGTGTGGATGTGAGTGCTCGACGCGGCTCGGCAACTCCCGTGCCGCGATGATGACCACACATCGTGAGCACCTCCGCGGTACCAGCCAGGATTGCTCCTTGCATTTCCAGATGCGATGTCTCCAGTCCTGGCGACTGAACGTGCGTTCTCAGTCGCAGCCCTTCGGGCATCAATCGAACGGCACGCGCGCTATTCGCTGGGCCGGCCATGGAACGCTCTCACGCCGCGGCAGATATTCGAGTGCGTCGGCCTCGCCACGCGCGATCTGCTGATCGATCGCCAGATCGAGACGGAGACGCGCTATCAGGCCGCGGACGCGAAGCAGGTGCACTACCTGTCGATTGAGTACCTGCTCGGGCGGATGCTGACGAACAACCTGACCAGCCTCGGCATCTACGACCTCTGCCGCGACGCGCTCCGTCATATGAACATCGCGCTCGAAGACGTCGTGGAAGCCGAACCGGACGCCGCGCTCGGTAACGGCGGGTTGGGACGGCTCGCCGCCTGCTGCCTCGACTCGCTCGCCACGCTCGACCTGCCCGCCTGCGGATACGGCATCAACTACGAGTACGGGCTGTTCCGCCAGGAAATCGACAACGGCAGCCAGAGGGAAAAGCCGGACAACTGGCTCGAGTTCGGAACGCCGTGGGAGATCAAGCGGGCGGATCAGGCCTGTGTCGTGCCCGTCTACGGACGGATCGAACACAGCATCGATCGCATAGGCGGTTACAACCCGATGTGGATGGATTGGCGCCTCATCATCGGCGTGCCGCACGACGTGCCCGTCGTCGGCTACGGCGGCCGGACCGTCAACCGGCTTCGTCTGTACTCCGCCCGATCGTCACACGATTTCGACATGCAGATCTTCAACACCGGCGATTACCTGAAGGCGGTGGAACAGAAGATCGCGACCGAGACGATCTCGAGGGTCCTCTATCCGCCAGACAACGCAGCTCCTGGCCAGGAGCTCCGGCTTCTGCAGGAGTACTTTCTCGTCGCCTGTGCCGTCCGCGACATCGTCTCGGCGTATCAGAGGAATCACGCGACGTTCGACGCATTTCCAAGCAAGGTCGCGATCCATCTGAACGACACGCACCCGGCGCTCGCCATCGCCGAGCTGATGCGTACTCTCGTCGACGAGCGCGATCTGGAATGGGACACCGCGTGGGAGATCACGCGGTCGACGATGGGCTATACGAATCACACGCTGTTGCCCGAAGCGCTCGAAAAATGGCCGGTGACGCTTCTCGAGCACGTCGTGCCACGCCACCTGCAGATCATCGAGGAAATCAACCGCCGCTTCCTCGCACAGGTGGCCTCGATTCGGCCGGGCGACGCCGCGCTGCAGCAGCGTCTGTCGATCATCGAAGACACGGAGCCACCGCAGGTACGGATGACGCACCTGAGCATCGTCGGCAGTCATTCGATCAGCGGCGTCTCCGAGCTGCACAGCGGGCTCGTCAAGACCATGCTCGCGCCGGACTTCGCCGCCCTCTGGCCGGAGAGGTTCAACAACAAGACGAACGGCGTCACGGCGCGGCGGTGGCTGCTGCAGGCGAACCCCCTGCTGGCGGCGCTCATCACGAAGACGATCGGCGACCAGTGGGTGACCGACCTCGAGCGGCTGCGCGCGCTCGAATCGCTGGCCGACTACGTGCCGTTCCGGCGGGAGTTCGCCGCGATCAAGCAGCGCAACAAGGAGCGCCTCACGCGGCTGATTTCACAGACGACGTCGATCGCCGTCGATCCGGACTCGCTGTTCGACGTGCACGTCAAGCGGATCCACGAATACAAACGGCAGCTGCTGAACGTCATGCGGATCGTCCACGACTACCTGCGGCTCATCGAAGACAACGAGGAGCCGGTGGTGCCGAGGACCTACATCTTCTCCGGCAAGGCGGCTCCCGGCTACTGGGCGGCGAAGCAGATCATCAAGCTCATCTGCAGCGTCGCCCGCGTCGTCAATCACGATCCGCGCGCGCAGGGCCGGATGAAGATCGTATTCCTGCCGGATTTCCGCGTGTCGCTGGCCGAGATCATCGTCCCCGCGGCCGATCTGAGCGAGCAGATTTCCACGGCCGGCTCGGAAGCCTCGGGCACCGGCAACATGAAACTCGCGATGAACGGGGCGTTAACCATCGGAACGCTCGACGGCGCCAACATCGAAATCCGCGACGCGGTCGGCGCTGACAACATCTTCATTTTCGGATTCACCGCGGCCCAGGTGGAGGCACGGCGACGGGCCGTCGCCGCCGATCGGATCGAGCGGCGTCCCGAGGACCCGCGCGTGAGCCGCGTCCTTGACGCCATCGATTCCGGCCTCTTCGCTCCGCACGACCCTGAACTGTTCCACTGGATCGTCACCTCGCTCGTCGATGGCGGCGATCCGTTCTGCCTGCTCGCCGATCTGCCCGGCTATCTCGATGCCCAGCGCGAGGTGGACGACGCGTTCCGCCGGCCGGAGTTGTGGACATCGAAGGCGATTCTCAACGTGGCGCGGATCGGCCGGTTCTCGAGCGATCGCACGGTGGCGGAATACGCCAGAGACATCTGGAGGATCGGTCCCGTGAGGTGACGTGAGCGTGGTGAGACACCGCTTCCGCGTGCCAGGCGCCGGCTACTTCGCCGCGCTGACGGGCATTGGCGCCGTGACGGCACTCTGCGCCCCGTTCCGCGAGGCCCTGGACACGACGACCGTGGCGCTCGCGTATCTGCTGGTCGTGCTGCTCGTCGCGACGGTCTGGGGGCGGCGGCCCGCGTTTCTCGCATCGCTGGCCGCTGTTGCCTGTTTCAATTTCTTCTTCCTTCCTCCTGTCTACAGCTTCACCATCTCGGATTCACAGAATGGGGTCGTGCTGGCCGCGTTTCTCATCACCGCGGCGGTCGCCGGCCAGCTGTCTGAGCTGACCCGGCGCGCAGCAGCCGAGACCGAGGCCCGGGAAGCGGACGCTCGTCTGGCGAGCGCGAAGAGTCGAACCCTGTTCGAAGCCAGCCCCGACGCGCTCGTGACCATGGACACCAACGGCACGATCGACGACGCGAATTCCGCGATCGAGATCATGACGGGGCAGCCGTTGGCGGCGCTCATCGGCACCAGCTTCCCGTCGCACTTCGCCGAGCCTGACCAGGCCCGCGATGCCTGGCGCGAGACGTTGCGCGACGGCTTCGTCCGCGACTGGCCGCTCGAGCTCCGGCGGGTCGACGGCCACCTCACGTCGGTCTTCTACAGCGCCTCGGTCCGGCGCGGCGACAACCAGCGTCCGCTCGGCATCGTGGCGGCCCTCCGTCCCGTGCTGACATCGCCTGCGAGGGGATCGATCGCACCAGATGCCGACGCCGTCCGGTTCATGGCGCGCTTCGTTGTCTTCGCGAGCGTGTCGTCCATCGCCGTCGGTCTGCTCGGTCTCGCCGGCTGGGTGCTCGACATCGCGGCACTGAAGAGTGTCCTCCCGGGACAGGCCGTCACGAAACCCACGGCGACGATCGCGCTCGTGGCCTGCGGCTGCGCCCTGTGGTTGCTCCGTCACCGCGACGATCGGCGGCCGCGGGGCGCACGCACGCACGCCGGGCGCGCGCTGGCGCTGCTGGTCACGCTGGTGGGCCTGGCGCGCCTCTGCGATTACCTCTTCGGATGGAGCCTTCAGCCGGACGGGATGGCGCCGATCACGGCCGTGAATTTCCTGCTCACCGGGCTCGCGCTGTTATGGCTGGACTCGCCGGTCGTCCTGGGGTCGCAGCAGTTTCAGCCGGCGGAACTGCTGGCGTTTGCCATCAACACGTCAGCGAGCGTCGCGCTGCTCGACGCGCTGCTGCGGTCGGAGGCGTCGTTTGCGCACGCGGCGCCACAGACCGCCATCACACAGTTCGTGCTGTCGATTGCCCTCGTGTGCGCGCGCACCGGCTCCGGAGTGGGCGCACTGATCGTCAGCCGCAGCTACGGCGGCATGCTCGCGCGCCGGCTCTGGCCCGCCACCGTCGTCGTGCCGCTGCTCGTCGGCACGGCGTCGTGGAAGGCGTACTCGGCCGGCCTGCTGTCGGAGTGGGCCGCGATCACGGTGACGATCGTCGTGATGATCACGCTGCTGGCGGGTCTGACCGTCTGGAGCAGTATGGGCATCGATCGGAGCGACCTCGAGCGGCGCGGCGCGCTCGCCTCGCTGCATCGTCGCGAAGAGGAGCTGCGCGACGCGCAGCGCCTCGCACGGGTCGGCAACTGGTTGTGGGGGCCGGCCACCGACACGATGGCGTGGTCCGAGGAGCTGTATCGAATCGCCGGCTGCGATCCGAAGCTGCCGCCGCCGAGGTTCGACGAGCACCGGCGTTTCTACACACCGGCAAGCTTCGCGCGGCTGGAAGCGGCCGTCGAACGCGCCACGCGCACAGGCACGCCCTTCGCCCTCGAACTGGAACTGGTGCGCGCCGACGGCGTCGTTCGGCTGGTCACGACCCGGGGTGAAGCCGAGCGGGACGACCGCGGCCGCGTCGCGCTGGTCCGTGGAAGCGTCCAGGACGTCACGGAGCTCCGGCACACCGAGCAGGCGCTGCGGGAAAGCGAAGCGAATCTCACCAGGGCGCAGGAGATCGCGCACGTCGGCAGCTGGCGACTGGACGTCGCGCGGGATCGGTTCGCGTGTTCCGACGAGGTGTTCCGCATCTTCGACATTTCCGCCGACACGCCGATGACGCGCGACTGGTTCATCCATTCGGTCCATCCGGCCGATCGCGACGATGTGAACAGGGCGTGGAAGGCCGCGCTTCACGGAGCAGGTTACGAAATCGAGCATCGGATCCTCGCCGGCGACGAGGTGAAGTGGGTGCGGCAACAGGCCGAAGTCGAATTCGACGAGACCGGCTGGGCGACTGGCGCCTTCGGCACGATTCAGGACGTCACCGAACGCAAACGCGCGCAACAGGAGCTCTTCCGGCTCAATCGCGCCCTGCGCGCGCTGAGCCTCTGCAATCAGGCGCTGATTCGTGCCACGGATGAATCCGCGTGGCTCCACGAAGTCTGCGACATCATCGTCGAGGCCGCCGGCTACCGGTTCTGCTGGGTCGGCCGTGCGGAGCACGACGAGGCGAAGAGCGTGACCGCCGTCGCCGAGGCCGGAGTGGACGGGGGCCATCTGAAGGTCGTGAACATGCGGTGGTCGAGCGACGGGCAACGCCTCGGCCCGACCGGCACGAGCATCAAGACCGGCCGCGCGCAGATCGTCGCTGACACCGCCACCGATCACGCGTACGCGCCCTGGCGTGACGAGGCGCTCACACGCGGATACGGGTCGATCATCGCCATTCCGCTCTTCGTCAACGACGAGGTATTCGGTGCGCTGAGCATCTACGCCACCGAAGCCGGCGCCTTCCACACCGAGGAACTCGGCCTGTTGACCGAGCTCGCGGCCGACCTGGGCTACGGCGTCACGACGCTCCGGGTGCGCGCCGAGCAGCAGCGTGGCGAAGAGGAGATTCGGCGGTTGAATGCCAACCTCGAGCGGCGCGTGCTCGCTCGCACGGCCGATCTCGAGGCCGCCCGCGAGCGCGAAGCGCGAGTCGGTTTCAAGATCCAGCAGATGCTGCTGCTGACGCAGCCGCCCACGGACGTGCCCGGCGTCCAGATCGCCGCGCTGACGATTCCCTCGCAGCGGGTCGACGGCGACTTCTACGACTTCTTCAGACACGACGACGAGTGCCTCGACGTGATCGTCGCCGATGTCATGGGCAAGGGCGTCCCGGCGGCGCTGCTGGCGGCCGCCACGAAGAGCAACTTTCTCGAAGCCCTCTGCCATCTGATCGCGATCAACCGGAGCGGTCGGATGCCGGAGCCGAAGGAAATCGTCACGCTGGCGCACGCCGACATGGTGCGCCAGCTGATCGATCTCGAAAGCTTCGTGACGCTGAGCTACGCGCGGCTCGATCTGGCGCGCCGCCATCTCGAGCTGGTCGACTGCGGGCACACCGGGATGATTGCCGTTCGCGCGACATCGGACACCTGCGAGATCGTGCACGGCGACAACCTTCCGCTCGGCATTCGCGAGGGCGAAATCTTCGATCAGACGCGGGTGGCGTTTGCGCCTGGCGATATGTTCCTGTTCTTCTCGGACGGCCTGACGGAGCTGCGCAACCCGGACGGAGAACCCTACGGCACCGATCGGCTGGTCGCGTCAGTCATGAGCCACCGCATGCTCGAGCCGAGGTCGCTCGTCGAGGCAATCCGCACGGAGGCGCTGGCGTTCGCGCAATCCGACCGTCCGAACGACGACCTGACGTGCGTCGCCGTGAAGATTGTCGATGCGGAGAGGCCGCTGGCGCGCGCCGAGCTGGACATTCAAAGCGATCTGGCCGATCTCCGGCGCGCGCGGGCGTTCGTCCGCGATCTCTGCGGTCTGGCGCCGGGCACGGTGCTCGGCGACCAGGAAGTCGACAGCCTGGAACTGGCGGTCAACGAGGCGGCCAGCAACATCATGACTCACGCGTATCACGGCCGGCGCGACCAGTGGATTCAGCTCGACGGCGAGGCCTATCGCGATCACGTCGCGATCCGCCTGCATCATCTGGGGGATCCGTTCGAACCGGGCACCGCGCCTCCTCCGGCACTCGACGGCTCGCGCGAATCGGGTTTCGGCGTCTATCTGATGACGAAGAGCGTGAGCGAAGTGCGGTACTCACGTGACGACCGCGGCAAGCACTGCATCGCGCTCGTCCAGAATCGCGGCGCATGAAGGCGAAGGGCGAATTATGGATATCGAGGTGCGTCAGCTGAAGGACGTGGCCGTCGCGACTATCCCTGTGGAAGATCTCGACGCCAGCAACGTCGGGGATTTCAGGCGTGATATCGCGCCGGTACTCGAAGCTCACTCGCGGCTGGTGCTCGATCTCGCGCGGGTCCGCTTCGTCGACAGCTCCGGACTGGGCGCGTTCATCTCCTGCCTGCGGAAACTGAACGCCGCGGGCGGCGACCTGAAACTCTGCGGCATGTCGAAACCGGTACGGTCCGTCTTCGAGCTCGTCCGGATGCACCGTGTGTTCGACATCCTCGGCACGCCCGAGGAGGCCGTACGCGCGTTCGAGGCCGCGCCGGCGTCTTAGCGCACTTCGCCGACCGTACGAACCGGCGGAGCGCCGCGGCCTTCGGGGTGGACGTACTTGATGACCGGCATCAGCTGGGTGACGGCGAGCGGCACCTTCTCGCGAACCGATGTCAGCGGCACGGCCGGCGATCGATCCAGGACGAGGCGGCCGCTCCACGGATCGACGACGAGCCGCGCGCCGAGTTGAAGGGCGGGAATCTGATCGAGGTTGTCCGGCGCAAGCGCCGGCGCCTGCTTCATCAGATCGGCCAGGCGCACCATCTGTCCATTCGCGGCCATGTAGTCGCCGATGTGAGGCTGGATGAGGCGCGGCAGCTGCTTGGCGCGCTCCGCCAGCGCCCGGAGAAACAGCCCCGCATCGGCCAGCTTGTCCTTGTACGGCGACTTGCCCAGCAACTCGATGACCTTCTCGTCCGCCGCGGCTTCCTCGTGCGCAGTGTGACGGAACTGCAGCGTCTGCAGAAGCTCACCGTCGCCGACCATCAGGCGATCGGCGAACGAAAACTTGGTGTCGATCAGCGGGTGTCCGAGCGCCACGTGGCTCAACTCGTGCGCGAGCATCGTCGCCAGACTGGCCTCGTCGGGCAGCACGTCGATCAGCCCCCGGCTCAACACGATCGTGCGGCCGACGGTGAACGACTCGAGCGGCGACGTCAGCAGAATCCGGCAGTGCAGCGGCCGCTCGAGCGTCAGGTTGTTGGTGACGACGAGGTTGTTCAGCACCGTCTCGAGCACCTGGTCCGCCTCGCCCGGTGGCGACAGAAGGCCGACGGTTTCAAGCCGCTCGAGGACGTTCGCCTCGGCCTCCTGCTCCCAGCGCCGCTGGCTGAGCACCGGCGACAGCTGCGCGGCCAACTCGCTCGCGTCAGCCACATTGGGTTCGTCGACGCGAATCGTCGTCAGCGATCCCGTGCGGTCGGCGCCCTGCGCCTGGTACCCCCAGATGCGCGTCTGGCTCTTGAAACGCACTTTCCGCGCCGACGTGGAGGCGCCGTTCAAGTCGGTCTCTTCCGAATAGACGTACGACGGCAGCCACACGCCGGGCGTGACGTTCACGCGCCAGCCGTCCACGTGGAACGACAGCGTCCGGCGGAACAGGGTCGACAGGGTCTGATCGGCGCCACGATTGATGCCGTTGAAGCGGACGATGTTGTAATCGCGATCGTCGATCCAGATGCGGCCGAGGAAGCCGTCGTTGCCGTCTCGAAGCGGCTTGACGTCGAAGACGAAACAGCGCGCCTCGCCGAGGAACTCGCGCCGCACGTACTTGAACTGGTAGCGGCTGCGCTCGAGCACGCGCCAGTCGGGCGCCACCATGGCCGCAAAGCCGTCCGCCAGGTACGGGACGCCTGCGCCGCCGGTGACACGCGACATCAGCCCCCGGGATTTCTTCACCGTCTGGGTGAACGGCCGAAGCGTCGGGGCTTGATCGAAGTGGAACTGGCCGAGAAAGTAGTTGTCGTCCGTCGGCAGCCATCCCCGCGACTCGTCGAGCGTGAGGTTCTGGATATACACCTCGATGAGCGGGTGATACATCTTCAGCCGGTCGAGCACGCCCCGCTCCGACTGGTTCATGCGATCGACGATATCGTCGGCCTTCAGCTGACCGCCGGCCGCCAGCCGTTCGACCGACTGCGCCTGCGCCGGCGGCGCGGCGACGATGAGCGTGGCAACCAGAACGGACATCTGCGCGATTCGCATGGGAGCCCTCTAGGAGATGCGGAACGTGATGTGAACCGTGGCGCGGTAGTCCACGGCACGGCCGTCCGCCTGAGCCGGTTTGAAGCGGATGCGCATCGCCGCCTGCTCCGCCGTTTCGTCAAGTCCGTGTCCGAGTCCCTGCACTACTCGGAGCACACGGATTTCTCCGGTGGCGGCGAACTCGACTTCGAGCGTCACGGTGCCTTCGATCCGCCGCAGCTTCGCCTCGTCGGAGTAGTTGGGCTCCGGCTTGAAGATGATCTCCACCGGCCTGTCGATTGGCTTCTGAAGCTGCGCGGCGACGGCTGCGGCCTTCGGCTTGAGATCGAATCCACCGGCGCGCACGTCGTCCGGCCGATTCGCTCCCGCGGTGCGAGCCTGTGGAGCGGCGCTCCCGAACCCCGCGGCCGTGACGGCCGTAGCGCGGTCAGCGGTGCGAGCCTGCGGAGCGGCGCTGCCGAACCCGGCGGCCGCGACAGTCGACGGCCGATCATTTGTTCGAGCGTCGATCGAACGCTCGAACGACCTGGTGTCCAGCGGCCGTTCGAACACCGGTGGCGCGGCAGGCACCAGCATCGGCGTCACGGGATTGAGCGGCGCGGCGGCAATCGGCTTCGGCTCCGCGGCCGGTTTTTCGTCTCGAGTCGGTGAAGTCCGCGCAGTGACGCGCGGCACCTCGGCAGGCACGACGCGACGCGGTGCGACGACCGGCGGCCGGACAACGGGCGGCGGAATCGACGCCACCAGCGCGGGCACCTGCACCGCTGGGAGCACGAACACCGGAATCGCCCGCCGTCGCGGCGCCGTCGCGGTCTCGGAAGAGCCCATCGGCAGCGCGGAAACAATGCCGGTCGCGAACGTCGCATGCAGCACGACGCTCAGCCAGAAGCCCCCTGCCGATCGCGATCCCTTGCGCGATTCGCTCCGTGATTCGATGGACAGAATTGACATTTGTCGTACAGAACTGAGGGTCGTGACACGCACCTGCGGTCACCGCGCCCCGCTTGCGCCTTTAATCAGCAATCGCAGTGCCGCTGGGGCGACTAACTTCGGCGCTCGCGAAAGAATTCCACCATCAGGCCCCTGCATTCCTCTTCGCGAATGCCGGACACGATCTGGAATCGATGATTGAGCCCGGGCAGCTCGGCGCCACGAATCGTCGACACGATTGCGCCTGATTTGGGCTCGGACGCGCCGTAGACGAGCGTCCCGATGCGCGCGTGCACCATCGCGCCGACACACATCAGACACGGCTCGATCGTGACGCACAGCGTCGCGCCGGTGAGCCGGTAATTCCCGAGACGGATCGCGGCCTGGCGCATCGCGGCGATCTCGGCGTGCGCGCTCGGATCGAGACCGTTGATCGGATGGTTGAACCCGCGGCCGATGATCTCGTCGTCGACCGCGACGACGGCGCCGATCGGCACCTCGAACGTGTCGCGCGCCCACCGCGCCTCGGCGAGCGCTTCCTGCATCAGCCGATCGAAATCCATTCGCGGCCATAATACACGCGGCACATGCGACCGAGCGGCCGCCACGAAGCGCACGAAGACGGACAATACGGCGGGCTTTCAGGTCACCAGTCTCGGTGGACGCGAGATCTGCGGGCATTCGCCACCATCTCCGGCGTCACGATCGCCGCCAGGCTGCCGTTCCTGCTTCGCGCGGATCGGTTTTTCGACTCCGACGAAGCCGTCGAAGGCCTCATGGCGCGCCACGTCCACCTCGGCGAATTTCCGGCGTTTCTCTGGGGACAGCGCTACAAAGGCGTTCCCGAGGTGTATCTGTCGAGCGCCGTTTTTCGCGTGGCCGGATCCAGCGTCGTCGCGCTCAAGGCCGTGACGCTCGCCTGTTTCGTCGTCTTTCTGTGCCTGAATTTCAGGCTCGTCGAACGCGTGTGCTCACGCAGCATCGCGTGGATCGCAACGGCCTTCTTCATTGCCGGACCGCCGTCGCTCGTCCTGTGGACGCTGAGCGGCAGCGCGGAACTCGTCATGACGCTCGTCTGCGGCGCCGTGCTTCTGCTTGCCGTCGACGAGTGGCGCCGGTCTTCGTCTCCACGCGCGCTCGTCGTTGCCGGCGTGGCGCTCGGCCTGGGCTTCTGGGTCCAGCAGTACATCCTCTATTACGTCGTCGCACTGGCGATCGCCGCGGCGCTGGAAACACCGGGCTGGCGCGAGACATCGACGCGCCTCCTGCGAGAGCGTTTACCCAGCTGGCTGCGAGCGGCGTTGATGGTCCTCGCGATGGCTGCGGCGTTCTACGTCCTGCTCGGCCTGATCGCGTTCTTCACCGGCGGCTTCGACGTTCGTGTCGGAGGCATGCGCATCACCGCCACACATCCGCAGAAGATGTGGTGGATCGCCGGAGCGCTGTTCGCGTTGATCGTCGGCGGCGGCTGCGCCGTGGTGTTCAGAGATCAGGTGATCTGGCCGGCAGTTGGCCTGCTCGCTGGTTATGCACCGGCGCTGATGGGGCGCATCGGAAACACGGGCATGGGAGCGCCGATCGCGCGAATGGATGTCGCCGCCCTGCGCGCGGCGCTGCCTGATATCACCGGCGTGATGCTGCCCGTGTTGTTTGGATTCCGGGATCCGGCCGGCCATACAACCGTCTTCCCCGTCCTCGGAATCGTGCTCGTGCTGCTCGTCGCCTGCTCGTGCTGGCACGCGTGGCGGCGAGGTATCACGCCGTTCTTTCACCTGATCCTCATCGTCGCGCCGGCGATGTTTCTGATCAGCGGTTCGTTCATCGACGCGCAGTCGTACCGGTATCTGATGCCGATGTACGCCTCGCTGCCGATTGTGTATGCGATGGGCATCGACGGGGTGCGGCGGGCGAGCCCGGCCGTCGGCACCGCGCTGCTGATTTTCGTGCTGCTGATTTTCGGAGCGCAGCAGGTCGACTGGTACCGGCGGCTCGAGCCCGACCTCGAGTCGCCCGCGTTCATCGCCTGTCTTGATCGCGCCGGAGTTCGTGCGGCCCGCGCCGGCTACTGGCGCAGTTACAAGATCACGTTCCTCACCGGCGAGCGAATCATCGTGGCGCCGACGGACGGCATCGATCGCTATGCTCCGTACTCTGCGCTCGCCCGCTCCAGCGGTTCGATCGACACAGCAACCTGCCGCTGATCCGTGTAAACGCTCTGTCGCGTCGGTCTCACACGCCGGGCCAGGGCTCCGCCGAGTACTGCTTCAGCCGGTCCGCATCCTGCGTCGGAGCCCGGACTCCATGTCTTGTGAGAATCACGACGAACTTCAGCTGCCGGACCGGCGGCTTCAAGTGCGACGACCCAGAGGGAGAGAAGAACCGCTGCCGGCCCGCCGGTAACGTTTGCGTGACGCCGGTGCTAGCGCGAGCCGGTGGCTGGTTCGATCTTGGCCAGACGGACGACCGTCGCTCGCGAGCCCTGTGGGCCCAGAAGCACGCCGGTGATTTCGTAGAGACCGGGCGGCAGATTGCGAAATTCGAATACCTTGAGTGGTGTCGGGTCGTTGGCGCCGTCGATCGGAACCTGGTTGGTTCGGCTCATGTTCGGCGATTTGGCGGTGACCTGTAACGTCCGATTGTCCGGCGACGCTTCGACATTCACGCGAACCGTCACAATCGCCGGCTCTCTCTGAATTGCCGGCGTGACCTCCATGTGGAGTATTTCGCCGCCGTTGAGGGCGGCCGGCCATAGACCGAACGCGCTGAAGCCGATGAACAACGCCGCATGACATGTGATCCGCATGGCCGTTCTGCTCCAGGATGAAACTGACCGACGCATCAGTAGGGGTATCGGCGATAACGATCCGCTCGTTAGCGCAGCGGCAAGACTCGTGGCGGGAATGGGCAAGCGCGTGACGCAATGCACGCGCGAATCCGAGGGATCCGGGCTTGTGTGAACGGAGAGGTCAGCGCTCGCCGGGTGAAGGTACGACTTCAGCCACCCGCGAGATCGTCGCTCGGCGGCCCTGCGCACCGACCAGCACGCCGGTGACTTCGTAGAGACCTGTCGGCAGTCCACGGAACTGGAAGACCTTGAGCGGCGACGCGTTGGCGCCGTCGATCTCGACCTCACTGCTTCGATAGAACGTCGGCGATTCGGCCACGACCTGCAGGAGGCGATTCTCGGAGGACGATTCGACCATCACGCGCACGGTCAGCAGCGCGGGCGCTCGCTGGATTGCCGGCGACACCTGCATCCGCAGCGCCTCGCCGCCATTGAGCGCGCTCGGGGCGAGGCTGAAGGCGAACAATCCGAAGAACACCGCCGCGTGTCGCGAGATCCGCATGGCCGTTCTCCTCCCCCGGGACAAGTCTGTCGCCGCCCGGTCACCTCGTTTTATCGGGCAGGGCGTTGCACGGCGTTAACAGGTGCCGAAAAGCCCAGAAAAACAGGCTCAGACGTGTAACGCGCACGTAACAAACATGATACGCGCCTTGGAGGTTCGAGATGAGAACTGAGGATGTAAACTTTTTTGCGAATGCGAGGCGCCGATCAGTGCAGCTTCCTGGTTCTTACAGCCTCGTCACCGTCGCGACAAGAGCCCGTCATCGCGCTTCTGTAGGATGGCCCAATGTCCTACAACCTCACGCTCCAATGCGGCTGCATCGTCTACGTGGCGTGCGACCCGAAGACCGGCCTGTCGCACACGCGGGTTGTCGAGCTCCGGGGGCAGCACTGCGGAGTCAGGCGACACGAGATCGGGACGCGGGTCTACCTGTGGGAAATGCTTCCCCACCCGCATCATCTGCCCCAACCCATTTACGTGTCCGACGGCGTGCAGCTCGCGGAGATCTAGCGCAGCGCACGGGCGGCGACGTCTGGGAAATCAGTGAATATCCCGTCGACACCAAGCGCGCGAAACTGCCTGAACTCCGCGGCGAAGTCGCCGTGGTACGACGGCGAGAGGAAGATCGGCTCGGCTCGCAGCGTCCAGATGTGCACGAGCAAGCCGGCTGCGTGGGCGCGCGCGACGAGGTCGGTCGGCTCCTTGAGTGTTCGATCCGCGTTCGCCGGAATCACGAGC
>Ga0326726_10001486_pt1 | contig 21759 bp, 22 predicted proteins | sample MHFenrmetagenome_2_FD_207603 | JGI IMG/M metagenome (GOLD analysis project Ga0326726, IMG submission 207603) | Lab enriched peat soil microbial communities from Michigan Hollow, Ithaca, NY, United States - MHF15MN | ecosystem: Environmental > Terrestrial > Soil > Wetlands > Peat | place: USA... | reverse complement strand
GGTCTCCGCGACCTGAACGATCGCGGTTCCGGTCTCGACCTGGACCGCGCGTGCGGCGATGCGCACCCGCTCCCCCTCAAGCGTGGCGTCGTAGTAGATGTGCTCCCCTGGATGAAGGAGTTCGGGCGGCGCCGGAAGCCGTGGCGTTCCCGCGATCAACTCGCCGCCGGGCCCGAGCACCTGGTAATAGACGCGATCCTCAGTGTCGATGCGCAACGCTTCAATCGCGATCGAGGGGAGGTCGAGCTCGAGCCGGGTTCCGCTGCGCCTCAGATGACTCGCGATCGCGAGAGCCGGGTCGAGCAGCGCGCTGTCGTAGGCCCTGTTCGCGGCGCTGAGGGCGATGCGATAGGAAACGAAGCTTCCGGCGGCGACCAGCAGCAGCAGAGGGCCGAGCAGCCAGTAGGTGAGATGCCGGCGCAGGCTAGACTGCATCGGGATCCTCGACCATGTAGCCGAACCCGCGCACGGTCCGGATTCTGATCCCCGCGTCGTGCAGCTTGGAGCGCAGACGAGAGATGTACACCTCGATGGCGTTGTGGGTCAGCGAATCGTCCCAGCTGCACATCGCCTGGAGCATGTGCTCCTTGCTGACCACCTGCCCGATCCGCATCAACAGGTATTCGAGCACCGCCCACTCGCGCGGAGTGAGGTCGAGGACCTCGGTTCCGATGCTCGCGCGCCGAGCCACCGTGTCGACGCTAAGGCGCCCGAAACGGAGCTTCGGACTCTTGACGACCTGGCTCCGGCGAATGAGCGCCCGCACCCGCGCTTCCAGCTCAGGGAGCGAAAACGGCTTGGTGACGTAATCGTCCGCTCCGAGATCCAGGCCGCGCACGCGGTCGGCCTCGGCGTCGTGAGCGGTAAGGATAAGGATGCTGCCGGAGTGGTTGTCCCGGCGAAGCTGGCGCAGGACTTCGAAGCCATCCACTCCTGGAAGACTGACATCGAGCACGACCAGGTCATAGTGTTCCTCGGCGCAGGCTCGCAGGGCGAGCTCGCCGGTTTCCGCGTGGTCGACCGCGTAGCCCGACTGACGGAGCGTGCGGATCAGTCCGTCCGCCAGCGCCTTGTCGTCCTCGACGATCAGAACTCGCATGACAAGTGTTTGAACCGGTTCAAACTTCAGGATAGCACGCGAGTGGGTCCCCGATTTCTGATCAGGGCGCGTGGGCGTGGGCATGCCGGGAAAAAAGTGCGTGGGAGCGCAGAACGCCCCCACGCCACAGAGGAGGAAAGAGACTACGCAAAGAACTCTACGCGGCCTGGCTTGCAATAAGCTGATGTAGACTTACGGAAGGCTGACACCCTCGAGGGTCACAGTAGCGATATCCTGCAAAAGCCTGATAAAATAAAACCTTAGGTGAGTTTCTCGCGGCCTTTCCCGAATCCCACTGGAGATCCTGCATGGCAGTAGAGCGAACCCTGTCCATCGTGAAACCCGATGCCGTGGCGAAAAACGCCATCGGAGAGATCTATTCCAGGTTCGAGAAGGCCGGCCTGAGTATCATCGCGGCTCGAATGCTCTCCCTGTCGGAGGTTCAAGCCGAGGGCTTCTATGCGGTACACCGTGAGCGGCCGTTCTTCCGGGATCTGGTGAAGTTCATGATCTCGGGACCGATCATGGTGCAGGTGCTGGAGGGCGACGACGCGATCGCCAAGAACCGCGAACTGATGGGGGCGACGGATCCCAAGAAGGCGAAGAAGGGCACCATCCGCGCCGATTTCGCCGAGAGTATCGACGCCAACGCCGTGCACGGCTCCGACGGCCCGGAAACGGCGCGCACCGAGATCGCATACTTCTTCTCGGCGTCCGAGATTTTTTCAAGATAGATGAGCGTCAATCTCCTCGATCTCGATGGTGAAGCGCTCTCCGCCTTCTTTTCGGGGCTGGAAGAGAAGCCGTTTCGCGCGCGCCAGCTCAAGCGCTGGATGCATCGCCTCGGCGAGAGCGATTTCGATCGGATGAGCGACATCGCGCGGTCGCTGCGCGACAAGCTCGCCCGGGTCGCGACGATCTCTCCTCCCAAGATCGTGAGCGACAGCACTGCCGGCGACGGCACCCGCAAGTGGCTGCTCGATGTCGGCAACGGCAACGCCGTCGAAGCCGTGTTCATTCCCGAGACCGGACGCGGAACTCTGTGCGTCTCCACCCAGGCGGGGTGCACACTTGCCTGCGAGTTCTGCTCGACTGGAAGGCAGGGATTCAACCGCAACCTGTCGACCGGAGAGATCATCGGGCAGCTGTGGCTGGCCAACCGCGAGCTCGGTGCGATGCCCGGCGGCGAGCGCGTCATCAGCAACGTGGTGCTCATGGGAATGGGCGAGCCGCTGCTCAACTTCGACAGCACCGTCGCGGCACTCAAGCTCATGATCGACGAGGACGCGTACGGGCTTTCGCGGCGCCGCGTCACGCTGTCCACTTCGGGCATCGTGCCGATGATCGACCGGCTTCGCGAGGAATGCCCGGTCGCGCTGGCGGTATCCCTGCACGCTCCGAGCGACGCACTGCGCGACAGGCTCATGCCGATCAACCGGAAGTATCCTCTCGCAAAATTGCTGGCTGCCTGCCGGCGCTACCTCGAGCGCGCGCCGCGCGATTTCATCACCTTCGAGTATGTCATGCTCGACGGAGTCAACGACGGCGAGGCGCATGCGCGCGAGCTGATCGATCTGGTTTCCGGGGTTCCCTGCAAAATCAATCTGATTCCGTTCAATCCCTTCCCGAATTCGGGGTTTGTGCGCTCACCTCGCAAGGCGATCGAGCGCTTCAGCGAGCTGCTGAACGCTTCCGGGATCGTGACCACCACGCGCAAGACGCGTGGAGACGACATCGACGCGGCCTGCGGTCAGCTCGCCGGCCAGATCCAGGATCGCACGAGGAGATCGACGCGCCTGGAAGGGGTCGGTTCTTGAAGCGGCCTGGTGGCTTCGCGGTGCTCGCCGCGGCTGCGCTCTGCGGCTGCGCCTCGAACCCGCTCCCGGGTGAGTTGCCGGGCGAGGCGGACAGCGGGGCTATCATCGGGGAACAGGCGAGCGGGCGGGAGCGCGCGCGGATCCACACCGAGCTCGCGGGGTCCTACTATCAGCGGGGGAACCTGGGCGTGGCGCTCTCCGAAGCGCGCATCGCCATAGCGGCGGACTCGGGCTACGCGCCTGCCTACAACCTGCTGGGCCTCGTCTACGGCGATTTGCGCGAGACCGCGCTCGCCGAAGAGGCGTTCGAGCGCTCGCTGAAGATCAATCCCGGCGATCCGGACGCTAATCACAACTACGCATGGTTTCTCTGCGAGAACAAGCGCGAGGAAGAATCGATTCGCTACTTCCTGCTGGCGGTGCGCTATCCGCTGTACACGACTCCGCAGAAATCGTACACGATGGCGGCGACCTGCGCCCTGCGCAAGGGGAACGAAAAGGACGCCTACGAGTATCTCGAGCGGGCGCTCAGGCTCGATCCGAACTACTATCCCGCGCTGATCAATCTTGCCCAGCTCAAGTACCGCAGGGGAGAGCTCGACTCGGCGCGCGGTCTGGTGGGGCGCTACAACAAGCTCGCCGAGCCGACATCGGAATCGCTGTGGCTTGCGCTGAGAATCGAGCGCAAGCTGGGGGATTCCTCCGCCACGACGAGCTACGCTAACCAGCTCCGCAGGCGTTTTCCCGGATCGAAGGAATACCAGGACCTTCAGAAAGGACGGTTCGATTGAGCGATACGGCCGAAGCACGAACCGTTTCCGCGGAAGACGGGCCCGGGCGCACGCTCGCCCGCCTGCGCGCCGAGCGCAAGCTCTCGGTCGCCGACGTCGCGCAGCGCCTCAAGTACGGCTCGCGCCAGATCGAGGCACTCGAGGCCGAGGAATTCGACAGGCTGCCCGGCGCGACTTTCGTCCGCGGAATGGTGCGCGGCTACGCGAAGCTGCTCGAAACCGACCCCGAGCCCATCCTGGGCTCGCTCGAGCGGCGCTACGTCCCCGGTGAAATCTCCCTCGACCTGCGCGCCAAGCGCGTTCCCTTCCCTCAGGGCGGCAAGCGCCGCGGCACGAGGGCATATCTCTTTCTTTCGCTGTCTCTGGTCGTCATCGCGGCCGGTTTGCTCTACGAGTGGCGAGTCGGGGCGTTTCCCTGGGCGAGATTCGCGTCGAGCGCTCCGGCCCCGCAGAAACAGGCGAAACCCCGTCCGGATTCTCCCGCCACACCGGCGCACGCCGAAGCTGAGTCGCCGGTCGCCCCCCCGGTCGTCGTTGCCGAGAAGGCCGTGCCCGCGCAAGCGCCGGCTCCGGTTCCGCAGTGGCAATCCAAGCCGCAGGCTCCCGGGGGCGAGGTCCGCGTGGGCTTGGAGTTCGCGGGAGAATCCTGGGTCGAGATCAAGGATGGGGAAGGCAAGATGCTGATGTCGCAGCTCAATCCGTCCGGGAGCCGCAGGGTCGTTTCCGGACGGGCGCCCCTGTCTCTCGTGATCGGCAATGCGGCGAACGTGCGTCTTACCTACAAGGACAAGCCCGTCGATCTGAAGCCGTATATCCAGATCGAAGTCGCGCGCCTTACACTAGACTGAGCGCCGGAGTGAGAGGCTCATGAGCGGAATTCCGAGGCACACGACGCGCCAGGTGCGCGTTGCCGACGCGCTCATCGGCGGGGGCGCTCCGGTGCTGGTGCAATCGATGACCAATACCGACACCGCCGACGCGCAAAGCACCGCCGAGCAGGTAGCCGAGCTCGCCCGTGCCGGCTCGGAAATCGTGCGCATCACGGTGAATACGTCCGAGGCCGCGGCGCAGGTCCCGCGCATACGCGAGCGCCTCGACGCGATAGGATGCGACGTGCCCCTGGTCGGCGATTTCCACTTCAATGGACACAAGCTGCTCGCCGAGCACCCCGATTGCGCGCAGGTCCTGGCCAAGTACCGCATCAATCCGGGGAACGTGGGCCGGGGCGCCAAGCGCGACGAGCAGTTCGCGACGATGGTCGAAATCGCGTGCCGCTACGACAAGCCGGTGAGAATCGGCGTGAACTGGGGCAGTCTCGACCAGGAGTTGCTCGCGCGCCTGATGGACGAGAACGCCAGGGCGGCCGAGCCCCTCGATTCCGACTCGGTCACGCGCGAGGCGCTGGTCGCCTCGGCGCTCGATTCGGCGGCGCGAGCCGAGGAGCTCGGGTTGCCGGGAGACCGCATCGTGCTCTCGTGCAAGGTGAGCGGGGTCCAGGACCTCATCGCCGTGTATCGCGAGCTTGCGCGGCGCTGCGACTATCCCCTGCATCTCGGGCTGACGGAGGCGGGGATGGGAACGAAAGGCATCGTGGCCTCTACCGCGGCGCTGGGTGTCCTGCTTCAGGAGGGCATCGGCGACACGATCCGCATCTCGCTAACGCCCGATCCGGGCGGGGACCGGACTCGCGAAGTGATCGTCGCCCAGGAGCTGCTCCAGACCATGGGCTTGCGTGCGTTTTCTCCCCTGGTGATCGCCTGCCCAGGATGCGGCCGTACGACCAGCACTTACTTCCAGGAGCTCGCCGACAAGATCCAGCGTTTCCTGCGCGAGCAGATGCCGCGGTGGCGCGAGCGCTTTCCGGGCGTGGAAGACATGCACGTCGCGGTCATGGGCTGCGTGGTCAATGGGCCCGGAGAGAGCAAGCACGCCAACATCGGCATTAGCCTGCCGGGGTCGGGCGAGCGCTCGGTCGCACCGGTCTACGTGGACGGCGAAAAGACCGTGACCTTGAAAGGCGAGCGCATCGCCGAGGAATTCCAGCAGTTGGTCGAAGAATACGTCCGCGCCGCTTACGGGAAGGGCGGGCGCTTGCGGCGCGACGCTGCCGAGAAGAAGAGAAGCATCCCGATCAAAGCCTCGGTGTAGGCGGCGCGGGGCAAATTTGACATGAGCGAGCCGATCCGCGCGCTGCGCGGAATGAACGACATCCTGCCCGACGAGGCGGAGCGCTGGGAGGCTCTGGAGGAGATCCTGCGCGACTGGCTGCGAAGCTTCGGCTACCGCAATGTGCGAACGCCGGTGCTCGAGCACACGGCGCTCTTCCGCCGCGCGATCGGTGAAGCCACCGACATCGTCGAGAAGGAGATGTACACCTTTACCGACGAACTGAACCAGGAGTCCCTGACTCTGCGTCCGGAGGCCACCGCCTCGGTCGCGCGCGCGGCCGCCGAGCACAGCCTGCTCTACGGCGGCGCGCAGCGCCTGTATTACATCGGTCCTATGTACCGCCACGAAAGGCCGCAGAAGGGACGCTACCGCCAGTTCCACCAGGTCGGGGCGGAAGCGCTCGGTTTTCCGGGGCCTGACATCGACGCCGAACTGCTCCTCATGTGCGCCCGCCTGTGGGACGACTTGAATCTCGCGGGAGTCCGGCTGCAAATCAACTGCCTGGGCTCGGCTGCGGAGCGCGCGGCGTATCGCAAGTCGCTTGTTTCCTATCTCGAGTCGCGGGAGAAGGATCTCGACGACGACTCGAGGCGACGGCTTCGCACGAACCCGCTGCGCGTGCTCGACAGCAAGAACCCGGAGATGCAGGCGCTCATCGCCAGTGCTCCGCGCATGCTCGATACCTTGGGCGAGGGCTCGCTCAAGCACTTCGAGGGAGTGCAGCTGATTCTCAAGGACGCCGGACGCCCCTACGAAATCAACCCGCGCCTCGTGCGAGGGCTCGACTACTACAATCTCACGGTGTTCGAGTGGGTGAGCGGGGACCTTGGCGCGCAAGGGACGGTATGCGCGGGCGGGCGCTACGACGGCCTGCTCGAGCAGGTCGGGGGAAAGGCTGCGCCGGCGTGCGGCTTCGCGATGGGCATCGAGCGCCTGCTCGCGCTGCTCGCGGATTCAGGCGAGCGCGCCTCGCCGGACGTGTACCTCGTCAACCAGGGGGAGCGGGCGGAGCGGTTCGCGTTTCGCGTCGCCGAGGCGCTGCGCGAGGCCGGATTCAGCGTGGTACAGCACTGCGGCTCCGGGAGCTTCAAGTCGCAGATGAAAAAAGCCGACGCCAGTGGGGCCGCAGTGGCGGTGATCGTCGGCGACGAGGAAGCGCGGGCGGGAGAGGCGAGCGTCAAGGCCCTGCGCGAGGAGCGCGAGCAGTTCCGGGCGACGCTGGAAGGCCTTCCGAATGCGGTCGCGGACCTGCTGTTCGGCGAAGGCGACGAAAAGGGAAATTAATGAGCACATACGATCTCGAAGAACAGGAACAGCTGGCCACCCTGAAGGCGTGGTGGAAGGAACACGGCGGCGGAGTCGCCCTGGCCGCGATCCTCATGGCGAGCGCCGTCGCAGCGTGGAACGGCTGGGTCTGGTACCAGCGCTCGCAGGCCGCGCAGGCGGCAGCGCTCTACGACACCTTGCAGAAGGCGGCGCGCGCCAACGACCTCAAGGCCACGCGCGAGACGGCGGGATCGATTCTGGAAAACTACCCGCGCAGCACCTACGCGCAGCTCGCAGCACTGGTTTCGGCGAAAGCCCTGTTCCAGGCCGGCGATCTGAAGACTGCGCGCGCCCAGCTACAATGGGTGATCGAACACGCGAAGAGCGACGAGATACGTTCGATCGCGGCGCTCCGGTTGGCGAGCGTATTGCTCGACGACAAGGACCCCGACGCGGCGCTGAAGGCTCTCGAGGCAAAACCGCATCCTGGGTTCGAATCCCTCTACGCCGCGCAGCGCGGGGACATCTTGATGGCACAGAACAAGCGGGCAGAGGCGCGCGCGGCCTACAAGGCTGCCCTGGAAAAAGCCGAAGCGGGTCCTCTGCGCGAGGGGCTGCGCCTCAAGCTCGAAGCGCTCGGAGAGGGTTGATGCGGCGGTTACTCCTCGCGGGCGCGATCGCGCTCGCCGCCTGCTCGGGCCCATCCGGGCCGAAGATGGCTGAGCTTACGGACCTTCCGTCGAGCATACCGGTGCGCTTCCTGTGGGGTGCGAGCGTCGGCAAGGCGGAGGACGCGATTCTCTTTCCGGCCGTGGTCGGCGGCGGCGTCTTCGCTGCGGCCCAGGACGGCACCGTTGCGCGCTTCGACGCAGCGACGGGAGCGGAAGCGTGGCGTGTCAACCTGAACCAGACGCTGTCAGGCGGCGTAGGTTCCGACGGATCCCTGGTCGCTGTCGGAACGTTCGAGGGCGAGGTGATCGTGCTCGACGCGGCCAAGGGCGGGTTGACATGGCGGGCACGCGTTTCGAGCGAAGTGCTGTCCGCCCCCGTCGTGACGGGTGATCTGGTGATCGTGCGGACCGGCGACGGCCGCCTGTTCGCGCTCGATGCGAAAGACGGCAAACGGCGTTGGCTGTACCAGCGAACGAGCCCACCCCTCTCGGTTCGCTCACCCGTGGGCATGGTGGCTGACCGCGGCAATCTTCTGACCGGTTTTGCCGGGGGCAAGCTCGTGTCGATCGCGCTCGCCAACGGGGCCGTGCGCTGGGAAGCGACGGTCTCCCTGCCCCGGGGGGCGACCGAGCTGGAACGCGTGACCGACGTGGTCGGGGTGCCCGTGGTGGCCGAGCGCGAGGTGTGCGCAGTGGCTTACCAGGGCAAGATCGGCTGCTTCGACGGCGCGAGCGGCAACGCCTTGTGGTCGCGCGACCTGTCGAGCACCGCCGGGCTGTCGGTCGACGCGCGCTACGTATTCGTCAGCGACGACAAAGGGGCGGTGCAGACCCTGGATCGCGCCGGCGGCGCGACGATCTGGAAGCAGGATCGCCTGTTCCTGAGGCGCCTCACCGCTCCGCTTCCCCTGGGAGACGTAGTGGCGGTGGGAGACGTGGAAGGCTACGTGCATTTCCTGTCGCGCGAAAGCGGCGCATTCGTCGGCCGAGTCGCCACCGACGGCAGTCCGATCCGTTCATCCCTCCTGCGACTCGAGCAGGGCTTTCTGGTGCAGACGCAGGAAGGCAATCTTTACGTCTTGAGTCTGCGGTAGCGATCCCGACCAGCGCGAGCGACGCTAACCCGCTCGCGCCTCCGGGGACCAGAGCGAATCTCCCATGAAACCCACACTGGTGATCGTCGGCAGGCCCAACGTCGGCAAGTCCACCTTGTTCAACCGCCTCACGCGTACGCGCGACGCGCTCGTGGCGGCCTTACCGGGCCTGACGCGCGACCGCCACTACGGCGCCGGGCGCCTGGGCGGGCGCGGGTACCTGGTGGTCGACACCGGAGGACTGGAGCCCGATGCGCAAGGGGTGTACGTGGAGATGGCGAAGCAGGCGAGAACCGCGATCGCCGAGGCCGACGTCGTGGTGCTCGTCACCGACGCGCGCGAGGGCCTCACGGCGCAGGACCGCACGATCGCAGAAGAGCTGAGGCGGACCGGCCGTCGCGTCATCGTCGCGGTCAACAAGGCCGAGGGCATGAATCACGAAGTCGCCACCGCCGAGTTCCATGAATTGGGGCTGGGCGCGCCGCACGCGATCTCCGCCGAGCACGGCGAGGGGGTAAGCGACCTGGTGGAGGCGGCCCTCGCCGGTTTCCCGGCCGAGGAAGAGCGTGAGCAAGCCGACGGCGCCGTTCGCATCGCGATCGTCGGCCGCCCGAACGCGGGAAAGTCCACGCTCGTCAACACTCTAGTGGGAGAGGAACGGGTGGTGACGTTCGACCAGCCAGGCACCACGCGCGATGCGATCGACGTCGAGCTCGCGGTGAAAGGCCGCCGTTATGTCCTCGTCGACACTGCCGGGTTGAGGCGCCGCGGGAGGGTCTTCGAGAGCGTCGAGAAATTCTCCGTGGTGAAGACGCTGCAGGCCATCGATCGCGCCAATGTCGCCATCCTCGTGCTCGATGCGCAAAGCGATATCTCCGACCAGGATGCCCATATCGCCGGATTCATCCTCGAGCGGGGACGCGCGGTGGTGGTCGCGGTGAACAAATGGGACGGGCTCGACGCCTACGCGCGTGACATGGTGAAGCGCGCCATCGCGCGCAAGCTGCGGTTCCTCTCGTTCGCGCATTTTCACTACATCTCCGCGCGCGAAGGCCGGGGTGTCGCGCGCATGCTCGCGTCGGTGGACGCCGCCTACCGGGCGGCAATGGCGAAGCTGCCCACTCCCAAGCTCACGCGCGCGCTCATTGCCGCGGTGGAGAGGCAGGCGCCCCCGCGCTCGGGGCTGTCGCGGCCCAAGCTGCGCTACGCGCATCAGGGAGGAAGCAATCCGCCGATCGTGGTGGTGCACGGCACGGCGCTGAAGGCAGTGCCCGAGAGCTACCGCCGCTACCTCGAGGCCGATTTTCGAAAAGTGTTCCGCCTCGAAGGCACGCCGCTGCGCATCGAATTCAAGAGCGGCAGGAACCCTTTCGTCGACTGATCCATCTAACCATGGGCGCCGGTGGACTCGGCGCGCGGAAGTCACGGATTCAAAAGCACTTCGAGGTGACGCAGTACATTGGCATTTCCCGAAAAACCCGATACAGTACAGCTTCAAATAAGACCCATCCGGGGTAACCCATGAGCAGCAAAGGACAATTGCTACAAGATCCGTTCCTGAATACCCTGCGCAAAGAACATATTCCGGTATCCATCTACCTGGTCAACGGAATCAAGCTTCAGGGTCAAATCGAGTCCTTCGACCAGTACGTCGTGCTCCTCAAGAACACCGTGACGCAGATGGTTTACAAGCACGCCATCTCCACCGTCGTTCCCTCGCGTGCCGTCAGTCTGGCGGTCGAACATCCGTCTTCCGAAGCCTGATTTCGCCGCGTCTTCGCTTCTGATCGGGCTCGATGGTTGAGCATTCGTCGGGCGGCGAAGACGCCGTTCTCGTCGGGCTGGACTTCGGCGACGGCGGTTACGCCGAGGGCCTCGAGGAACTCGGTTTGCTCGCAGCGAGCGCGGGAATCCGTGCGCGCGCCGTGGTCCTTGGGCGCCGCGACCGGCCCGACCCCGCCCATTTCGCGGGCTCGGGAAAAGTCGAAGAGATCAAGCGGGTGCTGAAGGAGCAGGGCGCTTCGCTGGCGATTTTCAACCATGCGCTGTCGCCGGTTCAGGAGCGCAATCTCGAGAAGGCACTCGGCTGTCCGGTCGTCGATCGCACGCGCCTGATCCTCGACATCTTCGCCCAGCGCGCGAAGAGCCACGAAGGCAAGCTCCAGGTGGAGCTTGCGCGGCTGGAGTACGCGGCGACCCGCCTGGTGCGCGGATGGACGCACCTCGAGCGGCAGCGCGGCGGCCGGGGCTTTCTCTCGGGGATGGGCGAGACCCAGCTCGAGGTCGATCGGCGCCTTATCGCGACACGCGTTAAGGTGCTCAAGGATAAGCTCGCCAAGCTCCGCCGCCGCCGGGAGGTACAGCGGCGCGCCCGGGAGCGCGGCCGGGCTTTCACCGTATCGCTGGTCGGCTACACCAACGCGGGCAAATCGACGCTGTTCAATACCCTTACCCACGCGGGAGCGCTGGTGGAAGATCGCCTCTTCGCGACGCTCGACACGACGACGCGCAGGCTCTACCTGCCCGAGGTCGGGAACGTCGCGATTTCCGACACGGTGGGCTTCATCCGGGATCTGCCGCACACGCTGGTCGCGGCCTTCCGGGCGACACTGGAGGAGGCGATACACGCGGACCTCCTCTTGCACGTAGTCGATGCGGCAAGCGGGGCGCGGAATGCGCAGATCGAGGAAGTGGACAAGGTGCTCGCCGAGATCGGGGCCGCATCGATCCCCCGCGTTCTTGTGTGGAACAAGATCGACCGCACCGGCCTTCAGGCCGGAGTCGACCGCGACGAATATGCTAGAATTCTCCGAGTTCGTCTAAGCGCAAAGACGGGCGACGGCGTGGATGGTCTGCGCCGGGCCCTGATCGAGGCAGCAGCCTCGAGGACATCTCCGGCGACCCCGCCAAATTCGATGGATGTGCAGCGCCAAGCGGCCGAAGCTTAGGGGCTGCCGGGGCGGGGATGTGATTTGCCGCGGAGCCTGGGATTCTTATGTCACTGAATGACCCGCAATGGGGCAAGCGAGGCGGGGGCAACGAAGGGCCGCCCGATCTCGACGAGATGTGGCGGAACTTCAACCGCAAACTGAGCGCTCTGTTCAGCCGGCGCGGCGGCGGGGGCTCGGGCCCGGATTCGGGCGAGCCGCCGAGCATGCGGCAGCTGGGCGGGGGGGCCGGCCTGATCTTCCTCGTCGTGTTCGTCGCCTGGCTCGCGAGCGGCTTCTACATCGTGGTCGAAGGTCAGCGCGGCGTGGTGCTCACTTTCGGCAAGTTCTCCGAAGTGACCGCCTCCGGGTTGCGCTGGCGCTTCCCGTATCCGATTCAAAGCAATGAGATCGTCGACCTGACGGGCAGGCGCACGGTCGAGGTCGGCTACCGCAATAGCGTCAAGACCAAGGTGCTGCGCGAGTCGCTGATGCTGACCGACGACGAGAATATCATCGATATCCAGTTCGCGGTGCAGTACATCCTCAAGGACCCGATGGATTACCTGTTCAACAATCGGCGACCCGAGGACACGGTGCTGCAGGCCGCGGAGACCGCGATTCGGGAGGTCGTCGGCAAGAGCAAGATGGACCTCGCGCTCTACGAGGGCCGCGAACAGATGGCGGTCGGCGCGCAGAAGCTGATGCAGGACATCCTCGACCGCTACAAGACGGGGATCACGATCAGCAACGTCACGGTGCAGAACGCCCAGCCGCCCGAGCAGGTGCAGGCTGCGTTCGACGACGCAGTGCGCGCCAAGCAGGACCTGGAAAGGCAGAAGAACGAAGGGCAGGCCTACTACAACGACGTCGTACCCAAGGCGCGGGGCACGGCATCACGCCTGCGCGAGGAAGCCAACGGCTATCGCGCCAGGGTCATTGCGAACGCCGAAGGCGAAGCTTCGCGGTTCAGGCAGGTCCTGGTCGAATACAACAAGGCGCCCCAGGTGACCCGTGATCGCCTTTACCTGGATATGGTCCAGCAGATCCTCGCGAGCACTTCGAAGATCCTGATCGACGCGAAGGCCGGAAGCAATCTGCTTTACCTGCCGCTCGACAAGATCATCCAGATGTCCGCGGCCAGTGCCTTGCCCGAGGGGCAGGCGGCGCTGCCCTCGACCAGGGCAACCGAGCCGCCGCCGCCCCCTGAGACTGGCGCTCGCTCGCGTGACGCCTTGCGCGGAAGAGAGCGGGGAGAGCGGCCATGAACAATCGCGTCGGCATTGCCCTCGTCTCGGCCGTCGTCGCCGTGGCCGTGCTCTTCGGACTGGTCGCGTTCACCGTCGATCAGCGCCAGCGAGCCATCGTGTTCCAGCTGGGGGAGATCAAGGAAGTCATCGAGGCGCCGGGCCTCCACTTCAAATGGCCCCTGATCCAGAACGTTCGCTACTTCGACAACCGGATTCTCACGCTCGACAGTACCGATACCGAGCGCTTCATCACCTCGGAGAAGAAGAATGTGCTGGTGGATTCCTTCGTGAAATGGCGCATCCGGGACATGAAACAGTACTACATCAGCGTCCAGGGGGACGAGACGCGCGCGCAGACGCAGCTCGGCCAGACGGTGAAGGCCGCGCTCCAGGACGAGTTCAGCAAACGCACCGTCCACGACGTGATCTCGGGGGAGCGCGACAAGATCATGCAGGTTGTCCGGGAGAAGGTCGACACGGACATGGAGAAGATCGGCATGCAGATCGTCGACGTGCGCCTGAAGCGTGTGGACCTGCCGCAGGAAGTCAGCGAATCGGTGTTCCGCAGGATGGACGCCGAGAGAAAGAGCGTGGCTGCGGAACTGCGCTCGCAGGGCTTCTCCGAGGCGGAAAAGATCCGCGCCGGAGCGGACCGCGAGCGCGAGGTGATCGTCGCCGAGGCCTACCGCGAGGCACAACGGGTCAAAGGCGAGGGCGACGCCAAAGCCGCCGCCATCTACGCCAAGGCGTTCAGCGAGAATCCCGAGTTCTACTCCTTCTACCGGAGCCTGGACGCCTACCGCGCCAGCTTCAAGAACAGGAGCGATGTCCTGGTGCTCGATCCCAATTCGGAGTTCTTCAAGTATTTCAGAAGCCCGGGAAGAGGCGGCCGGTGAATGGGCACTACTTTCGTCATGGCGTTCGCCCTGATGCTGATCATCGAGGGCGTGCTCCCGTTTCTTCTCCCGAAGCTGTGGCGCGATACCTTCCGCCGCATCACGGAGTTTACTGACGGGCAGATCCGCTTCTTCGGGCTGTCGTCGATGCTGGTCGGCCTGCTGATTCTCTATCTCGTCCGCTAGGTGCGCGATGCGCAACTGGCTTCTCCCGGAAAACCTCGAAGACATCCTGCCCCCCCAGGCGCAGCGCATCGACGCGATGCGCGCGACGCTGCTCGGGCTCTTCCGGGTTCACGGCTATGAGCTGGTGATCCCGCCCATGCTCGAGTACATGGAGTCGCTCCTCACGGGAACCGGGCACGATCTGGATCTTCGCACCTTCAAGCTGGTCGACCAGCTCTCGGGCAGGATGATCGGCGTGCGCGCGGACATCACGCCGCAGGTGGCACGCATCGACGCGCACCTGCTGAACCGGAAGGGCGTGACGCGGTTGTGCTATGCGGGCAGTGTGCTGCTCACCCGGCCTCGGGGGCTCGACTCGACCCGCGAGCCCTTGCAGATCGGCGCCGAGATCTACGGCCACTCAGGAATAGAGAGCGACCTGGAGATCCAGCAGCTCCTCGCCGACTCGCTCGCGGCGTGCGGCGCTTCAGGAGCTCGGCTGGATATCGGGCACGTGGCCGTGTTCCGGTCGATCTGCCGGCGCGGCGGAGTCGGCGCCGATCTAGAATCGGAGCTGTACGAGGCGCTCCAGGCCAAGGATCTCCCGGCGTTGCGCGCGGCGACGAAAGGCCTGTCGAAGGCGACGCGGGGTGCCCTGCATGCTCTTCCCGAGCTCTACGGAGACGGTTCCGTGCTCGAGCGCGCTCGCCGCGCATTGCCCCGGTATCCGGAGGTCGACCGTGCGCTGCGCGACCTGAAGGCGCTCTCGCGAAACGACAGAATCCCGGTGTCGGTGGATCTCGCCGACCTTCGTGGCTATCACTACCACAGCGGCGTCGTGTTCGCGGCCTATGCGCCGGGCGTCGCCAACGCGATTGCGCTCGGTGGGCGCTACGACGAAGTCGGCAAGGCTTTCGGACGCGCGCGCCCCGCGACGGGATTCAGCATGGATCTGCGCGATCTCGCGCGCGCCGCGCCCGACGGGAACGGCGCCGCGGCGATCCGGGCCCCCTACGCGAGCGACCCTGGTCTCGCAGCCGCGATCCACAAGCTGCGCGGCGCCGGGGAGATCGTCGTGGTGCGGCTGCCCGGGCACGCGTCGGAGCCCCTGATGCCCGAATGCGATCGAGAGCTCGCGAAACGCCGCGGCAAGTGGGTCGTGAGAAAACTGTAGACGGCGGGCGCGAATCGACACGAAGATGGGCAAGAACGTCGTAGTCATCGGCACGCAATGGGGCGACGAAGGCAAGGGCAAGGTGGTGGACTGGCTCACCGACCACGCCCAGGGCGTGGTGCGCTTCCAGGGAGGGCACAACGCCGGGCACACCCTGGTGATCGGCGGCAAGAAGACGGTGCTGCATCTCGTTCCTTCCGGAATCCTCAGGAAAGGCGTGACCTGCTACATCGGCAACGGCGTGGTGCTCTCGCCGCGCGCTCTGATCGACGAGATGGACGAGCTCGAGCGTGCAGGTGTCGAGGTCGCCGCGCGGTTGCGAGTGTCGGAGGCCTGCCCTCTGATCCTCCCGTTCCACGCGGCGATCGACGTCGCGCGCGAATCGGCCCAAGGGTCGGCCAAGATCGGCACCACCGGCCGGGGCATCGGGCCGGCATATGAAGACAAGATCGCACGCCGCGCAGTCCGCGTCCGGGACCTGATGGTGTCCGAGCGCTTCGCTGCGAAGCTCGAGCCGCTCATGGACTTCCACAACTTCGTCCTGACGAAATACCTTGCCGCGAAACCCGTGGATTTCGCGAAGACGCGGGACGAGGCGCTCGCGCTCGCGCCGCGGCTCAGGCCTATGGTGACGGATGTCTCACGTTCGCTGCACCAGGCAATCGACGCCGGCAAGAGTCTGCTCTTCGAGGGCGCGCAAGGGGCGCTCCTCGACATCGACCACGGCACCTACCCGTACGTGACTTCGAGCAACTGCGTCGCGGGCGCGGCAGCCGCGGGCGCCGGAATCGGGCCGCAGATGCTGCACTATGTGCTCGGCATCACCAAGGCCTACGCCACGCGCGTCGGCTCCGGCCCCTTTCCCACCGAACTCGGCGACAGCACGGGCGAGCTGCTGCGCGCGCGCGGCCAGGAATTCGGCGCTACCACGGGGCGCCCGCGCCGCTGCGGCTGGTTCGACGCCGCCGCGCTCAGGCGCTCGATCCAGATCAACGGGGTGTCGGGCCTGTGCATCACCAAGCTCGACGTGCTCGACGGCATGGAGGAGGTGAGGCTGTGCACCGGATACCGCATCGATGGAGAGCCCGAGGACCTGCTGCCACTTGGGGCCGAGGAGGCCGCGCGCTGCGAACCTGTATACGAGACGCTCCCGGGATGGAAGGAAAGCACTGTGGGCGTGAACGCCTATGACAAGCTGCCTGCGCGCGCTCGCGCATATCTCGAGCGCCTGCGAGCCGTATGCGGCGTACCGGTGGACATGATCTCCACCGGCGCGGACAGGAACGAGACTATCGTCCTGCGGCATCCATTTCACTGAAAGGGAGAGCTGCATGCTCGACGGTGCCGTGCCGTTCCCGCCGGAGTTCGCGAGACGCTACCGGGAGAAAGGCTATTGGCGCGGCTTGTCGCTCGCCGAGGAGTTCGCTCCGGTCTTCGAGCGCTACGCGGCGCGCGTCGCGGTCATCGATCGCGAGGCGCGCATCACCTACGCTGAAGTTGACCGCGTCTCCGACCGCCTAGCGCTGAACCTTCTCGACGCCGGACTCGCTCCCCTCGACCGCGTCGTGGTGCAGCTGCCGAACGTGGTCGAGTTCGTTTTTCTCTACTTCGCGCTGCAGAAAATCGGCTGCATTCCGATCGCCGCGCTCGCGACGCATCGCTTTCTCGAGGTAAGCCAGTTCGCGAAGCTCTCGGGCGCGGCGGCGTGCGTGACGCCCGACCGGCACGGTGACTTCGATTTCACCGAGATGGTCCGCCGGGTCCGGAACGAAACGCCCTCGGTGAAACTGGGAATCGTGCTGGGCAGCGCCCCGGCGGGATTCCTTTCCCTGGGGAATCTCATTTCGCGCGAGGCGAAGAGGCAGGCCGAAGAGTTGCGCGCACTCAGGATCGCCCCCACCGATCCCGCGATCTTCCAGCTCTCGGGCGGCACCACCGGCGTGCCCAAGCTGATTCCCCGGACCCACAACGACTACGCCTACAACTCCAGGCTCGCCACGGCGGTGTGCGCGGTCACGGGCGATTCGGTGCTGCTGCTTGCGCTGCCGATCGCGCACAATCTGCCGCTCGCCTGCCCCGGCCTGCAGGGCTACATGCTGCAAGGCGGGAAGGTGGTGCTTTCGGCGAGTACGAAGCCGGATGACCTGTTCCGGTTGATCGAGCAGCACCGCGTGACGCACCTGAAGGTGGTGCCGGCGCTGCTCATCCGCCTCATCAACGATCCGGCGATCGGCAAGTACGATTTGTCTTCCCTTCGCATCATCCAGAGCGGAGGGCAGCGCATGCAGCCCGAGGTCAGGGTACGCACCAAGCAGCTCATTCCAAGCGTCACCGTGCAGGAGAACTTCGGCATGTCCGAGGGGATGCTGTTCTTCGTGCGTCTCGACGATCCCGAGGACGTGCGCATGGAGACCTGTGGTCGGCCGCTTTCGCCCGATGACGAAGTCAGGCTGGTGGACGACGAGGGCAGGGAAGTCGCCCCAGGGGAGGTCGGCGAGCTGACCTGCCGCGGGCCCTATACGCTGCGCGGCTACTACGGCGTTCCCGAGTACAACGCGCGGCAATTCACCCCCGACGGTTTCTACCGTTCGGGCGACCTGATGCGCCTGCATCCCTCCGGGAACTACGTCGTCGAGGGCAGGAAGAAGGACCTCATCAACCGCGGCGGCGAGAAGATCAGCGCCGAGGAGATCGAGAACCTGATCCTCGCGCATCCCTCGGTGCAGAACGTGGCCTGCGTGCCGGTGCCCGACCCCAACCTGGGCGAGAAGATGTGCGCCTGCGTGGTTCTCAAGAAAAATTCCCGGCTGGAGCTGAAGGAGCTGGTCGAATTCCTCAAGGACAAGGAGATCGCCAAGTTCAAGCTGCCCGAGCGGCTGCTGGTCTGCGACGATTTTCCGGTGTCGACGTTCGGCAAGGTGTCCAAGAAGGCGCTGTCGGAGATGGCCTCCCGCCAGTGACGGCGATCCGGCTCATCGTGCCTTACGTTGCGGGCGGCGGCAGCGACCAGCGCGCGCGCCTTGCGGCGCTGTACCTGGGGAAGCACCTCGGGCGACGTATCGAGGTGGTGAACCGGACCGGCGCTGTGGCCGGCCACACGGCGATCGCCGAGGCGCCGGCGGATGGCAGCGTCATCGGGCTCATCACGGGGGAGATCGGCATGATGCATTGGCATCGCGGCCTGACGACGCTCACGCCGCGCAACTACACGCCGCTCGCCGTACCGTATGTCGAGTCGGCCGCCGTGATCGTGGCCGCGGCCGCGCCCTGGCGCACGGCGCGCGAGTTCGTCGAAGCCTTCAGGGGGAGAAAACTCAGGGGGTCGGGCGGGCCGCACTTCGGCGTGTGGAAATTCGCTCTCGCCGGCCTGCTGGACGCGGCCGGCATCAGCCCCTCGCGGCTCGACTGGACGGAGACGCTGAGCGGTGAGCAGGGCCTGGAGAACGTGCTCGCCGGCCACGCCGACGTGGCGCCGATCACGATGACCGACGCGCGCGCGTTTCTCTTTTCGGGGCAGGCGCGCGCGCTGGTCACGATGGAAGACGCGCGCCATGCCCGCTTTCCCGAGGTCCCGACGGTCGGCGAGGCGCTGGACGTGAAATGGCACGTCGCCCACTGGCGCGGGTTGGTGGCGCCGCGCGGCGTTCCCTCCAGCCTGTGCGAAGAATTCGTCTCGGCGCTGCGCGCAGTGGCGCACGACGCGGAGTTCCAGCGCGAAGCCGCTGCCAGCGCCTTCACGGTACGCTGGCGCTTTGCGGACGACTTCGCGTCTTATATGGAAGAAGATGACCGGCAGTTCGGGCACGTCATCCGTCTGATCGAAGAAGGAGCGAAGTCATGCGCGCAGTGATCGCAGTGGCGGCCGGCATCTTCGCGAGCGCCGCACTCGCCCAGCCTTATCCGTCCAGGCCGATTCGCATGATCGTCCCCCTGCCGCCGGGCGCGACGACCGATATCGTGATGCGCGCGACCGCGCAGGAGCTGTCGCCGCGCCTCGGCCAGCCGATCGTGGTGGACAACCGCCCCGGCGGGAACTGGGTGATCGGCGCCGAAGCCTGCCGCAATGCGCCGCCGGACGGTTACACGGTGTGCGTGGTCAATTCGGACGCGATGGCGTTCAATCCGCACCTCTTTTCGAACCTGCCTTACGACCCGGCGAAGGACTTCGTGCCGGTCACCAATCTTTTCTTCCTGTTCGAAGGCATTCTCGCCAAGGCCGCGCTGCCGGTGAGCACCATCGCCGAGCTGCAGGCGTATGCCAGGAAGAATCCGGGCAAGGTAAACTTCGGCACCCTGGGGCCCGGCTCGTCGAACGATGTGTTCCGCCAATGGCTGGCGCAGCAATGGCAGGTCGATGTCGCCGGGATTCCGTACAAGGGAGGCGGCAACGTGGTGGCCGCGCTGCTCGCGGGCGAGATCGACGTCACGAAGATCGGCATGGGCAACGTGGTCGGCCAGCTCAACAGCGGCAAGATAAAGATGCTCGCGATCCAGGGCACCCAGCGCTCGCGCATCGCCCCGGCCGTGCCGACCATGAACGAGGTCGGGCTCGGCGCGTATCCGCTGCGCGTATGGTGGGGCCTCGTGACCGGCGCCGGCAGCCCCGACGCCGCCGTGCGGCGCATGAACGCCGAGCTCGGCAAGCTATACCGCGAGCCCAAGATGGCGGAGTACCTCGAAAGCCAGTTCGTCGAGGTGGCGGTCGGCTCGCCAGAGGAATTCGGCGCGTTCATGGCCGCCGAGCGAGGCCGCGCCGCCGAGACGGTCAAGGCCTACAGGATCCCGCGCCAGTGACCCCCTGGGGAAATTAATGCGAATTATCGACCTGCACTGCTACCCCGGAACGAAGGAGTGGATCGCGTGCCAGGGGCCCTATGTGGACGCGCTCGCCAAGTACTGGAATCGCGGCTGGACCGCGAAGACCGAGGACGAGGTCATCCGCGAATTCACGGACGCTGGCGTCGAGGCGCTGTTGGTCGCTCTCGACCTGGAGACGACCATCCAGACGCCGCCCGTGACCAACGAGTACGTGCATGCGATGTGGAAGCGCCACCCGAAGCGCGTCATCCAGGCCTGGGGGGCGCTCGAGCCTGCGAAGGGTGAGGTTGCAATGGCCCAGGCGAAGAAAGCGGTGCGCGAGCTGGGGCTGGTCGGCTTTCACTTCCATCCGATCATGCAACATTTCGCCGTCAACGACCGGCGCTACTACCCGCTGTTCGAGCTGATCGATTCCCTGAAGGCCGCAGTGATGATCGACGTGGGCACGACCGGAATGGGCGCCGGGCTGCCCGGCGGAATGGGTGCGAGGATCCGTCACGCGCACCCCTCCGCGATCGACGACCTCGCGGCCGACTTTCCGAACCTGAAGATCGTCATGGCGCACCCTGGATGGCCCTGGGTCGACGAGACCACTGCGGTGGCGCTGCACAAGGGAAACGTCTATTGGGAAATGTCGGGCTGGGCGCCGAAGTATTTCCCCGCGCAACTCAAGGTGGACATGCGCGCGCGGCTCCAGGACAAGATCATGTTCGGCAGCGACTATCCCAGCTTGCCCTACGCGCGCATCCTCAAGGAATGGCAGGAGCTCGGCTACCCCGATGCCGTGATGGAGAAAATCTTTCACGGGAACGCCGAGCGCGTCCTCGGATTGTAGGAAATCAAGCCCTATGCCCACTATCGAGACGAAACGCGCGGCGCTGGTAACCGGAGCGGCGAGCGGCATTGGTCGCACGGCGGTCCTTGCCCTTGCGCGCGCCGGATACGACGTCGCAATCAACTACAGCCGCAGCGATGCCGCGGCGAAGGCCGTTTCCGACGAAGTGAAAAATTGCGGCGCAAGGGCCCTGCTATTGCGCTGCGACGTCGCCGACGAGCCCGGAGTGCGCGCGATGCTGAAAACGGTCGAGGATCAATTCGGCCGGCTCGACGTGCTCATCAACAACGCCGGGACGACGGCAGCATGGAAGCCGAAGGACCTCGAGAGCCTCTCGCTCGAGGACTGGGACCGCGTTTTCGCCGTGAACGTGCGCGGCCTGTTCCAGGTCACGCGCGCAGCGGTGCCGCTGCTGCGCGCCTCCAGGGGCTGCATCGTCAACACCGCGAGCATCGTGGGCCTGCGTCCCGGCCCGCAGCCGCTCCCTTACGCGGCGAGCAAGGCCGCGGTCGTCAACCTGACCAAGACCCTCGCCTGGAATCTCGGACCGGAGATCCGCGTCAACGCGGTTGCCCCGGGCTGGATGGAAGGTGATTGGATGCAGCGGATGCTGAAGGACAAGTACGAGGACCTGATGGGGAAGCGCGCCAAGGCGACGCCGCTGAAGCGCTGCGTCACCGCCGAGGACGTGGCGGAGACGATGATGTCCCTGATCCAGTCGAACCGCTTCGTCACCGGCGAGGTGATCGTGATCGACGGCGGATTCTCGAGCTCGACCTGAACGTTT
>Ga0326726_10001485_pt1 | contig 21763 bp, 19 predicted proteins | sample MHFenrmetagenome_2_FD_207603 | JGI IMG/M metagenome (GOLD analysis project Ga0326726, IMG submission 207603) | Lab enriched peat soil microbial communities from Michigan Hollow, Ithaca, NY, United States - MHF15MN | ecosystem: Environmental > Terrestrial > Soil > Wetlands > Peat | place: USA... | reverse complement strand
GGAATGTTTCCTCAACGACATTTGTCCGTCTTCGCGGGTATGAAGGGCGCGGTCTCACCCTGAGCAGCGCGACGGGTCTGCTCCCAATCTCACTCACGACGACATGCGTTCGCGTTCTTCCGTTCTTCTGTTCGTCCTGTTCGCCGCCTGCTCGCACGCACCGCCATCCGACGACGTCGTCCCCGAGATGACGCCGGAGCCGGCCGTCTCCAACGCGCGTGTCGCGCCCGCCGAGCAGCCGGTAGCGCCCGGCGATTGCCCCGAAGCGCTTCGGCGCGCGCTCGCCAAGCCCGATCTCGCCGTCGATCGCATTCCGTCGCCGGTCGTCGCCAAGCCGCCGGCGTTGCAGAAGCTGCCCAAGACCGCGCTTCGCAAGGACGGCAGCGCCGAAGTCAACGTGGACGTTCTGATCGACACGCTCGGCAAGGCGGTCATGTCGACGTTCATCGTGGTGAAGACGTCGAGCCCGCTGCTCGCCACGAACGTGCGAGGCGTGATCGGAAAGTGGACGTTCTCGCCGGCGGAGTTGGCGGGATGCAAGGTGCCCCGCGTGTACCACTTCATGGCGTCCGCGCCGGCGCGCAAGGCGAAGTAGTTCTCTCGGCCGTCGGCGACTAGCTAGCGGCGTTGGGCTTCCGCTAGCTTATGCGCATGGCAAAAACCGCGACGTTCGAGACCAACAAAGGCACCATCACCGCCGAGCTGTTCGACAAGGAAGCGCCCACCACGGTCGCCAACTTCGAGAAGCTCGCCAACGACAAGTTCTACGACGGCGTGAAGTTTCACCGCGTGATCGCGGACTTCGTCGTGCAGGGCGGGGATCCGCTATCGCGTGAGCTCCCCGTTGGAGACCCGCGCATCGGCACCGGCGGGCCCGGCTACAAGATCAAGTGCGAGACCGCCGGCAATCCGCACAAGCACACCGTCGGCGCGCTGTCGATGGCACACGCCGGCAAGGACACCGGCGGCAGCCAGTTCTTCATGGTGTTGAGCGAGTCGAATACGCGCCACCTGAACGGCGTGCACACCGTCTTCGGTCAGATCACGTCCGGCCTCGACGTCATGAAGAAGATTCAGAAGAACGACGTCATGAACTCCGTCCGCGTCGCCTGAGCCCACCATGGCACACGATCAACATACGGAATCGCACACCTTCGGCTCCGACACCAAGGCCGCCTTCCTCGGCCTCATCATCGGCGCCATCGTCCTCTTCGGCATCGTCCGCACGATCATTGCGCTGACGAACGCCAAGTACGGGAACGAGAAGCCGGCCGCGGAAGCAACGAAATAACCGAGCGGTGAACGGCGAGCGGCGGAGGCGACGATCGAAACGGCGCGGGTCGCAGTTCCGCCGCTCACCGCCCGCCGTCCCCCGCTCGGTTAGAGATGCTTCAAGAACCTCTCACGCCCGTTGAGGAAATCCCGCGTGATCACCACGTGGTCGAGCTCCTCGTACTCCACCCGCTGCATCGGCGCCTTGTCGCACGAATAGATCGTCGCGCCCGGGAATCCGAGCAGGATCGGCGAGTGCGTCGCGATGATGAATTGCGCGCGCTCCTGGAGCATGTCGCCGATCATCGCCATCAGCGCGAGCTGGCTCTGTGGCGAGAGCGGCGCCTCCGGCTCGTCGAGCAGATAGAGCCCATCCGGCACGAAGCGCGATCGAAAGAGCTTGAGAAAGCTCTGCCCGTGCGAATTCGCGTCGAGGTCGATGCCATAGCGCTGCTCCATTCCCATCAGCGACGACGCGAGCGGGCCCTTGGCGAGTCCTTTCGCGTACTCGGACCTCCCCTCGTATTCCACGTCGATGCGCGCCATCTCCTGCAGCATGTCGGCGCGCATCCTCGACAGCGACTTCGTGAATCCGAAGAAATCCTCGGCGCGGAGAAAGAAGCCGCGGCGCACGCGATGATTCCACGTGAGCTTGAGCGCCTCGGCGAGCGTGCGCTGCGCCCCGAGCGTCGCGTCGCGGTCGGCGCTCTCCGAGCCGACTGTCGCGAGGCGCGCGGCCAACGCGATCCCCTCGAGCAGCGTCGACTTCCCCGAGCCGTTCTCGCCGACGAGGAACGTGACGGTCGGATTGATCTCCATCGGTTCGAGGTGGCGGACAACCGGCACGCTGAACGGGAAACCCGCATCTGCGTCCCTTCGTTGCCCGCGTGATGACACCGACCGAAGATGCGGCATGCGCCGTATCCTAGGGCGGCGGAGGATCGTCTAACAGACCGAGCAAGCTGTACCGCGGGGCGGCGCTGCCTCGCTTCGATGCGTGCTTTGGCGCGGCAGCGGCGCTGCCTCGCTTCAATGCATGCTTTGGCGCCCTTCGGCTCGGCCTACTCCCTCCCGCCCTTGAGCGACGATCGCTACCGGTCCGTCGTCGAGAACTCGCCGTACGGGATCTACCGCGTCACCCTGGACGGACGATTCGTCACGGTGAATCGGGCCCTGTGCGCGATGGTCGGCTATGCGGAAGCCGAGCTGTTCGCGGCGAACATCACGGTGCTCTACCCGGATCCCGCGGAGCGCCTGCGATTGCTCGCCGACTACGAGAGCCGCCCGCATGGCATGCCGGTCGAGGTGGTGTGGCGCCGCAAAGACGGCGAGTTGATCACCACCCGCATCTGGGTCTACGGACAGCGCGATGAGCGCGGCGCGATCGAATACCTCGACGGCTACGTCGAGAACGTCACCACGCTTCGCGCCACCGAACAGGCGTTGCGACAGGCCGAGAAGCTCGCCGCGCTCGGCGAGCTGGTGTCGGGCGTCGCCCACGAGTTGAACAATCCGCTCTCCGCGATCCTCCTCTTCGCCGAAGACCTGCTGCTCAACGAGCGGCGCGCCGAGGAGCGCGAGGCGCTGGGCATCATCGCCCAGCAGGCGAGACGATCGCGCGCGATCGTGCGCGACCTGCTCTCGTTCGTCCGCAACCGCGACGCCGTCCGCGAGCCCGTCGAGTCGCGCTCGTTCTTCGATCAGCTCGTTCGAACGCTCGAGCCGCAGCTCGAACAGCTGGGGGTCTCGCTGCGGGCAAATGTCGGCGACGATTCGGTCGTGCTGCCGATCGACCGCGTCGGCATCGAGCAGGTCGTGACGAACCTCATCATCAACGGCGCGCAGGCTGCGGGACCGGGTGGCACCGTCACCCTCTGCGCGCGCCGCGACGGCGCGAACTTCGTCATCGACGTGCTCGACGACGGCGGCGGCATCCCCGACGACGTCTTTCCGCGCATCTTCGAGCCCTTCTTCACGACGAAGCCGATGGGCCAGGGAACGGGCCTCGGCCTGTCCGTCTCGCGCGGCGTGGTGGAGCAGCACGGCGGCTGGATCGTGGCGCGCAACCGGGACGAAGCCGACGGCGGCCGCGGCGCGCAATTCACCGTGAAGATCCCGCTCCCCGCGCAGGTCGTCGCCGTCGCCGACTCCGGTTCCGAGAGCGCGCCGGACACGCACCCCGCCGGCGCGCGGCGCGTCTTGATCGTCGACGACGAGGCGACGATCCGGCAGGCGCTGACGCGCTTCTACCAGCGTCGCGGCTGGGTGGTGACGCAGGCCGAGGACGGGGCGCGCGCCTTCGAGCGGTTGATCGGCGGATGCGAGGCGTTCGACCTCGTGATCTCGGACATGAAGATGCCGGGTGTCTCGGGCATCGAGCTCCACGCCGCGCTTCAGGAAGTGCGTCCCGACCTGGTCGATCGCGTCCTCTTCTGCACCGGCGAGGTCGATTCCGCCGCGGTCTCGGCGTTCGTGGCGGACACGAACTGCCGCGTGCTCGTGAAGCCGTTCGATCTCCGCACGTTGGCGAGCCTGTCCGACGACATCGCCGCCCGCCGCGCCCCGGATCTCCCGCGGATCGCGAGCTGACCGAGCGCGCGTCAGCGCGTGAGGCGCGATTTGTCATCCTGAGCAAAGCGAAGGATCGCCGCGGAATCGCGGCGGCACTCCCGGTGTCTATCGGTCAGTGTCCATGACGGTTCGGTGTCGGCTGCTCACGGGCCGGCACGGTCGCCGACCTGTATATTTTCCGCATGACTATCCCCGCCACCGGCCTGCCCACGCGGGCCGAAGCGCTCGCACTGATGGAGGAGTTCACGGCGAGCGAGTCGCTCCGAAAGCACATGCTGGCCGTCGAAGCCGCCATGCGGGCCTACGCCGAGCACTTCGGCGAAGATCCGGAGCGCTGGGGACTGGCCGGCCTCATCCACGATTTCGACTACGAGCGCTATCCGAACGCGGCGCATTCGGCCACCGACGACCATCCCGCGTGGGGCGTCCGGTACCTTCGCGAGCGCGGCTGGCCCGAGGACATTCTGCAGGCCATTCTCGGCCACGCCGTGTACTCGGGGGTGGCCCGCGAGTCCCGTATGGCGCGGGCGCTGTTCGCGGTGGACGAATTGACGGGACTGATCACCGCTACCGCGCTCGTCAAGCCGACGAAGAGCGTGCACGACGTGGAAGCGAAGTCGGTCCGAAAAAAGATGAAGGACAAGGCGTTCGCGAAGGGCGTGAGCCGGGAAGACGTGCTCCTGGGCACACAGGAGCTGGGTGTCGACCTCGACACACACATTCAGTTCGTGGTCGACGCGATGAAGCGCTCCGCCGAGGCCATTGGGCTGAATGGGACCGGCGTACCGGCCGGCGTGGAGCCGTCCGTCTGACCATAATTCGGGCTATGCCTCGCGGTCCCCGGCGTGGGCGGTTGCAAGGGACCGCCGGCGGCGGGTTTATCAACGCTCTACCTCCGATCCCCGTATTTGAAAGTGGACACCGGCCACGCTTCGATGACCGCTGCGACCACGATAGAGTTGCCGTACGGCATGACGTCATTCAGTGACGGCAAGCCGGACGAGAAAGCGCTGGTCATCGCGGCACAGCGCGGACTGAGCGAGGCATTCGCTCAGCTCGTGCGGCTGCACCAGCGTCGGGCGTATGCCGTGTGTCGCGCGATCGTGCTCACGCACGAGGACGCGGAGGATGCGGTCCAGGAGGGCTTCCTTCACGCCTTCAAGGCGCTCGACCGTTTTCTTCCCGATCAACCGTTCGGCGCGTGGCTGTACCGCATCATGGCCAACGCGTCGCTGGACCTGGTGCGGCGGCGGAAGGTCCGCGACGCGGACGAGCTGCCGGAAGCCATCCCGATGCCGTTTCGGGATCCGGGGGAGTCGGACGAGCTGCGGCGGCGGCTCAACCTGGCATTGACGAAGTTGACCGACCGCCAGCGGTCGGTGATCGTATTGCACGATGTGGAAGGATTCACGCACGGAGAGATCGGCGAGATGTTGGGAATTCCGGAGGGCACGGCCCGATCGGACTTGCATCACGCGCGAGCCTCGTTGCGTAAGATCTTGAAAGACGTTCGGAGCGACCTATGACCGATTTTCGATTCTTCTCAACCGACGACGACGAGGTGGTGCGCGGGCTTCGCTCGCTGTACGCCGCCCCGGCGGGCGACGCGTATTGGAACGAGCTCGAGTCGCGGATCATGGCGCGGGTCGCCGACGTCGAGCTGGGATGGTGGACGGAGCTCGATCGCTGGGTACGCCCGGCGCTCCTGGCCGCCGCCGCGCTGCTGTTGACCGCGGGCATCGCCATGTTCCGCGCCCATCAGGACGAGTCGGACCTGGCAGTCGAGTCGATGCTCGCCTCGCCGTCCGTGCCCGTGTCGACGGCGGTTCGTCCGGCGCTCGAGAGCGACCGTGAAGCTCGCATTCGTTATCTGTTTGGCTGCAACAACCAGGAGCCCTCATGCAGCGCTCAAAACAGCAAGCGCTGATGTTCGTCCTCGGCGCCGCGCTCGTCGGCGGCGCCCTCGGATTCTCGGCGGACCGCTACATGGTCCACGAAAAGGTCGTCTCGCAGTTCGGGCCGCGGGCGAAGTTCTACGACGCCATCGGACTGACGGAGACGCAGCGCGCCACCTTGGATTCGCTCGCCTTCCAACAGGAGTGCGCGATGAAGACGGTGCTCGCGCCGCACGACTCGGCGCTCAAGACGATTCGCACGCGCTTCCGCACCCAGCGCGACTCGGTGTTCACGAAAGAGCAAATGGCCAAACTCGAGCAGCGCCGCAAGGAGATGCAGGCGCGCATCGAGGCGGAGCAAGCGAAGGAGCCCAAGAGACAATGTTCAGGAAACTAGTATTCGCGGCCCTCGTGCCGGCGGCACTGGCCGCCCAGCAGGGGGCTGATTCGACGCGCGCGATCTCCCTCGGCGAGGCGCTTCGCCTGACGAAGGAAAACAACGTCCTCGCGGTCACGTCGGCGAACGCCATTCGCAATAGCTCGCTCGCCATTCGGTCGAGCAGAGCGCAGCTCTTCTATCCCACGCTCAGCGCATCGGCCGGCCAAAGCAAATCGGGCGGTGAGCGCATCGGACAGAGCGGCACGCTCGTTCCCTACACCGCCGCCGGCTGGAGCTACAACACGGGCGTCAACGCGCGCATGACCGTGTTCGATGCCGGCAAGGCGTCCGCCGACGTCCGAAAAGCCAGGGCCGACGTCTCGCTGCAAGAGGCATCGCTCGTCTCCAACAACGCGAGCCTCGGGCTCCAAGTGAAGACGCAGTACAACAACATTCTCGCGGCGCAGGAGCAGATCGGCGCCGGCCGGGCGCAGCTCGCCGCCGCGCAAGCGCAGCTCGACATGTCGATCGCGAAGGTGAACGCGGGCGCGGCGAGCGTGTCGGACTCCCTCAAGAGCGTCGTCGCCGTCGGCAACGCGCAGATCTCCATCTTGAGCGGCCAGCAGACTCTGCGCGCAGCGAACGCGGCGTTGACGCACCTCGTCGGAACACCATACCAAGTGACGGCGGTCGCGTCGGACACCGTGGAGTTCCCGCGTCTGACCATCGACAGCGCGACGTTGGTGCAGATGGCGCTCGAGGGGCCGACGATCAAGCAGCAAGAGGCCAGCCTCCTGTCCGCGAATGCCTCCGAGCGCTCGGCCAGGTCGTCGTACCTCCCGACTGTTTCCGTCACGGGCTCCGAGGGCGGAAACGGCGTCGGCGCGCTCTATGGGCTGAACTCCGGCCCCACGAGTCCATATCCGTACAGCTACAGCGTCGGGCTCAACATCAGCTATACGATTTTCGGTGGCTTCACGCGCGAGAACAACATTGCGCAGGCGCAGATCCAAGCCGAGAATGCCCAAGCGCAAATCAAGGAGCAGAAGCTCGCCGCGCAGCAGACGATCGTCACGCAGCTCGGCGCGTTGCACAACGCCGAAGAGCGAATTCGCCTGCAGCAGATCAGCGTCCGCGCGAGTCAGGAAGACCTTCGCGTCAGCCAGCAGCGCTATGCGCTCGGCGCCGGCACCTTTCTCGACGTCCTCAATTCGGAGACGAGCCTCATTCAGGCGCAGCAAGCGCTGATTCAGGCCCGCCTCGACTACCGCAACGCCCGGGCACAGATCGAGCAGGTGATCGGCCGCGACTTGCCGTAATCATCTCGCACGTGTAAATGGACGGGGCCGAGAGCCGCTCTCGGCCCCGTTCGCTTCACCGGCCGGCGAGGCCGAATCGCGAGAATCGCACGTCTCCCACCTGTCTCCCACATGTCTCGCCGCACGCCATTTCGCAGCCCGTAGCGTCCAGCAGTTCACCCCGGAAATACGTACACTTAGAGACAAGCTCGTCCAGCCTGCGGCCAGGCCCCCTCATGGCCGATTCTAGGAGAAACGCCCCAGTGAAACGATACTTCCGCGCGGCTCTCGTCGTCGCGCTCGCGGCATGCGGGAAGAAGGCGGCGGCGCCGTCCGTGCAGGTCGCCATGGTGACGCAGCGCGACATCATCATCGACGCGCAGGCCAACGGCGTCATCGAGCCGATCCAGATCATCGAGGTGAAGTCGAAGGCGTCCGGCGTCATCACCAAGATGGCCGTCGAGACCGGCACGCGCCTCAAGCCGGGCGACCTGATCGTGCAGATCGACACGCGCGACGTGCAGAACCAGTACGATCAGGCCAAAGCGCAGCTCGACGCGGCGCAAGCCAAGCTGCAGACCTCCGAGGCGAACAAGAGGCGCAGCGACGATCTCCTCAAGGCGCGCGTCATCACCCCGCAGGAGAACGAGCAGGTCATCGTCGACTACGAGACCGCGAAGTCGAGCGTCATCAGCAACCAGGCGAACCTCGATCAGAAGAAGCTCGCGCTCGAAGACGCCACGGTGAAAGCGCCCGCCGAGGGCACCGTCATCGACAAGACCGTGTCCGAGGGAACGGTCATCGCGTCGGCATCGAACTCGGTGAGCGGCGGCACGACGCTGATCAAGATGGCCGACCTGGGCGTCGTCCGCATTCGCGCGCTGTTCAATGAATCAGACATTGGGAACATCCATGCGGGAGAGCCGGCGAACGTCACCGTCGACGCCTATCCGGACCGGCGCTTCAGTGGCGTCGTCGCGAAGATCGAGCCGCAAGCGGTGGTACAGCAGAACGTGACGATGTTCCCCGTGCTCGTGAACCTCGAGAACGCCGAGGCGTTGCTCAAGCCGGGCATGAACGGTTCGATCGCCGTGCTCATCGACGAGCACGACGGCGTGATCGCGATTCCGAACGACGCCATCAAGAACCCGCGCGAAGCGGTGACGACGGGCGCGATGCTCGGCATGAGCGCCGACAGCGTCACGAAGGAGCTGGTCGCGCAGGGCTACAACCCGACGTCGAGCCGCGGCGGCTTCGGCGGCGGGAACGGCGGACGCCGTGGTAACGGCGGCGGTGGCAACGGCGGTGGTGCTCGTGGCGGCGGCGCCGGCGCTGGCCCCGGTGCGGCTGGTGGCACGGCCACCACGGGGACCGCCGGCACGGGCACGGCGGGCGGCGAGGTCGTGTCGACCATGCAGCAGGGCGGCCAAGGCGGCGGCCAGGGCGGGTTCGGTCAGGGCGGGTTCGGTGGTCCGCAGGTGTCGGACGCCGATTGCAAGAAGATCGACGACATCCTCAAGGCGCATCCGAAAGAGAAGAAACAGCTCGACGATCTCGCCGCGAAGTTGGCGGCGCTCCGTCCGGCGAACTTCGGCGGCGGCAACCGCGGCGGTGGCGGTGCGAATCGCACGCCTGGCGACAGCACGCGACGCCGTGGTGGTGGCGGCGCGCCCGGCGATAGCACGCGGCGCCGTGGCGGTGGCGGCGGCGCCCCCGGCGATACCACGCGTCGCGGCGGCGGTGGTCGCGGTGGCAGTCCAGAGATGCAGGCGATCAACGAGCAGATGCGCACGATCGAAACCGCGCTGAACATCGACCCGCGGACGGCTGGCGCTTGCCGGCGCCGGCAGAGTGGAGGCGCGCAGGGCGCTCAGGGGGCGACCGGCAGCCGTCAGGCCGGACAGGGTGGTCAGGGCGGCCGCGGCGGACAGTTGACGCCGGCGAACGAGCTCGGTCAGCGGCCGGTTCGTCCGCGCACGGGACTCGTGTTCACCTCCGACAGCAGCAAGACGATCTTCCACCCGCGCATCGTGCAGCTCGGGCAAGGCAACCTCGATTACACCGAGGTGATCAGCGGTCTCAAGGTCGGCGAGCGGGTCGTCATGCTCGGCGCGCTCGCGCTGCAGGCGCAGCGCCTGCAGCAGCAGGATCGGATGCGCCAGAACGCCAGTCCGCTCGGCGGCCAGCAGGCCCCCGGCGGGCCCGGTGGGCCGGGCGGCGGCGGGCCGCGCGGCGGCGGCGGCGGTCGCGGGGGCTGATCAAATGCTCATTGGAGAGATCATAAGCGTCGCCCTGGGTGCCCTGCGGGCCAACAAGCTCCGCTCGGCGCTGACGATGCTGGGCATCGTGATCGGCGTCGGCGCGGTCATCGCGGTCGTGGCGCTCGGCACGGGCGCCCAACAGGCCGTGAAGGACCGCATCGCGGCGCTGGGCACGACGCTCCTCACGGTCAGCCCCGGCCAGCAGCGCGGCGGCGGCGGCGGTATCGCCATTGCCGGCGCGCAGCAGCGTCTCGTCATCGCGGACGCGGAAGCGGTCGACGAGCGCGCGACGACCTTGCTGGCGGTGCAGCCGGAAATGCGCTCGATGCAGCAGATCGTCTGGGGCAACAAGAACGCCAGCACCCAGATCATCGGCACGACGCCGAACTACCTCCAGGTGCGGAAATACACGCTCCGCGCCGGCCGCATGTTCGCCGCGGCCGACGACGAGGGCCGGCAACGCGTGGCCGTCGTCGGGAACACCGTCATCACCAACCTCGGCATCACAACGCCCGAGGCCATCATCGGCGAGAACGTCCGCATCCGGGGCTCGCAGTTTCAGGTCATCGGCGTGCTCGCGCCCAAGGGACAGGCCAACGCGTTCCAGGATCCGGACGACGAAATCCTCATCCCGCTCCAGACGGCACGCTTTCGCGTGAACGGATCGGACCGGCTCATGTCGATCAGTGCGCTCGCCGAGAGCGAGGAGAAGATCCCCGAGGCGATGGCCGACATTCAGCGAGTCTTGCGACGACAGCATCGCATCCGTCAGGGCGCGCCGGACGACTTCCAGATTCGCAATCAGTCCGACATCCTCGCCACGACGGAAGAGACGACCCAGGTGATGACGTACCTGCTGTCCGGCATCGCGGCGGTTTCGCTCCTCGTCGGCGGCATCGGCATCATGAACATCATGCTCGTATCCGTCACCGAGCGCACGCGCGAGATCGGCATCCGCAAGGCGCTCGGCGCGACGCGGTTCAACATCCTGCTCCAGTTCCTGATCGAGGCGGTCGTGCTCTGCGTGCTGGGCGGACTCGTGGGGATCGGCCTCGGCGCCGGCGGCGCCGCGGTGATGAGCAAGACCGCGGGCTGGTCGACTCAGGTGTCGAGCACCGCGATCGTCATGGCGTTCGCCTTCTCCGCCTTCGTCGGCGTGGCGTTCGGCGTGTGGCCGGCGCGCCGTGCCGCCGTGCTCGATCCGATCATCGCGCTTCGCTACGAGTAGTCGACGTCGAACGTCACGACCGAGAGCGGGACACCGGAATCCGGTGTCCCGCTCACTGTTTTGGGGGAGTGCCGCCGACGTTCGTGGTCACCGCCGAATCGCGAACTCGAACGGCATCTCCGCCAACGCAACCACGCGCCGTCCGTTGACCTCGGCGGCCCGGAAGCGAAATCCGCCGAGCGCGTCGCGGACGGCGCGGCTGAACAGCTCGTGGGTCGATGAGAGAATCTTCACGCTCGCCGGATCGATCATGCCGAGCGTGTCGACTCGGAACTGAACGAGCACGCGACCCTCGATCGCCGCCTGCCGGAGACTCTCCGGATAGCGCGGCTTCGCCTGCGTGATCACGCGCATCAGCGCTTCCGTGCCGCGCCACTCGCTCGCCGAGCTGGAGTCGCCGGCGAGGTCGAGACGACCCAGGAGTCCGCGCGGGTCGCCGCCGGAGCGCCCACGTGCGGCGAGGAGGAGGCTGTCGAGCGGCGGACCGTGCGGCATCTCGATCGCAGGCAGCTGATTGCTGATCGTGGGCACGGGGATGGGCACGTCGACCAGGACGTCGAAGGGGCCGCGTCGCGGCGCGGCAGCGCTGGTGTGACGCGTTTCCGTGCGCGGCTTCGGTTGATCGGTGACGAGCTTGACCGACACGACATCGATCTTCGTGGGCGCGACGGGGCGTTTCGGCACGGTGAACGCGGTCACCGTGCCGACGATGGCGACATGTGCCGCGACGCTGAGCGCGGCGCCGCCCGTGCGCCGTTGGCGGCGTGCTCTCGACTCCAGTAGGACTCCGAACATGATGCGCCTCCGCGGTGTGTGGGTCGCGCGGCGCATGGCTCCGCCGCTTGGCCACACGCTACCACCGCCCGATTGCGCGCCGATTGCGCGGCCGTGAGGGCGTCGTGAGCAGAGGATGAGAAGAGGTTGGCGTGTCGATGAGCGAGTCGTGACGGCGGGATGAGGGATCGATTACGCGAACGAACGCGGCGGCGGACCAACGGGTCCGCCGCCGCGCATTCACATTGAAACGTCGAGTCGATTGTCGTCGCCGGCGTACCGGCCGATCGAATCGCTAGTCGTCGACGTCGACATCCAGCTCGCGACCAGCGTCTTCCTGGGCTTCTCCGATCCGTCGCTGGACCTTGCCTTTGACTTCCTGGGCCTTGCCCTTGACCTGTTCGCTCGTGTCGCCAACGAGGCCGCCGGCGATGTTCCGGGCGCGTCCCTCGATCTGGTTGCCCATGCCCTTCAGCTGCTTTTCCACGCCGTCGCGCTTGATTTCGTCCGCCATCGATTCCTCACGGTGATGCAAGGTGGCGCCGGGGCCCCCGCCCCGCTTCGCCGTGGAGGCCCATCCCGGGCTCTCCCAGGGCCGATAAGGGCAACGGACATGCCCGCCGTCGCCAATCGGACTCGTGGGCCCTTTCGGGGCCCCTGGTGGCCTCGTGGGCCCTGTGGTCTTGCGAAGATATAACGTTCGATATATCGTACTTCCAAACCGATATATCGGAGATATAACTCATGAACAGGCCCTTTATTTTCGAGTTCGGGACCCTCGGATGCGGCGAGCGACGGGAGCGGTGGGGCTGGGACGCCTTCGGAGATTGGGGAGGCCCCAAGAGCGGCCGCCACTGGCGTGGCCGCGGTGGTCGACTGTTCGAGCAGGGCGACCTGAAGTACGTAATCCTGCGCCTGCTCGAGGAAAAGCCGCGGCACGGCTACGAGATCATCAAAGAGCTCGAGGGCCGCTTCGGCGGGTCCTACGCGCCAAGCCCGGGCACGGTCTACCCGACCCTCACGATGCTCGAGGATCTCGGCTATGCCCGCGTCGTTCCCGAGGAGGGTGGCAAGAAGATCTACGAGATCACCGATGAGGGCCGAAAGCACCTCGCAGACCACAGCACGACCGTCGATGACATCTTCGAGCGGATCGCGCGGTTCGTCGAAGGGATCACCGACTCTCCGATGCGCGACTTGAATGCCTCGTTTCAGCGACTTGCACGCGCCACCTACAAGACAGCAACGTCGCACTTGGACAACAAGGAGCTGATTCAGCGCGTTCGAGACGTGGTACAGAAGGCCGCCGACGACATCGAGGCGATCGCGAAGTAGTTGCGAGAGAGGAACTTGTAACCGGCGAGCTCGCTGGACGGCCACCACGAAGGTGCTAGCTTATGAGATGGGTCGCGGGCAGTGTCCGCGACCCATTTTTGCGTAGACCCAAGTGCGCTCGTCTGCTCCGTGTCGTTTTCGTGGAGCGCGCGTGTGCTCCGCTCTCGTAGCGTTTTCGGCGGGTGCACCCCGCAGCACATACATGACAGCTCAGCCACGCCGCGCCACCGGTGGAGCGGGCGACCCACCGCGCGCCGAGGCGCAACCCACGCCGGAAGCCAAGCCCCCCGGGGTACTTCCTCCCACCGCCACCAATACCAGCGGCTTTCACGTCGCGGTCCCGCAGCGACAACACGTCGAGCTGCATCCAACCGGAAAGCGACTCGGATTCCTCTCGCTGACCGCGCTCGGCATCGTCTACGGCGACATCGGCACGAGCCCCCTGTACGCGCTGCAGCAGTGCTTCACGTCCAGGGAGTTCTCGATCGCGCCCACGCCGCAGAACATCTTCGGCGTGCTGTCGCTGATCGTCTGGCTGCTCGTGCTCGTCGTCGCGGTGAAGTACATCGTGTTCATCATGCGCGCCGACAATCGCGGCGAGGGCGGCATTCTCGCGCTCATGGCACTCATTCTCCAGCAGGAGCGGCGCTCCACCGATTCGCGCCGCCGCTGGATCCTCATCGTGCTCGGCCTGTTCGGCGCGGCGCTGCTCTACGGCGACGGCATCATCACGCCGTCGATCACCGTGCTCGGCGCCGTCGAAGGCTTGAGCGTCGCGACACCGGCATTCTCGCACACCGTGGTGCCGATCTCGCTCGGCATTCTGCTCCTGCTGTTCACGGTGCAGCGCGTCGGCACCGGCCGCATCGGCACGCTGTTCGGCCCGATCATGGCGCTGTGGTTCGTGACGATCGCCGCTCTCGGCGCCGCCGCGATCGTCCGGCAGCCGGAGATTCTCGGCGCGCTCAACCCGTGGCACGGCGTCACCTTCTTCATCGCGAACGGCCGATTCGCCTTTCTCGCGCTCGGCGCGGTCGTGCTCGCAGTCACGGGCGCCGAGGCGCTCTACGCCGACATGGGCCACTTCGGCAAACGGCCGATCCGACTCGCGTGGTTCAGCCTGGTGCTGCCGGCGCTGCTGGTGAACTACCTCGGCCAGGGCGCGCTGCTCCTTCGCCAGCCCGGCGCGGTCACGAACCCGTTCTATCTGCTGGCCCCGCGCGTGATGATGATTCCGCTCGTCGTGCTCGCCGCGATCGCGGCCGTCATCGCCTCGCAAGCGCTGATCTCGGGAGCCTTCTCGCTCACCCATCAGGCGGTGCAGCTCGGCTATTCCCCGCGCATGAGCGTGGTGCACACGTCGGCTCGCGAGGCGGGACAGATCTTCATTCCCGAGGTCAACCGGCTGCTCATGGTCGGCTGTCTCGTTCTCGTGTTGGCGTTCCAGTCGGCCAACGCGCTCGGCGCGGCGTACGGCATCGCGGTCACCGGCACGATGGCGATCACGTCGGTCCTCTTCTACGTCGTCGCGCGCTCGCGATGGAATTGGTCGCTCTGGCACGCGCTGCCGATCTCGCTCGCGTTTCTGGCGATCGACGTGACGCTGTTCGGGGCGAACATCATCAAGATCGAGTCAGGCGGGTGGGTCCCGCTTGCCGTCGCGCTCGGCATCTTCACGCTGATGAGCACGTGGAAGCGCGGGCGTGGACTCCTCAACCAGGCGCTCCACTCCGGCGCGCTGCCGCTCGATCTGTTTCTCGGCGACGTCGCGCGGCGTAAGCCGGTGCGCGTTCCGGGCACGGCCGTCTTCATGACGTCGTCGAACGACGGCGTGCCGGTCGTGCTTCTGCATCACCTCAAGCACAACAAGGTGCTGCACGAGCAGGTCATCCTCATGTCCGTCGTCACGCGCGAGGTGCCGGAGGTGCGGGCGTCGGAGCGCGTGTCCGTCGAGAAGCTCGAGCAGGGCTTCTATCGCGTCAGCGCGAACTACGGATTCATGGAATCGCCGAACGTGCCGGAGATTCTCCAATGGGCGCGCGAATCCGGCATCAAGGCGCGGCCCAACGACACGACCTTCTACCTCGGGCGCGAGCGCATCATCATCTCCGACGGCGAGCGAAAGCCCGGCACGCGTCGCGCCCCGGACGACGTCGTTCTTCCACGCATGGCGCGCTGGCGGAAGAAGCTGTTCGTCGTCATGTCGCGCAACGCGCGCTCGGCGACGGAGTTCTTCGGCATTCCTCCCAATCGCGTCGTCGAGCTCGGAGCGCAGGTCGAGTTCTAGATCCGACGCCACCCCGCACCGCCGTCGACTCGCCGAGCTACCAGTCCACTCTGCCGCCGATTCGACCGAACGCGCGGGCGAACGACTCGAGGCCCATGCTCGTGCCGACGCGCGCCTCATCGAGTGCGCGACGCACCTTGTCGCCAATGTCGATGCCATTGATGTCGAGATCGAAGCGATCCATCGGCGGGATTGCGAAATTGTCGCCGCCGATCACGCGGTACATCGCGCCGTGCCGCGGCAGATCGCCCATCCGGCCCACGGTGACTTTCACGTTCTTGTACTGGCCGCCGAAGAACACGCGGAGATCCGCGACGTCGCCGGGCTTGAGGCGCGACACCTCGTCCCCGAGGCGCGTCACGTTCGAGCGGCGGAAGACGAAGTCCTGGTCGTCCGGATTCCGGCCCTTGAGCTCGACACCGTTGATCGACGCGATGCGGCTGCCCTCCTCGATGCCGGCCTTCGCGGCCGGGCCGCCATCCTCGACGCTCATCACGAACACACCGATCGTGTCGCGCGGCGAGCCGGTGCTGGCGAGGTTGAGCCCGAGCGTCGGCCGGTCGTCGACGCGGCGCGTGACGCGCGAACCGTCGAGGTCTTCCGGCGAAATCGTCTTGACCTTGACGCTCTTCGTCTGGCCGCTGGCGTAGACGCGGAGATCGACTTCGTCGCCGGGCTTGAGCTTGTCGAGCTCGCGTGAGAGTCGGCGCGAGAGAACGCCCGCCATCTGCTCGTCGCCGATGTCCGCGGCGGCAAGCTTGAGGCTGACGCCGTTGATCGAGGAGATCCGGTTCCCCTCCTCGATACCGGCCTTCTCCGCGGGACTGCCCGAGCGAACCGTCGCGACCAGCACGCCGAGCGTGTCGCGCGAGGTGGCTGAGCTGGTGGTCGACACTCCGATGACGGCTCGAGGCTCGTCGACGCGGAGGCGGAACGCGCCGGGGCCGGCGCCGATGATGGTATTCGGCGCGATGCGCGTGACCCTCGGCTGCTGTCCGAGCGCGGCCGACGCGGTGGCGCTCGCGATGAAGATCGTGGGAAGTAGGGCGGGAACTCGCATAAAGACCTCTGTGGGAATTGATGGTGTCCGGTGGTGTGACACGTGACGCCGGCGGATGGTTTACGACCCGGGGCTCCGCCCTGTGCCGCAACAGCCGGCCTTCCTTAGCTTTCGGGAATGACATCAGCGCCTCCTGTTCCCGCGGCTTCGGCGCCCGACCTCGACACCTTCGTCCACCATTGGCAGGATGAAGCGGACGCCGCGTATCTATATCGGCTCCTGTCCGACGCGGAGCTGGATCCGCACAAGCAGGACCTCTACCGGCGGCTCGCCGAGGTCGAGGACCGGCACGTCCAAGTGTGGGCAGGTCTGCTGCGCCAGCACGGCCGCGAGCCCGGCGGGTTTTCGCCGAGCGCGCGAACCCGGCTCCTCGCGATCGTCGGTCGGGTGTTCGGCCCGGCGTTTCTACTACCGATGCTGCTCGCCGAGGAAGGCCGGGAAGTTCGCGGCTACCTCGACATGCACCGGCGTACCGCGCGCGGCGCGCCGGGATCGGCGGAATCGCTGACGCTCGCGCGCGAGTCGGCGGAGCATGCGAGCACGCTCGGCGAGATCTACGGCAAAGTCGGCGAGCCGTGGCACCGCGCCGAGTCGGGCGGTCTGCTGCGCAACGTCGTGTACGGGTTCAACGACGGACTGACGGCGAACTTCGGTCTCGTGGCCGGCGTCATCGGCGCCTCGCCCGAGAGCGCGCATCATACGGTGATTCTCGCCGGCGTGGCGGGCCTCATCGCCGACGCGCTGTCGATGGGATCGAGCGGCTATCTCGCGGCAAAGAGCGAGCAGGAGGTCTACGCCAACGAGATCGCGATGGAGCGCGACGAGATCGCGCTCATGCCGGAGATCGAACGAGACGAGCTGGCGCTGATCTACGAGGCGAAGGGCATGTCGGCGGACTCGGCGTACGCGCTGGCGACGGAAGTGATGGCCGATCCGAACCGGATGCTGCAGGAGCAGGTGCAGGAGGAGCTGGGCATCGGCGATCCGCACATGTCGCCGCTGCGCGAAGGCTGGGTGACCGGCACCGCCACGGCGATCGGCGCGCTCATTCCGGTGTTTCCGTTCTTCATCTGGTCGGGCGTGGTCGCGGTGATCGTATCGTTCGTCGTCGCGATGTTGTCGCACTGGCTCGTGGGCGCGGCGCGATCGGTGTTCACGGGGCGAAGCGTGTTCCGCTCGGGCCTCGACATGTTCGTCGTCGGGCTCGGCGTGGCGGTGGTCGGATACTTCGTCGGCGAGCGGATCGCCGCGCTGATCGCCTAAGGAACATCTGAAAAACGAGTGATTTGAGAAGGAAGCGCCAGGTCGTCGCGATGGTACGCGTTCTGGCGATTGGCACCTGAGAGATTGCTGGTCGATTGGAGCGGATGGGCCGGATTCTGAGAGAATTCTCTGGGTCCGCCGCGCCGAAACTCTCGGCCCACGACCAAAAAAAAAGCGTCCGCGTGATCCGCGAAATCCGCGCGATCCGCGTCCCCTAAGTCATTGAACTCAGACCGAGGGGGCATAGAAACTCACACTGCCATCCAACCCAGGCCGGGGAGGCCGCGCGGTCGGGGGCCGCAAGGTCCGGACGCCACGACGAGATAGGAACGCGGATTACGCGGAATACGCGGATCGCGCGGAAATGAATTCTTTGGGTCCGCCGGGCCGAGACTCTCGCCCACCTCCGAATCCTCAAGAACAGCATCATCGCAATCCGGTTCAATCCGCCTGATCTTCACCCGACGTCTTCCTACTCGCGGCTCGGCGAGGCAACACGTGCGGGAGGTGACGTCCCCGATGGCGGTACCTCCGTCGCGTGGATGCATTCTGGTGATTCGGCGACTTAGGCGGCACGACGCGCACGAATATCGACCGCTGCAACGACGGGCAACTCTACGAGTCTCGTTACGCGACGATTGTATTGGTGCAGAGCACTCTTAGATCACGACGTTGAGCAGTCTGCCCGGCACGAAGATCACTTTCTTCGGTGCGCCGGTCACGAACTTCGCGATCGTCTGGTCGGCCATGGCGGCGGCAAGCGCCGCGTCCTGGCCGGCGCCGGGCACGAGCTGGATCGTGCCGCGCGTCTTGCCGTTCACCTGCACGGCGATCGTGATCAGCTCCTCGGCGGCGAGCGCCTCATCGAACACCGGCCAGCCCGCGTCGAAGATGCTCGTCTGGTGGCCGAACTGCTCCCAGAGCTCCTCGGCGATGTGGGGCGCGAACGGCGACAGCAGCTGCACGAGCGGCACGATCTCGTCTCGATGGACCCGGCGCTCGCCGGTGCGAACGACGTTCAAGTACTCCATCATCGCCGCGATCGCCGTGTTGTAGCTCAGCGCCGGAACATCGCGCGTCACCTTCTTGATCGTCTGGTGCAGCTTGCGAAGCACCGTCACGTCCGGCATGCCCGCCGACGTCGCGTCGACGGCCGACGTCCAGACGCGATCGAGGAAGCGCCGCACGCCGGCGATGCTCTGATCGCGGAAGTCGCCGCCCTCCTCGTACGGGCCGAGGAACATCAGGTAGGTGCGGAAGGTGTCCGCGCCCCATTTCTCGATGTACGTGTCCGGCGTGACGACGTTGCCTTTCGTCTTCGACATCTTCGCGCCTTCGCGAATGATGTGGCCGTGCGCGCGGAATCTGACGTACGGCTCCTCGAAGTCGAGATAGCCGGCGTCGTGCAGCACCATCGTGACGAATCGTGAATACAGCAGGTGCAGCACCGCGTGCTCGTTGCCGCCGATGTACGACGTGACGGGCAGCCATTTCTTCGTGCGCGCGGCGTCGAACGGCACGTCGTCGCGGTCGGCGCTCGGGTAGCGCAAAAAATACCAGGCGCTGTCGAGGAACGTGTCGGAGACGTCGGTCTCACGCCGCGCCGCGCCGCCGCACTGCGGACAGCTCACGCGATACCACGACTCGACGCGAGCGAGCGGCGAAATGCCGGTGTCGTCCGGCTTGAAGTCCTCGACGAAGGGCAGCTCCACCGGCAGTTGTTCCTCGGGAACCGGCACGGTGCCGCAGGCGTCGCAATAGATGATCGGGATCGGCGGACCCCAGTACCGCTGGCGCGAGATGCACCAATCGTGGAGCCGGTAGTTGATGAACCCGCGCGCATGGCCGTTCGCCTCGAGCCACGCGATGATCCGCGACTTGCCCTCGGCGACCGGCAATCCGTTGAACTGCCCCGAGTTCACCAGATGGACGCCGTCGGTCTCGGTGAATGGCGCGGAAGGGGACGCGTGCTGGTCGCGCGATCCCTTCGCGGCGACGACCCGCACGATCGGCAGGTTGAAGGCCGTCGCGAACTCGAAATCGCGCTCGTCGTGGCCCGGCACGGCCATGATGGCGCCGGTGCCGTACTCCATCAGCACGTAGTCCGCGATCCAGATCGGGATCGGCTGCTGCGTAGCCGGATTGGTGGCGAACGAGCCGGTGAAGACGCCCGTCTTCTCCTTCGTGACTTTGCGCGTCACCAGATCCTGATTCGCCGCGGCCTTCTTGTACGCGGCCACCGCCTCCCGCTGCTCGCCGGTCGTCAGGGCGTCGACCAGAGGGTGCTCGGGAGCGAGCACCATGTACGTGGCGCCAAAGACGGTATCGGGCCGCGTGGTGAACACGCGAATGTCGAGCGTCTGGGCGGTGTACTCACCTGTCACTCCGCCGGCAACCGTGGTTGTACCCGCGAGCTCCTCGAGGTCCTGGACGCGGAACGCGATTTCGGCGCCTTCGGACCGGCCGATCCAGTTGCGCTGCGCCAGTTTGGTGGACTCGGACCAATCCAGCCAATCCAGGTCCGCGAGCAGGCGCCCGGCGTAGTCAGTGATCCGGAAGAACCACTGCTCCAGGAACCGCTGCTCGACCTTGGCGCCGCAGCGCTCGCATTCGCCGGCAATGACCTGCTCGTTCGCGAGCACGGTCTTGTCGTTGGGACACCAGTTGACCGCCGCGCGCTTCTTGTAGGCCAGCCCGCGCTTGTAGAGGGCGAGAAAGATCCACTGCGTCCACTTGTAGTACGCGGGATCCGTCGTCGATAGCTCGTACCGCCAATCGACCATCAGCCCGGCCCGCTTCAGCTGGCGCCGGAAGTTGTCGATGTTCTTAGGAATGAGGCGCGCGGGATGCGTGCCGACCTTCAGAGCGAAGTTCTCGGAGTGAATGCCGAACGCGTCGAAGCCGAGCGGCTCGAACACCGTGTGCCCTTGGAGCCGCTGGAATCGTCCATAGATGTCATTCCCCGTGAACGCGAAGAGGTTGCCGACGTGCAGCCCCTCCGCCGACGGATACGGGAACATCATCAGTGCGTAGAACGGACGCACGCCGGCATCGATGTCGGTGTGGTTCGTCCCTCGCTTCTCCCACCTCTCCTGCCATTTGTGTTCAATGGCGGCAGGATCGTAGCCGGCCGCTTCCTGGGCCGGTGGACGATGGATCGATTCTGTCATGGTGTTAGCGAAATCTAGCCGCCGATGAGTTACCGTCCCAGTACGTCGACCATGCGTCTGCCCACCGCCATCAGCGGTGACGGATCCGCGCAGTCCCTGCGCGGCCGGCTCGTCTTCATCGCCGCAGCCGCGGCGATGCTGATCCTTGGTGCGGTCACCTATGCCGGACTCGTCGTCCTCAAGAAGACGATGGCCGGCGACGAGGACGCGCGCATCATCAACGCCGCCACGCTGTCCCGGCAGCTCGTCGACCGCGTCCTGGCCGAGCGCACCCGGCAGGTGGATCTGATCGCCTCGTCACCGTCGACGATCGCGGCCGCCAAGAAGGGCGGTGAGGTCTCCCGCGAGCGCGGCCTGACCAAGCTCTCGATCGACCAGCTCGAGGGGATGTTCAAGGCGACCCGCTCGCAGCAGGTGGATCCGGCGGCGAAGTCGTTCCTGTCCGACCTCGTGCCCAAGCTCGACATCGCCGAAGTGATGGTGACGGACGAGTATGGCTACAACGCTGTGACCACCTCGCCGTCATCCGACTTCGTGCAAAGCGACGAAGGGTGGTGGCAGACCGCCTGGACCACCGGCGCGACGACCGCCCAGGCCAACGCCGACCCGGCAACGCAGCGGGTCGTCGTGGAGCTGGCGGGCGCGATCCACGACGGCGCGGCGCGGGTGGGTGTGGTCAAGGTGAAATTCGGGCTGGCGGTGGTGGACTCGGTGCTGACGCAGGGGAGCACGGCGGGATCGCGACTGCGGGTTGACCTGGTCGACTCCGCGGGCAAAGTGATCGCGAGCTCGGTCCCGAGCACGCGCTTCAAGCCGTTCGGCGCGTTTGGCACGATCGCCGCGCATTCCCCCGGGACATCGTTCCCCTTCGACGGCGATTCCTTGGTGCAGCGCGGCGCGGTGGCGCTCACGAACAACGGCCGGTGGCGCGTCATCGCGCACATGAACGACGTGGACGCCGGCCGTGCCT
>Ga0326726_10001484_pt1 | contig 21764 bp, 20 predicted proteins | sample MHFenrmetagenome_2_FD_207603 | JGI IMG/M metagenome (GOLD analysis project Ga0326726, IMG submission 207603) | Lab enriched peat soil microbial communities from Michigan Hollow, Ithaca, NY, United States - MHF15MN | ecosystem: Environmental > Terrestrial > Soil > Wetlands > Peat | place: USA... | reverse complement strand
TGGATTCCTTTCAGTTTCTTGATTTAGTTGATAGTGTTTCTCAAACTAATACTGGTGGTGGTGAAAAATTCATATCATTTATTGAAAAAGAATTGATGCCACATATGGACTCCATATACCCAACTGCCCCGTATCGAATGTTTATTGGTCATTCTGCTGGTGGCTTAGCAGTAATTAACACCCTAATACACCACACCAGTTTATTTAAGGCCTATGTAGCAATTGACCCAATTATGTCATGGGACAATCAAAATCTTTTGAAAGAAACACAAAAGGCATTGGCAAATACCAATTATTCAGGCGTTTCTCTGTTCTTAGCAATACCCAATACAATGAAAGTTGGAATGGATACAATAAAAGTTAAAAAAGATACAAGTAAAAGGACAGAACATATTCGTTCTGTTTTTGAATTAAGGGATTTTTTTAATAACAACAGACAAAATAAATTAAAATTTGTATATAAATATTACAACAATGACAATCATACCTCTGTTCCGTTGATTGCTGAATATGATGCTCTTCGCTTTATTTTTGAATGCTTCAAGTTCGATTTTTTCAGTGATGACTACAGGAACCTCGAAAATCTTTATGAAAACATATCAAAAAACTTCGGTTATAAAGTAAAACCTCCTGAAAATATGGTCAATTCATTAGCCAATACCTTTTTAAGTCTTAAACATTTCGATGAAGCTCTTTTTTTATTCAGATTAAATGTAAGTACTTATCCCGAAAGTTATAATGTGTATAATTCAATGGGTGATTTTTACTCTACTAAAGGTGATAAATCAAATGCCATATTTAATTACACAAAGGCTTTAATGATTAAAGAAGTACCCGCTGTCAGAAAGAAATTGGAAGGTCTTCAGGGAAAATAGAAAATCAGATTACAATAGTTACTATAATAAATCAGTCATATATCATATCATCATACTATTTCAGATGATGCTTGTGTAGGAGGAGGAATATTTCCAACTCATTTTTTCGGTCAAGAAAATCCGTCCTTCTCTGACCACTTCAAAAGAAGGTCTGAAAGGAATAACATACATTTGGAAACAAAAAGGATTTAATCTCAGAATAGGGTGGTCAATTTATTCTAATGAAGGATAGCCAAGACCTCTGATTTTTCAATCAAGATAAAATTTTGGAAGAAACTTATTTTGATTTAATGAATTCCAATCCAATCAATTAATTTTTTGTCAAATAAATCTTGTTCCTCAACCATTGGAAAGTGGCCACTTTTCTCAAACAGATTGTATGACAGATTTTGGAAAACACTTTTTCGTTCTTCCCAAAGTTTGTATGGGCACTCATAATCATATCGACCAAGTGCAAGAAATACTGGTATTGAAATCTCAGGTCCTTTGATAATATCATAATCTCCTAAGATGGTTAATTGTAAATGAAGAAATACTTCAGTGTTATTATCAATAACATTGACAATATTGGATAAGTCACCTTTACGATCATACATTAATTTGGGAGTCATTGCATTATAGGTTTTGATATACCTTTCTTTTGGTGAAATTTTACTTAATCCTTCTTTTCTAAGTCTTTTCCAGTTCCGTTTAAAGATCATCTTTCTCTCTTTTGATGCATCTGATTTCCAGAACTTATCCTCTTCACCCAAAGCGTTGTTTGGCTTACAACCTGTTATAATAATGTGTGATACTTTGTTCGGATATTTTCGTGCATATTCTACCGCAATAAATGAGTGATGGGAATGTGCAAAAATGGCAGTCTTTTCAAGATCTAAAGTATCCAGAATTGCATTAATATCATTAAGGTAGGTATTAAGAGTTATTTCTGATAATTCCAACGAGGAATTAGATTGTGCATCATGTCTTAAATCGGCAAAAATGAACCTAAAATGATCCCTCAATGCCTGTGATAATATTCGATATTGGCTTAATGAATGTCCGAGAACAATACAAGGAATTCCTTTTCCCTCTACTATATAATGTAATTCAGCACCTTCAACATATACTATTCCAGATATTCTAGTATCTAGTCCAGGAACATTGTTCTTATCAGAATCCGTTTGCGAAAAACAATTGGTAATAAGGAAAAAGTAATATAAAATCGAAACTTTTAAACAATTTTTCATCAGCAATTAATCTATTTTAAACCATACTGTTGAAAAATGACGACTTTGTAATATGATATGAATAATAAGATTTATAAAATTACTTCAAAATCTTATTAAAGAATGATTTAATTAAAATAATTATTGACTGGACTAGGGAATGATAGTCAAAATGGATTTTAGTTCTAAATAAAGATTGCTTTCTTGAAATAAATGCCCTAAGATTTAACATTTTAGAGCGACTTGTTTATTTATTGTATAGATATAGAGGTGATTAAGTATCTTTCCCGTATTATTTATCCGATGACTCTTTTGTAGGAGGTAGGAATATTTTCAATTCATTTTTTCGGTCAAAAACATCCATCCTTCTTTGACCACTTCAAAAGAAGGTCTGAGAACAAGTAACATACATTTGGGCACAACGAGAATTTAATGCCTTGATTTATTAAGGGTGACTTATATTAATTTGACTTTGGATTCTTATTGGTGTAACTTGCATCAAAATCGTTGACTTACAGATATTTTTGTTCTATACATTCACTAAAACCCAATCAAATGAAAACAAGATTCCGAATCAGTTTTATTATGTTTTTTATAGTGATTTTTTCAATTATGATTGGTTGTCAAAACCAGTCTCAGAAAGCAGAATTGGATAAGTATAAAGCCACTATTAGAACACAGGAAGAGAATAAGACAATTGCACGAGACTTTTTTACGACAGTGGATAAGCAAGACTTTAATAAATTAAATGTAATATTATCAGATGATTTTAAACTAAATGCTCCTGGATTAGAGAAGCCGTGGACAAAGGATGATGTTTTTAAAGATATCAAAAAGTATTATACATCTTTTCCTGATTGGCATCATGAGATAGAAGCGATGATTGCAGAAGGAGATAAAGTTGCTGTCAAACTTGTTCAGCATGGTACTCAAATGGCTCAATACGAGGGAATTGCTCCCACTGGAGTGAAAGTGACAAAATCAGCCTTTCATTTATTGACAATAAATAATGGCAAAATAAAGGAATGGTGGGGATTGGAAGATGACTTAGGGATGATGTTACAACTCGGCATGGAACTAAAGCCATCTATAAAGATGAAATGAAATCCGAAATTTTACTTTGGACCTATTTGGTTTTACATAATGCCCCAAATAAAAATGGAGCATAGTTGTTTTTAAATAATAGATATATAGACAACTTAATGATTATTCACCATCTGAAAAGTTGTCTGATGATACCCTTGTGATAGGAGAGAGCTATTAATTCGTCTTGGCTCGAAAACATCTCATTTTCCCTCAAAACCTGGCACCAAACTGGCACCGAGCCGAGAGTAAAAAAATCACGCAGTGCGTGATTTTAGCGAAGGAGTCAGACTACCGCGGTGGCAAAACCCCATATAATGAGAAAGGCCTCCTACGCTAAAGCTTCGGAGGGCGAAGGTGGCCCCAGCTGGGATCAGGACCGACCGTTAAGAAATCACGCAGTGCGTGATTTTAGGGAGGGGCCAGATTGCAGGGGTGGCTCGATCCCAGCGTGAAATGGAAAAGGCAGCCTTTCGGCTGCCAGTGAGTGGGCCCAGCTGGGATCGAACCAGCGACCCCCTGATTATGAGTGAGGTAAAACCCTGATTTTCAGATTCCTCTGGTTTGTACTGGTCTTCATTATCATTCATTTACGATTTTGGGTACTGTATACATTATCACTGGTTTTCATAAAACCTGGCGGATTACCTGGCGGATTTTACTAACCTCAAAACTGTTAAAGAATAGGATCATTTATTCCAAATGTTACATCAGGATTAAGTCCAGCCAGATAGTGTTCAGTAATTATAACATTGCTGTGTCCCAGCATTGAGCTGATTTGCTTAATATCTGTATTATTCCGATCCAATGTGTTAGAATAACAATCTCGTGCGCATCCTAAATTCAGTGGTTGAGAAAGGCCGAGCTGATTTCTGATATCTTTCAAATTCCGATTTATCTCCTGCTTGATCTTGTGGTTTCTATTCTTGAAGGTAGTTTCATCATAACCTTCTGTGAGCATCCCCAGTAGGAAAGGACTACTTTTATCTTCAACACGAGCTATTGAATCCTTCAGCTTATTCGTCAAAGGAACAATAATCGGTTTTCGATTGTTTTTTCTTGTATCCTCGGTCTTCTTTCGAGTAAAGTAGATAAAGTCCCCTTTAATCTGGCTCCGTTTCATTCTGAGTAAATCAGCGAAATTGGCTCCATTCAATCGGTAGAGCAGCACCCAAACATCTCGGGCGAATCTGTGATCCTCGGACTTGAATTCATTCAGATCAATCACAGATTTTATTTCCGATTCTTTCAGAACCTGCGTAGAAGGAAAATAACCAGACACTGTAAATCCTCCAGGGCCGAACGGATATTCATATTCTTTTGGAATTACCTTAACATAATGTATAAAGTAATTGATGATTGTCCTCAGATTTCTCATGTGATGATCAATGGTTGCCCGAGAGTTTTCTTTGTCAACTTCACCCTTTTCAAATTTCCTAAGAAAGCTAACCGTGACATCACCGACACTTGCACCTACTTTGAAATTCTCAAACCTGTTTTTTGTATACCTTAATGAATCAATAGTTGTGGGTTTGATATTCTCCTTATTTTCAATATAATAATCGAATAGTTCCGTAAGAAACAGGGACTTTGGTTTATCATTATCGGTTTCCCAGAACCGTTTTCTGAAGTTTTCTTTATTAAATGGTTTCAATTCAGAGAATATCCTTTCACATTTTGAAACATAACCATTACAGGTTTCACGAAACTTATTACTCTCCTCGTCTTTGATTTTCTTTCCAAATGCCTTGTCATACTGACTTTCCGACATTTTTTGAATATTGATGTACATTACATCATTCCCATTAACCATCCTGACGGCAAGATTGTATTTAGCTCCTTTAAGCTTTTTTCTTTTGTCAAGCACCACATTAAATGTTGCCATATCCCCTTAAATTTAGATTTTTGGAAGCGAAGGAAGGGTCTCTTCCAATCTGCCTCCATTTATCACCCAGTTGTCGATTTGATTTCTTTCAAACAGGGTTCTTGTTCCCAACTTAATATGCGGGATTTGATTAAGGCTGACCTTTTTGTAAACATAACTCTCTGACATATGTATATAATCCATCAGCTCTTGAACATCTAAAAATCTCTTTTTTTCCATTGATATTATTCTTTATCTTTTTATACCCATATGGAGGGTAATTAAAATATAAAGAAAAAAATCCTTAAAGCGAAATTTTAAATCAGAAAAATGGGGCCAAAATTAAATTATTATTCATTCAGAATGCCAGATTTGATGCGGATCTGAGAATTTTTACAGCAGAATTATTTTAAGCGGGTCAAATTGTATTACGAAACATTCCAGGACCAATTTTAAGGAGGTTTTTACGAGATTTCTATTTTGGTCAAGGATTTCCTCTAAGAATAGATATTATTATCCTAGATGCAACCAGAATTATTCTGGAGAGTAATTTTAATTCCAGACAGGCATAACTTCTTGTCATGTGAAAGGAAGTATTCACTTTAGTCCGTACTCTCCTTGCTCACCAGCGAACATAAGATCCTTACCAGTCAATTAAATCATAGATCCCTGACATAAAAAATTGACTTTAGCTTGAATATGGTGTAACTTTGGTATTATTAAGAATTCAATAAGAAATCACAATTTCAAATGAAAAATCGAATTTGATATTTTCCTATCAATTAATTATCCCCTGGTGGTTTGCATGAATTGCCTGGGGCGAAAACCATTTTCCAGGAATTTCCGACTTTCTCATTCGGATGTTTTATACGAAAAATCAACGAAAATCAGGTAGAAAATGACTATCACTCGCTTAGAAAAACTAGTAGCCTCTCTCCGGACCTCTAGCCTGGATGCCGTAGCCCTCAACCCTGGCCCCACCCTGACGTACCTGACTGGTGCGCATTTCCATTTGATGGAGCGCCCGATCGTACTATTGGTTACGCGGGAGGCGGCTCCGGTAATTATACTGCCCCAAATGGAGATTCTCAAAGTAGAACAGATGCCGTATCATGTACAAGCATTCCCCTACGGCGAAAATCCATCGGATTGGGAGGCCGTTTTTCGAAAAGCTGCGCAAACTCTTGGTCTGGATGGGAAGCGCATTGGCGTCGAACCCAGCCGGATGCGCCTGTTGGAGTTCCGTTATGTCAAAGCCGGGGCACCCGAAGCGGACTATCCCGATGCCAGCGATGTTTTGGGTTCACTGCGTTTGAGGAAAGACAAAGAAGAGGTCGATACCATGAGAAAAGCTGTCAAGGTAGCACAGGACGCGCTCGAAGGGACGCTCCCGTACATTAAAATCGGTATGACTGAAAAAGAGCTGGCGGTGGAACTTGTTACACAATTGCTGAAACATGGGTCGGAGCCAGAGTTGCCCTTTTCCCCCATTGTTTCAGGCGGACCCAATTCAGCCAGTGCACATGCCAGCACAACCAACCGGAAATTACAGGCAGGCGACTTGCTGGTGATCGATTATGGCGCTACCGTGGACGGTTATGTCTCGGATATCACACGCACCTTTGCGGTGGGGAAAGTAGAGGCTGAATATGAAAAGATCCACAAGATCGTGCAACAGGCCAATGCCGCCGGACGAGCTGCAGGGAAGCCCGGAGTCCCTTGCGCGGAGGTGGATAAAGCGGCACGTGCCGTGATCGAGAGTGCGGGATATGGCGAATATTTCTGGCACCGCACCGGTCACGGCATCGGTATGGAACCGCATGAGGAACCCTACATTCGTGGCGACAATATGCAGTTGCTGGAACCAGGTATGGCGTACACAGTTGAACCGGGGATTTACCTGCCTGGTCGCAACGGTGTGCGTGTGGAAGATAATGTGGTGGTGACCGAAACGGGCTCGGAGAGTCTGAGCGACATGCCCCGTGGGATGAGGGTTGTGGGTTAATATCTATGGCATACGCCTATTTCCGGTCGGTCATTCGGGAGGTCGTTGAGCGTTACTTCGATTGCGGCAATCCGCGCTCCGGTTCCGCCCGAATCCGCTGCCCGGACTGTCTCAGTGAACACCTGTTGACATTTTCCTGCAAGACGCGAGGCTTCTGCCCGTCGTGCCACGCCAAGCGCTTGGAGGAGTGGGTCGAATGGGTGCGAGAGATCCTGGCACCTGTTCTTGTAATTTCAGGTGATGAGGACATTATAAAACTGGAACATATCCTGGATATATATCAGAATATTCCGAAAGCATAATTATTTATAAAGCCGGTAGCTACTCATTTTATGCTAAGAGATGAATATTCTTTATTTAATCAAATAACTGAGCGTTTTTTAGACAATCCATTTAAGAGACCCACGACTAAGGAGTTGCTTTTAAAATAATAATCACCAACAGCAAATTTTAAGTGAATTTGGAGAAGTGCTATTGCGTAACAGGTACAATGAGAAAAAATTGACTTCAGTTAAAGCATAGTGTACCTTTGAAATACAAATCATGCATGAAGTGTTGATCTCAATAGCTACAAAATGAAAAAAACTGTAATGTTTTTATTTGCCTGTGTTATTTTAACAGGATGCTACCGCTCACCGGTTGTTGATATACACGCTGAAGCAGAAGCAATCAACAAAATCGAGGACCAGTGGGCTGCTGCAATAAAAGCAAAGGATGTTGATAAGAATCTTAGCTTTTTTGCTCCCAATGCGGTGATGATGAATGCTAATATCCCAGCCTGTGTTGGTCTCCAGGCCATCCGGAAATCACAGGAATTATGGTTTTCCAACACTGCAACTTTCCATAACACATTTGTATCGGCTGTAGATACCATTGAAGTCTCAATCTCAGGAGACCTGGCATATGTAAGGGGCACTTATCGTGTCAACACAGGCACTCGGGATAATCCTGTTGAAGATGTTGGCAAATGGGTTACGATTTATCGCAAGATAGATGGAGAATGGAAAGCAATCGTTGACATCGGGAACAGTGACTTACATTCTGTAAGTGAGAAATTAAAATAATATCTGATGAAAAAACTTGCATTCCTTTTAATAATACTGATTTCTCTTCCTGTTTTGCCGCAGAAAGTCAAGGTAAGCTATTCTGATTCTGCTTTCAGAGAACCATTTACAGGGAATGTATTTCTTTATCTGTCAAAGTACAATGAAAATCCAAAAGATGGGCAGGTCAATTTGGAGATGTTCCCCTGCTTTTCTGTTTTTGCAAAAAATATAAAACCGGGAACTAAGATAATGATTGACGACCATGCAACATCTTATCCTGTCAAACTCTCCGAACTGGAACGTGGAGAATATTTTGTACAGGCAGTATGGGACAGAAACCTTGGAGGACGTTCAATTGCAGAAAGTCCCGGGAATATTTATTCCCAACCAATAAAGGTTGTTTTTTCAAAAAATAGAGCTAAGTCTTTGACAATAAACTGCGATCAGATAATCCCTGAGCAAATCTTTGTTGAGACAGAGCTGATTAAAGAATTAAAAGTACCATCAAATTTGTTAACGAAATTTAATAACCATCCCACAACAATTAATGCTGCGGTGATTTTACCGGAAGAATACTCGAAGGCATCAAACAAGAAATTCCCGGTAGTCTTTATTGTCTATGGTTATGGCGGGGATTACCATAAATATTCTTTATCTATTGCCTCGACAATCGGACTTGGCGAAAGCATTCCTTGTATAAGGATTATTTTCGATGGGAATTGTCCTTTAGGTCATTCTGTTTATGCTAACAGTGAAAACAATGGTCCTTGGGGAGATGCACTAATCAAAGAATTCATACCAGAACTTGAAAAAGAATACAGATGCAATGGAGCAAGATTCATAACGGGTCACAGCAGCGGTGGGTGGTCATCATTATGGTTGCAAACCCATTATCCTAAAGTATTTGCCGGATGCTGGTCAAGTGCCCCCGATGAAGTTGACTTCAGGAGCTTTTGCAATGCTAATATATACAGTGACAGGAATATTTATTACTCTAACAATGGGGACCCGAAATATTACGCGACCGTTGAAGGCAGATTCCCCTGGACATACATGAAGGATGTGTATCAACAGGAAAACGTGATATCCCGTGGAGAGCAAATGCATTCATATGAAGCAGTGTTCAGTAAAAAAGATAAAAATGGTTTTCCTGAAAAAATTTGTAATCCCAATACAGGAGAAATAGACACTATTACGGTTACACATTGGAAGGATTATGATATATCGCTTTACCTGAGAACTAATTGGGATAATTTAAAGAAGGACCTTGCCGGAAAAATAAGGGTTTCAGTTGGAGAGCAGGATAACTGGAACCTGAATATTGCAGTTCATATGCTTGAAAAAGAAATGCAAAAGTTGGATTCCAAATTTGTATTTGCATATTATCCGGGAGGTCACTCTACTGTTTTCTCTAAAGACTACAGAATGGATGGGATGAAATTTATGACACAGAAATACAAAGAATGGCTTGACAAAGTGCCTGATTCAAAAAATTAATATCAAAGCAGTTTACGGAAAAAATAGACTATTAATAAGATAAATTTTAAGACAATGAAAAAATTACTAATTATTATCAGCCTGTTAGTTGCATTTTCATTAGTTGAAACATCTGCACAAAAAAATCCTTCTTTACTTAAGCAGGATGAAATAAATACGATGAATGCAGCAATTGAAGCTGATACGAATTTATCCAAAGTTATTGGATGGTTCGGTCAGCCCATTGATCTGTATGAAAAATATAAAATTAACGTGAAGCAGGCTGACTCTATTTGGAATCATGATCAGCAGACTATCAAAAAGATTAATGATATCGGGTCTACCAAACATTTTGAAATGATCCCTTTGATTGATTGGTTTACAAGTGATGACAGTCTTATTGGGGAGGGTGGAGTTTCTTACCTTATTAAAACAGACGAAGCAATTATTTTATTCGACCTGGGTTTGAATGAAAAGGATGAAAACCCTTCCCCTCTGCTAAAGAATATGAACAGGTTGGGCATTAAACTTGAAGATATTGACATTATTGTAATATCGCATAATCATGATGACCATGTAGGAGGTACAAAATGGAGAGAAAATAATACTTTTTCTTTGACCAATTACCAGCTACACTTAAAACAAATGCCAGTTTATACTCCTTTAGTAATGAGATACCCCGGACTAAACCCAACTTATACTCCATTACCAACTAAAATAGCCAAAGGAGTAGCAACCATCGGTGTAATTCACAATCCTGTTTTCTTTACTGATATAGCGGAACAGGCTTTAGCTATCAATGTAGAAAACAAAGGCATTGTCATTATATCAGGTTGCGGACATCAATCCATTGAAAAAATACTCGAGCGTACCGACAAGTTGTTCGATGAACCGTTATATGGCGTTTTGGGAGGCTTCCATTATCCCATAGAAGAAGAACGCAATATAGCCTGGTATATGAAGTATTTTATTGTTGGTATATTACCATGGGAACGTTTTACAGTTGAGGATGTTAAAAAGAATTGTGAATTATTAAAAGCTAAAAACGTCAAACTTGTCGGGCTTTCAGGTCATGACAGCTCTGATTGAAGCATTGAAATCTTCAAGCAGGCATTTCCTGATTCCTATGTTAACATAAAAGTAGGAGAAAAAATATCTCTTGGCAATTAGTCATAATCAATTAATTAAACTTTCAGATTTAAAATAAAATATGGTAAAAAGAAGGCATTTTTAAAAATAAACTGCAGCGGAAATGACACATCAAACGTTTATTAATATTAGCAGACCATGGAACAAATCGATACTAAAGATATAATACTTACTGAAGAAGCACTTCGAATTCACCGGACAGCAATTGTCGTGGACGGGCACAATGATTTACCTTTTAAGATAAGAATTAAGGGACCTTCTGCTCTTGAAACACTGGATCTGATGACAAATCAACCTGAATTTCAGACGGACATACCACGGATGGTTAAAGGAGGTATTGGTGCACAATTCTGGATAGCAGTCGGCTGGATGGGGAAACAGGGAAATGGCAGATCCGGGGCATCCTATTGTATTGAAGAGATAGAACTGATCCACAAAATGACAGAAAAGTATTTTTCTGTACTAGAAATGGCTTATTCAGCTGATGATATTATTCGTATCCGACGACAGGGCAAGATTGCCTCCCTGATAGGAATAGAAGGTGGCAAAGCTATTGAAAACACTCTGGGCGTTCTTGATGCGTATTACAGGCTTGGTGCGCGATATATGACCCTGACATTAGCGGACACCATTGATTGGGTCGATTCCGCCACAGACGTTGCCAGCCATGGCGGTCTTACGAAATTCGGTGAGGAGGTTGTTTTGGAGATGAACCGTCTTGGCATGTTAGTGGATATATCTCATATATCTCTGGAAGCAATGCGACACGTTCTGCGCATCAGCCAGTCACCAGTCATTGCATCACATTCATCATCCTTCGCACTTGCCGGGTCAACCCGGAATGTACCTGATGATGTACTGCAAAATATTGCGAAAAATGATGGCATAGTGATGGTTAATTTTTTCCCGGGATTTCTGACTCAGGAAGGTGCGGAAATCTTTAACCACTTCTGGGAATACAGGCATTGTATTGATAAGGATCCCAGTTTTAACGAAGATGAAATTACTCAATTGTCAGAGAAATGGGTTGAGGAACATCCGGTTCCAAAATGCTCAGTTGAGAATGTGGTGGACCATATTGAACATATAGTGAAGATTGCCGGTATTGATAATGTTGGCATTGGATCAGACTTCGACGGTATTCCTTCCGGACCTGAATATCTTGAAGATGTGTCCTGTTTCCCGTACATCACCCAGGTGCTTCTGAATCGCGGTTACAGGGAAGAAGCTATTCATAAAATCCTTGGGGGCAATTTTATCCGTGTCTTCCGAATGGTGGAGGAAAAGGCTAAAAAATTATGAAATAATATGGATGAAATTTGCAGTAATAATAACAAGTCCCTTTCCACGATTTGACTTTGCCTGAATATTGACTTAAATTTGATTTAAAACATTAAATCACTGGTAATGAAAAACTTTATTCATTTACTTGGATTTCTTTTAAACTTAAAAAAATTGCTTCTAATACTTAAAAAATATAAAAATTAGAGTTATGAAAACACTACTCTTTGCCATTACTCTGCATTTTTTGCTTTCTTCCTTTTTATTAGCACAGGAGAAAGTAGATATTCAAATGATTCAAAAGATAAAAGATGAAGAATTACAACACTCGCAAATTGAAATGCTTTCATATTATTTAACAGATATATGTGGTCCAAGATTAACTAATTCACCAGGCTACAGAAGAGCAGTTGCCTGGGCGACGCAAACACTAAAACAATGAGGACTACAAAATGCAGCGCCCCAACCATGGGGTGAGTTTGGTAGGGGTTGGAGCAATGAAGAGTCTTATCTGGCCATGAAAGTTCCTTATTACCAACCTATTATTGCTTATCCTTTTGCCTGGTCAAATAGCACTCCCGGACTTATATCAGCAAAGGTTTTATTGCTGGATAAATTGGATTCTGCAAGTATTGATAAACTAGGAATAGAGTTAACCGGTTGCATAGTGATGGCAAAATCATCAGATACAGTTTTTTTAAATCCATTTAAAGCTGATGCTTATCGTTATGTAGATAGTGATTTGAACAAACTGCCTGATAACTATTTAAAGACTCATCAAGAATTTATTGAATATAAAAAGCTAATTAGAAACATGTTTAATGCCAATCATTATTTACAATCAAAGGGTGCTCTCGCTTTGCTCACTTTTTCTGGCGGAGGAAATGGTACTGTCCGGATTGCAAGTTTAATTTCTTATGCTAATCTCTGGGAACCTACAATACCACAAATGACGATATCCAAAGAAGATTTTTTCCGGATTCAACGGTTACTGACTCATGGGGAAAGTGTAATATTGGAAATGAATGTTCAGAACGAATTCTATACTGATGATCTGACTGGTTATAATGTAATAGCAGAAATCCCCGGCACAGATCCGGCATTAAAAGACCAGATAGTGATGCTGGGAGGACATTTAGATTCATGGCATATTATGACGCAGCTGGATGTATTGTAATGATGGAAGCTGTACGAGTTTTACAATCATTAAGGATCAAACCAAGGCGCACTATTCGAATAGCACTTTGGGGAGCTGAAGAGCAAGGTCTGATAGGTTCTTTTAGCTATGTCAAAACCCATTTCGGAAATCCTCTATATATGACTCTAAAGCCAGAGCAAGAGAAAGTTTCTGTTTACTTTAACCTGGACAATGGAACAGGGATAATCAGAGGAATCTATTTGCAGAATAATGAACAGGTGCGAGATATTTTCAGCGCCTGGCTTCAACCTTTTAGTTCAATGGGTGCAACTGGCATAACAATTAGCAATTCAGGAAGTACTGATCATTTATCGTTTGATGCTGTAGGCATCCCTGCTTTTCAGTTTATACAAGACCCTTTGGAGTATGAAAAACGTACTCTTCACACTAATATGGATGAATATGACCATCTATTTATGGAAGACCTGAAACAATCTGCTACCATTGTTGCAGCTTTTGTTTATAATGCTACAATGCGGGATGAAATGTTGCCAAGAAAACCTTTACCTAAACCTGAACAATTTGTATTTGAAAATGGAATGATAAAATGATTGCTCAACCGCTTAGGGCTAATGGCACTACAACCTTAAATCGCAAACCCCGCAGATTATTGTTGATCTTTCGGGATTTAAAATTCTAGAGAGAGACGGAACTGATGACGAATCTTGTAATCCTTTTATAATCTGTAAGATAAAATTAATGAACCTTGGTCTATGTAGAAATATTTGAGAATTTCTATTTTTATATTATTGTATATCAATCAATTATAATATACTATCCAATAAACAACCACTAAGCTTGCAGGATAATCGATTTTGCCCACGAAATCAGACACTTACATTCTTAAAAAAGTAGGTATTTTTTTTATGCGCCAGGTTTTGAACAAAATTAGGAAGTTTTGCCCAAAAGATTGAACAGAAATTCTGATTAAAGAAGTAAATCCAAGTTTTTTCTTAGTATCAGGTTACAGGAGGTATGTGGTCAACGAAAGAACATCAATACTGACCACATATAGCAGGGTGATTTTATAGGATTTTTAAAGAAGTTTACATGTAAGTAATATTTAAATTTGACTAAATCCGGGTCTATACTTTTCATAGCATTGACCGCGTTTGGTTGTCGTAGCAATCTTTTTTCTCGTTATTTAAAGAATTTATCTTTTAACCATTCGTCTAAATTATGAAGAGTCAATGTCTTTAAATATGCTTTTGACACGCAAGACAGATTCATCTATAGGTTTTATGAACACTCAATCGAGTCTAGTTCCTTACTGTGCAGACTAATCCACAGTTTCCTTCAACTTCAGAAAGCGAGCAGCATTGTTGTAAAAAATGTCACGCTTTTCTTCCTTAGTGAGAAATTTAGCTGATTCAATTCCCTCGATGGCCATTCCAATAGTTTCAGGCCACACCATCTGGTCGGATCCGAACATTAGTCGTTTTCCAAAACCTGCTCTAATCAAATCTTTGAGATATTCATGGAATTCTTCCCGTGGGATGATCCAGTTAATAGTTGCAAGGTCAGCATACACCTGCGGATAGACAGACATAATTGCCTTTGTTTCTTCTAAGTAAGGCCAACCCCCGTGCATTATATAGAGTCGTAGCTTTGGATGTTTGACTAATACTTCTTCCAGAAGAATGGGATCGCCATATGTTACACGGAATTTAGGACAGCTTGTGTAGGGTGTTCCAGCAGGACCCAGACCCGTATGAACTCCGACAGGGATGTCCAATTCTTCAGCGAGTGTTAGATATGGGGCAAACAGCGAATCATTCAGAGAAAGTCCAACATGTTGGGCTACTAGTTCACCTAACATACCAAGTCGTCCTGATATAAATTGTTGACGCAGTTGTTCCACATCTGGCAGTGTTGTTAATTCATCGAAATATACTCCTCCAACAATGCGTTCTGGTGCTTCAGCCTTCCAACGATACAAAACCTCTAACGGTCCGCTCGTCATCGCTAAGGTGATATTGTAACGGCGCATCTCTGACAATGTTGCCAGCATAAGTTCTTCATCACTTTTAATCCCAGAAGACCTCCCCGTAATTGGATTGGGGATGTTTACTTCACCCATGTAATCAACGGGGTATGAATGCATGTGCATGTCAATAATAGGAAGGTTCTTATTTGAAGTGTTATGACACGACGCCAAACACAAGATTCCCAAAAATCCAGAGACAATAAATTGTAGTATTATAATTTTCCTTTTTTCTGTCAAGAAGTGTTTATCCGCTTGCACTTTAGTTGATTGGTCCATTTTTTTAAATCTATTAATGAAGGTATTTTTTGTCACTGAAAACTAAGCAGTTTTTTGATTATCATTATATATCCGTCTTATCAAAGTTACAACTTGTTGTTGAGATAAGAATAAAACCTCCTGTAACCTGACACGAAGTTTAAAATCCCGTCCTTCTTTGACCACTTCAAAAGAAGGTCTGACAACACTTAACATACATTTATAAACAACAATCATTTAACTCTGGGTCTGAAAGACTTGTTGACCTGGATTATTAATGGCAAGATGTATGGCCATAACAGTAACCATTCCTATTTGTACGGATTTACTTGACTTTGGCTTTTTATTGTTGTAACTTTCCTCATATAATTGACTTCCAGTTATTTTAGTTTTATTCATTAACCAAGACACAATCATATGAAAACATTTTGTTTAACTACAATGATTGCTGTAACCCTGTTATTCTGTTCTAATGGTATGCAGGCACAAACCACCCAAACCAAACAAAGAGAACGTGGTGCTGTGGTTTATGATTTGCTAAGAATGGATGATTTAATTATTAAAAAAGATATCCCATATCAAGATATTGCAGGTTCACCCTTGAAAATGGACATTTATTATCCCCCAGATTTTGATTTCCAGAGAAATATTCCTGCAATTATAATTGTTCTGGGTTACCCTGACATAGCAGGGAAGAAATTGATTGATAGCGAATTTAAAAACTATATTCAATTCGTTTCATGGTGTAAGATAATTGCTGCTTCAGGAATGGCTGCAATTGCATATGAGTCAACCAATCCAGAACAGGATATAATCTCACTTTCAAATTATTTAAAAACAAATGAAGACAAATTAAAAATCGACAATAGCAAAATTGGTGCATATACATGTTCTGCTCACGCTCCTACTAATATTTCAACTATACTAAACGGGTCAAATAATATTTTTAAATGTGCAGTTGTTTATTATGGGTTTTTCCTGACCAATGATTTCAAATATTTACCACAGATTGACACCCTATCGCAAAACATGGGATTTAAGACACCAAGATTAGCTGAACCAAGTACATGGAAGAAAGATGTGCCAATAATGGTTATTAGAGCAGGAAAAGATAATGTCCCCTACATAAATCAAACCTTGGCAAGTTTTTATGAAAAGGCACTGAATCAAAATTTACCAATTACTCTGATAAATTATTCAAATGGAGTGCATGGATTTGATGCTTATAATGACAATGAAACAAGCAGACAAATAATAAAGAACACTATTGATTTCTGGAAATTTAATTTAAACCAATAGAAAAATGAAAACATTAAACCTGCTAATTATCATCATGATATTCATTAGTTTATCATGTACGCAAAAAACTGTTCTTTCCGAAGGGGATAAAAAAATTGTTGAAACGGAAGTCCATCAATTTATGGACTCACTTTTTATTGCTTTCGAGTCATTAATACCTGATAAAGTATTCAATCTTATGCTGCAAACAGATGAATTGACAATTGCTTCACAAGGTTATTTAATGACAAATCCGTCTGCAGTTCTTGATACTATGAAGGTTCATATGTCTTTTATGAAAAGACAGACAACAAAAGCAGTATCAGAAAGAATATTTATCATAAGTAAGGATGCAGTTGTTATTTCAACCACAAAGGTTGGTACAATAACTTTTAAAAATGATAGTCAAATTAGTATGCCATATGCCCTAACAATGCTTCTCGTTAAGAGAGAAGGGAAATGGAAAATTGCACATTATCATAATTAATAGATATCAAATGAAAACAAAAATTATTTTTTTGGCAATGCTATTTGCATGTTTTTCATGCGGGACAAACAATAAGCCTGTATCTGATGCTCAGAAAGAGAAAATAAAAGGAGAAGTAAAAGAAGTAGTAAATACGTTTATTAAAGGATGTGAAGAGGTAAATTTTGACATGGCAGTTGAACCATTCCTTGATTCGCCTGATTTTGTTGACCTTGTCAATGGAAAGACTTTGAGTTACAAGGAACTTATGGCTATGAAACCTAATTTTAATACACTTTTAAATCAAAAGTGTACAATAGTTGATGAAAAATATGCATTTCTTGATAAGTCAACAGTCTTGTATACAGCAGATTCTAAGTGGTCATCGAATTACAAAGATGGTCATTCTTCTATCTCCGACCCTGAAGTATTTATGTTTATATTTAAGAAAATTGATAGCAGGTGGAAAATAGTATCTTATGCTGATTCTTTTGTTGAGAAAACTGTTAAGTATGGCGAACCATCGAAAGAACTCAATCAGGTTGAGTTAATGAAGCAGTTTATAGGCACATGGAAGTGGGACGTTTCTAAAGACACAACTTCCATTTTTGATTTTAAATCTTATGGAACGGGAATTGAAGGTTATTTCAAATATATTACCAAAGGTAAAATAGTTATGGAAGGGAAACAACTTTGGGGGTATGACAAAAGAGTTGATAAATACATTTTGTCTTTTTTAACTAAAGGCATGGATGTGGAGAGTTATGCAGTTTGGTTTACATCAAAAAATAAATATGAATGGATTCCATATAGTGATATTTCCAATCCTGAAAATGCATCTTTTAAATTTACTGGGGTATTTAAATCCAATGATTTGTTTTTAGAAACTTACATTAAAAACAACAAAGAAGTTGCAGTATGGACATTTACTCGAATAAAATAATGATTTGAAGAAAAAGATACTTATAGTTATTATCTCAATCAAATGCCCCAAAACTTAACATTTTGGGGCATTTCAATTTTGTATTGTGCTATTTAACAGACAATTAAATGTCTTTTTACCGCATCAAATTTCGTCAGATATAGCCATAAGTTAAAATGTGGTGAATTCCTTTATTTCCACAACAAAGAAGTTATCAATTTAATAAATGATTTTTTCAAGTATGCAATAACTCTGTGATTGTTAATATATATCTACCTTTATCAGACATGTAACCGAGTTGTACGAAATAGGATGCTGAAATATCTTTATAGATTATTATAAGAGGAAATTTTATGGATTATGAAAACATGACTGCTCCATGTGGGATTCCTTGTTTTGAATGTCTTGCATACAAAGCAAAATCAAACGAAACATTAAACTTAGTAGCCAGTAAAATAATATCCGAAAGAAGTATTTCATATCTTGAAGAATTCAAAAATGACAAATGATAACTTAAAAAAGTACTTGATGCAGTATAATACTTCTCTTATAGGATTTTGTTTTAGAATGCTCAAGCATTTTAAATTTTAATAATAAAATACTTAGAATGCGTATCCTCTCTAAAATAGAAATTGGATTTAGGCGACTAATATTAAGATTGCCAAAACGAACATTGCTGATATTAATATGTCTTTTAATTGGTATTGTAGCTGGTATTTCAGCGTTTATTTTAAAAAGTTTGTTGAACACCATTCATCATTTCATAGGACTTTTTAGCAATCAAAGTTTATCAAACATTTTACTTGTAATTCTTCCTATTTTCGGATTGTTTCTAACTGTTTTATATTTCAGTATTTTTCATCCAAAAGGATTTAAAAAAGGTATTAGCCAGATACTTAATTCAATAAAGAACAATTCCTCTATAATTGAACCTAATCAAACATATGGACACCTAATATCAAGTTCATTTACTATTGGATTGGGAGGTTCAGCAGGATTCGAAGCACCAATTGTAGCAACAGGGGCAGCAATCGGTTCAAATATAGCACGGTTCTTTAAAATTGGCGAAAATGAACGCACAATTTTATTAGCAAGTGGTGCTGCCGCAGGTATATCAGCAATCTATAACGCTCCTATTGCAGGAGTTCTTTTTGCGATTGAAGTATTGTTAGTAGATATGTCTGTTACAGCATTTATTCCTTTACTGTTTGCAAGTGCAACTGCAGCAATAATATCACGAATATTATTCCACGGGCAATTATTTGTGTTAATTACAAACCAATGGAATTTACATGCCATTCCAATTTATGTTTTATTGGGAATTATTGCTGGATTATATTCAGTTTTAATTATTCGCCAATCAATTAAAATAAATGTACTCTTTAGTCGAATCGACAACAAATGGATTCGTGTTGGTATAGGGAGTGTAATATTATCGTTCCTAATATTAATATTCCCTTCTCTCTTTGGTGAAGGATATTTCTCATTACAGTCTCTTCTTAATCATCAATCCATATCAATACTTAACGATAGTCTAATTCGCATAAACAACAACTTCATCTTGATTCCAATTTTAGTTTTGTTGTTTGTAAAGATTTATGCAACAAGTATTACCATTTCAGCAGGTGGAAATGGCGGTATTTTCGCACCTTCTGTTTTTATGGGGGGATTTCTTGGATATTTAATATCAAGCACAATAAATCTTACAGGATTGATGGAATTGAATACTGTAAATTTTACAGTAGTAGGAATGGCTGGCGTTTTATCGGGTGTAATTAAGATTCCATTAACAGCCGTGTTCTTAATTGCTGAGATTACAGGTGGATATGTATTGCTTATTCCGTTAATGATTGTTTCAGCTATTTCATATTTTATATCTTCTTATTTTGAAAGTAAATCAATTTATACCAAAGAACTTGAAATGAAGGCTTAATAAAAATATTCATGAGGAACATCATAATAACTGTTTTTATAATTTTTGGTATTGGATATATATTATTGACATTATGGTTCTTTCTGATTGCTCGAACACTATTATGGTTTGGGAATCACGAAAAAGAATTTGGAACGCTGGAATACGGCAACTAATTATGCCCGCAACCGTTGGACACAAGCATAAAAATAACTCACCGAGTTATAAACTCATCAGTTTAAAGAATGAAAACCAAGAACGGATATAAAAGTTTGCCACTAAGTTCCTATCGACAAGCCGTTATTGCATCCGCTTCTGTTACAAAGGAGAAAAATGCAATACATAGTTTCACTGAAGTTGATATTACTGAACCACGTCATCTGATAAAAGAACATTTTGAAAGAACTGGAGAAAAACTTTCTTTAACAGCATATATTGTAACATGTCTGGCACAAGTAATTAAACAATATCCTCAATTAAACTCTTTTATAAAAGGGCGAAAACTTATTATTCTTGATGATGTTACTGTTAGTGTATTGATAGAAAGAGAAATGGCTGGAGAAAGAGTGCCTGAGCCAATTGGAATAAAAGGAGCACAAGAAAAGTCATTTCGTCAAATACATAACGAAATAAGAGAAGCAAAAAAGCAGCAAAGCGACAAACTTGGAAGTTTATCAGGTACTACTTGGATACGTCTTATTCCAAATTTCCTTCTTAAAACATTTATTCGAATTGCGGATAAGAACATACGCGTGGCTAAAATCTATGGGAAAGTGGCTGTTACGGCTGTAGGAATGTTCAGTAAAGAGGCTGTCTGGTTTATTCCTCATGGAAGTGCCACAGTTTTGATTACTGTCGGAAGCATAAGCCAAAAAGTAATTGAACTTGATGGACATTTTGTTTCACGGGAACATCTTTGTTTAACTGTTTCTTTTGACCATAACATTATTGATGGAGCACCTGCTTCACGCTTTATGAATCAGTTAGTTGAAACAATTAAAAGTGGAAAATTATTGCATACGGATATTGGTACAATTTTGTAAGAAAGAAAAGTATTTCATGATTGAGCAATGTGTTTGTTCAGGATGACTGGCTTGATTTTTGCGCTGATATCACTAACACTAAAACTACTTTAATGAAAAGATTGTCATTTATTATCATATTGATTCTTCTTATAGATGGTTTTAATATTGTCTGGATAAAGTAAGTCCCAATACTGAATTTTGAAATTTTTGTATAGCCTGAAGATTGACCGTCTTTAATCACTCGGTCATCTTAGAGTAGTTCAAATTGAAAAGAAGCAGTCCTATTGAACTGCTTCACTGCATTTCACCCTCATACTATGGTGATTAGAGGACTGCCTTTAAGTGGTCGAATCCTTACCTTATGCATTTTTAAATGACTTTTTGCCCGCAAACTTGGATGCACTACCCAAGGCATGTTCAATTCTTATCAGTTGGTTAAATTTCTCGATGCGTTCTCCCCTGCACCCGCTTCCTGTCTTCAAATGACCAGCATTGACTGCAACGGCAAGGTCTGAAATGAAACTGTCAACGGTTTCACCTCTACGGTGCGAAACAAAGCAGTTATGTGAATTCTTGTATGCCAGTTCAATAGTTTCAAGTGTTTCCGTAACTGTGCCAATCTGATTTAATTTAATCAGAACAGCATTTGCTACTCCCTTCTGAATACCTTCAGTCAGGATTGCTTTGTTGGTGCAGAACAGGTTCACTGCCAGACCACATAGCCAGAACACCCA
>Ga0326726_10001483_pt1 | contig 21780 bp, 18 predicted proteins | sample MHFenrmetagenome_2_FD_207603 | JGI IMG/M metagenome (GOLD analysis project Ga0326726, IMG submission 207603) | Lab enriched peat soil microbial communities from Michigan Hollow, Ithaca, NY, United States - MHF15MN | ecosystem: Environmental > Terrestrial > Soil > Wetlands > Peat | place: USA... | reverse complement strand
GATCACGCGCGTCGAAGGCGAGGCCTTCAAGACCGAGGGCCGGGTTATGACCGAGGCCGGATGGCTCCAGGTCTACGGCAAGGAAGCGGAAACTTCCGAATCACAGAGCCTGGTGGCGATCAAGAACGGAGAGAAAGTTCGGACCAAGGAGGTCGAGGTTCGCGCCAACCAGACCAAGCCGCCCGCGCGCTTTACCGAGGCGACGCTCCTGTCGGCGATGGAGGGCGCGGGAAAGCTGGTCGAGGACGAAGACCTGCGGGAGGCGATGGGCGAGAAAGGCTTGGGGACGCCCGCCACGCGCGCGCAGATCATCGAGGGCTTGATCTACGAGGACTATGTGCATCGAATCGGGCGCGACCTTCACCCGACGCCGAAGGCTTCGTCCCTCCTCTTTGCATTGCGCCACTTCGGCGTGAGCGAGCTGTGCTCGCCCGAGCTGACGGGAAATTGGGAATTCAAGCTCAAGCAGATGGAGCACGGCGCGCTGCCGCGAAGCGCGTTCATGGACCACATCGTCGATCTTACCCGCGAGATGGTTTCGCGCATCAAGCGCGGCGACATTCCCGATACCGCATTCCTCACCCTGACGACTCCATGCCCGAAGTGCGGAGGCCAGGTGAACGAGACCTATCGCAAGTTCAAATGCCAGAAGTGCGACTTTTCGATCTGGAAGGTCGTTTCGAGCCGCGAGTTCGCTCCCGAAGAGATCGAGACACTGATCACCAAGCGCTCGGTGGGACCGTTGACCGGGTTCCGCAGCCGCGCCGGGAAGCCCTTCGCGGCGGTGGTGCGACTCACGCCCGAGTTTCGCGCGGAGTTCGACTTCGGCAGGCCGGCGGAGGGAGAGGGCGCCGCCAAAGTGGATTTCACCGGCTTGACACCGCTAGGCCCATGTCCGAAATGCGGCGGCCGGGTATTCGAGCAGCCCATGGCCTACGTTTGCGAGAACAGCGTCAACGCGGATCGCCGCTGCGACTTCCGCTCCGGCCGCATCATTCTCCAGAGGCCGATCGAACGCGAGGAAATACAGAAGCTCCTCGCCACCGGCAGGACCGATCTCCTCCATCGTTTCATTTCCCGGAAGGGCAGGCCGTTCTCTGCGTTTCTAGTGCGCGGCGCGGACGGCAAGGTCGGGTTTGAATTTGCACCACGCGCATCCAAAGCTGCTCCCACCCCCAAGAAGGAGGCGGCGCCCGAGCCGGTCAAGAAGAAGAAAGGGCCGGCAAAACCGCGGGCGAAACGGACCGCGAGGAAAGCCGCCTAGATCCCGCGGTCGCCGTCAGACGTCGAGCCTGGCAACCAGCGCGTTCTGCTCGATGAAGACCCGCCGCGGCTCCACGTCGTCGCCCATGAGCTTGGTGAAGATCTCGTCCGCCGCAATGCCGTCCTCTATCTGGACCTTCAAGAGGCGGCGCGACTGCGGGTCCATGGTCGTCTCCCAGAGCTGCTCGGGATTCATCTCTCCGAGGCCCTTGTAGCGCTGGACGCTCGCGCTGCGCTCGACTTCTCCGAGCAGCCATTTCATCGCCTGAGGGAAATCCGCGACTCCCTCTTCCTTGTCTTCGCGCTTGATGACCGCGCCCGGGCCGATCAGGCCCTGCAGAAGCTGCGCGATCCGGTTGAGCTGCTGGCAGTCTCCCGAGGAAAGGAAGTCCGCGTCGAGCACGCTGGTCCGAACATTCCCGTGGTGGGATCGTTCAATCACTAGCTGATGGCGCTCGTTCTTGCTGTCGTAGCGCGCGCTGACGTTGACGCCGTTCCCGTTTGCGGCCATCGCCTGCTTCAGCCTGAGCGCGCTCGCGCCAGCGGATTGCGGGCTGGAAAGATCCACCTTAACCCCGCGCATCAGCGCGCCCAGGGCGTCGGCGTCTACGATCTTCGAGGCACGGGCCACCACCGCCTCGGCGAACAGGTAGGCCTTGGCGAGCTGCTCCAGTGTCTTGCCCTCGATCGCCGGAGCGCCCTTTTTCGGAGCGAGAGACGCGCCGACCAGGGCCTGCTCGAGCATGAACTGCGCGCGCTCGTGGTCGTCCTTGAAATAGCGCTCCTGCTTGCCGACTTTCACCTTGTAGAGCGGCGGCTGCGCGATGTACACGTGTCCGTGCTCGACCAACTCGGGCATCTGGCGATAGAAGAACGTCAGCAGCAGCGTCCGGATATGCGCCCCGTCCACGTCGGCATCGGTCATGATGATGATGCGGTGATAGCGGAGCTTCGAGATGTCGTATTCGTCCTTGCCGATGCCGGTGCCCAGAGTCTGGATCAGGGTCACTATTTCCTGCGAGGAAATCAGCTTGTCGAAGCGCGCCTTCTCTACATTCAGGATCTTGCCTTTCAGTGGCAGGATCGCCTGAAACTTGCGCTCGCGTCCCTGCTTCGCCGAGCCGCCGGCGGAATCACCCTCGACGATGTAGAGCTCGCAAAGCGCCGGGTCCTTCTCCTGGCAATCGGCGAGCTTCGCGGACAGGCCGAACGAGTCGAGCACGCCTTTGCGGCGCGTCATCTCGCGCGCCTTGCGCGCCGCCTCCCGGGCCCGGGCCGCATCCACAATCTTGCCGCAGATGATGCGCGCGTCGTTGGGCCGCTCCAGCAGGAAATTCTTCAATTTCTCGCCGACCAGCTCCTGGACCACCGGCCCGACTTCCGAGGACACGAGCTTATCCTTGGTCTGCGACGAGAACTTGGGCTCCGGCACCTTGATGGAAAGCACGCACGAGAGGCCTTCGCGCATGTCGTCGCCGCTGGTCTCGACCTTGGCTTTCTTGGCAATCTCGTTCGACTCGATGTACTGATTCAGGCTGCGCGTCATCGCGGCGCGCAGGCCCGAAAGGTGAGTGCCGCCGTCGCGCTGCGGGATATTGTTGGTGAAGCACAGCACCTGCTCCTGATAGGAATCATTCCACTGCATCGCCACTTCGACGGTAATGCCTTCTTTCTGCGCAATCGCGTGAAAGGGCGTCCCATGGAGAACGTTCTTGCTCTTGTTGATGTACTCGACGAACCCTTTCACGCCACCGGTGTGCGCGAAGTTCTCCTCCTTCCCGGAGCGCTGGTCGATCAGTTGTATTTTCACGCCGTTGTTGAGGAAGGAGAGCTCGCGCAGCCGTTTCGCCAGGATGTCGAAGTGGTATTCGACGACACCGAAGGTGTCGGTGCTCGCCAGAAAATGCACCTCGGTGCCGCGTCGCTCGGTCTTGCCGGTCATCTTCAGCGGCGCCGTCGCCACGCCGCGCCGGAATTCCATGTAGTGGCTTTTCCCCTCGCGGCGGATCGTCAGCCGGAGCCAGTCGGAGAGCGCGTTGACCACCGACACGCCCACCCCGTGCAGGCCGCCGGCGACCTTGTAGGCGTTGTTGTCGAACTTGCCGCCGGCGTGAAGCTCGGTCATGACGATCTCGGCCGCCGAGCGCTTCTGCTCGTCTTGCTCGTGCACTCCCGTGGGAATGCCGCGGCCGTTGTCGACCACGCTAATCGAGTTGTCCGTGTGGATCGTGACGGTTATCTCGTCGCAAAACCCGGCGAGCGCCTCGTCGATGGCGTTGTCCACGACCTCGAACACCATGTGGTGCAGTCCCGTGCCGTCTGAAGTGTCGCCGATGTACATCCCAGGGCGCTTACGCACCGCATCGAGGCCTTTCAGCACCTTGATGCTGTCGGAATCGTAGTGCTCCCGGGAGTTGCCGTTCTTCTCTGCTTCAACCATTTGATTCGCTTCTCTTAGATCCGCATCGGCATCACGACGTACTTGAAATCGCTGCGCTCGGGCAATGTGAAGAGGGCGCTCGAGTTGGCATCGCCCAGACCGCACTCGACCTCGGCGACGTCGAGATTGTTGAGCACGTCGACGATGTAGCCCACGTTGAATCCGATGTCGAGGGGCTCGCCCTTGTAGGGGACGTCGAGCTCTTCCTGCGCCTCCTCCTGCTCGGTGTTGCTGCAGCTGATCTTCAGGCTCCCGTCGCCCAGCACCCAGCGCACGCCACGAAATTTGTCGCTGGTGAGGATGGCGGCCCGCTGCAACGCCTGCAGCAGTGCGATCCGGTCGAGCTTGAGCTTCTTCGGCTGATTCTGGGGTATGACGCGGCCGTAGTCTGGGAACTTTCCGTCGACCAATTTGGAGACGAGCACCACATTGCCGAACTTGAATTTGGCCTGGGCCGCAGACAAGTCGATCGCGACCGGTTCGTCGCTGTCCTCCAGCAGCTTGGAGAGCTCGATGATCGTCTTGCGAGGCAAGATGACCTCCTGCTTCGACAGATTCTTCCCGCCCACTTTGCGGCTCGCATAGGCCAAGCGGTGCCCGTCCGTCGCCACGAGCTTGAGCTGTTCATCCTCGATGACCATGAGTAAACCGTTGAGGTAATAGCGAATATCCTGCTGTGCCATCGCGTACTGAACCAAACCGAGCAGCGAGCGAAGGAGCTTCTGCGCAACCGTGAAACTCGTCGTTGACGCTTCTGCCAGCGCGAGCCGAGGGAAGTCTTCGGCTGCCAGAGTCTGGAGGTTGAAGCGGCTTTTGCCCGATTTCACTTGCAGGCGGCGGTCCTGCAGTATCAGTTGAACCTCGGAGCCTTCCGGCAGCGCCCTAAGGATATCGACCAGTTTGCGCGCGCCTACTGTAATTCTCTTCTCCTCGCCCGGCCCCTCGACCGTCATGCTCGTCGTGATCTCTATTTCGATGTCGGTGGCCACGAAGTCCATATGTGTATCCCTTCGTGAGAGCAAGACGTTGGAGAGGATCGGCAGCGTGTGGCGCCGCTCGATGATCCCAGCGACCGCCTGCAGAGGCTCGAGGAGCGCTTCGCGTTTGGTCTTCAACAGATTCATTTTATTTTCCTTGGTGATGATGATGACCGCGACTCTTCACGTGGATAACTCGGCTTGAGCCCGGAAGCACGCGGTGCGCCACCCCGGCGGAGCCTGTGGGTAAGTGCAGCATCAGCGGTGCAGAAAACCGGCACAACATTTCGGCGTTGGTAGAGGAGGGCGCTTACTCACAATTCGTTCACTGCTTTTACCCGGTTTGCTCAGCCTTTGAGAACTTGCTCGAGTACATGGTAGTCGCGGTTGATGTCATGGTTTTTCTCCCTGAGGGTCGCGATGGTGCGGCATGCGTGCAGCACGGTGGTGTGATCGCGATTACCGAAGGCGTCACCGATGTCCGGGAGGCTCATCTGCGTGAGGTCCTTGGCCAGCGCCATGGCGAGCTGCCGCGGCCGGGCGACGTTGCGGCTGCGCTTCTTCGAATGCATGTCGGAAACCTTGATCTTGTAGTACTCAGCAACAGTCTTCTGGATGTTGTCGACAGTGATCTGGCGATTCTGCGCGCTCAGCAGATCCTTGAGGGCTTCCTTGGTCGTATCAAGAGTGATGTCCCGGCCGTTGAAGCGCGAATAGGCGACAACGCTCTTCAACGCGCCCTCGAGTTCGCGCACGTTCGAGCGGATGTGCTTGGCGATAAAGAACGCGACTTCCTCGGAGAGCTTGAGCGATACGGCTTCGGCTTTCTTGAGGATGATGGCCACCCGCATTTCCTGCTCCGGGGGCTCGATCGCCACCGTCAAGCCCCAGGAGAAGCGTGATTTGAGGCGTTCGTCGATTCCCGCAAGGTCCTTCGGGTAGGTGTCGCAGGTGATGATGAGCTGCTTGTGCGATTCGATCAAAGCGTTGAAGGCGTAGAAAAACTCTTCCTGCGTACGGTCCTTGCCGGTGAAGAACTGGATATCGTCGATGAGAAGCAGGTCCAGCGAGTGGTAGTACCGCTTGAACTCGTCGAATGACTTCTGCTGATAGGCTCGAATCACGTCAGAGATGTACTGCGCGGCATGGAGATAGCGCACGCGGGCGTTCGGGTGCTGCTGCAGAACGTGGTTGCCGACGGCGTGAATCAAGTGTGTCTTCCCCAGGCCTACCCCGCCGTAGATGAACAGCGGGTTGTACGACGTGCCCGGATGCTCTGCGACTTGCAGTGCCGCGGCGCGGGCGAGCTGATTGGCTTTGCCGGCGACGAAGCCATCGAAGCTGAATTCGGGTATGAGACTCGACCGATCGGCGTGAGCCGGCTTGGGGACGGGCGGTCGAGCTGCTCGCGCTACCGGAGCAGCGGACTTCGCCGATTCCAGTGCGCCGGGGGGCTCGAGCGTCAACGATACGCGAATCGGAGAAGAGAAGAATTCCGCCCCTAGCGCTTCGATCCGGGGCATGAACCGCTCCTTCACCCACTGGAGCACGAAACGGTTCGGAGCGAGCAAGCGCAATTCGCCTGAAGGCGCTGCCGAGGCGTCGAGTTTAAGCGGCCGGATCCAGGTATTAAACTGCTGAGCAGGAAGCTCTTTTTCTAATCGGCTTAGGCACGAGGCCCAAAAACCCTGCATGGATTCTAGTCGGCTAAATTCGGGGGAAACTGCGGCTCCATTTTACTCGGTTCAGGGCGAGTTATCCACAGCCGAAAGCGCTTTTTTTGAATCGGCGGGCTGAGTTTCGGAGCGTGCGCCGCTCGTTGACAATCCCGCTCCACATCCAGTCTAATCGAGGGTTACGTTCGCTATAGAAAATTCTCAATGAAACGCACTTTTCACCCTTCCGTCGTCCGCAGGAAGCGCACTCACGGGTTTCTGGTTCGCATGCGCACGCGCGGGGGCCGCGCCGTGATTCGGGCACGCCGCGCCAAAGGTCGAGCCCGGTTGAGCGTTTGAGCGTCCGCAGGCGTTACAGCCGCCGGTTGCGCCTCGGGACTACCGATATCGCCGCGCTGCTCTCCAGAGGGCAGGCGCTCAGGCGTCCCGGATTCAGCGTGTTCTTCCGGGCGAATACGTTCGGCTTTGCCAGACTCGGTCTCATCGTTCCCAAGCGCGTATTTCCGCGCGCGGTCGATCGCAACCGAATGAAGCGGGTGCTGCGCGAACTGTTTCGTACCCAGCAAGGGCGCCTCGGAAACCGCGACATCCTGATTCGCCTGAATGCAAGCGAGGTCGCACTGTCCGAGGTCGAGCGATGCATCGTGGGATCATCATGAGCAGGCTGCTGGCCTTATTGGTGCGCGGCTATCGCTATGCGGTGAGCCCGTTCCTGGGCATGCACTGCCGGTTCTATCCCTCCTGCTCCGAGTACGCCCTGGAGGCGCTCGAGCGCCACGGCGCGGCGCGCGGTGGGTGGCTCGTCCTTCGGCGCCTCGCGCGTTGCCATCCGTGGCACCCAGGTGGCCACGACCCAGTTCCGTAGTCAAGACTCTCGCATGGATACCCAGCGCCTGATCCTCTTCGTCGTGTTCTCTTTCTCGCTGCTGCTCCTATGGGAAGCCTGGCAGAAAGAGACCAAACCGCCCGTGGCCGTCGATGCGACCACGCAAGGACCTGCTGCGGTGCCCACCCCCAGCTCGCCAACTGGAGCCCCCTCGGTAAAGGGCACCGCTACGCCCCCGGCGGCCGCTCCTGCCGGCGGACCCCGGGAGCATCTGCGGGTGGCCACGGATACGATGCTCGCTCAAATCGATACGCAGGGCGGCGACATCGATTACCTGGAGTTTTTGCAGCAGAAGGATGCGCGCGAGGAAGCCAAGAATTTCGTTCTCTTCGGGCCCGAGCACCGCTATGCCGCGCAAAGCGGCTTGATCGGCGCAGACCTACCCAATCACCGCACACCGTTTCGTGCGCAGGGCAAGGAGTTCGCTCTGGCCCAGGGCCAGGACACGCTCGAGGTGCGGCTCGAAGCGACCACTCCGCAAGGCGTCAAGGTGACGAAGGTGCTGACGTTTCACCGAGCGAGCTATCGCATAGATGTTGCCGAGGAAATCAGCAACGGCACATCTGCGCCGCTTGCGACGCATGCTTATTTCCAGCTCACCCGGAACGGCGAGTCCGCGGGGGGCGATCCCTACATGACGAAGACCTATACCGGCGCTGCCGTCTACACCGAGCGCGAAAAATTTCAGAAGGTCACGTTCGAAGACATCGCCAAGGGAAAGATCGCGTATCCGAAAACCGCGGACAACGGCTGGATCGCCATGATCCAGCACTATTTCGTCGCCGCCCTGCTGCCTCCGGAAAGAACGCCGCGCGAGTTCTATACCCGCAAGCTCGACGGCGATCTCTACTCGATCGGGGTGATCGTCCCGGTCGGACCGATTGCGCCCGGCGCTACAGCACGCGTAGCGGTGCCGCTCTACGCGGGACCGCAGGATCAGGACCACCTTCAATCGGTCGCGCCGGGCCTGCAGCTGGTGGTCGACTACGGCTGGCTTACGGTGATTGCGGCGCCCTTGTTCTGGGTGCTCAAGGTGTTTCACGGCTGGCTGGGAAACTGGGGCTTGGCGATCATTCTGCTGACGGTCATGATCAAGCTGCTCTTCTTCCCCCTGTCGGCCGCGAGCTACCGCTCGATGGCGAAGATGAAGCTCGTCACGCCGCGACTGATGAAGCTGCGCGAGCAGTACGGCGAGGACAAGGTGAAGATGAACCAGGCGATGATGGAACTGTACAAGACCGAGAAGATCAATCCGCTCGGCGGATGCCTGCCGATCCTCGTTCAGATACCAGTATTCATCGCGCTTTACTGGGTGCTCTTCGAAAGCGTGGAGCTGCGCCACGCGCCGTTCTATCTCTGGATCCGGGATCTGTCGGCCCCGGACCCTTGGTACGTGCTGCCGACCCTGATGATGGTTTCGATGATCGTCCAGACCAGGATGAACCCTACGCCGCCCGATCCGGTTCAGGCGAAGGTCATGATGATCATGCCGCTGGTGTTCGGAGTCATGTTCTACTTCTTCCCGTCGGGCCTCGTCCTCTACTGGTTCGTCAACAATATTCTCTCGATCCTGCAGCAGTGGCAGATCACCCGCATGATCGGGGGAGGCAAGACCGCAGCGGGGACCAAACACTGACGTGCAGCCCGACGCGGGCAGACGAGGACGCCCGAGCAGCAGCCATGGCAGTACCGTCCGATACCGATGTCATCGCGGCCATAGCGACCGCGCAGGGAAGAGCCGGAATCGGGATCGTCCGCGTTTCCGGAAAGAGCCTGGATCGCCTCGCGTCGCAGCTGCTGGGCGTGCCGCCGGTTGCGCGCATGGCAACGCGAGCGACTTTCCGGGGTGGCGCTGGTGAACCGATCGATGACGGTATCGCGCTCTTTTTCCCGGCACCGGCGTCGTATACAGGGGAGGACGTGCTTGAGCTGCAGGGGCATGGCGGTCCGGTCGTGTTGCAGCTGGTTCTGCGGCGCTGCCTCGAGCTCGGTGCGCGGCTCGCCGAGCCGGGCGAATTCAGCCGGCGCGCTTTCCTGAACGATAAGCTCGATCTGGCCCAGGCCGAGGGCGTCGCCGATCTTATCGACGCAGCGACGGAGGCTGCGGCGCGCTGCGCCCTGCGCTCGCTCAGAGGGGAGTTCTCGGAGCGGATCCAAGCTCTGGTGCAGCAGCTCGTCGAGCTGCGGACTCTGGTCGAGGCGACCTTGGACTTCGCCGAGGAGGAAATCGATTTCCTCGACCTCGAGGACGCGCGCCGACGCCTGTCGCGGCTGCGGGAAGATCTCGGGCGCTCGCTCGTCCTTGGGCGCCAGGGCAGCGTGCTGCGTAGCGGCCTTCAGGTTGTCCTGGCAGGACGGCCCAACGTGGGGAAGTCATCGCTGCTCAACCGCCTGGCCGGCGAGGATCTCGCGATCGTCGCGGAAATCCCGGGAACGACACGCGATGCCGTGCGACAGACGATTCAGATCGAAGGTGTGCCCGTGAACATCATCGACACGGCGGGCCTGCGGGACACCGACGACGCCGTCGAGGCGATCGGCATCGCGCGCGCCTGGGAGGCGATCGAACGGGCGGACGCGATGCTGCTGGTGGTCGACGCGCGCGAGGGAGTCACGGCTGCCGACCGGGCAATCGCAGGCAGGCTCCCGGCCAAGCTCACCCCCGTGACGGTATTCAATAAGATCGATCTCTCGGGCGACGCGCCTGGGGCCGCGGAGGAACCGCAAGGCTGGCACGTCCATGTCTCGGCCAAGACCGGAGCGGGCATCGACCGCTTGCGCCGGACATTGCTGAAGCTCGCCGGCTGGCAGACGGAGGGAGGAGACATTTTCATGGCGCGCGAGCGCCACCTCGTTGCCTTGGAGCGCGCCGCATCCGCTCTCGAGCGGGCCGGTCACAGCGCCTCGCACACTGAGCTCTTTGCAGAGGAGCTTCGCCTCGCGCAGCGCGAGCTCGACTCGATCACGGGCGAATTTACGGCGGATGACCTGCTGGGCCAAATCTTCGCGCGCTTTTGCGTAGGAAAATAGGCCGGGCGGATGTTTCGTCTTCCGGTGTTCACGGCGCTTGCGATCTGCGGAGTGAGCGGTGCGCTGTTCAGCGCGCTGCACGCGCCGCTGCCGTGGATGATCGGGCCCCTGCTGGCGATGGCGCTGGGAAAATTTCTCGGCGCGAACGTAGCCTCGCCTGGCGGAGGCAGGGCGGCGGGCCAGTTGATCATCGCGTGCGCGCTCGGCTTGTACTTCACCCCGACCATCGCGGGCGAAGTCGCCGCGCATTGGTACCTTTTGTTGGCCGCGGCCGTGCTGGCAGTCCTGCTCGCCTACGCGAGCGGGTGGTTTCTCATGCGCAGCTGTGGGCTCGATGGGACCACCGCGCTGTTCGCCAGCGTCCCCGGCGGGGCCGCGGAAATGACCGTGTTGGGGGAGCGCTTCGGCGCTCGCTCCGATCGCGTAGTGCTCGCGCAAGCCCTGCGCGTGTTCATCGTCGTGCTGACCGTGCCCTTTGCATTCACGGCGCTCGGTCTGCATGGAGCCGACGCCCATCGCCCGGCCCAGGCCGCAGGCGACGGCCTAGGCTTGATCGCCCTGCTCGGGTTGGCTGCCGCCGGCGGCGGCGTGCTGGCGCGGTGGCGCATGCCCAACGCCTGGATGCTGGGGCCGCTGGCGGTCAGCGCTGCGCTCACCCTGGGCGAGGTGAGCCTATCGGCGGTTCCGACGTGGCTGTCGAACGCAGCGCAGCTCCTGCTCGGCTGCTCGCTCGGCGCCGGATTCGACCGCAGTTCGCTGAGAAGTTCGCCGCGCTTCATCGGGATGGTGTGCGCCTCAGTGGCGCTCGCCATGGCCGCCTCGGCGCTGTTTGCCTGGGGACTGGCTGCGCTGGGTTCGGTGCCGGCACCGACGATGGTGCTCGCGACCGCGCCGGGCGGCATGGCAGAGATGTGCGTAACGGCCAAGGTGCTCCAGCTCGGGGTGCCGCTGGTCACGGCTGCCCACGTCACCCGGGTGATCATTCTGGTCACGACGACCGCGCCGACTTTCCGCTTTGCGAGACGCTTGAGGCGCGGGCTGCGCAGTTGAAGGCCGAAGGGACTATTATTCATAACATATTGTTTAATATAATTATTATATTGATTTCCCAGATCGTGATAGAGTTCGGTCCCTTACCCTATTGCGCGACTGACGGCCTAGAACTATTGGAGCCCGAAGTCGCTCTCGTGAGGCCCCTGGAATGAATCAGCCCTACGCTGCAGCTATCGATGGTGGCGCTCCCGCCTACGTTGAGCACAATGGTGTCAAGGAATGGGTCGCGCGGATCGCGGCGCTGACGAAGCCCGACCGGATCCAATGGTGCGACGGCACGAAGCAGGAGTTCGACCGCCTGTGCGGCGAAATGGTCCAGTCCGGGATGCTGAAGGCGCTCAATCCCAAGCTGCGTTCAGGCTGCTTCCTTGCGCTCTCGGATCCCGGTGACGTGGCGAGAACCGAGGACCGGACATTCATCTGTTCCGAGCACAAGGAGGACGCCGGTCCGACCAACAACTGGGTCGATCCGCGCGAGATGCGCGCGACGCTGGGGAAGCTCTTCGACGGATGCATGCGCGGCCGGACCCTGTACGTGGTTCCGTTTTCCATGGGGCCCCTCGGCTCGCACATCGCTCACATCGGCATCGAGTTGACCGACTCGCCCTACGTGGTGGTCAGCATGCACATCATGACGCGCATGTCCAGGAAAGTATGGGAGATTCTGGGCAAGAGCGGTCCGTTCGTACCCTGCATCCACTCGGTTGGCGCGCCGCTCGCAACGGGTGAGAAGGACGCACGATGGCCCTGCAACAAGGAGCACCGGTACATCGTTCATTACCCCGAGACCAAGGAAATCTGGTCTTTCGGATCGGGCTACGGCGGCAACGCACTCCTCGGCAAGAAGTGCTTCTCGCTGCGCATCGCGTCGGTCATGGGACGCGAACAGGGATGGCTCGCCGAGCATATGCTCATCCTCGGCGTGACGCCGCCCTCGGGCGAGAAGATCTACGTGAGCGCGGCGTTTCCGTCGGCGTGCGGCAAGACCAATTTCGCGATGCTGATCCCGCCGGCGGCTTTCAATGGCTGGAAAGTCTCGACGGTAGGCGAGGACATCGCCTGGCTCAAGCCCGGCAAGGACGGCCGCTTCTACGCGATCAATCCCGAATCGGGCATCTTCGGCGTCGCCCCGGGGACGTCCGAGAAGACTAACCCCAATTGCATGAAGATGATTCGGACCGACACCATCTTCACCAACGTGGCCATGACGCCCGATGGGGACGTGTGGTGGGAGGGCATGACCGATACGCCACCAGCCAGGCTGATCGACTGGCAAGGAAACGAGTGGACGCCTGAGTGTGGTCGGAAGGCGGCTCACCCTAACGCCCGTTTCACGGTTGCGGCGTCGCGGTGCCCTTCGGTCGACCCGGCATGGGAAGATCCCGGAGGTGTTCCGATCTCGGCGTTCGTGTTCGGCGGCCGCCGATCCGACACTGTTCCGTTGGTGACCGAGGCCTTCGACTGGGACTCCGGCGTTTATGTTGCAGCCACCATGGGTTCGGAAACCACCGCGGCGGCGACAGGGAAGGTCGGCGTGGTCCGGCGCGATCCCATGGCGATGATTCCTTTCGTCGGCTACAACATGGGCGATTACTTCAGCCATTGGCTCAAGCTCGGTCGCGCTGTAAGCAAGCGTCCGCGCATCTTCTGCGTCAACTGGTTTCGCACCGACTCCGCGGGCAAGTTCATCTGGCCGGGCTACGGAGAAAACATGCGGGTATTGAAGTGGATCGTCGAGCGCTGCCAGGACAAGGCGCGCGGGGTCGAAACGCCGATCGGTCATGTTCCCGCGTTCGCCGATCTGGAGTGGAAGGGACTTGAGAGCTTCGGTAGCGACAAGTATCAGCGCGTCAGCGCGGTCGACGCTCCCGAGTGGAAGCGTGAGCTTAAGCTCCACGACGAGTTGCTGCGGCTGCTCGGCAGCCGTCTGCCCAAGGAGCTGGCATCGCGGCGGGCGCAGCTGGAGCGTTCTTTCGGCTGACAGGACTGGGGTACCCCCGAGAGCCGTCGCGCAGACGGCTTTTTTTTGTTTCTGACGTTGGATAAGCGGTGAACAAGCGGTGGATCACCGGTGGATGCGCTGTGGATGTTCCACGTGAAACAACGCTGGCGAGGGAACCCACCCACGGACTCCATGTGAAACACCTGTTTTCCATAGCCGTTTAGACTTAGAATTCGGCACGGCTTCGGCTCGGTGTTTTCACTTCAGGCAATGCAGTCCCCAGATCAATTCGATGTCATCGTGGTCGGTGGCGGTCACGCCGGCACTGAGGCGGCGCTCGCTGCGGCGCGGGCCGGCTGCCGCACCCTGCTGCTTACGCATAACCTTGAAACGCTGGGGCAAATGTCCTGCAACCCGTCCATCGGCGGCATCGGGAAAGGCCACCTCGTCAAGGAGATCGACGCCTTGGGCGGTGCGATGGCGATCGCGGCGGACGAGGCGGGAATCCAGTTTCGCATCCTGAATTCTTCCAAAGGCCCGGCCGTGCGCGCAACGCGCGCCCAAGCCGACCGACTGCTCTACAAGCGCGCGATCCGTTCGCGGCTCGAGAACCAGCCCAACTTGACGCTGTTCCAGCAGGCCGTCGACGACCTGGTGCTGGAAGGCGACCAAGTCGCGGGTGTCGTGACCGAGCTGGGCGTTCGTTTCTCGGCTCGTGCAGTTGTGCTCACCACGGGCACGTTTCTCTCCGGCCTTGTCCATATCGGTTTATCCCACTACCGCGCCGGCCGCGCTGGGGACCCGCCGTCGCTCAGCCTCGCTGCACGTCTGCGCGAGCTGAAGCTTCCGGTGGGACGGCTCAAGACGGGAACTCCGCCCCGGCTCGACGGGCGGAGCATCGATTTTTCCGCCATGAAGCCGCAGCCGGGTGACTCCCCCGAGCCGGTATTCTCGTTTCTCGGGACGCCCGAGATGCACCCTCGCCAGCTGCCGTGCTGGATCACGCATACCAACCCGCGGACGCACGAGATCATCCGCGGCGGGCTGGATCGATCGCCGATGTATACAGGGATCATCGAGGGAATAGGTCCGCGCTACTGTCCTTCGATCGAGGACAAGATCCATCGTTTCGCCTCCAAACAAAGCCATCAGATTTTCCTCGAACCGGAGGGGCTCACCACCAACGAGTTCTACCCCAACGGCATCTCGACGAGCCTTCCCTTCGACGTCCAGGTCGAGCTGGTGCATAGCATTCGCGGGCTGGAAAACGCGCACCTGCTGCGGCCCGGGTATGCGATCGAGTACGACTACTACGATCCGCGCAATCTGAATGCTTCGCTGGAAACCAAGACGATTTCAGGTCTGTTCTTCGCCGGCCAAATCAACGGCACGACCGGGTACGAGGAAGCGGCGGCGCAAGGCCTGCTCGCCGGCATCAACGCATCGCTGCGCGTGAGGGAGAAGACCGCATGGTGTCCGCGGCGTGACGAAGGTTACCTCGGCGTCCTCGTCGACGACTTGGTCACGCGGGGCGTCACCGAGCCCTACCGCATGTTTACCAGCCGCGCCGAATATCGCCTGATGCTGCGCGAGGACAACGCCGACCTGCGGCTCACCGATAGCGGCCGGCGGCTCGGCGTCGTCGACGATGCGCGCTGGGACGCGTTCAGCCGCAAGCGCGACGCGATCGGCCGCGAGCAGGAGCGGCTGGTGTCGACCTGGGTTAATCCCAAGTCCGTGGCTGCAGATGTCGCCGAGCGGGTTCTCGGCGGCCCCATCGAGCGCGAATACTCGCTTATGGATCTGCTTAAGCGGCCGGGTGTGAGCTACGCCTCGCTCGGTCAGCTTTTGGGAGAACCGAGCCCTGTCGCCGATGCCGCAGTCACGGCGCAACTGGAGATCCAGGCGAAGTACCAGGGATACGTTTCGCGCCAGCGCGAAGAGATCGACCGCCTTGGGCGCTATGAAGGAATGGCGCTGCCGCTGGACCTCGACTATGGCGGGGTGCGCGGGCTGTCGATCGAAGTGCAACAGAAATTGAACCAGCATCGCCCCGAAACCATAGGCCAGGCCTCGCGCGTGTCGGGGATCACGCCGGCAGCGATCTCGCTGCTGCTCGTCCACCTGAAGCGCCGCTCAAGGCCCAAGGAAAGGTCCGCCGCATGACCGTGTTGGTAGCGGGACCCAAGCAAGGCGAGCTCGAAGGGCAGCTCGAACGCGGGCTCGCAGCCCTAGGCCTTGCCCTCGGTCGCGAAGTGCAGGCGAAGCTGCTCCTCCACCTAGAACTGCTCGAGAAGTGGAATCGGGTGCATAACCTGACGGCCGTACGGGACAAGGCGAGATCTGTAAGTGTGCACTTACTAGACAGCCTTTCGGTGCTCCCTCACCTCACCGGCAAGCGGCTCCTCGATGCGGGGAGCGGGGCGGGATTTCCTGGCATCCCGATTGCCCTCGCCAGACCCGACATCCAAGTGGACCTGCTCGATAGCAGCCACAAGAAGTGCGCTTTTCTCAGGCAGGTCATCGCCGAGCTTCGGCTGATGAACGCCAACGCCGTGTGCGAGCGGCTCGAGTCGTGGCGGCCCGCCCGGAAGTTCGATTGCATCATCTCCCGCGCACTCGCAGAGATCACCGAGGTCATCGCCCTGAGCGCGCATCTGCTTGCACCCGGAGGCGTCATCGCCGCGATGAAGGGCGTCCATCCCTTCGAGGAGATCGAGCGAATCCCGCCCGGCTTTCGCGTGCGGCAGGTGCATGCGCTCAGCGTTCCTGGACTCGGTGCGGAACGGCATCTTGTCTTGATCGAGCGCGTATGACGCGCGTCATCGCGGTCACCAATCAAAAGGGTGGGGTCGGCAAGACGACGACTAGCGTCAACCTCGCCGCCGGCCTCGCCCAGTCCGGAATGCGCGTCCTGCTCGTGGACCTCGATCCTCAGGGCAACGCCACCATGGGAAGCGGGGTCGACAAGCGCACGCTGAAGACGTCCGTGTATCAGGTGCTCCTGGGGCTTGCGACCGCCGAATCGGCGCGCCAGAAGTCGGAGGCTGGAGGCTACGATCTGATTCCCGCCAACCGCGACCTCGCGGGCGCCGAGGTCGAGCTGGTCGATCTCGATCACCGGGAAGCACGGCTCAAAGAGTCGCTCAAGCCGATCGCCGATCAATACGATTTCATCCTGCTCGACTGCCCTCCCGCGCTCAACTTGCTGACGGTCAACGCGCTGGTGGCGGCGCACGCGGTGATGATCCCGATGCAATGCGAGTATTACGCTCTCGAGGGGCTTTCGGATCTGGTGAACACGATCAAGAAAGTACGTCAGAACCTCAATCCCAAGCTCGAGATCGAGGGGCTGCTGCGCACTATGTATGACCCGCGCAACACGCTCGCGCAGCAGGTTTCGGTCCAGCTCCAGGAGCATTTCGGCGATAAGGTGTATGCGACGGTGATTCCGCGCAACGTGCGGCTCGCCGAGGCGCCGAGCTACGGGGCGCCCGCAGTCAAGCTCGATCGCGAATGCAAGGGCTCGCAGGCCTATATCGAGCTCGTCAGCGAGATCCTCTCGCGCAGCGGACTTGCGGCAGCAGTGGGCTGAGCGCCATGAAAATGAAGGGATTGGGCAGAGGCCTGGATGCGCTTCTCGACAGAGACTCGGAGGGCGCGCCCATGCCGGAGCACCAGGCCACGCTGCCCGTCGATCAGCTGCAGCGCGGCCGGTATCAGCCGCGCACGCGGATGGACGACACCTCGCTGCAGGAGCTTGCGGCTTCGATCCGCAAGCAGGGGCTGATGCAGCCGATCCTGGTGAGGTCGCTTGAGCGCGGTCGCTACGAGATCATCGCGGGCGAGCGGCGCTGGCGCGCCGCGAAGATCGCCGGTCTTGCGGAAGTTCCGGTGCTCATCCGCGAGGTGCCGGATTCGGCGGCGCTCGCCATGGCGTTGGTCGAGAACATCCAGAGGGAAGATCTCAATCCGCTGGAGGAAGCGAGCGGCGTGCAGCGGCTGATCGGTGAATTCAAGCTCACCCACCAGGAAGCTGCGGAGGCCATCGGGCGCTCGCGCGCCGCCACCACGAACTTGCTCAGGCTGCTAAACCTGCAAAAGCCGGTTCAGGCGATGGTGTTCGACGGCAAGCTTGAGATGGGTCACGCGCGCGCGCTGCTCGCGCTCGAGGGACGCCGGCAGGAGAGCGTGGCCAAGCGCGTCGCCGCGCGCGGGCTTTCGGTGAGGCAGACCGAAGAGCTGGTCAACAAGATACTTCACCCCGCGGCCAAGGCGAAGCGCAAATTCAATATCGACCGCGACGTCGCGCGCCTCGAGGAAGAGCTGTCCGAAGAGATCGGCACCACGGTCCGAATCAAGCCGGGGAAGAAAGGCGCGGGGAAGCTGGTCGTCAGCTATTCAAGCCCGGATCACTTGGAGGACCTGCTGTCCAGGTTCCGCCGCAAGAGACTTACGCCTTGACGAGTTCGGCGAGCACGCTCGTCCAGGCGCTCGCGAGGTTGCCGAGATCGTAGCCGCCCCCGCCGAACACCATCAGCCTTCCCCGGGCCGTATCCTCGGCAAGATCGATCAGCGTCCTGGTCGCGTGCGCATGCGCCGCGGGAGACAGCTCGAGATGGGCGAGCGGATCGCCGGCGAGGCTGTCCGCGCCGGCCTGGAGGATGAAGAATTCAGGCCGGTGGCGCCGAAGGTGGTCGACGACGCGCTCCCAGACCGCGAAGAATTGCGCGTCGCTCGCGCCGGGCGCCATGGGGAGATTGAGCTTGGTTCCCTCCGCTTCGCCGCTTCCGGTTTCCTCGGCGGACCCTGTCCCCGGATAGAGATAGCGCCCGTCCTCGTGGATGTCCGCGAACACCAGGTCGGGGTCGGCCTCGTAGCTGTAGAAGACACCGTCGCCGTGGTGCACGTCGATATCGGCGTAGGCCACCTTCCGGATTCCGTATTGCGCGCGCAGCGTATCGATCACTCCGCCGAGGTCGTTGAAGACGCAGAACCCGGCGGAACGTCCCCGGCGCGCGTGGTGCATACCCCCGATCGGCTGAAACGTCCGCCGGGCATCGCCCGCCATGATGCGGTGCAGCCCCTCGAGCGCGCTGCCGGCGACGGCGGAGGCCGCCTCGAGCACCCCGGGAAAAGCCGGCGTGTCGCCATAGTCGAGGAAGCCGGTGCCGATGCGCGAGCGCGTTTCGACCCAGTCGACGTGCTGGGCGTCGTGAAAGCAAAGGAGCTCCTCGCGCGATGCCCGCCGCGGAGCGGCCAGGGTCACGCGCTTGTCCAGTCCCTGTGTGTGCGCCGCGGCCCAGAACGCCCCCTGGCGGTCGACGGAAAACGGATGGCCGTCGGGAAAGCCATAGCTGCCGAGCGCTTCACCGACGAATAATAGAACCTCGGACTTCATTGGGCTCCGAAGGAATTTTTGCGACGAGCCTGATTGATTCTACGCTTTGCTGCGATTGATCAACAAAGGGTCGAAGCCTAAGATTGAGTCGCGCAGGGGACGCAGCGTCCGCCTCGCAGGAAGGAAGGAAATACCATGGGCGCGCGCCGCGTGTGGCCCAAAGAAGGCATCACGCGCATTCCGTATTGGATCTACTCCGACCCCGAGGTCTACGCCCGGGAGCAGGAGCGGGTGTTCTGCGGTCCGAGCTCGATCGATGACAGCGAAGTGATGAAGTTCTCCCAGTTCGGCGTGGGCGCGTATCCGGAACGCGCGAGGTTGACGGAGATGGGAGGACGCGACTGGAAAGACGAGTCGCACATGGTCACTGAGTCTGTGATTCGCGCTTTCTACGCTTACTATCGCCAGGTAAATGAGCTATAAGCTAATGTTTTTAGCTGTGAATAATATATGACCGACCGTTCGTACCACGACAAGCTGGTGGTCGAGGACGGCAAGTTAAAATTCCGCGAGAAGGTCTGCGTTTTCGACAGCCTCCTCGTGCCCAACAGCCTGATCTATCCCTTATGAGTGAAAACTGGATCAAAGTCGCGGTCGCCTCTGACGTCCCCGAGGAAGGCACCCTGCTCGTCAATCTCGGCGAGGAGCCGGTGTGCCTCTACAAAATCGGGGGCAGGATTTTCGCGACCCACGACACCTGCACTCACGGGCAGGCGAGCCTTGCCGACGGCTTCATCGAGGGCGAGGAGATCGAATGCCCGCTGCACCAGGGCAGGTTTCACATCGCGACGGGCAAGGCGGTCGGCGTGCCTTGCACGGAGGATATTCGCACCTACGCGGTGAAGGTCGACAAGGGCGCGGTGCTAATCAAGGCCTAGCGATGGAGAAAGTTGCGCTGACGCTCGCCATCGGCGACTACGATCACACACGCGATCTCGCCACGGGCGAAGTGGATGTTCAGGGCGCGAGCCTCAATGTGCTCACCCTGCCCCCGGAGGAAGCCTTCTTCCGCTTCACCCGTTTCCGCGAATGGGAGGTGTCCGAGATGTCGATGGGCAAGTACGTCTCGCTGCGCTCTCAGGGCGATGACGGCATCGCCGCGATCCCGGTGTTTCCCTCGCGCGTGTTCCGCCAGTCGATGATCTACGTGCGCGAGGGAGGCAAGATCGACCGGCCGGAGCAGCTGAAGGGTGCGCGCGTCGGCGTTCCCGAGTGGGCTCAGACCGCGGTCATCTACGCGCGGGGCTACCTCGTGCATCAGGTCGGCGTCCCGCTCGATTCGGTGGAGTGGGTCCAGGCCGGAGTCAACCAGGCGGGGCGCGCGGAGAAGGTGAAGCTCAAGCTGCCCGGTGCAGTGCGGCTTCGCGCCGAACCGGATCGCGCGCTGAACGACATGCTGCTCGCCGGGGATATCGACGCCGTGCTCTCGGCGCGGCCTCCGCGCGGCCTGGGCGACGGGATCCGGCGGCTGTTTCCGAAGTACGAAGCTGTCGAGGAAGCCTACTTCAGGGAAACCGGCGTCTTCCCGATCATGCATGTGATCGCGATCAAGACCGAGATCCTCGCGCGTCACCCCTGGCTTGCGATGAATCTCTACAAGGCCTTCGACGAGGCGAAGCGCCGCTCGATCGCGCGCCTTTCCGACATCACCGCATCGCACGCACCGCTCGCGTGGCTCGCGCCTTACGCCGAACGCATGAAAACCTTGTTCGGCGAGGACTTCTGGCCATATGGCCTCGAGCGCAACCGCAGGACCCTGCAGGCCTTCATCGACTTCGCTTTCGAGCAGGGCGTATGCCACCGCAAGGTCGAGCTCGAGGAATTGTTTCCCCGGCAGGTACTGACTTCGTTCAAGGTTTGACATGAGCGCCGACGCGATCTGGATCACCGAAGCCGATGTCGTCCAGCTGATGGACCTAAGAGAGGCCATCGCCGCCCTGGAAGTTGCTCTGCGCGAGGAGGCGCGGGGCGAAGCGCAGAACATGACCAAGACGCTCCTGCAATACGGCAAGAATAATCTTCACGCAATTGGCGCGAAGCTCGGGCAATGGGTCGGCACCAAGACTTGGACGCACACGCAGGGCGGTACCTGCCCACTGCTCCTGCTATGGAGCGCGGAGGATGGGTCCCTCGTCGCGGTGATCGAAGCCTTCGCGCTCGGGAACCTGCGCACCGGCGGAATTTCGGGGGTCGCGGCCGACTGGATGGCGAAGAAGGATGCGAAGGTCATGGCTCTGGCAGGGACCGGCAAGCAGGCGCTCGCCCAGGTGGGGACGATGCTCGCGGTGCGGCCGATCCAGCGGCTGCAGATCTACAGCCCGCGAGCGGAATCGCGCGAGGAGTTCGCGAAGAAAGCGCGCGAGGAATTCGCCGTTGAAGCGGCGGCCTGCGCGTCCGTGGCCGAAGCGTGCAAAGGCGCGCAGATCGTGACTCTGGTGACTCGCGCGGTGCAGCCTTTCCTCGGGGCGGACATGCTGGAGAAGGGAGCGCACCTGAACGCGGTGGGCGCGATCGCGCCCGACCGGGAGGAGTTCGCGCAGGACGTGTTCGATCGCGCGACGCGGGTGGCGGTCGACAATCTTCCGGCTGTGCAGCAACTCTCGCGCGAGTTCATGCGCCGCTACGCTTCCACCGGCTGGGACCCTGTAATTCCGCTCTCGAAGCTCATCGCCTCGGGCATGAGGCGCTCGGAGAGGGACGACCTATCGCTCTTCAAGGCGATGGGCATGGGCATCTCGGACCTGGCGCTCGGTGTCGAGCTCGTCCGGCGGGCACGGGAGCGCGGCATCGGGCGCGCCCTTCCCCAGCCGAAGAAGGCGAAGCCGCGGCTCGCGGGCACCCGAGCCAAGAGCCCCGTCTAGGGAGTACGATCCGTTCCTCGAGCGAGGAGGGCAGCATGAACGAGTTCAGGAAGGACTTTCAGGAAATGCGGGGCCGCTTTGCCGACCGGACCGGGCGCGAGGCGCAGGACGAGAACGTCTACTGGCCCCCGATCGTCGTCACCAAGCGCGAGATCGACGCCGAGGTCGAGCGCCTCGCGGGGCTGCCGCTGCCCGCGAACGGCCGGCGCGAGTCGCTGATCGTGCACCCGCTCGCCGAGGCGAACGCGCCG